>ERZ773010.370-NODE-370-length-32396-cov-5.231316_pt1 | contig 32396 bp, 24 predicted proteins | sample MGYA00580842_ERZ773010 | MGnify/ENA primary metagenome ERZ773010 (study PRJEB29015, sample SAMEA2737982) | human oral metagenome | biome: human oral; feature: human-associated habitat; material: dental | place: China | collected 2107 ...
ATTCTTCGGAAAATAAATCTTCAGAAATTAGTTTATCATCTATTTGAATCATATTAAATCAATAAAATTAGGGTTAAATTTGTCCAAAAGACAAGAAATTATAATAATCCAAAGTCCCAGCTCCTGCAGCCAAGGGTATTTTAAAAACCTTAAAAATCGGCTCAGGATAATGCTGATAGGGAATATAACGAGCAGCAGATATTCCCTGTGAGAACCCATGTAAAATACCAAAATAAGGATTTGAACCAATAAAAATGACAATAGGAAAGCGTATTTAAACTTACTAATCGGACTCTTCTTATTCAAATTCATAAAATGATCTCCCACAGCCAAAATACACATTACTAAAATGGGAATTAAGCTATAAAAAGAGGAAAAATCCGTAATTATTTCATTGGAAATCAGTGGGATATAGTCTTCTGTAAGTACATCTATTTCAAGAACATACATCAAGCACAAATATCCAGAAATTACCATAAAACATCCCAAAATAAGCTGGAAAATATTTAGAAATATTTTGTCTGATTTGGTGATGATGTGGATAATTACGAAAATAAAAAGCGTCCAAGTTGTCGGCAAGAAAATATAACTGACAGCCAGAATGCTACCGACCAAAAGGAAAGAATCACTTCTGATTTTATCATTTTCACTAGTGAAGAAAAATAATAAAATAGAACTCGTAAATAGCGCCATAGAAATCCCTATATCCAGATTTCCATCATAAAATGAAAAAATAAAAATAGAATACAGAAATAGAGGCAGGTGGGTCTTTTTATTTAGTAAAATTTTATTAAACAAAACATAGCCCATAGCCAGTCCTACAAAGGCTGTAAAGGTGGAAAAAATGTTAGAAAATTTAACTTCTAAATCGTTTGAAACTAAAATAAAAAGTAATAAAGCTCCTATGTAAGTAGGAACTGAAAATAAATTGGTTCTCTTTGATAACAAACGAAACATTTCTTCTATTTTTTGCTTTCTAAATCAGCCACATATTCCTTGATAAGCTGGTCATTACTTCTAGGGCAGATGAGCAGAGCCTCCTCCGTATCTATCACTATATAGTCTGTAAGTCCATCGACCACAGCAGTTTTTTCAGGGTTTTTGAGTCTGATGATATTTCCTTTTGCGTTATAGACATTGCAGTTCTTGGAGATAGTGTTGTTATTTTCATCTCGCTCAGCATTTTCAAACACAGAAGTCCAAGTTCCCAAATCAGACCAGCCCAAGTCAGCAGGAATCACATAGACATTATCAGCCTTTTCTAAAATTCCGTTGTCTATGGATATTTTCTCTACATTGGGATAAATTTCCTCTATGTATGGTGCTTCTTTTTTGGTGTTATATGCCTCTGTTTTGAACTGTTCTGCCATTTTTGGAAGATAGTTTTCAAAGGCTTTTTGGATAGATTTTACATTCCAGATGAAAATTCCTGCATTCCAAAGATATTCTTTCGTTGCTAAGAATTTTTCTGCCGTTTCTAAATTAGGCTTTTCAGTGAAAGTTTTTACTTTGCATATTTCAGCAGACTTTTCTTCTGAAAACTGGATGTAGCCGTAGCCTGTATCAGGGCGTGTAGGCTGTATCCCGAGCGTGATGAGATAGTCATTTTGGCTCGCTTTTTCGAAAGCAAATTCTATCTTTTCACAAAAAGTTTTTTCTTTTAAAATCAAATGGTCTGCGGGCAGTACAACGATATTAGCATTTGGGTTTATTTTTGCTATTTTGTTGGTTATGTAGATATTACACGCCGCAGTATTTCTCATCATAGGTTCTCCGATGATGTTTTTCTTGTCAAGTTCAGGAATTTGAGCAGCCGTAAGATCCAAATATTCCTTATTGGTTACCACAAAAATATTTTCCACAGGGACAACCTGCCTTATCCGTTCAAAGGTCTGCTGTATCATGGTTTTTCCCGTTCCCAAGATATCATGGAACTGTTTAGGAAATTTAGCCGTACTCATAGGCCAAAAACGGCTTCCGATGCCGCCCGCCATTATCACGCAATAGTTATTATTTGGGTTCATTTTTTCGTTAGTCATTATTTTGTTCGCTCCACTCTCGCACAGGATTTGAATAAATACATTCTCCCTGTACTGAGATTTTTGCAAAGGTAACGCTTTTTCTTCTTTTCTTCTATCTGGTAAATGTCCGTTTGATAAATAAATTTTTCTCCAATGGGCAAATCCTCCACATAGGCTTTATTATCAGAGTGTTCACTGTCAAAATATTTTACCAGCTCTGGGCTGGACATGAAGTTAGCTTTCGGATTTTTAGCGAAATTTAAAATCAAAGGTTTCAGCTCCTCGGAATAAATCGAAATACTCTCCAAAAGCATTTTCCGAAAGGTCATCTTCCATTCTTTTCCATGTGGAAGAATATTTTTCTTTTCATGAAAAGCCACTAAATGGGCGATTTCATGCGTAAAGACAAAGAAAAAAAGCTCTGGCTCCAGCGTTCCATTGATGGTTATTTGGTGGGAGTTATTAGGCATTGATTTATAATCTCCTAATTTGCTGTGCCTGTTTTTTGTGATTTTGATATGACACGCGTGCCCTTCCAGCCATTTTTTTAGGTAGGGCATGCTGTTTGGAGGCAAAAATCTTTCTAATAACTCGGTAGACATCTCAAAATCAATTAAATAAATCTCCTATCACTCCATCTTCTGGAATATCCGTTTCTTCCTGCTGCACAGGTTCTTCTTCCTCTTCTTCCTGCGGTTCTGGAATAGTGATATTTATGGATTTTATTTTCTCTTTCACGAACTGATTTCCCATTGCTTTTATTCCTTTAATGGATATAAAGTCATCAATATCAATGGTTTCTGGCTCTTTTTCCTTTCCGTTTTTATCTTTTGCAAAGATAATTTCCGCTGTGCAGCCATCGCTGGTTCCCACAAATTCTATGAAAGATTTAGGATGCTCACTCGGCATAAAGTTCTGAATATTAGCCGTGTTTTCTAATAAAAATCGTTTGATGAAATAAATATCCTTTTCGCCGTCATAATAAATGCACGAAACGGCCTGTTCTGGATGCCATTTTTCCAAAATCAGATAATCATCATCAAAACGATTCATCAGGTCAAATGAAATCAGTTTTGCTTCTCCTTTGGTGTTGATAGTCAGGATTTTATCATCTCCTTTAAAGCTGCCGAGCAGAACTCCTCTGCCTTCTACATTCAGCCTTCTTACGCTCTCATCAAACCAAATTTTTCTCGGAGCCAGCGTAGAGATGCCTTCTTCTTTTAATTCTATTTTTTTAACGGCATATTTCGTTACGAGATTTCCTTTGGAATCACGCCCTTTTATCGCTAAATCAGAGAAATCTATATCGATTCTGTTTTTTCTGATTCTCGCACTAGGTTTTAGTAAAACACTGATGATTTCGGCTTCTCCATTCGGATTTGCAGAAAAATACAGCACTTCCGAGCCTTTTACATCCGAAGCAAGTTTGTATTCATTATTTCGGATAACTCCCGTTACCGAGAACCTTTTCATGTAATATGGGCCGTCTTTTCCCTCACGGTAGACCATGTTATAAACGGTTCGCTTGTCGTTCTTTTTCCATACGCCCACATGCAGAATATCTTTTCCAATGAAGGTTTTTGCTTCCACTTTGGTAACCTGCATTGTTCCATCTTTTCGGAAAGTGATGATGTCGTCCAAATCTGAACAGTCAAAAACATATTCATCTTTTTTGAGCGAAGTTCCGATGAATCCTTCGGCTCTGTTGATGTAGAATTTCTCGTTTGCTACCGCTACATTGGTCGCATCTATGTTGTCAAAAACACGAATTTCCGTACGGCGAGGCTTGTCTTTTCCATATTTTTTCTGGATGTTTTGGAAATAATTGATGGCATAATCCACCAAGTTTTCCAAATCATGTTTCACCTGCTCCATTCTGTCCTCCAGTGCAGCGATGTTTTCCAGCGCTTTATCTCTATCATAGCGCGAAATTCGCATGAAAGGAAGTTCCGTTAGTCGGGCAATATCTTCCGTAACTACCTCACGCATAAGGTTTTTGATAAAAGGTTTTAAAGCAATATCAATCGCCAAATAAACTTCCTCTTTGCTGGTTTTACCTTTGATTTCTTGGTAAATTTCATTCTCGATGAAGATTTTTTCTAAACTCGCAAAATGCCATTTTTCCTGAAGTTCATGCAGTTCTATTTCCAGCTCTTTTTTCAGAAGAGAAACCGTGTGGTCTGTGTTGTATTTCAGTATTTCCGAAACCGAAAGGAACATAGGTTTGTCTCCCACGATTACGCAGGCGTTCGGCGAAATAGAAACTTCGCAGTCCGTGAAAGCATACAGGGCATCTATCATCATGTCTGGCGAAACATCATTAGCCAGTAAGATGTTGATTTCCACTTCATCAGAAGTATTGTCCTCTATCTTTTTGATTTTAATTTTGCCCTTTTCGTTAGCTTTTAAAATACTGTCAATCAGGTCACCTGTGTTTTTAGAAAAAGGTAACTCTGTGATACATAGAGTGTTTTTGTCTTTTTGAATAATTCTGGCTCTTGCACGGATTTTTCCGCCTCGTTTTCCATCGTTATAGTTGGAAACATCTAGAAGCCCTGCCGTAAGGAAATCAGGGTAAAGCTGGAAACTTTTTCCTTTTAGATAAAGAATAGAAGCATCTAGTAACTCATTGAAATTGTGAGGCATAATCTTAGTAGAAAGCCCCACACCGATACCTTCCACGCCTTGTGCAAGGAGCAGTGGGAATTTCACAGGAAGGTCCACAGGCTCGTTGTTTCTTCCATCGTAGGATTTTACCCATTCTGTAGTTTTAGGGTTAAAAACCACCTCCAAAGCGAAAGGTGTGAGCCTCGCTTCGATGTATCTTGCCGCCGCTGCCGAGTCTCCTGTGTAGATGTTTCCCCAGTTTCCTTGAGTGTCTATCAGGAGTTCTTTCTGACCAATCTGCACCATGGCATCCGTGATGGAGGCATCCCCATGCGGGTGGTATTTCATGGTATTTCCCACGATGTTTGCCACCTTGTTGTATCTTCCATCTTCCAGCTCGCGCATAGAGTGCATGATACGGCGCTGAACGGGCTTAAAACCATCATAAACAGATGGAATGGCACGGTCCAAAATTACATAAGAGGCGTAATCAAGAAACCAGTCTTGATAAAGCCCAGATATTTTTTTTAGAGTTTCTTCTTTATGTTCGTTTTCTTGCATTTATTTTGTGTTTATCAGTCTGATATTTTGGTCGTTTAACTTAGTTTGAAGCCATTTTTTCAGCTTTTCTTCATCCAGTTTCTCTTTTTCTTTGATTTGGTAAATGACAGTATTTTCTTGTTTACGCGAATCTTTTTCGTAACTGTTTAGTTTTCCGATAGATATGTTTTCTATTTCTGGAAAAACGATTCTGAGTTCTTTGATGAGCTGTCGGTCATCAAATTTGTATTCGTTCAGTTCCGCAGTAAGATTTTGGATGATGATATCTTTTTCCGAGAAATCCTTGTTCTGCTTGTTGATTTCAGCTAAAATCTCACTTTTTAGATTAGATGAATTATTTTTTATCAGGAGTTTTGTATCCTTGATTTCGTAGCTGTCGGCAAGTTTTTTGTTAAGCGCTTGAATTTCAATGCTGTCCATTCGCTGGTTTAGTAAAACCAATTCTATGGTTTTTGGTGTTTCATTTTGATTTATTTTCTTATAAATCACCGTGTGCCCTTTGTCTGTAAATTCATTTTTGATGAAATTTTCTACATTTTTAGTATATTTATTATCACTAATGAGACGGTAAGCCAAGAAAATACTTGGAACAATCATAATAGTAAACAAAATATAAATGGAATATTTTACTTTTCTGTCAAATTTTTCGTCCTGAGTAGAAACAGGTTTGTATTTAAGGAATTTAACAATAGTAAATGTAGCAATGGCGATGAAGAAGCAGTTGATAGAATATAAATATAAAGCTCCAGCAAAAAATTTAAAATTAAAAGTTGCCAGCCCAAAACCTGCCGTACAAAGAGGCGGCATAAGCGCTGTGGCAATAGCTACCCCAGGGATAGGGTTTCCTTTTTCTACACGGGTGATGGAAATTATTCCTACAATTCCACCAATGAAAGCAATTAGAACATCATAAATATTAGGTGATGTTCTGGCTAAAATCTCAGACTGAGCCTCTTTAAAGGGACTGAGAGTAAAGTAAATCGCAGAGACTAAAAGGCTTACGATAGTGGCGGTGAGCAGGTTTTTTCCTGATTTTTTTAGAAGAGTTAAATCATAAATAGCAAGGGCAACCCCAATTCCTACGATAGGTCCCATAAGTGGAGAAATCAGCATGGCGCCGATAATCACAGCTGTAGAATTGACATTCAGACCAATAGATGCAATGAATATAGCACATGCCAAAATCCAAAGATTAGCCCCTTTGAATGAAATGTTTTTTAAGACATCTTGTAAAACCTTGTCTTGTTTTTCTTCTCCTTCGTGTAAGTTAAATAAATTATGTCGTTTCATACTATTTATCGTTGTTATCGGTATTTTCTTTGTTGGCTTTTATTGTTCGTTGTAATGAAAGTTTTAAATCCCTTATTTCACTGCTTGTAAGGTAAGAAATATCGTATTTTAGGACAATTTCATTTTTTTTTCTGCTCGTTATTTTTATGTGAAGTCTTTTGAACAGAACAGCATCAGTAATATCAAAAGAAATCAGTTTGTATTTAGGAAATTCATCTCTTGCTTCTCTTCCTAAAAAAGGAATTATGCTGTAATTTCTGAAATTGAGAGCTTCGCCATCGCTGTCGTATTCAAAAATTTGCCTGCCGCGCAGATAGAGGATAATGTAAATAACCACACCTAAAAGAATGAGAGATGTGCTCGCCATTTTCCCAAAAACAGGAAGTTTGATGATATTTAGAAAAGACATCATACAGCCGATGATAAGGCATAGCGTAGCGAAAGTCAAAGTAAAATTATACAGCGGAGCTTTGTTTTTGTTGCTAAGTCTCATTTATTTTAATTTTTAAATATCAGCATCTTCTATTACTAAATTTTCTAAGATAAACTGCTGTCTATCAGGGGTGTTTTTGCCCATGTAGAATTCTAAAAGCTGGTCTATGGTAGTATCTTTCCCTATAACCACAGGCTCAAGGCGGATATCTTTCCCAATAAAATGTTTAAATTCTTCTGGGGAAATCTCTCCAAGTCCTTTAAATCTCGTTATTTCAGGGTTTTTTCCTAATTCATTCAGAGCATTTATTCTGTCGGCTTCTGTATAGCAGTAGCGGGTTTCTTTCTTGTTTCTTACCCTGAACAGAGGCGTTTGGAGAATGTACAAATGCCCATTTTTAATTACATCAGGGAAGAATTGTAGGAAGAAAGTAATCATCAGAAGTCTGATGTGCATACCATCTACATCGGCATCGGTAGCGATGATGACATGATTGTATCTGAGGTCTTCCAAACTTTCTTCAATGTTTAATGCCGCTTGAAGCAGGTTGAATTCCTCGTTTTCATAAACTATTTTCTTTGTTAAACCATAGCAGTTCAGCGGCTTGCCTTTCAGAGAAAAAACAGCCTGAGTTTCCACATCTCTGCTCTTTGTGATGGAGCCGGATGCAGAATCTCCTTCGGTAATGAAAATCATCGTTTCAGCTTTTTTTTCCGCTTTTTGGTCGTTGTAATGCTGGCGGCAGTCTCTCAGTTTTTTATTGTGAAGCGAAACTTTTTTAGCCCTTTCTCTTGCTAATTTTTGAATGCCCGAAAGTTCCTTTCTTTCTCTTTCAGAAACCAAAATTTTTCTTTGGATGGCTTCGGCAGTTTCTGGATTTTGATGGAGAAAATTATCCAACTTTTTTTTCAGAAAATCAATAACGAAAGTCCGTATTGTAGGACCGTTAGGGCCTATTTCGTTTGAACCTAATTTTGTTTTCGTCTGGGATTCAAAAACAGGTTCTTCTACATTGATGGAAATCGCTGCAATGATGGATTTTCTAATATCCGAAGCATCAAAATTTTTATTGAAAAACTCTCGGATGGTCTTTACATAAGCCTCCCGAAAGGCATTGAGGTGTGTTCCGCCCTGAGTGGTGTTCTGCCCATTGACAAAAGAGAAATAAGTCTCCGTCTGGGATTTGTCGGAATGAGTGATGGCCACCTCTATATCATCATCTTTGAGGTGGATGATAGGGTAGAGGATGTCTCCCTCTAATTCTTCCTGAAGCAGGTCTTTAAGTCCATTTTTAGAGAAAAAAGTTTCCCCGTTGAAAATAATTTTCAGTCCTGGGTTCAGATAGGCGTAATTCCTGAGCATCCGCTCAATATATTCTTTTCTGAATTTGAAGTTAATGAAAATTTCATGGTCAGGAACGAAAGTGATTTCAGTTCCGTTTTTATCCTTATCTTCTATTTCTTCGTGATTTTGAAGAATATTTCCCCTTGAAAACTCGGCCGTTTTTGATTTTCCATCTCGTATAGATTTTACCTTGAAATAATCTGAAAGAGCGTTCACGGCTTTTGTTCCGACACCATTAAGCCCCACAGATTTTTTAAAAGCCTTGGAATCGTATTTTCCGCCGGTATTCATTTTGGAAACCGCATCTACCACTTTTCCGAGAGGAATCCCCCGCCCAAAGTCCCTGATGGTCACTTTGCTGTCATCTATGCTGATTTCTATTTTATTTCCGGCTTTCATTCGGAATTCATCAATAGAGTTGTCCAAGATTTCTTTCAGCAGAATGTATATCCCGTCATCCGCCGAGGAACCATCGCCTAGTTTACCGATGTACATCCCTGGCCGTAGGCGGATATGTTCCTGCCATTCAAGGGTTCTGATGTTGTCTTCCGAATAATTAACCTGTCCTAAGAGTTCGCTCATCTTTCTTCAAAATAAGATACAAAACTAATGAAAGCGTTTTTAAAAATCAATTTTTGTGGAAAATATTTTTGTTAAACTGAATAAAAAAACTCTTAGTTTTGGGCTAAGAGTTTTTAGGATTTATTTTTTCTTCCATTGTGAATTGAAAGTGCAGCTGTCATATCTTTTGTCTATGGAGATAAAGGTTTCCGGCAGCCTTTCGTTAATCCATTTTTCCACAATTTCGCTTTTTTTCTTGTTGAGCGCAATTTCTTTTACTCTTTCAAAATCGATATTGAGGTCTATTTGGTGGGCTGGTATCGTATCTTCTATTCTAAGGATAGAAACCACTTTTCTTCTATTTAGTTCATCTTCAAAAACTTCGGTGATGTCTCCTTTATTGTATCCCGCGATTTGATAGGCAATATTTGCAGAAAGATTTGTTTTTTCTATTTTGGTTTTGCCTTCTTCGTTGTTGATGATTCCAGAATTGTATTTAGTGTTCTTATCATCAGAATACTTATGGGCAGCTTCTTTGAAGGATATTTTACCATCTAAAATTTGCTGTTTGATGTCTTCCAATTCTTTTTTTGCACTGGCTATTTCTTCTGCGGTAGGTGTATTTTTTATCAAGATATGTCTTGCATCATACATCTTCCCTGATTTTTTCACAAGCTGAATGATGTGATAGCCATACTCTGTTTCCACTGGGTCGGAGATTTCTCCTTCCTGCAGGTTGAGAGCGGCAGCCTCAAAAGGTTTTACCATCGTTCCTTTGGATATATTTTTGTAAAGTCCGCCATTTGAAGCAGAGCCTTCATCTTCGGAGTAGATTCTTGCCAAAGACTCAAAACTCTCTCCATCCAAGATTTCTTGTTTTAGTTTTAAAAGTCTGTTGATGATTTCATTTTTATGCTCATCCGTTAGTTTAGGATACATTACGATTTGAGAAAGAATAATTTCATCCTTTACCTCTGGAAGCTGATATTTATAGGCGTTGTAGAAGTCTGTTACTTCATTTGGGGTAACATCTGTTTTCTCCGTTATTCGGGAATATTTACTCTGTCCGTAGTAACCATCTGAATCTATCTTTTCTATGGCATTTTTCATTTCTGTGGCGTTTCGGAATTTATAGGTATCCAGCATCGCCCTTTCTGAAGGGAACTGCCCAGCAATTTGGTTGTATTTCTGTACGGCTTGTTCTCTTATTTCCTTGCTTCGGTTCGGAATCAGTGTGTCCTGTTTTGCGTGGTAAATCAGGAATTTATTGTTCAGCAGACTTTCTACAAACTCGCACTTGTTGGCAGCGGCCATTCCCTGTGCTTTGGCGTAGTTTTCCTGTTCTGTAATATCGGATTCCAAAACGATTTCATTCCCAATTACAGCTGCAATGCCGTCTACCAGCTGTCCTTTTTGGAGCTGTGCATGTATGGGAAAAGAAAATGATAGTAGTGCTAAAAGAAACACTTGTCTAATGTTTTTGATCATTTCTAAAGATTGATTTTTCATTGATGGTGCAAAATTAAATTTCTCGGAGAGAAATACTAAACATTTTATTATAATTATTTCTTAAAATTTATAAATCAACATTGAAGGTGGTAAGTTCCTGAAACTTCTTGATTCTTTGTTTCAAGAGGTATGGCGAAACTTCCAAGAGCCTTTCCGTGCCGAATTTCTCTACGGTAAAGGATGCCATGGCACTTCCCACGATAATCGCCGTTTTCATATTCTCAAAACTAAAACTTCCGGTGCTGGCAAGGTGTGCGGCAAAGCCTCCCGCAAAGGAATCTCCGGCGCCTGTCGGGTCAAAGACATCTTCCAGAGGGAGGGCGGGTATCGCAAATATTTTTCCTTCGCTGAAGAGTATAGCTCCGTGTTCTCCTTTTTTGATGATTACATACTGAGGCCCCATTTCGTGTATCTTTTGGGCGGCTTTCGGGAGCGAGTATTCGCCGGAGAGCTGTCTTGCCTCTTCATCGTTTATTGTGATGACATCTACTTTACCTATGATTTCCATCAATAAATCCCAAGTGTGGTTCATCCAGAAATTCATCGTATCTAAGATAATCAGCCTTGGGCGGCATTTCATATTCTCCAATACGGAAAGCTGTACACTGGGGTGGAGGTTTCCTAAAAGCAGGATGTTGCAGTCCTTGCAGTGTTCTGGTATTTTGGGGTTGAATTTCTCCAAAACATTCAGTTCTGTTGCCAATGTATCGCGGCTGTTGAGGTCGTTATGGTATTTTCCAGACCAGAAGAAGGTTTTTTCTTCGGGGAAGATTTCAATTCCTTCTATATCGATGTCTCGTTCCTTTAATAAGTTGAGATATTCCTCAGGAAAATCTCCGCCTACAACGGACACGATGCCTGTTTTTATATTGAGAACGGAGGCAGCAAGCCCTATATAAGTGGCGGCACCTCCCAGAATGTGGTCTGTCTTTCCAAATGGCGTCTCGATAGCATCAAAAGCTACGGTTCCTACGGCTAATAATTTCATTATTCTTGCTCTATGTTGTGTAAGATTATTTCCAGTTGAAGGTTTCTATCATGTGCATGAGGTCTTCTTTTATGTAGTCTATGGCGGGTTGCAGCGAGTCGGGTCTTGGTCTGGACTTGAAGTATAGATTTGTCGTTACGAAATGCCTCGTGCTGTCGGTCAGGAAAATCTGAATATTAGATGCAGATTGCCCTTTCAGTTCATAGAAATTCCCAAAAACTCGTTTTTCAGGGTAAGAGAAAGACTTGGTTTCTATTGCCGAAGCACGGATGGTGTGCTCATAGACCATTTTTTCTACTTCCTTTACATGAAGCCGGAAATCATTCTGAATAGGGAAGTAGGTAAGGAATACATTGGCCTTCATCTGAGGATAGACCAAGTTGTACCAGCATGGTTTTTTGGCTTCGTGCAGTGCGGCAAAGTCCGAATATTCAAAGGTGAAAGGACAGGCAGAATTAAATGCCTGATACTTTGCTTTGGGATATTCCAAGCGGAGTTCCCCCTTCGGTTTTGGGCGGGTTTCTTCGCTGCAAGAGATGGTGCAAAGTGCAACACACCCTAAAAATAGATACCTAAACATTCCGCAAAAGTAATAAAAAAATAATATAAAGCCACAAGGGATGGGATATTTAATAAATCAGGTGGAAAATTGAAAAAATGATGTGAGAAAAGAAGAAAACAAGGTCTTGCAGGTCTTACACGATGTCTTGTAAGTCTCGCACGATGTCTTGCAAAGTTTACAAGATGTCTTGCAGGACTTGCACAATGTCTGGTATTGAATGCAACATCTATGGTAAGTCTTGCAAGACATGTTGTATTTAATACAATAGGTGTTTTATTAAATATTTTTTAAAGAAATGATAAAAATAATGTGGATTTTGTAATTTTTGACCTTGAAACCGCCATGCACAAGATGGAAAAAAGTGATTTTGAGGTTATGAGAAGAGAGAAATTATAAACTTTTAATAAAATACTTATAGTTTTTAGAAAAAACTTATTATTTTTGCCTTTCCTTTTGAAATTTCTAACATAATCTTATTTGTAATGAAGAAAATATTATTGGTTGTTTTGTTGTTTCAGTCTATGGCTGTTTTTTCTCAAGATAAAAAATCAAAGAAAAAAGATGCAGCAAAAACTGAAAACGAAGCGAAAAAAGACAGCGCAGCAAACAAAGGCAATACCGCAGCTTATAACGATTTTATAAAAGATGCAGTCACGAAGAATGGGCTTTTTAAAATCCATACCATAAAGGACAAAATCTATTTCGAGATTCCTAATGAAGTGCTGGGAAAAGATTTATTGATTGTCAATAAAATTTCCTCCGTTCCCGCTCAGATAAACAATGCAGGAATCAACAAGGGTATTAATTATGAAAATAAACTCATCCGTTTCTATAAGGATGTGAAAAATAATAAGGTGTGGGCGAAGACCTTTGACCCAAAAATCAGCGTAAATAAGAAAGATAATATTGCCCTCTCCGTGTGGGACAACTATGGAGAGTCCATCATAGAAGGTTTTGAGATAAAAACTTACGGAAAAGACTCTGCCGTAGTGGTGCAGGTGAATAATGTTTTCAATGGGACATCCAAGAGTTTTAATAATCTTTTTGATAACATCGGTATGGGTGGCTCGGTAAGAACCAAAGATTCTTATATAGAAGAAGTGAAGAGTTTCCCGCAGAATGTTGTCATAAAATCCCAGCTTACGACCCAAATTTCCGAAGGTAAAACCACAGCGGAAAAAGTCGACCTTACGGTAGGAACGACCACAAATATCGTTCTCCTTCCAGAGCCTATGGTAGGGCGTTTTTCGGATGATAGAGTAGGATACTTTACCACTCCGAAGGTTTATTTCTCGGATAAACAACAGAGAGTAGATAACAAGGAACTCATCACACGCTGGCGCCTAGAACCCAAAGAGCAGGAAGTAGGGAAATACCTGTCAGGACAGCTGGTAGAACCCAAAAAGCAGATAGTCTATTACATAGACCCAGCAACACCAAAACAGTGGCAGCAGGCGATAATAGACGGCGTTCATGACTGGAACAAAGCCTTTGAAAAGGCAGGTTTTAAAAATGTAATCAGCGCAAGACTTCCAGACCCAGAGGATAAAGAATTTGATGTAGATGATGTGCGGTATTCGGTAATTACCTACGCTGCCTCATCTATGGCAAATGCCATGGGACCTTCTGTGGTAGACCCTCGTACGGGAGAAATTCTAGAATCGGATATTATCTGGTGGCATAATGTGATGACACTTCTTCACTCGTGGATGCGCGTGCAGACAGGCATCATAGACCCAGAGGCGAGAGGAAATGTTTTCCCAGATGCTAAAATGGCGAATGCTATCCGTTTCGTTTCATCTCACGAAGTGGGACATACATTTGGGCTAAGGCACAATATGGGTTCATCTTTTGCGTATTCCGTAGAGGATTTGAGAAAGCCAGATTTTACCGAAAAAATGGGTGGAACGGCGCCTTCCATTATGGATTATGCAAGGTTTAACTATGTCGCACAGGAAGGCGATGGCGTGAAGCAAATTACACCTAAAATAGGCGTTTATGATGAATTTGCGATTAATTTCGGATACCGCTGGACAGGGAAATCCAGTCCAGAAGAGGAATTGAGCATTACTAAATCTTGGATAGACAAACACGATGGTGATCCGAAGTATTTCTACGGAGAGCAGCAGTCCGAAACCATAGACCCGCGTTCGCAGTCCGAGGATTTAGGGAATAATGCCATGAAAGCAGGAGAGTACGGAATTATCAACCTTAAAAAAACAATTCCAAATATCATAGAATGGAGCACGAAAGATGGTGAAACCTATGAAGAGGCAAAAGCGTTTTATAATCAGGTGATTAACCAGTGGTATGTCTATAACACGCATACTTTGGCGAACATTGGTGGGTTTTATCTCACGCCTTTGGTAAAAGGGAGTAAAATGAAATCCTACATACCTGTTCCTTATCAAACTCAAAAAGAGGCGTTGAATTTCCTTAAAAAGAATATTCTTACCCTGCCGAAATGGTTGTTTATCAATCCGTTAAAAGATGTTTTGAAGCCTACCAAAAACACACCAGCAGGAGCTGTAGAACAGTCGCCGTATAATATTTTCAGAGAGAGACAAGCTGCTATTTTGTACAATCTGCTGCATGATGAAAGGCTTTTGAGACTTTTGGAAGCAGAATTCCTGCACACGGAAGGAAGCGAAAAGATAATGACCGTAGCGGAGCTTTTCGATGATTTGAGGAAATTTATCTTTGATAAATCTTTGAAAAACAAGAGCTTGACCATCGCCGAAAGAATGACGCAGAAAAACTATGTAGATGCGCTTATCATAGATGTAGGGCGTATTTATGAAAAAACAGAGAAAGGGATTTTTGGCAAGATGCCTATGATTTGTGACTATGCACACCATAATTTAGAGGACAAGCACAGCATAGATGAGCAGAAACTGACCTTGTATTTCAGTGGAATGAAGCGCCTTTCGGAGGTGGGTTCAGCGAAGAGAGCAGAACTGATTAAAGTAAAGAAAATCATCCTCGTTGCGAAAAATACAGGAGATGAAGCAACTAGAAATCATTACGAAGATATGTTGATAAGACTAAATAAAGCATTAAGAGAAAAATAATAAAACTATAATAAATATGAGAAGAGCAAAATTTTTGTTGGGTCTTTTACCGAGTGTCCTTTGGGCTCAGAACACGCCTAAGGACACCACTAAGACTAAAATCAAGGAGATAGATGAGGTTATAATCACAGGTTTCCAAAAGATAGAAAAAAGTAAAATCACATCTTCTGTGGATGTGGTGAAAATGAAGGATATAGAGCAAAAGGCGGTAGCATCCATAGATCAGATGCTGCAGGGGAGAGTGCCAGGTTTGCTCGTTACGCCAGCATCAGGAACGCCAGGGCAGATTGCGCCTATCAGACTTAGGGGAACGGCTTCACTTTCGGGGCCTACTGACCCACTATGGGTTATAGATGGAATGCCGCTAGAAATGGGTGATGCGCCTAAATACGATGCAGGAAAGGACATCAATGAGCTTAAAAATTACTCTATTGCAGGGTTTAACCCAGAAGATATAGAGTCCATCACAGTGTTGAAAGATGCTTCGGCTACGGCAATTTATGGAGCAAGAGCAGCGAACGGGGTGATTTTGGTAACGACCAAAAGTGGGAAAAAAGGGCGAATGAATGTTAATTTCTCAGCGAGTACATTTGTCAATTTAAGACCAAATTTTTCTAAACTTAATTTGATGAATTCCAATCAAAAAGTAGATTGGGAACTGATGATGGCATCTCGCTCGGATTTAGATAATTATAGAAGAGACAATGGAGCAGTTGCAAGAATATTGCTGGCAAATGGCGATTGGAATTTATTCCGTAGCAGTGGTTTTTCGGCGATTAGTGAGGCTTCAAAAAGGCAAATCAACGAATTGAGAGGAATTAACACCAACTGGGGAAATCTACTCTACAGAACTGCGATAAACAAGCAGTATTCCGTGAGCCTTTCTGGTGGATTGGATAATTATGCTTATTACGCTTCATTAGGATACTATGATGAGCAGTCTACGGTGATAGGTTCTGGTTTTGAGAGACTTAACCTTACTTTTAAGAATGATTTTAAAATCAATAATAAAATAAAAGTAGGTTTGTCCATATTCGGAACAAATACTAAGCAGTCTTCTTTCTTGTCTGATACTTCGGGGAATATCACGCCGACTTACTATTCCAGAAGTGCAAATCCTTATCTAAGACCAAAGGATGAAAATGGCAACTATGTCTATGACCCAAATGTGAACTACATGAACGGAGATGCCAGAATTCCGTATAACTACATGGAGGAGAAGGATAATACGAGGTATGATTTGAACACGAAATCGCTTCGTGGTATTTTGAATTTGGATTATAAAATATTCAAATTCTTGGAGTTCCGTTCTCAGCTGGGAGTCCAGTATGAAAACCAAAAAACAGAAAAATATGCCACAGAGCAGACTTATTTCCTTAGAAAAAGAAGAGATGCTTCTAAGAGAATTGTCGGAGGAAACACAATTTATATAATCCCGAAAGGCGATTATTACAACATTTCTAACGGGAATAGTTTTGAATATAATTTTAAAAATATTTTAGAATTTAGCAAAAAGATAAACCGACATGATGTCAATCTTCTTGTAGGTTCGGAAATAAGAGAAACTAAATATAGAAATGTGACCAGCCAAATGTACGGCTACAACCCAAGACAGAAAACATCCATCCCTCTAAATATCCCAAATAGAGATATAAGAAATGCAAACTACCTTCCTGTATCAGACAGCGAGGTGCATAATTCCTACGCTTCTTTCTTTGGGACAGCATCTTATACTTTTGCTAATAGATATACTTTCTTCGGAAGTGTGAGATATGATGGGACTAACTTCTTCGGAGCGGAAACCAATAAACGCTGGAATCCTATCTGGGCGGCATCCGTGGCTTGGAATGTGAAGAATGAAAACTTCTTGAAGGATAATAAAACCATCAGTATGTTCAAAATTCGTAGTTCCTATGGACTTCAGGGGAATATAGACCGAAATACTTCGCCTTTCTTCACAGGAAAATACGAAATAGCGAAAATCCTCAACCAGACAGAAAACACCATCAATGATGCAGGTGCGCCGAATTCATTGCTAAGATGGGAAAAAACCAGAACTGTGGATGTGGGATTGGATTTTGGATTGTTTAATAACAGGATTAATTTCAATCTTGACTTCTATCACAGAAAAGGAACAGACCTTTTGGGAGTGAAACAACTTCCACAAGAAACAGGATTTAACCAAGTGAATGTAAACTGGGCGGAAGTTACCAATAAAGGTTTTGAGTTCTCTCTTTCTACGATAAATATCGATAGAGAAAAATTCAGATGGAGTACGACTTTCAACATTGCAGCCAACCGAAGCAATATAGACCAAATTCATGATGGGCTTAGCAACTTTTATCCATCAGGAAAAGGCTATCCTATCAATGCTGTTTTCGGTCTAAGGTCAGCAGGGCTGGATGCCAATGGAATTCCTCAGTTCTATGACAGAAACGGAAATATAGTTTCTTCGATAGATTTTTACAAACTTTCTGGAGTGGGATACATAGAGAGTGAGTATCTTACTAATGGAAATTTCAGAGATTTGTATACTTACATCGGAGATAGAGACCCTAAATTCTATGGAGGGATTACCAATACCTTTGATATAGGAAACTGGGACCTTACGATTTCTGCCGCATTTAATATAAATAAATGGGTGGTAGCAAATCCTCCTTATAACTTTACAACAGTGGATAGAGGACAGAATAACTCTACGGATATCCTAAACGCTTGGACACCTAATAATACCAATACCACTCTTCCGAGAATTATGGGAGAAAATACTGTTCCAGGGCAGAAAATTGTTTATTTATGGTATAACAACTTTGATTCTGCAGGGTCTTACAACCATTTTGACAGCTGGATGAAGAAAATGAGCTATATCAGAATAAACAACATTCGTTTAGGATATTCTCTGCCGTCTTCTCTGCTTCATAATACAGGGATTAACTCCTTGAGATTCTATGTAGAGGGTAGAAATATGCTGGTTTTCGGGACTAATTATAAAGGATATTTTGACCCTGAAACCTATGGGAATCTATACGCCCAGCCTATTCAAAAATCTATTGTTTTTGGTTTAAATGTAAGTTTTTAATAATCAATAAATTATATAATAATGAAAAAATATATCATAAAAGCCTTGTTCATCGGTGCAGTTTTATCCACAGGACTTACTTCTTGTGACAGATTTTTGGACATTACTCCTACGGGAAAAGTAATTCCACAGACAGAGGAAGATTTCCGTGCGCTTCTTACTCGTGCCTATAATCTTTATCCTCAACATAAAGCATTAGCAAACCTGAAAACTGATGAAGTAAAAGCAGGAACGACCAACGAAAGTCTAAAGACAATTTTCACTTGGAGCGAAGCCTCTCCATTCCCTGGTTCTAAGGATTTTCCGTACATTAGTTTTTATCAGACGATTTTCCATTCTAATTATATTATAGATAACACACTGAAATACAATGCTTCTACTTCCGAAATTAATCAGATTTTGGGTGAAGCCTATGCATTGCGAGCTTATACTTATTTTGAGCTGATAAACCTCTATGCTCCAGCCTATACGGGAAGTAATGGTTCTGCGAAAGCTGTTCCGCTGGTAACAAGCCCTCAGCTGGAGGGGAATTTTCCTCGTGCGACATTGGACGAAGTGTATGGACAGATTCTTTCTGACCTTGATAAGGCTTTGACCTTGCTAAACAAAAGCCAATTTGATGAAGGGTATAACTATCGCTTTACTACTGTGGCGGCTCACGCCCTGAAAGCTCGTGTTCATCAGTATCGTAGAGAATGGGCTAATGCTCTGGCGGAAGCAGAAACTGTCCTTGCGGCGAAGTCTACATTGGTGGATTTTAATGCTTTTACATTTCTTCCAAGTAGCTATAAATCAGTGGAATCTATCATGAATTTGGATGCAGGAGTTACCAGTGAGACCAGTCGTTTCGCTATGGTGAGCAATGAGCATCTTGCCCTTTTTGACCAAACAAATGATTTGCGTTTTGCTAAATATTTCGATGCCGATGGCACGAATTATAAAACGAAAAAATACAGCAGTTCCAATGAATTCAAAGTTTCTTTCCGAGTAGGAGAGATTATGTTGATAAAAGCTGAAGCTTTAGCAAAATTAGCAAGAGAAACAGATTCTAAAAATACGCTACTAGCTTTAGCAGCGAAGAGATATAATGCTACAGGATTAGCGAATTTTACAATGACTATTAACGGGCTTTCTGGTAACGCATATTACACAGAACTACTGAACGAAAGAGCGAGAGAGACTTCATTCGAAGGGCTTCGTTGGTTTGATTTAAGAAGAACTACCCAGCCTTCCATCATCCATGTTTATGATGGAACTACTTACACGCTCAGCGTAGGAGATGCCCGCTATACGTTGCCTTTCCCAAGAGAAGCAAGACTTAAAAATCCTAATTTATAAACCTAAAAAGCCATTCACACCGGATGGCTTTTTTTATTTTGGTTAATTTTGAATAAAAATTGCAATAATTTTGTTGCTTTATCCTATTTTTGCAAATCTAAAAAATAATAAAATGGCAATTCCAGATAAATACAATCCACAAGAAACGGAACAAAAATGGTACAGCTACTGGCTGGAAAACAAATATTTCCACTCTGAACCGAATGACAAACCGCCTTACACCATTGTCATTCCGCCGCCCAATGTTACAGGGATTCTGCACATGGGACACATGCTGAATAACACGATTCAGGATGTTTTGGTGAGAAGAGCCAGAATGAAAGGCTTCAATGCCTGCTGGGTGCCAGGGACAGACCACGCATCCATCGCTACAGAGGCGAAGGTGGTTGCTAAGCTGAAAGAACAAGGCGTTAGCAAATCGGATATTACCCGAGAGGAATTCCTAAAACACGCTTGGGACTGGACAAATCAGTATGGTGGAACTATCCTTGAACAGCTTAAAAAATTGGGTTGTTCTTGCGACTGGGACAGAACTCGTTTCACATTGGAGGACAAGCTTTCTCAGCAGGTGATAAAATCTTTTGTTGATTTGTATAACAAAGGGCTGATTTACCGTGGTTACAGAATGGTAAACTGGGATCCAGAGGCGAAAACTAACATTTCCGATGAGGAAGTGATTTTCAAGGAGCAAAACGGAAAATTATATTTCTTAAAATACCAAATAGAAGGCTCAGAGGAGTTCCTTACTGTGGCTACTACGCGTCCAGAAACTATTTTTGGTGATGTGGCAATTTGTGTAAATCCTAATGATGAGAGATACGCCCATCTGAAAGGGAAAAAAGCCATTGTTCCGATTGTAAATCGTGCAATTCCGATTATTGAGGATGATTATGTGGATATAGAATTTGGGACAGGAGCTTTGAAAATTACTCCTGCTCACGATGTCAATGACTATGAAATCGGGCAGAAACACAGCCTTCCGATGCTTGATATCTTGGATGATGATGCTAACCTAAACGAGCATGGTCTGCATTATGCAGGGAAAAATCGTTTTGAGGTAAGAAAAGCCATTGCCAAAGAATTAGAAGAAAAAAATCTTTTGCTAAAAGCCGAAGATTATGTAAATAAAGTAGGAACTTCCGAGAGAACAGGAGCTGTGATAGAGCCAAAAATATCACAACAGTGGTTTTTGAAAATGTCCGAAATCGCAAAACCTGCTCTGGATGCGGTGATGAATGATGAAATAAAATTTCATCCCGAAAAGTTCAAAAACACCTATAAACACTGGATGGAAAACATCCGCGACTGGAATATTTCGCGACAGCTATGGTGGGGACAGCGCATTCCAGCGTATTATTATGGCGATGGCGAAAATGATTTTGTAGTGGCTGAAAACATAGATGAAGCCCTAAAATTAGCCAAAGCCAAAAATCCAAATTTAGAAATTGCTGACCTTCGCCAAGATGAAGATGCACTAGATACTTGGTTCTCTTCTTGGCTGTGGCCAATGTCTGTTTTTGATGGACTTTTAGACCCTGAAAATAAGGATATTAACTATTATTACCCAACGGCAGATTTGGTTACGGGGCCAGATATTATTTTCTTCTGGGTGGCTCGTATGATAATGGCAGGGCTGGAATGGCGAGGAAAAGTTCCGTTTAAAAATGTTTATTTCACAGGGATTGTAAGGGATAAACAAAGAAGAAAAATGTCCAAATCTCTGGGAAATTCACCAGACCCATTGGAATTGATTGACAAATATGGTGCAGACAGCGTGAGAGTGGGGATTTTGCTGAGTTCTGCGGCTGGAAACGACCTTCTTTTTGATGAGGATTTGATGCTGCAAGGAAGAAACTTTGCAACGAAAATATACAATGCATTTAAGCTGACACAGAGCTGGACAAAAGAAGCAAAACCAGCAGGCGAGGCTGAAAAACAAACTATTATTTGGTTTGAAAATCAGATGAATAAAACCATCAGCGAAATTAACGACCAGTTTGAGAAATTCCGAATTTCAGATGCTCTGCATTTGCTTTACAAATTGATTTGGGATGACTTCTGTTCGTGGTATTTGGAAGCGGTGAAACCTAATTTTGGTGAAAGTATTTCTCAGGAGGTTTATGACCAGACTATCAAGTTCTTTGAGGAGCTGATGAAACTTCTTCATCCATTTATGCCGTTCCTCACAGAGGAGCTTTATCAGCATATTGCGGAGCGAAACGCATCGGAAGCGCTCGTTATCGCTCAACAGAAAAACGCAGAAAGTTTTAATGAAAACATCATCTCTGCATTTGATACGGCGAAAGAAATCATCTCAGGTGTGAGAAATTACCGCCAGAGCAAAGGAATTTCGCCAAGAGAAGAAGTGGAAGTGTTCACCAGCGAAAGCTCTTTTGCGAATGAAAATGTAATCAGAAAACTGGCGAACATCTCTGAAATTCATTATTCCGAGAAAACGGATAAGCCGAGCTTCACTTTCCTAGTGGGAGCGGTGGAAATCTCTGTTCCGCTGAGCGAAAACCTAGATTTAGACGAAGAAAAAAAGAAAACCGAAGAAGAATTGGCTTACCTGAAAGGCTTTTTGGTTTCGGTGGAGAAAAAACTGAGCAATGAAAAATTCGTTGCCAATGCCAAGCCTGAAATTGTAGAAAACGAGCGTAAAAAACAAAAAGACACGCTGGAGAAAATCGCGATTTTGGAGGAGAAATTGAAAGGATTGTAAAATAAATTTATAAAGGCTGTTTCTAGTGAGGCAGCCTTTTAGATTTCAAAAATTCTCTAAAAAGAATTTAGTAACTTTGTGTTTTATAAATATCCAAATTATTATGGGAGATTTAAGTTTTGGAGAGATTTTCGTGATTTTTTTATCAGTCTAATATTTTCACAGCTTTTTTGTCCTCTCCAATCGCTACCAAGCTGAATTCTCCAAGGACACACAGCTCTCGGCGCTCGGCGTACATCTCCTCGGAGAAGACCTCCACGCTTACTTTTAGGCTGGTATTTCCTATGGATTTTACTTTACCGATGAACTCCACCAAGGAGCTTTCTGGCACAGGATTTCGGAATTCTGTATGGTCGCAAGCCTTTATTACAAAGGCTTTTCGCGCAAATCTCGTCGCGGTGATGAATGCTGTCTCTACCATCTGTTCCATGATAGCGCCGCCGAACATGGTTTCGTGGTGGTTGGCTATTTTTGGGAAAACCACTTTGAAAATTCGGGTTTCTGCATTCTGTATTTTTTCTTCTAAATTCATTTTTTAATGGAAGTTTTTATAGTTTTTAGGTTAAAAATTAGGCAAAAATATCATTAAAATGAGAAGAAAACACCGCCTGTAAGCATTGTGTAGTGTTTTCGGATAGGGACAATCGGTTTTGTGTGGATGATGTTTTGATAAGAAAGCCATATCCCGAAGTGCTTCGTTACGGAATGCTTTACATCTATACTATACGCGATGCGCGGGTTTTTTATGTTGCTATCAGTTTTGAAATGCGTATATCCACTGGTAATTATATTCCATTTTTCACCAAAATCAAACTTAAAACTCGCAAATATCTGCCCTTTTATGCTCCTTTGTTGTTCCATCTTGTCTATATCCTGTGGGGCAGGATTGGGAACGCCGTTGTAGTTCCATTTTTCGTATTCGTAGAAGAGACCTATTCCTGTGGAAAGTGTTACTTTGCTCGTATGAAAAATTCTGTAGCGAGACTGGAGACCTCCTGCTGCGCGTATTTTCAGTCCTCGGCTGGGTGCCCAGACAGCTTCCGCGAAAGGATAGAGTTCTATGGCAGGTCTCACCAAATAGCGGTATTCGGTGTGGATGTAGCCGTTGCTTACATTTAGTTTGTCGCCATAAGTAGAAAATTCCATCTGATTGATAATCGTGATATACTTCTTTTTGTTGAGCAAGAAATTGATATTTGCATTATTTTTAAAGTTAAAAACATTTTCTTTCTCCGTTTTGAAGTTGAGTTCTGGGGCGATGGTTCCCTGCACCGTCCGTGTAGAATCTATCGTATTTGCAATGCTTTCCGTGAAGATAATCTGCGAAAACAAAGGCATAGAAACTAAGATTAACAATAATAAAAGCAGTCTTTTCATTATAAAATAACTATTTTTCTTAGTATTCCTTCTTTTCGAGAGAATATTCGCCGTAGGAATGCGACAAAGGATTGAAATCATATGGGTCTATTTCTTCCATTAGCAGGGGTCTCATGTCTTTTACTTTCTTTTTAGAAGTTTCTTTTTTTCCGTTTTCATCTGTATAAGTGAAATGGTGCATTTTGGTGGAGAAATTGGTGCTGGTGGTTGATTCCTCGTGGGTTGCCCTGTGGAAGGAAGAGCTTTCGTGTCCTATTAGTTCAAATCGGTTGTTCTGATAGCGGAAAACATAGGTATCATTGCTTACCCACCAGCTGCCTGCGCTATAGAAGAAGTAAAACTTGAACCAAATCGTGCCGTTTTTTTTGATTTCCATATCCAAAAAAGGCTCATCTAATGAAGAGTTTTGGTCTCCATTGATGATAAAATTATTGTTTTGAAGAGCCAAATGGTATCCGCCGCCCTTTTTCCCAAAGGAGATACCCAGAATTCTGTAGGAATATTCTTTATTCATGAAATCATCAGGGATTTTGTATTTTTCTTTGCTCTCCAGTATGAAAACATAATCCGTGATGCCGTCCTTGTTGATGTCGCCATTTACACTGCCCATCAGTTCCCAGCCTTTTGGGATAAACTGGTCTAAATTGGCGACTTCTTTTTTCAGTTTAGGGTAATCTTCAAGGCAGTCTTCAAAGCAATCTTGTGCCGAAATTAGTCCTGAAACAAATAAAATGAGCGGTAATAATAATTTTTTTCTCATGATTTTAATATTTTTAATTTATTGTTTCATTTCTTTTGCCAAGAATTTTCCTGTTATGGATTTCTTGTTTTTGATGATTTCTTCGGGTGTTCCTTCGGCTACGATTTTTCCGCCGTTTTTACCACCTTCTGGGCCGATGTCTATAATGTGGTCTGCTAGTTTTATCACATCCAGATTGTGCTCTATGATGATGAACGAGTTTCCTAAATCTACCAGCCTATTGATGGCATCCATCAGTATTTTCACATCCTCAAAATGAAGTCCTGTGGTAGGTTCGTCCAAGATGTAGAGCGTGTTTCCTGTTTGTTTTTTGGAGAGTTCTGTGGCGAGTTTTATTCTCTGCGCTTCTCCACCCGAGAGCGTGGTAGACTGCTGTCCCAGCGAAATGTATCCTAGCCCGACTTCCTGCAAGGTTTTCACTTTGTTGTAGATTTTTGGGATAGGCTGGAAGAATTCTACCGCCTCATCTATGGTCATTTCCAAGACATCAGAAATAGACTTGCCTTTGTATCTTACTTCCAGAGTTTCCCTGTTAAAACGCTTTCCATTGCAGGTTTCGCAGTGGACATACACATCAGGGAGGAAATTCATTTCTATGACTTTCAGTCCGCCGCCTTGGCAGGTTTCGCATCTTCCTCCTTTTACATTAAAGGAAAATCTTCCTGGTTTGTAGCCTCGTATTTTCGCCTCTGGAAGCTCGGAAAAGAGCGTTCTGATATCTCCGAAAACACCTGTATAAGTGGCAGGGTTGGAGCGGGGCGTTCTTCCGATAGGCGTTTGGTCTACATCTACTATTTTGTCAATGTTTTCTAGCCCTTCTATGGATTTATAAGGTAGAGGTTCCTGCACAGCGCGGTAGAAATGCTTATTGAGAATAGGGTAGAGTGTCCCATTGATAAGGGAAGATTTCCCACTTCCAGAGATACCCGTAACGACCACTAATTTGCCCAAAGGAATTTCTAAATTTACATTTTTTAGGTTGTTTCCTGTGGCTCCTTTCAGCAGTAGCGAATTTCCGTTGCCGTGTCTTCGTTCTTTTGGGATTTCTATTTTTCTTTTTCCTGTGATGTAGTCGGCAGTAATGGTGTCAGCCTTTAATAAATCCTTTGGTTTTCCCTGCCAAAGAACTTCGCCGCCGTGTTTTCCTGCTCTAGGGCCGATATCCAAAACTTCATCCGCTTCTAAAATCATATCTTTGTCATGCTCCACCACTAAAACCGAATTTCCGATATCGCGGAGGTTTTTCAGGGAATTGATAAGCCTTTCATTATCCCGCTGATGAAGTCCAATGCTCGGTTCATCCAAGATATAAAGCACATTTACCAGCTGGGAGCCTATCTGTGTAGCCAGACGAATTCGCTGGGACTCACCGCCAGAGAGGGTTTTAGAGCTTCTGCTGAGGCTGAGGTATTCCAAGCCGACATCCAGTAGAAATCTCAGTCTGGATTTTATTTCTTTTAGGATTTCGTAGGCGATGATTTTATTTTTGTCGGAGAAAGTATTTTCTACATCATTCAGCCAGTCCATCAGGTCAGAAAGACTCAATGCTGCCACTTCAGCGATGTTTTTACCATCGATTTTAAAACTTAGGCTCGATGCCTGAAGCCTTGCGCCGTTGCACTCTGGGCAGATTTGTTCCACTGTAAAATCGCGTTCTATTTGGGTAGCTCCGTAGTTTTCTTTGTCTTCGATGATTTGCTCCAAATGGGAAATCAGTCCGTCAAATTCTATTTTTATCTTTTTGCTGATTCCAGCGTGTTTCAGTTCGCGTGTTTCTTGCAGGTGGATGCCGTTGTAGATGTAGTCCAGCGCTTCTGAAGAAATTTTCTCAAAAGGCGTATCCAGACTCTGTCCGTAAAGCTCTAAAATACTGCTAATCTGCGCTAAAACCCATTTGCTGAATTTATAAGTTTCCAAAGGTCTTAAAGCACCTGCGGAGATGGATAGTTTTGGGTTTTCTACGAAGAAATCAGTATTGATTTTCTTAATCATCCCAAGTCCCTTGCAGTGCGGACAGCTTCCCTTCGGAGAATTGAAAGAAAAAGTATTGGGTTCTGGCTGTGCGAGGGAAAGCCCTGTGTCTTCATCCATTAGGTTTTTAGAGAAATATTCTATTTCATCTGAATCGAATTTCTGTATTCCGATGACACCTTCGCCCATGTCTAAAGCCGTGCGGAGGGATTTCTCCATGCGGGATTCGGTAGCGCTTTCGCCGATAATCCAGCGGTCTATAACGATGTCTATATCGTGGTTTTTGTATCGGTCAAGTTTTAAATCATATTCAATGTCTTGCAGCTGCCCATCAATCCGAGCTTGGCTATAGCCTTTCTTTGCCATCTGCACGAAAAGTTCGTGGTAGTGTCCCTTTCTTGCACGGATTACAGGAGCAGTGAGCAGGACTTTTTCATCTTTGTAGTTGGATTTTATTGCTTCTAAAATCTGCTCTTCCGTGTAGCTGACCAGCTTTCTGCCAGTGGTGAGCGAGTAGGCATCTGAAACCCGCGCAAAGAGCAGCCTCAGGAAGTCGTAAAGCTCTGTAACGGTGCCTACTGTGGAGCGGGGATTTTTGTTGGTCGTTTTCTGCTCGATGGCGATGACAGGGGAGAGCCCTTCTATCTTGTCCACATCAGGGCGTTCCAGACCACCCAAAAACTGACGGGCATAAGCAGAAAAAGTCTCAATGTAGCGGCGCTGTCCTTCGGCGAAGATGGTATCAAACGCGAGGGAAGATTTTCCGCTGCCAGAAAGCCCAGTGATGACTACTAGCTGGTTTCGGGGGATTTTGACATCGATGTTTTTCAGGTTGTGTTCGCGTGCTCCGTAGATTTCTATATATTCGTTTTGCTCCTTTTTCGGCTTTGACATTCTTATTAGATTTAATAATCCTACAAATTTACAACAAAATTATGCTACTCTACGATGAAAATTTAATTATCTTTGGGAACAATAGTCAATAAAAAGAAAAGGAAATAAAAGAGATGACCATCAAAAAATTTCTGCTGACCGTATCGGGAGTGCTTTTGGCAATAGGCGGGTGTTTTCATTTAAAGTATCTGAAAGGAATTGAGTTTCAGAAAAGTCATTCTCCGATAGAGGAGTTTTATATTGTTGATAAAAGTTGTTCTTATTCCCATAGAACGAGTAGTTTGGTGAAGATAAGGTATAATGGGGAGGAATATTCTATATCGGTATCAAGGCGCCAGTGTCCAGATATAACAAATCAGTATTTTAAATAAAAGCTGTATTACATGGAAGATGAGGATGAGCTCTTTTATGAAGATGCTTACTTCCCGTTCGGAGTGGTTCTGCTTGCCTATATATTTGCATCGGTTATTCCGTTGATAGGATTTGTTGTTTATAGGAAAGAGCTCGATAATCATTACTCAACGATGTGACATCAGTGTCTTAGATTTGTCACGGCAGTTACGGAAATTTTCTTCGAGGCTTACGGAAAATTTTTTCAAGGCTTACGGAGAAAAACTTGGAGACTTATGGAGTAAAATTTATATAAGGAGGGAAATTTTACTACCTTTGGAAAAAAAACAAAAAAATAAGATATGCAAAAGGTAAAAAATAGTAAAGTAAGTGTGTTTATAAAAGTTCTTCTTTTATTTGTGGTTTTGTATGGATGTTCAGCGCAGAGTAAAAGAAATTCAAAAAATAATTTAGCCTTTGAATTGTGTGAAATATATGGAATAGATCAAGGAATAAGACAAGAAGGAATAGTTATAGATAAAAAATCAAATATTAAAATAGATTCTCTAAACTTCCAAAGAGTAATAAATTTTATAAATAAAAATGGATATCCTAACAAAGATAATATAGGAACATATATTAATGAAAAATGTGTTCAAGCAGCTGCTACAGTTGTTTTGCTCCATAATCCTCAACATATTGTAAATAATAAAGAATATAGAGATATTTTAATAAAGGAAGTAAAAAAAGGAAATATGAAAGAAGAAACATTATTATTAATAATGGATAAATATTATTGGCATATAAGTAAAGGAAAAAAAGTCTATATGGGGTCTAAATTTGGGAAACCTTGTATAAAAGACAGAGCAAAAAGTGATTCATTGAGAAAGGCTATTTCGCTGCCTCCTTTGAAAACAGAAGATTTTAAAAACTGTGAAGAATGATGAAAAATAGCAGGGTTCGGCTATGTATGTCATCGGTTTTTGCGATAATATTATATATTGTCTTGCAGGAGCTGGTTTTGAGTTTTTTAAATAGCTATTTCCCAGCGAGAAGGGATATTGCTTTTGGAATAGCAGTATATTATAATAAATTTGTTTTCAGCATTGTTTTGGTTTTATCGGCTTTTATTTGGTTGATGATTGGAAATAAGGCAATTAGGATGTTGTTTTTGTCCTTAATATTTCTGATATATTTTATGTTTTGGTGGTATCCATCAATATTAGTGTATCCTTATAGAATATCGTTATTATTAGGATGTTCAATGTTTTTTTATATTGGTTTTCATCTGTATATTTGGTATTCATTAAAAAATGAAAAATAAAATCATGAGAAAATACATTGTAATAGGGCTTATATTTATTTTAGCAGGATGTAGTAAAGCTCCTAATGAAATTTTTAAGGATAAAGATATTGAGAAGTTATTTATTCTTTATTGTGATGAGGTTATAAATAGTGATATGAAGGATAGTAATAATGTTTTTATTTATACCAATGAAGGTGGTTGTAATGTTGATAGTTGTTCAATATCATTTTTAAATACTAAAACTATTGATGAGAATAACGAAAAGTATGGAAAGTTTTCATACAAAGGTTTGAATATTTATGTAGATAGTAGGATTTCTAAAAATATATTAGAACTGGATAGTTATAATAGTCAATTACCTAAAACAACCAAAGAAAATTTTTTCCCACGAGAATTTATAGAAATGTGGGTTCACATAAAAAAAGATAAAATTAGATATATAAAGATAAATTTTAAGGAAAGCAGTCCGAATAAATGGGAAGAGATAAATAGATAAAAAAATCCATCACATTTTGTGATGGATTTTTTATGGTTTTCTTACCAGATTTTGATTCTGTTTTCTGGTTTTTTATAGAGTTTGTCTCCTTCTTTTACATTAAATGCCTTGTAGAAAGCATCCACATTGATAAGCGGAGCGAAAGCTCGGTAGAACCCTGGTGAGTGCGGGTCTGTTTTCACTTGGTTGATGAGGTACTGCTCTGTAGATTTAGTTCTCCAGATAGTAGCCCAGCTTAGGAAAAATCTTTGCTCTTGGGTATAACCACTGATGACACCTGGATTTTTTCTTTCTTTCAGGTACATTTGAAGGGCATCGTAGGCGATAGCAACACCTCCTAAATCCGCGATGTTTTCACCGCTGGTAAATACACCATTCACGAAACTTCCTTTTACAGGCTCGTATTTGCTGTACTGCTCAGCAAGTTGTTTTACTTTGATGTCAAAATTCTTACGGTCTTGCTCTGTCCACCAGTTGTTGAGGTTTCCGTCTCCATCAAAACGAGCTCCTCCGTCATCGAATCCGTGAGAAATCTCGTGTCCGATAACCGCTCCTATTCCTCCGAAATTCACCGCTGGGTCAGCTTTGAAATCAAAGAAAGGCGCTTGTAGAATAGCCGCTGGGAATACGATTTCGTTGTTCGTAGGGCTGTAGTAGGCGTTTACCGTTTGAGGCGGCATTCCCCATTTTTCTTTATCTACAGGTTTTCCTACTTTTTCTAGACTTTTCTCGTAGCTCCATTCAGCTACATTTTTTAGGTTAGAATAAAGCGAAGCCCCATTTTTAGGCGATTCTACTACGAGTTTAGAATAATCTTCCCATTTGTTCGGGTAGGCTACTTTTACAGAGAATTTGTGTAGCTTGTCTAGTGCTTTGGTTTTTGTTTCGCTGGACATCCATTCTAGTTCGCTGATGTGCTTGTGGTAAGCCTTTTTCAGGTAACCTATGAGGATTTCCATTTCTTGTTTAGCCTCTGGAGAGAAATATTTTTGTACATATAATTTTCCGAAAGCCTCACCAAGAACGCTGTTGATTAGGCTAAGAGCTCTCTTGTCCATAGCTCTTTGTTCTTTTTGTCCTTGTAGATATTTGCTGTAAAAATCAAAATTGATTTTATCCAATCTCTGGTCAAGGCTCGATGCGCTTCCAGAAAGAAGGCGAAGTTTTAGATAATCTTTGATTAGAGCGATATTGTTACTATTGATGAATTTATCAAGGTTTTCGTAATATTTCAACTCAGATAGAATCACTCGATCTGTGTTTACTCCTGCTTCTTTCAAGTAGTTAGCCAAATTTACATTTTTTACAATCTTAGAAAGTTCAGCAGTAGTTTTTGGGTTGTATCGCTTGTTAGCATCTCTTCCTTCCTCGTTAGTTAGGATAGTTTTAGCTAAACTCTTTTCAAAATCTACGATTTTTTGCGCCGTAGCATCAGCATTTTTGTAACCTAAAATCTGCAATAGAGAAGCTACATATTTCTTGTATTCAGCGATGGTTTTTGTGTTCGCTTCATTTTCTTTTTGGTAATAATCTTTTCCTAAACCTAAACGAGGCCCACCAAGATAAACAGCGTTCATCTTAGAGTTTTTCAGGTCTGTATAAACGCTCCATCCGTATAGCGGGTTGTCGCCAGTTCTTACCGCGCCTATTAGGTAGTTTTGAAGGTCTTTCAGGTTTCTGATAGAGTTTATCTCTTCTAAATCCTTTTCGATAGGTTTGATGCCGTCTGCGTTACGCTTGTCCATATCCATGTATGTAGCATACAAATCCTGAATCTGCTGTCCCTCAGTTCCTTTTTGGTAATTTTCAGAAAGGATGTTTTTTAGGATTTTTAGTGAATTTTCATCAGTTTTTTCTCTCAATTCTTGGAAAGAACCCCAAGTAGATTTGTCAGCAGGAATTACAGCAGTTTTCATCCATCCACCATTTACATAGTTGTAGAAATCATCTTGCGGACGCACAGAAGTATCCATCAAATCAAGGGCAATCCCATGGTCATGCTGCTGGGCATGAGCGTGGTTTTCTTCTTTTTTCACTTCTACTGTTTTTGTTTCGGCTGTATTTTTCTGCGTGGAGCAGGAGGTAAGGAAATAAGCCCCTGCTAAAAGCGAAATGCCTAATGATGTAATTTTCATAATATAAAATTTAAGTTAAATTATTATTTAGTTATAAAATATGTCTTTCTGCTCTGTAAGAACTTCTTGTAAGAGGTGAACTCTCTACATGTCTGAATCCCAGATTTTCCGCGAAAATTCTATACTCTTCAAACTCTTCCAATGGGATAAATCTTTTCACAGGCAGGTGTTTTTTACTTGGCTGTAGATACTGCCCGATGGTGATTACATCCACATTAGCATTTTTGATATCCTCTATGGTCTGGAAAACTTCATCTCTTTCTTCGCCCAGCCCCAGCATTATTCCTGTTTTTGTTCTTCGCTGTCCTGAGTCTTTCAGGTATTTGAGGACATCTAGGCTTCTTTCATATTTAGCCTGAATTCTCACTTCTCGTGTCAGCCTTTTCACGGTTTCCATATTGTGCGAAATGACTTCTGGCGCCACTTCTATCATTCTGTTAAGATGTTTTGTAATTCCTTGAAAATCAGGAATAAGTGTTTCTAGTGTGGTTTCGGGAGAAATTCTTCTCACGGCATTCACTGTTTCTGCCCAAAGGATAGAGCCCATATCCTTCAAATCATCTCTGTCTACAGAGGTGATAACAGCATGTTTTATTTTCATTAGTTTGATGGAGCGGGCTATTTTTTCTGGTTCTTCCCAGTTTACATCCAGTGGTTTTCCAGTCTTTACTCCACAAAAACCGCACGAACGAGTACATATATTCCCTAAAATCATAAAGGTAGCCGTTCCTTCGCCCCAGCAGTCTCCCATATTTGGGCAGGAACCGCTCTGGCAGATGGTGTTCAGCTTATATTTATCAACCAATGAGCGGAGTTCTCGGTAGTTTTTTCCCGTTGGGAGTTTTACCCTTATCCACTTTGGTTTATTAGTTATAGTGTTTGTTTCGGAAACCTCTTTGTTCATTATTTTTTATTCGTTTTTTAATAATTCAGCTAATATTTTTTTTGCTCTCATTATTCTCACTTTCGTATTTGCAACCGAAATATTCAGAGTTTCTGCAATTTCTTTTATGCTTTTTTCCTCAAAGAATCTCAGTTCTA
>ERZ773010.376-NODE-376-length-32148-cov-26.052753_pt1 | contig 32148 bp, 32 predicted proteins | sample MGYA00580842_ERZ773010 | MGnify/ENA primary metagenome ERZ773010 (study PRJEB29015, sample SAMEA2737982) | human oral metagenome | biome: human oral; feature: human-associated habitat; material: dental | place: China | collected 2107 ...
AAGTGGTACGCGAGCTGGGTTCAGAACGTCGTGAGACAGTTCGGTTTATATCCGGTATGGACGTTAGGAAATTTGAGAGGATCTGCCCCTAGTACGAGAGGACCGGGGTGGACGCACCTCTGGTGTACGGATTGTGGCCACCTGCTGCATTGTCCGGTAGCTATGTGCGGACCAGATAAGCGCTGAAAGCATATTAAGCGCGAAACTGACCTCAAGATTAGATTTCCCTATGAGGGCCGTGAAAGACGATCACGTTGATAGGTGCAAGGTGGAAGTGCAGTAATGCATGGAGCCGAAGCATACTAATCGCCCCATTGCCTTTTTATGTCCTTGTCTACGATGCTAATGCTTGCATTGGTGGCGTGGATGAGGTAGACTTAACTAGTGATTGGTGTATATCACCACTGTCAATCGTTGACATGTACATTACTATACCGTGCAGATGGACATCGAAGCAGGGGTTTGGCCCACCGAGGAAATATATCGGAACCAAGCGTCTAAACCCCCACTTCGGTGCCCATGGCGAGGAGGAAACACCTGTTCCCATTCCGAACACAGAAGTTAAGCTCCCCAGCGGCGATTATACTGCTTTTAGTGGGAAACTAGCACGGTGCCGAATTATATAAGAGCCATCCGAATAGGGTGGCTTTTATCTTTGGAGACGATTTTTATCAACAACTTGATGCTTGCAAGTACGGTTCGCTTAAACCTGATACTAATATGCTTCGGACGATACTTTGGCCGTGCGTTGCTACTTTCATTAACATGCTGGTGTCTTTTGTCGGTGAGATGTAACAGAGGTTGAGGGAAGTGATAGATCTAACGGTGGTCATAGGTGCGAAGTTTGCTACTTGCTTGCAAAATCTAGAGAGAAAGTATTATATGGAGTGTCTAAGTAACAAAAACAAGGAGAAGCGACATGCCAGTCAAAGTTATGAGGGCAGCAAAACGGACGAAGCGGCGGCTATATTGGCTGGACGCTGGAAGGGTTTGAGATGTTGAAGTTTGCCGAAGAACTGGACCATAACCAGGTTTGTTATTAGTATATAATACTTAAGGAGATATACCATGGGTTATAATAATTATGGGCGTCCATCAAGGGAGTATTATCAGGTTGAGAAAGAAGATCCTCTCGAGACTCAAGCCGAGTCAGAAGACACGAGCCAATCTGACTCTGAAGCAGATATCGCTAAGCGATAAGCATGGGTGAAGATGTTGCGAGAGATGGCAAAGACAGCAGAGAGTGTTGACAGGACCTCTCGTAGTCATCGTATGTAGGTAGAACGCATCACTGATAGCCATCATCAGGCTACTGGAAAATACAGCCTAAGAGAGGCTGTATTTTTGTGGACAAATTGTCGTTGAATATATAGAATCCAGAACGTTATTGGTACAAACGTACCATTCTATTGTATAATCGCTAGAGAGGGGTGCTTGCTCTGCGACTTGGTGTGGCTTGGGCGAGTGGAGCGCCGCGGGTGGGTAGTTATTAGCTTGATAGCAATACAGTGATGATGTGATAACCATAACCAAAAAGGAGTGTTCTCATGACAGAGCAACGACCACCATCAATCAAGTGCCGCTATGGTGAACCGCCAATTCGTTCGGCGGGCGATGTATTGTATTACGACAAGGAGATCACTCGGCAGCGAAGAGTATTTGCTGCGCCAGCTGGTAGTAACCCATATGGCCAAGAGGCACTCGTTGCTGGCCCGAGCAAAACGCAAATCGATGTAGAGCGAGAAGCGCAACTGCTGCTACAAGATGGCAGTGATGTGCTCTACACACTCTACGCACCAGAGACTGGAGCGGCGCTGACGATTAGCCGTGAGCGCGGTATTGGCTTGCTCTACCCCTGTACTTCAGATGAGAATGGCCAGCCAGTTGCTCAGAGGATGGTGAGTAATGCGATAAAAACCCATATAGTTGATATGACTCATCTGCCCGATGCACGGTTTATTACGCTTGGAGAGCCGTATATTTCTCTCACAGACCCGCAGCACCACCATGCTGCACTGAGCATTGTGCCAGAGCAAGTGGGTATCTTTGGTGTTGGCACGGAAGGAGGTGTTGGGAGTAAGATAGGTATGATCCAAGATGATGCATTGCCTGGTGCGGTTAATGTCATGAATGTGCTATATCCGCAGCTTGCAAAAGGGTATGAGGCACTCCAGCGGCGCCAAGGCAGCGAGCGACCGCACCCTCGAAATGGTATTGGTCGTCGAGCAGTCCAAAGCGGCGGGTATAGTTGGTTCTGAACCCCAACAAACAGCAAAGCGCTTTCAATATCAAAAACAACCCTGTATGCGCAGGGTTGTTTTTTTATTCTCGAATCTCGCAGCAAACGAGAATTGTTGTGGTGGACCTTGGTGGAAACGACCCAAACCAAAGCTAATACTTAGTATATAGCATAGGCGTCTTAAATGCAATACCAATAATGCAATCTGAAAATGCTCATGTAAACGTTGACAAAACATATACAGTATGCTATATTTAAATCATGATACATATCATATATGGTATGTAGCGAGGATTTGCTGGCCTATACTGGCAACGTACCTCTGGTAAATATATAAATAAGGAGTAACCCTATGGCGGGAACAAAAGCTGGCGGCCTGAAGGCTGCGCAAAAAAACATCTCTAAAGACCCTAACTTCTACGCCAAGATTGGTGCCAAGGGCGGCAAGAATGGCCGTACTGGCGGCTTTGCGGCCAATCCACAACTTGCTCGTGTGGCTGGCGCTAAGGGCGGCCGGATCTCTCGCCGCACCAAAAAGACCGACGATACTGCTGCTGCGGCTGCTCCACAAGCGGACGTTGCGCTTGCCGCCTAAAGGTAACGCAGGTATCGCTTAAAACACCTCCCACTGATCCGGGAGGTGTTTTTGGAATATTGTGTTGGGGATTTGCGGCTTTTTTATGGTGGTTTTGCGCTGCTGCTATGGCTGTAGAGTGTGTTTGGTCATAATGAATTGACCCTTAAGCTTGGTGCGGTGGGTGTGAAAGGGTTAGCCTTGACACAGAGAAAGGGGCTAATGTGAAGATTGAGAGTGAAGGCTGGACGCCAAACGAGGTAGGCGGGTGTCACTCTGTCTAGTCGCGCGTGAAAACCAGTTGCTACAGCGAGCTTTCAATGTAAGCATGAGAGATTTGTTTTTGGGAGACATTCTCTCGCATTGTGTGAGAATTACTGCGACAATGAGCCCGAGTTATATCATCGTGTCTTTTACAACATAACGCCGAAGTTGGCAGGTAGTGGCGCTGTTGGCGCGCCAGTGGGTGAAGCAGGCAAGACAGGTATATGTGCCATCGCTGCGCTGTAAGCCAGTTGCGTTGCAGTGTGGGCACCGTGAGCGGGCATGGAGCCAGTCGCGGTAGGTGTCGAGGGCGGACTCAATAAGATCATCGTTTACCGTCAGCTGCCAGCCAGCTCCGACGCGGCAGCCAGTGCTCCATGCAGCGCGCTCCATAGCAACAAGCTGCACATCGCGCGCATAGCCGCAGTGCCCAAGGAGCGCATGGCCATACTCGTGGAGGAGGTAGGCAGTGGCCTGGGCATCGTGCGGATCATAATAAACCGTGCGGCTTGGGTAGTGCCAATGAAAATGGCTGCTTGAGCGAAAAGAAAGTGGCGCAAGGCCCGACGCATGGGCATGCTGAGTGAGGTAGGGGATGAGCTGATCGAGTGGCATACGTGGTAGCGATATAGACACGTTTATTGGCATGCGAACCAGCGAGCGAAACAATGATTACTTCGCATGATTTGACAGAGGTAGAGATTATGATTTGTTCGTATATTGTACGTGTCATGATTAGTGTAGCACAGCGCGCTCGCGATGCCTAGTAGGCTGTGCGAAGTATCGATGCGTGGTGAGCTTTGAGAAGGGTGGAGTGAGAGGCGCGGCACAATGGGTGATTTGTGTAGCTTGTGCGTTGCGTTTTGCGATCGATTACGGTATAATAGAAAGAGTAACGTAAACGAAGGTTTGGCAATGAAGCAGCAAGGATCAATTATCGGATACGTCGTCGTCGGGACAGTGCTAACACTCGCACTGGTTGGCGGGGTCTTAATCGTCAAGAATAGCCACAACAGCAGCGCCCGGCAAGTGGCAAGCACCACCACTACCGACACCAAGAAAAAGGAATCAACGCAGAGCAGCAAGAGTGCCAACGACAAGCTGGTCGATAGCCTCAATAACAAATCAACAGAGACCAGTAAGAGCAAAGAGACAAAAGAAACTCAGTCGCAAGACAAGAAAAACACCACATCGACCGCAACGAATGGTGCAACTGGTGCAACCAGTGGCGCATCGAGCACGACTACGCAAAACCAAAGCCAATCTACTCAGTCTACTCAATCTCAAACCTCAAGCACACCTTCCACAACACCATCGACCAACTCCAGCACTCCTTCGCAGACCCAATCTACCCAGCAAGTGAGCGCTTTGCCGCAAACTGGCCCGGCCGAGAGCTTGGCAGCCGTTGTGGCGGTGAGTAGCCTGGCTGGCGTAGTACTGGCCTACCGCAAATCACGCACACCCGCGCTGTAAAATATACAACATTAACACTATTTCATTGCATAATACGACACCTGCCCCTGTATTATATAGGGGCAGGTTCTGATTAAGGGAGAATAATATATGTTGTGACTATAGCATCGTTGTGTACATGACGGTGTAATAGTTTTGAGTACTATCTCATAAGAAAATATCTGAAGGCTAGCGACTGTGAGAGCGAGTAGGCTCTGTGATTTATCTGGCCGGAACATTTTTAGAGTGATGGATTGGCTGTGCCGATGATCCGCTTAAGCCAACTATTTATAGAGATGAGGCCTAAATGCGTGGGTTTTGACGCTCGAAGCGACTTTGTGTATAATACAGAGGAATGGTGCGTCGCTTGGCCGGCGTGTCTCAATAATATAATTAATAAGAGGAGTCTGTATCAAGACTTATGGCAACACAAGCCTTAACAATGGATGATTTGCTCGCTGGCGACGGCGTTAAGCAACTAGCAACCGGCGAGGTCGTGACTGGCCACGTATTATCAGTGCGCAAACGAGACGTATTAATAGACCTAGGTCCGCAAGGGGTTGGCTATGTGCCACGGCACGAGATTGGCACAGCCAAGGCGCTGGCGGTTGGTGATGAAGTAACAGCCAGTGTGGTGGATAGCGAACTTAGTAATGGCTATAGCTTGCTGAGCCTACGCAAAGCAGCTCGGGACCGTGGTTGGGAAGAAGCGATAGCCAAGCTGGATGCTGGCGAGATCATCGAAGTAGTACCATACAACGCTAACCGTGGTGGTATGTTGGTTGAGTATGAAGGCGTGCGAGGTTTTTTGCCAGTATCGCAACTATCAGCAGAGCACTACCCACGGGTGGGTGGTGCTGATAAAGATGAGATCTTAGCACGACTCAATACACTAATAGGCCAGACACTCAAGGTGCGTATCCTCGACTGTGACCGCAAAGCTAAAAAGCTGATCTTTAGCGAAAAGGAAGCCATCAAGGATGGCCTGGCTGCCCACTTTGAGAAACTTAAGGTTGGCGACACCGTCAAGGGTGTCGTGACTGGTGTGGTGGACTTTGGTGTCTTCGTGAATGTCGAAGGGATTGAGGGGCTTATCCATATCTCAGAGATTAGCTGGGAGCGTGTCAACAACCCAGCCGACTACGTGAAGGTGGGCCAGAGTGTTGAGGCGAAGATTATCAGCATCGACAAAGATCGCCTAAGCCTGAGTATGAAGCAGCTCACCAAGGACCCATGGCTTGATGAGGTGGATCAATTCACTAAAGGCCAGACCATCGAGGGTACAGTAACGCGCATTACCCCATATGGTGCCTTTGTCCAGATTAGTCCAGCAGTTGAAGCGCTGGTGCACGTGAGCGAGCTGGGTAGCGGCGGTGCCGACCCCGAGAAGGTCTTTACCCTCAATGAGCGCAAGAGCTTTGTCATTCTCGACATCGACAAAGATGCGCACAAAGTGAGCCTGAGCCTCGCCGACAAGAAAAAATAACCAGTAAATTACAAAAGATGACCGGCTGTGGCCGGCAGAAAGGAGTGTGTATATGAGTCAGTCTGAAAAAGTGTTGGTCATTGCCGATTCGATCACTGTTGGTGAGCTGGCCCAAACCCTGAATCTGCCGGTCACGAAGCTGATTGGCGAGCTATTTAAGAATGGCTTTACGGTAACGATCAATCAGCGGATTGATTTTGAGATTGCTGAGATTATCGTAGAGGAGCTGGGTCTAGCAGTGACGCTGCAGCGCAAAGCCGCCGAGCAGCATACTGTGCAGCACCTGCATAAACCGTCAAGCAATGCTGTGCCACGCCCGCCAATTGTGGCGGTGATGGGGCATGTCGACCACGGCAAGACAACGCTGCTCGATACTATCCTCGAGATGAAGACGGTTGCTGGTGAGGCTGGTGGTATTACCCAGCACATTAGTGCCTATCAAGCCCAAAGGGGTGGTCGGACGATGACGCTGCTTGACACCCCTGGCCATGAGGCCTTTGCGGCGCTGCGCCAGCATGGTGCCGCACTGACCGATGTGGTGGTGATTGTTGTGGCAGCCGATGATGGTGTTAAGCCACAGACGGTAGAGGCAATCCGCTTTGCACGCGATGCTAATGCCAAGATCATCGTTGCTATCAACAAGATTGACAAAGATACGGCCAATCCTGATATGGTCAAGGCTCAGCTTGCTAGTGAGCATCACCTCAACCCTGAGGAGTGGGGTGGCGATACCATTATGGTGCCAATTAGCGCTAAGACTGGCCAGAATATCGATAAGTTGCTCGATACCATCCTGCTTGTGGCCGACATGGAAGAGCTTCGCGCCGATACGGACGTGCCGGCTGAGGGGCTCGTTATTGAGGCACATATGGAGAAGGGTCGTGGCTCGGTGGTGAACTTGCTTATCGAGCAGGGCCGCTTGGCACCAGGGCATTTCCTCGTGGCAGGGCAGGCCTATGGCAAGGTGCGTACTTTGCTCGATTACACTGGTACGCCTATCAAGGCAGCCACGCCTGCTACACCAGTGACGGTAACAGGTTTTAAGGAATTGCCGCAGTTTGGTGATATCTTCACAGTGGTCAAAAACGAGAAAGAAGCTCGCCTGGCAGTGCAGAAGGCTAAGCTCGACCAAGCGCGTAATGCCGCCACCACTAATGTGACTGGTGCTGACTTGCTCAAGCTTATGACGCAGAAACACGATGCTCAGGAATTCGACGTCATCGTCAAGGCCGATGTACAGGGGTCACTTACCTCAGTGATGGATAGCTTGCGCCTGGTGGAGACGGGCGGGGCGATCACGCTGCGGATCATTGGCCATGGCGTGGGCAATATTACCGAGAGTGATGTGCGCCTGGCTGGTAGTAGTAATGCAATTATCTATGGCTTTAATGTCGACCTGCCGCCAGCTGTCAAGCGCCTGGCAATGCGTGACAAAGTGACAGTGCGCCGCTACCAAGTAATCTATGAGTTACTCGATGACGCACGTCGCAGCATGGAAGCAATGCTCGCACCAGAGGTGGTGGAGACGGAAATTGGCCAGCTAGAGATTAAAGGCGTCTTCCGGACGATGCGCGATGCGGTAATCGCCGGTGGGCAAGTGACAAAGGGTAAGGTGACGGCAGGGCTACTGGCCCGTGTGATGCGCGGCGAGGAGCAAATTGCCGAGGTAACAGTAGCCAGCGTGCAGCGCCAGCAGCAAGAAGCTAAGGAGGTTTTTGAGGGTGAGCTCTGCGGTCTCAATCTCACGACCAGCAAGAAGCTCCAGCTCGAGATTGGCGACACCCTCGAGTTCTTCACCCGCGAGCTAGTGAAGCGTACGCTGTAGTAGTGGATTTGGCGGTGCTTTGTCCTGTAGAATCTCGGTATATTGAGTACTAGCTCTGTTTTTACTAATGGTATATAAAACTCGCTATGGGGTGATGGCGGGTTTTGAGATTGAAGCATCTCCCTCATTGACACATCACCTCTGTTGTGGTAGGATGTGGGCAGAATATATAAGGAAAGAAATTAGGACGGGCAGTATGGCACAGAGATATGAGTATAGTGTATCGCTTGCAGAAGACTCTAAACCACAACTTGAGTTGCCAAGTGGCGACACACTTCCTGTTGAAAGAACTAAAAAACCAGCAAAAAAAGATCAACATACCATGCATGACAGTGTTATGCTGTTGCCGATCGATGAGACGATCAAAAATATGACACATGGAGCATTTGAGTATTCACAGTCATCGAAGCAAGAAACAGGTCCTTCTCGACTGAAGAGTTTCTATGATCGTCAAAGCGATCGGATAGTCGAGTCTCTAGATAGGCGTAGGAGAGAGATAAAAGGATTACAAATAATAGAGCAAGATGATATTGAAAAAGGCAAGCTCTCTAAGGCGTATGAGCACGCAAAGATTCGAAGGCGCAAACAGGCTATTAATCATTTTGTAGCCTCTGTAGCAGCGCCAGTCTTTGCTTTTGACGTGACAACAAAGATTCCTCGACCAATAGATCCAAGAGAGTTAGAGAAAGAGCAGAAACGCCATACGCTCACTCTTCCTGAGGCTGTGATACCAGAATCAAAAGATCTTGCAGTGGAGATACCGAATATAATACTTACTACAGAAAGCAGAAAGCAGGAAGTATTATCTGCAGAATCAGAGGAGCTGACTGTGCAAGCACAAGAAGCAGCTTCTGTTCTACCAGCGGTAGAAAATCCTGCACGAAATAAAGCCGAAGCACAGCAAAACCAACTATCAACTCCTGAGCAAACACCACCAGCTGAGCAAGAGCAACATACTGGCGAGGAAGCAACTCTTGCTCGCCTACAAACAGAAATCACAGCACTGACCGATGAGAAGGTTCGGGAGATTAACACAGCAGAGTCGGCTACAGATGCGGTGTTTGCTAAGGGTATGGCAGATATTGCGGTGCAGAGCAAGATTGCGCATGAGGTGATTTTGCCATATTCGGCGGAGGGGATTGCTCAGCTGGAGACGATGCGCAGCAACGCACTTGCTACCTTGCAGCAAGCCCTCGACGCGCGCAATCAGGGCACAAAACCTACCACTATTCCAAGCCAAGAACTGACTCAAAGCGTAGCTAATACAGAGCATACTCCTGTACCAGTCTCGACGAGCGAGCAAGCGCCACAACCAACCGGCTTCGAAGCGCAGGTGAGTGAGCTAACAGACCGCACTGCCCAAGAGATTATGGCTAGCGGTTCCGCCATGGACGCGATCCGCATAAAGGGTGAGGCGGCAAGCACAGTGCTGAGCATGGCAGCGCACGAGCTGATGCAGCCACACCTCTCGCACGAAGATGCAGCGCAGCTCAAAGACAGGCGCGACCAGGCACTCGCAGCGCTCCAAGCAGCGCTCGACGTGCGGCTGGAGTTGTCAGACTCACACGAAGCCACCTCTGCAACGGTAGAGAGTCAGTCTCTCGCAGAAGCAGCACAAGCCCCCGAAGTAACCACAGCAGAGCCAACACACGAGGAAGCTGATGGTAGTGTTGAAGAGAACCGCGTAGCGAGTACTGAAGCGGCTGAAGGGGTGAAGGAGAAGAAAGCAAATTGGCGTAAGCGCATGCACAAGGTTTCTAATGCTATAGGTGGGACAGCAGTACGAGCTAAGAACAGTGTGCAAGCTTGGTTTAGTCAGAAAGTGCCAGATCCAAAGCCAACACCAAATCATCCTCCCAAAGACCATTCTTTTGCCAAAATGCCCAGTAGTGAAGCGTATAAACAACCAGTAGAAGTTGATGCTGAAACCTTAGTCGCTCCATCACAAGAGATGCCAGTTGCTAATACAGAAGACCCCTTTGCGCTTGCAGAGGCGGCAGAGGTCGTTACAGGGAATAGCAACCCTGGCGAAGTAGTCGTGACAACCCCTGATGAAGCTGCACATCGCAGTGCAAATCAGCCAGGAGAGTTAGCTGAGGTCATTGATCTTCTGAGTGTTGTAGCTGGTGCACAGCAAGAGCCCCACACTGACATTGAAGCCCTCACCGAAGAACTTGAAACTGTCGCCGAGGCAATCAACACACAAGAAGATGCGCCGCTTTCGCGAGATGAAATGCGTCAGATGGAGCAAACAGCAAGAAGCAAGATACAGCTTGGTGAGTATGGTTTGTGGGCGGAAATTACAAAGGCTGACCTCAATGGTGTAGATGTAGATATTGACGCGCTCATCAAAAACACTCGCACAGCGATACAGCAAAATGTGCGAAGCTGGCTCCAAGAAGAAGGCCGGCAGCACCCAGCAAGTGGCCTATACCTGAGCACACTAGAAGTGCGAACGATGGAAAGTGCAAATGATACCCTTGAGTCGATCAAACAGGCGTATCTCAAAACCAAGCAGGCACGAGAGAGCCGACAGGGTAGCGCAGCCTAGCGGTAGAAAATCATGAGTGCAGCGCCCCTCCCAACAGATAATAACAACCCCTTCTCATCTCTCATCACCCAACACGACCTCGATCGCCTTGGGATTACAACGCGCGACTCGGCAGCGCTGCTGCAAGAGGTGAATAACACGCTCTATGAGCGGGTGGGGCTGGAGATCATTGGTCGCTTGTCGGACAATGACCTCGATGAGCTAGTGCGCCGCCAGGAGACAAACGATAGCGCAGTGCTATTTGCCTGGCTGTCACAGCGGGTTGCGCATCTCGATGAAATCGTGAGTGACGAGCGCACACTCATCCTTGGTGACTTGGCCAAGAAGGCTGATGAGCTGAGTGATACAGCGTGAACACTGCGTGAGGGTTGCAGTTGTATTGGTGCGAATGTACTGATTTGACTACCATATAAAGCACTCAATACCACTCTTACAATGAATGACGAGTGCCATCCTCTACAGTGCGACGCACTGTATATACTATTCTCTTCGGTGAGTGCTCGTAGCAGCCATGTCCGGACGAGCTTAATAATAAACCACATCGTCAGCTGCCTTACCTAGCGCAGATCACCCAGAGCGAGGAGGTGCAACAGAGGTTGAAAACACTACTGAGGGACATTACACTATATTTTGCCATTTTTATTGTATGAGAGGTAGATTGTTTGGTATACTAGGGGCAGGAGGAATTGAAAGAAATGATTCTAGATGATGATTTTTTGCAAGAAATTGGTGTAGCAGACTGGCCTCTAGAGGTACAGCAACGGTTTCGCGAAGGTTATGTAAATGTTCTGCAGCTATGTGTTGGAACGATCCTGAGTGATGGTTTAAGCGAAGCACAACTAAGAGAATTTGAGACGTTAATGGAGGATGACGCTGCTGCTATCACTGCATGGATTGACGACCACGCACTAGATTACGAGAATGATAAAGATTATCACAAGGTGCGGAGGAAACAAGAGAGAGAGGCTCGGGAAGAAGGTAGGGAAGTTAGTCAGTTGGCACTCTTCTCTGAGTATGTACAAGGTAAATGGTTAAAGAAAAATCGACCAGATTACGAAAATGTCGTTACGCGGACTGCTGAGAACCTTAAGAAGTTAGCGGCTCAAGACCCAGAGAAATTCCTAACAAAAGAAGGTCTGACAAGTATATTTCAAAGTATTGATGGTATTAGCAGTGATACACCAGACGAGCTTGAGGGTGGTCACCCCGATCCTGATGTGGCGCTTGCTGCGTAGTAATAATGACCAAGTAAAAACACGTATAACCCCTGTGAGTGCAGGGGTTATATTATGCAGAATCTGAATTATGAAACCTTGACCTTTCTCTCACGCTCACCCTCCCCCACACTCCCTCCTCAGGAATACTATAAGGGTCGATACTTCCCAAGTATCGACCTCTTGCGCTGGGCTGAAAACCGGTCATTACGACCGGTTTTCACACTCCATCGGATGAAGTGATGGGGAGAGTGAGCTAACACCAAGAAAATGTAAACTTGAATGTTCTACGATTGAAGTTATTCGAGACTACTGTCTACATCATTCACACCCGATACCCGCGCAAAAATGCTGCGGCGCTGAGTTCTTTGCCGCTGGGGGCGATGAGCTGGTCGATGACGAGATAGGTGTCGTCGCTGCAGCGTGGATCGAGCGTGGTGACAGGAGCCAGCGCGGTGCGTGCCTGAGTGATGATATATTGCCGCTCGCCCAGCTGGAGGCGAGTGCGTGGGTAGTGATGGTAGGCGCGCACCATTGCTTCGGCCGCTGCAGCAGTGTGCTGAGCGGGGTTGATAATGCCGCTGGCTTTGGTGAGGAGCTGGCAGTAACTTGCAGTGGACTCGTCTTGTGGTGTGGGCTGGAGGCTACCACTCACGATGCGGGGCAGGAGCTGCACCAGTGCTTCGCTGCCAAGCTGGCCTAGTGTGTTGTAGAGCTCGAGCTGCTGCTCGTCACCACGCAGGGGGTGAGTGAGCTGCGCATAGACCGGCCCGGCGTCCATAGCGGCGCTGAGCTGCATGATGCTGATGCCAGTGGTGGTATCGCGATTGGCAATGGCGCTCTCAATCGGTGAAGGGCCGCGATAGCGTGGTAGAAGCGATGGGTGGAGATTGATAATCCCTGGGAAAAAACAGTCGATTACTACTTGGGGGATAATCTTACCAAAGCTCACCAGTACACCAACAGGCTGGTCGAGCGCTTGGATATCGGGGATAATATCGCGCAATTTGGTGGGCTGTAACACTGGAATGTCGTGCATCAAAGCAAGCTGTTTGACTGCTGGTTGACACAGTTGCTTGCCGCGCCCACGCCGGCTGTCTGGCTTAGTGATAACCAGCCGGACGGGGAAGCTGTGTTTTAGTAGCTGCGCGAGGCTGATAGCGCTGAAGTCTTCAGTCCCAAAGAATACGATTGGTCTTGATATGCTCGTCATAATCAACTGGTTGGAGCTCGCCCTTCTCATCGAGCTGATAAAATGCGCTGGTATCATCGCGAATGCGGTCAATAAATACAATGCCATTGCAGTGGTCAATCTCGTGTTGCAGCACTCGCGCTAAGAAGCCGTCGGCCTTAAGGCGGATGGTGTTGCCATTGATATCAAGCGCCTTGACCCGGACGCGGCTGTAGCGTGGCACCTTGCCATAGATCCGGCCCGACACGCTCAGGCAGCCCTCATAATCACTCACCAGCTGGCCTTCGTATTTGACGATCTCTGGGTTGATGAGGGGGATGAAGGTGCGGTTGTCTTTGTCGTCGAAATCTTCGCGTACAATGACGACTCGCTCTAGCTGATCGATCTGCACTGCCGCCAGCGCTGCGCTGATCTCGTGTGGACGTGAATTCTCCCAGTCGATGCTGGCGCTGGTCATGTCGGCCACCAGCTGGCGTGTCTCGTCGGTAATAACATGCACCCGCTGCGACTTCTGGCGCAAGTGCGAGTTGGGTAGGGTGATAATAGCGTCTTTTTTCATTAGCTTTATTATAGCAGATGGTGGATGGGGTGGGCGAGTGGGGGCGTGATGAGAAATACCAAAACCTCACGAACACTCCTGTAATAACTCACCGCACCGAAAATGTTCCGGCCAGATGGCAGAGAGAGCTTATCCGCTGACTTTATCGCTGGCCTCCAGATATTTTCTTGTTCGGTGAGTTATTACAGGAGCTCGGAATTATGCATGGTTGTGAGATTTGACGGTAGATAATTGTGGTCAGATCTACCTACAATAGCGACTGTGGGTCGATATCCACCTGCCAATGTTTAGTGGGCATGTCGGCAATAACAGCGAGGAGGTCGCGGCGTTGGGTGGCTTTGATGATAAGCTGCCAGCGGTAGGTGTTGCGCAGCCGCTCGTGGAAGGCGGGCGTGGGGCCAAGGATGCTGACTGCAGGGTGGTGCTGGCGAATATGCTGAGCGAGTGCTTGGCTATTGCGGATGGCGGCCGCCTCCGTCTTGTACACACACGTGAGCTTAAGCAGGTGGACGAAGGGCGGGAACTGCCCACGGCGGCGCTCGGCCAAGGCTTGGTGATAAAACGCGGTATAATCCTGAGCCAGGCCAGCCTGAATCACTGGGTGCTGGGGCTGATACGCTTGTACGACCACTGTGGTGGCGTGAGCAGAGCGCCCCACTCGCCCTACCACTTGAGCAAGCAGCTCGAAGATGCGCTCGTTGGTAGTGTAGTCGGGCAAAGCCAGGCCAGCGTCGGCCTGCACGACCCCAACGGTGCGCAGCTGCGGCAGGTCGAGCCCCTTGGCTACCACCTGCGTGCCAATGATAATATTGGCTGTGCCATCATAGAGGGCTTGATATTGCTGCTCGAGGCTGCTTGTGTTACTGCTGTCGCCATCAAAGCGAACAATACGCGCCTGGGGCCAGCGCGCTGCCACCTCTGCCTCGATGAGTTTCGTTCCAATCCCGCGGTGGACGATATCAGTGTTATGGCAGGTGGGGCACATCGTTGGCACTGTGGTGTGGTAGCCACAGATATGACACTGCAGCTGGTGACGGTCGGCGTGGAGGGTGAGGGGAACAAAGCAGTGTGGGCACTCGGCTGCCCAGCCGCAGTTGGTGCAGAGCGATACATTGGCGCTGCCACGGCGGTTATGAAAAAGCAGGATCTGCTGATCCGCCGCAAGTGTGGTATCAATGGCGGCGATAAGCTGATTCGACAAAAAGCGATGCTGGGTGAGGTTGCTCCGCTGGGTGAGGTCGACCAGCTCAATGGTGGGAGCGGTAGCCTCGGGCCGAGCTTTGCTCGGTAGAGTGGCGATCGGCCGCTTAGCTTTTTGCGCCAGATAATACTCGCTAACCAATGGCGTGGCCGACCCTTGCACGACCGTAGCGCCATGCTGCTGAGCCAGTACACTCGCGGCCCGTAGCGCCGAGTAGCGGGGGGACTTATCTTGCTTGTAGCTGGCCTCGTGGGCCTCGTCGATGATGATATACCCCAGCTGCCGCAGCGGCAAGAAGAGGGCAGAGCGTGGGCCAATTGCCACCCGAGGCTGCGGACTCGTGAGGGCAGCGAGCCAGGCGCGGTGGCGCTCGGCCTCTGTCTGGCGCGAATGGGTGAGGATGATATCGGCAAAGTGTTGCCGAAACTCCGCCACCAACTGGGGTGTGAGGGCGATCTCTGGCACGAGGACAATCACCGACCGGCCCGCTGCCACAGCCTGGCGCGCAAGCTCGATATACACCGCCGTCTTGCCACTTCCCGTCACACCGTGGAGCAGTACTGTGCCAGGGCTGGCTTGGCGAATAGTGTGAACGGCCTCTTCTTGCTGTAGATTGAGTGAGAAGGTGGGCGTGCGGCGCTGTGGCGGTGGGCTGGCGGGGCGGCGCGGCGTGCGGCGCTGCTTGGCAATGCCAGCTGGTAGCACTGTCTGTAACACAGTGGCGAGGTGCGTGGCATAATAATCGCTCAGCCACTGGCTCGTTGCTAATAGGGGAGCAGGCAGCGGCGGTAGCGGCACAACGGCGTCAAGCGGCTTGGTCGTGTACGTCGGCTTTCTAGCGCGTGTCATGATGATGCCCACCACCTGCTGCGCGCCAACGCTCACTTGCACCACCTGGCCCAGTAGCAGTGCGTCTGGCCAGTGGTAGGTGAAGCTCTTGCTAGTGGCGCGGATAATCTTGAGCGGCGCAACTTCGTAATAGTGCATAGGATTTATTATACCCGACAGCACGCGAGAGTGCAGAGGGGCTCGTCTCTCCGTCGCTACTTCATCTGGGCAATGTGCAAAACGTGCACATCAATCTTGCTCGCTTCGCCCAAAGCTGGTATGATAAAAAGCAGACACGTGTGTCGTGTGGATGGTTGATGAGTCGCAGTTGCGAGAGACGAAACGCACAATCAATTGGTGGGTGGTCTTGCCAAATTGCCATCAAAAAGTGTAGAATAAAAAGCAACAGTTGAGTAGAGGTAACGGAAGCGAGAATTCGCTAAGGGAAGCATGTTAGAAACGTTTATTACATCACGGGTGCGGCGCAAAATCATTGTGGTCTATGCTAAGTATCCGGAGTTCCACACCCATGTCCGCGGCTTGGCGAAGTTGATCAAAGAAGACCCGGGCAATATCCAGCGCGAGCTTAAGAATCTCGAGAAAGCTGGTTTTTTGATGGCCGAAAAACAGGGTAATACCAAAATGTATTATACGAACAAACAATATATTTTCTTCAAAGAATTGCAGAGCATGGTGATTAAATCCTCGCAGCAGCAAAAGGGCCAGCAAGCGGCGGATACTGTGCAGCTCTGATGAGTTTATTCGCACAGATACTAGCGGCGCGGGGCTTGCAGGGAGCAGCCGCTGAGGAGTTTTTACACCCCGATTATGACGCTAAGCCCGATCCATTCTTGCTCTCCCAGATGCAGACGGCGGTGGATCGCTTGGTGCAGGCGCACCAACGGCGCGAAACAATCGTGATTTATGGCGATTATGACATCGACGGCCTCAGTGCGACGGCACTGCTGCTTGATGCCTTTGCGAGCTTTGGCTTCGCCACAGTGGAAGCCTTTATTCCTAATCGCTTCGTAGAGGGTTATGGTATGACCAAAGGTGCGGTGGACAAGGTGGCGGCGATGGGGGCGCAGCTCATCGTCACGGTGGACTGCGGCAGCCTCTGTCATGAGGAAATTGCCTATGCCAAGGAGCGTTACGACATTGACACAGTGGTGACTGACCACCACAACATAGCACCGACTCGCCCACCGGCCATCGCCACGGTTAATCCGAAATATGACGACCACCATTATCCCTTCCGTGACCTCTGTGGGGCAGGCGTGGCTTTCAAGCTTGTCCAGGCGCTGCAGACGGTGCTGCCGGGCTTGCCAGCTGGCTACGAGAAGTGGTTGCTGGACTTGGTAGCGCTGGGTACGGTGTGCGACATAGTGTCGCTCCAGAATGAGAACCGCGCCAATGTGTACTGGGGGCTCGAGGTGCTGAAGAAGCAGCGCCGCCCTGGCCTCAAGGCACTGCTGGCGGTGGCTGGTGTGCAGCCAGCCCAGATTACCGCTCGGACGCTCGGCTTTGGTCTTGGCCCGCGTATGAATGCGGCAGGACGATTGGCATCGGCTGAGTATGCCCTCGATATGCTGCGAGCGCACGATGGTTTGGCGGCGCTTGAGGCGGCTCAGCGATTGGATCGCTTCAATACCGAGCGCAAGGCCATCCAACAGGCCATCTACGACGAAGCTTGCCAGCAGGCCGAGCGCTATACCGCCGACCCCGTCCTCGTCGTGAGCCAGCAGGGGTGGAACCATGGCGTGATTGGGATTGTGGCATCCAAGCTGGTAGAGGCGTATCACAAGCCAGTCTTCATCATTGGTGAGCGAGGTGAGACGGCAACAGGTAGTGCGCGTAGCTTTGGCGATTTTTCGGCTGAGCGAGCAGTGCGCGCTGCCGATGATGTCATCCTGCGGGGTGGTGGCCATGCGGCAGCAGCTGGTGTGACGCTCGAGACGCGGCAGATCGGCACCTTTCGTCAGCGGGTGAACGACTACTACCGCTCGCTCCATCTCTCCGACCAAACACACTACCTCTTGCCGCAGGCTGATGTGGTGATTGATGATCTATCAGAGGTAACAGAGCAGCTGGTGGCCGATATTGCCCGCCTTGAACCCTTTGGCAATGGTAACCCAGAGCCTGTTTTGCAGCTGCGCCGCGGCACCGTCTCGCAGCTGCGCCACATGGGCAGCGACGGGCAGCACATCAAGCTTACTGTGCAGGATGGGCAAGGCACAGCGCTGCAACTATTGGCCTTCAACGCGCCACCGAATTTTGTACGTCAGCCGGGCGATGTTATTTCGGTTTGGTTCCAGCCAACTATCAACGACTGGCGTGGTATGCGCAGTGTAGAGGGGCGGCTGCTCCATGTAGAGCTGGTGAATGAGTAGTGTTGCACTGCAGCATCGACACACGATGCCAAACCAGCTATACTACCACCAGAACTAACCCAGGAGACCGACGCAGTGCCACCTCTCTACCTCGATACCAGCGCGCTTGACTTTAGCGCTATCACCGACACCTACACCAAAATTGCCGACCCAACCGCAGTGGTGCGGCCGGAGTTCGCTACCGAGCGGCAGGCCCTGACTACCAGCTTCGCACGGGTGGATGGCCAGCAGTATGTAGAGACAGAGAACATTGCCGAGGTGGGCGATGCTATTATCACTGGGCCAGAAGGCGAGCGCTATAGCATCCCGGCAGCGGATTTTGCTGCCCTATATGAGCCGCTGCGTGGTGAGGATGGTGTAGTGGTGCCTGGCGCGTACCTGCCGAAGAATCAGATCAAGGCCATGCCCAACCCAACTGGCCGCGAGATCGTCATCAATGCGCCGTGGGGTGGCCAGCAGCATGGCGAAGCAGATTGCTGGCTGGCGGAGAGCCAGGTCAATGGCAGCCGCTACATCATCGAGGCAGCTGCCTTTGCTCAGACATATCGGCTGAGTGAACGGTAGAGAAGGCGCGCTCATTTATCGCTAAGTGTGCCGATTATTAACAGGAGTCAATAGCGACTGGCTCCTTTGGCTTGTGTAGCTTTGTTTTTAGTAATAACCGCTTGGTGGTGTTTGACGCCGTGGGTCGTATAGATCAATATCGGAGTGGTAGCGGCGCTCAAGATCCTCCATACTCTCCCATGTACCAGGGGCCTCAAGCATAAGGGTGATGTCCCAGGTGAACATCGAAAGCGTCACTCGCACACCATCATCAAGGTACCACTCAATGTGTGCCATATCATCATCACGCTCGATCTCCGTTCCCTCACCAAACTGCGCATCAAGGACTGCCTCGTATACGTCATAAGCATTTGTTGGTACCATATAATACTCACCGTCATATAAGTCATCTCTGCCTGCTGCATCGCCACCTTCGAGAGAGGCAAGGGATAGCTCGACGGATCGCAGAAGGTCCCTACTCGGCTTGTAGACGATATCGGGATATATCGACACTTGCGCGTCTAATTCTTCTAATTCTTTGTAAGATTGTGGCCACTTACTGGTCAAGTCAGCTACAGCTTGCAGCATCGTCTCAACGGATGCGGCGCGATATGTATAGGGGTGCGGTAGAGTTGGTGTGTCGTCTGGCATGATATTTCCTTGCTTTAGATTCTTACCAGCTAGTGTAGCAAATGCTTCAATTTGCGCCAACCCGATCATCTGTGCTATAGTAAGGGGCAAACAAACCATACCAACAGAACATCCACCACATAACCACGGGAGACCCCATGGAAAAACCTCGTTCGATAGATACGCTAGGATTGCAAGAATTAGAAGAAGCACTGCAGCCACTCGCTGTTGCATTGCTAGAGAGTGCTCAGTGGCGGCAGCTGAATAAGACCAAGGAAATGACTGCTAAGGACGTGCAAGAGCTGGCCAGCGCCCAGGCCGCTCGGGCGGAGCAACTGGTGCCATTCTTGCAAGGGTATGGTGATGATGCGGATAATAAACCGCAGCTAGCGAGTGAGCAACTGGCCGACCGAGAGAGTGCGCTCTACCGCGACGCGCTTACAGCGAGCTATATCCAAGAGCTTGAGGCTCAAGGGCTAGATCTGAGTGATGACGAATTAGTTGCAAACGATGTACCTCTGTCGGATGAACTGCCCAAGAGTGAGCAGCGCCGCTTGCTGCTGCCGATTGAGCATGCTTTGCGGGTAGCGGAGCACGAACAGCACGAGGATGAGAAAAACGAAGAGCCTGAAGTGTCTGAAGAGAATAAAGAAAAAGAAGAGAATGATATGCTCGCACCAGTGGTGGAGATCGGCCGAACAGCTGTTGGGCAGGGTAATCGACATGAAGTCGGTGTGACGAGCTCATCAGACAAGAGCGCATGGTCGGAGGGTGCTGAGGATACTGAGGTCGCCGCAGCATAAAACCCTGTAGAAGCAAAGGATAAAACCAGCTAAAAGGCTGGTTTTTTAACTACTTGGATTATTTGCAGGTGGTGTGGTGTTGTATCAAAATTATGAAAAATAGGAGATGAGAGGCGTAGTTCCACTCCATGTAGCACCTGAATCCCAAAACGATGCACAACGAGAGGTTGACACCAATACACATTAAACAAGAAAATATCTGGAGGCCAGCGACCAAGCAAACGGACCAGCTCTGTGATATATTCTGGCCGGAACATTTTCGGTTTGGTGTGTATTGGTGCTAGCATATTCGTGGGATTGTGGGGTCAGATTTCGCGTACACAATAGGGTATAGACAGGAAAATCTAAGCCAGCAGGTACGTCGTGCTATGCTGGTGATGACACTCTCAGCCAGAATACACCCATACTTCGCACCCTTGTATCACATCTTCACCTCTGTAATTATGCGCACAAATGTACTATGTTCCAAAATTAGACAAAATGGTTGTATAACTTTGGCAAGTACGTTACAATGGAGGCATGATACAACAGGAAGGACCAAATCGCAATGAGTTTTGAGGCAAGTATTAGGCAACTGCGTGGCAATGCGGGGCTTTCGCAGCAGGCGGTGGCCGATGCAGTTGGGATTGCCCGCGCGACGTATATTAAGCTAGAGAATGGTGGCCGTGAACCAAAGCTTGGCGAGCTGACGAAGATTAGCCAATACTACGAAGTTGGCGTGCAGGAATTGATTAGCGGCATTGCCATGACAGACACCGTTGCACAGCAGGCTCAGCACAGTCCGTGGCGGGTGGCGGACGATGCAGCACTGTACGTGGGCGATGCACCGGCCGAGTACCGCCACGATGATGCGCAGGGTGCCGCTGCTCAGTCGCGCGATGCTATCCCGCGACTCCACACCACCAAACTGCGCCAGGTGTTACTCTATACGCTGGGCAAGATTGGTGCCCGGCCCAATGTAGGCGAGGCAGTGCTGCATCGGCTGCTATACTTTATTGATTTTGATTATTACGAGCGTACAGGCAAGAGCATTACTGGCCTGGCGTATCTGCACGAGACCTATGGGCCCGCGCCGGCTGCAGATTTGCAAGTCTTGGTCGATGAGATGCGGGCCCGCGATGAGCTGGATGTCATTGAGACGAAGCACTTTAGCCACAAGCAGCGCAAGTTCCTGCCGCTAAGGAACGCCGAGCTGAGCGAGCTCAGTGCCAACGAGATCAAGCACATCGATGCCGAGCTAGAGCGCCTAGGGAGCAAGAGCGCTGCTGAACTGAGCAACCTTGCCTACAAAGATGCGCCATGGGTGATTGCGAAATATGGACAGACGATTGATTACCGCGACACGTTTTATCGGACGGACGTTACCTCTGTAATCGAGTCAGATGATGATCTATAAGCAGGCAACAGAATTTTCAAGTGATCTCCAGACGCTGGCACAGCGCATTCCCACACTGCCAGCCGATATCGAGCGCGTTAAGCCGCGGCTGGTGCGTATCTTTGCTGAGCCAAGCGAGACGATGGTGGCGGATTTTCGCCAGCAGCTCTTTGCCTGTGGCAAGGCGGCCATTATACAGCAAACTGCTCAGTGCACAGTAGCGCAGCTCTGTCTCGATACCGACACAGCAGCCTATCGACGGGCGGTGTGGCTGGTGTTTGCGGTAGTGCGAGCACTGCCTCGTGATACACCACCGTCGCGGGCTGCTCGAGCTGCCAGCACGATTATCCTTATCGAGGTCTACGCCACCCCTAACAAAGCGCATGGGGATGAGCGGCGTATCAAGCGAATTATGAACAAATTGGAGGAAGCGTAATGTAGAGTAACAGGGTACCAACACTGGTCGAAAATAAGCTGCGTAGAAGAGAAGAGAGCCACGCATGGCTGATGGGGTTGACAAACAAGACGTAATTTGCTAGAGTAGTGTCCTTGGGTCTGGGGTATAGACAATACTACTCTTGCTCGGTCTACTGTCTTGTGACTGTGTGATACCACTGTTTTTTTGCGCTCCGCTTTCTACCGCTTATGCTTCCTCCGACCAAATACTCGCTCTAGGCTCCCAATATTAGAGCGAGTATTTGGACTGAGGCATCCATACCTCTCGAGATGCGAGAGGCGCTACAACAATAGTGTGCGCCATATAGCTACAAACAGTACCCATCACAAGCTATTCATAACAGTGTAGCATATTTGTTGCAATTCTGTGCAAAAATTATACTATTTTTTCGTAGGGCTCTTGTGAGCTATGTCTCACCAAGCGGGCGACGGCGCTCCCAAAAAATTGCAGCTGTGGGTGCTGCTCGTTAACACTCTCACAGAAGTGAACGATTGATTCTATCTCTGTATTAGGTAGTGGCTGCATGAGGCCGTGCTCAGCGAACTTGTCGAGCATGTGCGATGTCGCAGTTGTGTCATATGGCCCACGTGCTTTTTCGTCTGCATAGAGCGACTTGCGTATTCGAAAGCCAAGGTAAAACTGATGAACTTCGGATAATTGCTGGGGTAGAGGGTGGTTCTTCATATTCACACTCATCTCGACACCCGACGCTTGAGCGATAGCTGCAAGATAAAGTGCTCGTGCTGCGAGGTCGGCGTGAATTCTGTGGAATCGTTTGTAGTGGGCGATATCTTCAGGTTTGGCTTTATGAAGCTCCTCTAGCGTGCGAGCAGCATTGATGCGATCGTCGGTTGGCTCAATACAGCGCTGGGCGGCTGCCTCTTGGGCTTGGTCTGTTATGTAGAGCGTGAGCTCACCATTGCCCAAAACAAGCGCTTGATCGATGGAAAAATCCCCAATCTTTGTAAAAAACGATTGGCCATCAACCTGATTGACGGGGATTTCGTCGATGTCGCGAATTGGTATTAGGGGTGTTGATTGGGCTTCGAGCAGCGCACTCCGAGCGGCACCACCATAGACGACGTGGTCTGGTGTGCGCCGCGCTTGGATCTCGTGAGCGGTTTTGGGAAATGATAGTTCGTTGATGGCATGGGTTTTGTACATTGTGTCTGTCTCTAATAACGCTCTGTTTTTATGAGAGCAATAATTAAAATAATTGTAACAAGAAGCTGATTATAGTGCAAATAATATTCTTACATATTGTCAATACGTCTCAATTTGAGCTTCTAAACTTCCAAAACTCTTATGCCTATAACTATCTCTCAGCAACCTCACTGAACTAAAAATATTCTGGCTCGAATATAGCAGCAGGGCTCTCCCGCCTGCTTGGTCGCTGACCCTCTAGAATGTTTTCTTGTTCGGTGGGTTACTGTAGGAGGTAGAAAAGGTTTGAGATTTATGTATCTGAATCCTAAGTCCCGCTAAAGAGTCAGCTCCCTTAATATTCGTTACTTCATTCTATGAAGCAGGAGATCATTAAAGTTGGAAAGACTTCGCCGAGAATAATTGCAAAAATTGTCGCATCTGCTATAATGAGGAACGATATGGTACAAGTAACACGAAAAGACGAGCGCGAGGCGAATGAGAACATCATCCGTCGGTTTAACAGCCGAGTGTTGAAGAGCGGTGTGCTAGCAAAGGCACGGGCATCGATGCGGTTTGCCAAGCCGATCAGCAAGACCGATCGCCGCAAGAAGGCGATCACCCGTCGTCAGCGCAAGGCTGACAAGATGGCCAAAGTTCGCCTGGGGATCCGCTAGGTGACGACGCTTAAGCAGCGTATCAAAGACGAAATGAAAGCCGCTTTGCTTAGCGGCGATCGTTTTGTTGGTGACACCTTGCGCAACCTTGGTGCTGCTATCCTTGATGAGGAAGTGAAGCGAGGTGTGCGCGAGACTGGCCTGGACGATGCTGCCGTCGAGCAGGTGATCGTTCGTGAGGTGAAGAAGCGGCGTGATGCCGCAGCAATCTATCGCACCAATGGTCGCCCTGAACTTGCTGAGCCCGAGGAGCGCGAGATGGCAGTGCTCCAGCACTATCTGCCGCAGCCACTAAGTGATGAGGAATTGCAAGCCGTGGTGACCCAGACGATTGCCGAGCTTGGAGCAGATAATCCACGGATGACGGGTCAGGTGATTGGCGCTGTCAAGGCCAAGGTGGGTAACCGAGCTGACGGTAGGGCGATCGCTCAACTGGTGCAACGTGCCCTTGCCCCGTAGTTTTATGACAAGAGCAATAATTTTTCTTAATAATAACTATAACCACATAATAACAAGGAGGCACAGATGATTCTTTTGTTTGGCCCAACTGGTGCCGGTAAGAGTATGCAAGGGCAGATGCTGGCAGTACGCCAGGGGTGGAAGTGGCTCTCGACGGGTGAGATGCTGCGCCAGAGCACCGACCCGGCAGTGATTGCTACCCTCAAAGCGGGCGAACTGGTGAGCGACAAGCTGACCTACCAAGTCTTCGACCACGCGGTGCAAGAGGCGTATCGCAAGCATTACCAAAACATTATCGTTGATGGATTCCCGCGTACGAAAGAGCAAGCCGCGTGGCTCGATGACCATCTCGCGCGTACTGGTGATAACATTGACCTCGTCGTGGTGCTGGAAGTACCCGAGCAAGAAATCATGCGCCGCTTAGCCAAGCGAGGCCGAATGGAGGATACACCCGAGACGATTGCGCGCCGCATGGCTATCTACCGCCAAAAGATGTACCCAGTACTTGGTATCTTTGCTGAGGCTGGGGTGAAGATCATTCACCTCGACGGGACTGGCACCGCGGGCGAAGTGCACGACCGGATTTATGACGAGGTAATGCACGCATGGCCCAACTAATTACTGGCATCAAGACACCCGAGCAACTCGAGGCAATGCGCGAAGGGGGTAAGCGCCTGGCGCAGATTTTTGCTGATATCCGCCAATTTGTCCATGCTGGGGTGAGCGAGAAGCAGATCGATGCTTTTGCGGCAGAGCGGATTGCTGCCTACGGTGCTGAGCCAACCTACAAAACCTCAGAGGTGAACTTCCCTGGGGTGATTTGTATTAGCACGAACGAAGCAATTGTCCATGGCGTACCAAGCGATTATATCTTGCAGCGGGGTGATGTCGTTAGTTTCGATCTCGTCATTACCTACCGCGGGATGAAGACAGACAGCGCCTTTACTATGGTGGTGGATGACGCACCCACTGGGGCTATTAAGCACCTACTCCACACTACCGAGCGCAGTCTCTATGCTGGCATTGACGCGATCAAAGGGCCAGTGCGTACTGGCGACATTGGCGCAGCGGTGGAAGCTGTGCTACAAAGGGGCCGCCTTGGGATTATTCGCGAGCTGGTGGGGCACGGTGTGGGCCTCGAGATGCACATGCCGCCGGATGTGCCCAACTATGGCCGCAAAGGTACTGGCCCGCTGCTCCAGCCTGGTGATACTATTGCCATCGAGCCCATGGCTACCCTAGGTGGCAGTGCCATCTACAGTGACACCGCTGGCGATGGCTGGACAATTTACAGCCGCGATGGTAGTCTGGCTGCCCACTTCGAGCACACTGTCCTTATCACTGAGACAGGGGCGGAGATTATGACGAAGCTGTAGTGCCTCGTCCTGGTAGCTATCCTTGCTGCCAACATTGCTGCAGAATACACAAAACTCGCCGAGATAATGAACGGCGAGTTTTATGCTATACTAAGCATACATTAAAGTAACTACAGAGGTATAGATATGGCGACAGACAAGACAACGACACCAACACCGCGCACGCTAAAGATGTGGTTTAATGTAGAAAAGGTCAACACTGAGTGTGATCTTGTGATCGATGGCCTAGATGATAGCGGTAAGTTTATTTATGTACCATTTACAAATTGGTATAGCTTAACTAATCCTGAAGATATGCATCGTCTCTTTACGAGGGACCTTAGACCTGGCTTTTTCCCATATGGCTTTGCAGCGGGGACATTTGAGCTAGAGCAGTGGTATATTCAGATTGCCTTTCGTCCGATTGATAGAACTATAGATAAATATAGTGCTGTATCAGTTGTCTATATGACGGTTGTTGGCGATGGAGTTAGGGATGATGGTATCTGGGATGTACCGGTTGACCCCGAACAAGTGCGCAAAGAGTACTGCCGTGCCTTTCAGAAATTCTATAAAGAGAGACATGAGGAGCTTGCTAAGGAAGGGGTTCGACTCGGAGAGGATGATTTTTGGGGTAATAGCGATTACCCTTTGCATGATTAAGATTTGTCCTCCCATATTGTACAAGATACAGCATAACCTGTATAATGGTACTATGCATGAAAATTCTCAATACGCAGTAGGAATAGATGTCGGGACGACGACGATTCGATGCGTGGTGGGGCATATGAATCCAGAGACAGGCACGCCGACAATTGTTGGCGTAGGGCAGGCACCGAACAGTGGTATGCGCAAGGGTATGGTGGTCAATCTCAGTGGCCCGGCCCGCACGATCGACGAAGCGCTGGGCGAGGCCGAGCGGATGAGTGGCTACGAAGTCAACAGTGCGACGGTGAGTGTCAATGGTGCGCACATTACCAGCACTCGTGCCACTGGGATGATTGCCGTGGGCACGATCGATCACGAGATTAATAATGATGATGTAGCACGCATCGAAGAAGTTGCGACAACGGGCAAAGTGCAGGCCAACCGCGAGATTCTCGAGGTCGTGCCGCATAGCTATACGCTCGATGGTCAGGCGGGGATCAAAGACCCCCTGGGCATGACGGGCACGCGGCTGGAGATTGATGCCAATGTCGTCTCGGCTTTAGCGCCCTATGTGGCGAATTTGCAAAAAGCGGTGGAGATGGCGACCGTCCACCCTCACGCTATTATACCAGCGGTATTGGGGGCGGCTAAGGCAGTGCTGAATGAGCGGCAGATCGAGAGCGGTGTGGCAGTGGTCGACCTTGGTGGAGCAACGACCAGTGTGGCAGTCTTCGAAGAGGGGGACTTGCAGTACGTTGGCGTCATCCCAATGGGTAGTGTGAATGTAACGAACGACCTCGCTATTGGCCTCAAAACTGACCCTGATGTTGCAGAATTGGTCAAGGTCAAGCATGCTGCGGCCGGCATCAAAGCAAGTGACGCGGTGGCTAAGGTGCGGCGCGATAAGGAATCGTACGAATTTGCTACGGAGGAGATTGATGAGATTGTTGATGCCCGGCTGGAGGAGATCTTCGAGGCAGTACAGAAGGAGCTCAAGAAGGCAGGCCGCGCTGGCAAGCTGCCCAGTGGTGTTGTGCTGACTGGTGGCATGGCTCAGATGCGTGGCATGGCGAGCTATGCCAGGGAACAGCTGGGAGTAGCCGCTCGGGTAGGCCGACCAACTGGCTTTACGAGCGGGGTGGCCGACCAGATAGAAAAGCCGCAGTTCGCCACTGCAGTCGGCCTGATGCTCGCCGATAGCGAAGGCGGTCAGCAGTCCACCCAGGCCTATGCAAACAGTGGTACAGCACACGCCAAAGGTGCAATTAGCTGGCTTCGTCGGCTGCTGGGAGGGCTCAAGGCCTAGAATCATACCGATGAGGATGATATACTAAATGGTAATGGTAAAGTTGATAGTTGCACAAGGGGAGAAACGTGAATGCCGGAAGTAAAACCAAGCGAGATCCAAACCTTTGCTAGTATCAAAGTCGTTGGCGTTGGAGGCGCTGGCGGGTCTGCTGTTAATCGAATGAAAGACGCTGGCTTGGCTGGTGTGCAGTTCATTGCAATGAACACCGATGCTCAGGCGCTGCATAATTCGCAAGCTGATATTAAGATTCATCTTGGGCACAACACCACCAATGGCCTTGGTGCTGGTGCTGACCCCAGTGTAGGTGAGGCTGCGGCACGTGAGTCGCTCGACGAGATCCGTCAGGCGCTCGAGGGGGCAGATATGATCTTCGTGACGATTGGTGCTGGTGGTGGTACAGGCTCGGGGGCCGGCCACGTGGTAGCAGAAGTGGCGCGTGATCTTGGCATTCTTTGTGTGGGTGTGGCCACCAAGCCCTTTACCTTTGAAGGCGAGAAGCGGCGTATCAATGCCGAGTGGGCTATCAAGCAGTTGGGGCGGCAAGTCGATACGCTCATTACTATCCCCAACGATCGTTTACTTGACACAATTGACCGCCGGACGCCACTACTTGAGACCTTCAAGATTGCCGATGATGTGCTGCGCCAGGGTGTGCAGGGGATATCGGAGTTGATTACCGAGCATGGACTGATTAACTTGGACTTTGCTGACGTCAAGGCAATTATGAGCAGTGCTGGTAGTGCATTGATGGGGATCGGCCGGGCTAGTGGCGAAGACCGAGCTCAGATGGCAGCCCAGCAGGCAATTGATTCACCACTGATTGAGGTGTCGATCAATGGTGCCAAGGGTGTACTCTTCAATGTGACGGGTGGCTACGATATGAGTATGGCCGAGATCCAAGAAGCAGCCGAGATTATCACTGGTGCGGTGTCGTCCGATGCCAACATTATCTTTGGTGCGACGCTTAAGCCCGAGCTGGAGGATGAGTTAATTATTACCGTTATCGCGACTGGCTTTGATAGTGATTCGTTCTTTGATGACGACGAACCAAGCGATACCGAAGATGACGAAGAGTCGGCCGAGACGGTTGACGAAGCGGTCGATAGTGTCGATATGGCCATCGACCCCGAGGCGGCTGCTCACTTTGCCCAGGAGAATGAGACGAATATTTGGGATCAATCGATGGATGACGATGAGGATGACACCCCAGCCTTCTTGCGTCGACGCCGCAAAAAGGAGGCGGACGCGTGACAACCCACCGCGACAAGATTGGCAACAGCCGCGTGTTAGAATCGCGTGAGTCAGCTGATGGCGTGACGATTCGCCGTCGCCGCGAGACTCCTGATGGACACCGCTTTACCACCTATGAGCGGATCGAATACCCAACGATTGCAGTGCTCAAGCGAACAGGCTCGCGTGAGCTCTTTGATCGAACTAAGCTTCGCGCCTCGGTGCGCCGCTCGGTCGGTAAGTTCTTCAAATCGGAGCTAGAGCTGGAAGCAATTATTGATGCGGTGGAGGATCGGATCCACGATGCGGGTGAGAATGAGATTGAGTCGCGCGTGATTGGCGGCTTCGTGCTCGATGAGCTCGCAGCGCGCAATGAAGTAGCGTATGTGCGTTTTGCGAGCGTGTTTTATAAATTTAAGACGCTGGACGATTTCGTTAAGATATTAGAGCAGCGTCGGAGTGTTAAACAGCAAGAAAAACAGAGGTAAAATATATGCGCGTCCTTATTCTCTACCGGACAGAAAGCGACTATGCGCGCCGTGTCTTCGATTATCTGCGCGACTTTAGTCGGCGCACGAGCCATGCCATCGAGGAGTTTGACCCAGATACACGTGAGGGGCAATCGCTCTGCCGCACGTACGACATTGTAGAGTACCCCACCATCCTTGCCTTGGCGGATAATGGCCAGGTGCTGGGCATGTGGCGCGGCTTGCCACTGCCCACCATCGACGAAGTAGGGTACTATGCGCGCTAAAACGCCCAAAGCACATACCATGACCACTACTATAGTGGATGACGCAAGCCGTACGCCATGGCTCCGTCGCCCTGGCACAGTGGCCTTACTGGCAGCAGCTTTGGGTAGCGGCCTGGGGCTCGTGGCATCTTTTGTTCTTTCGCTCGAGGCACTGCATTTGGCGCAGCACCCTGGTGGGGCACTTAATTGCGACGTCAATGCTGTGCTGAGCTGCTCCACAGTGGCGCAGCATTGGTCGGCGACGGTATTTGGCTTCCCCAACAGTTTCGTTGGTATGATGACCGTACCAGTGATGATAACGGTAGTGGTAGCACTGCTGGCTGGGGCACGCCTGCCGCGCTGGTTTGTGCGGAGTGCCTGGGGCGGCGCTGTGCTCGGAATGATTTTTGCACTGTGGATGTTTTATATGAGCTTTGTCGTTATTCGCGTGCTGTGCCCGTGGTGCCTAACACTCGATGTGGGTATGCTGCTGATCTTCTTTGGGATGACGCGCTATTGCATTGAGGCTGGGGTGATTGGTGGGGCGCGCACCAAGCGCTTTGCTCGCCATGGCTACGATGTGCTGTGCGGCGTGAGTGTGTTAGTGCTGGCGGTGGCGTTGATTATTGTGAAGTTTGGCGCGGAGCTACTATAGATAAAGTCGTTTTTTGTACGGTAAAATTGTCGAGCTTGTCAGGATTGGCAAGTTTTTTAAAATGAACAGAATGTTATATTATTCATCACGTTTTTTGTGTCTATTGGTGTAATGGTGAGTATTTTCTCGCACCAGGGATACTATGGTATGGTGGCAGCTGCCACCATATCGATGCAAGTGAGTTACCTGTTAGCTTGAGTTGCTTGTTTGGCGTAGTAGGAAAACAATACGTGAAGATAATGTATGATGAATTTTAACATAGTTATGAAGCTCTTTGTGGGGTTTAAGCACGACGTGCTGTTAATGCATTGGTTTTGTTGCATAACGCAACCAAAATAGCAAGATAGCGAGAGGAAGATGTCGCCTATTGGCGAGCCTGTGCATATGAATATAGATAGCATTTCGTTCATTATGCGCTATTGATAGCGAGTATGTTGGCAGGCTTGTGCGCATCGTGAATTTGCTAGCAAATATGATGACAATATGCTAATGCCGCCATGCTGCAGTAGATGAAATTTGTCTGAATGTCAATCACAACGTGTTCAGCGAGAGGTGAGTGATATGTTTTGCTAAGTGGTGCAATTTTGAATGAAAGAAAAGGTATGTTCAGTTTGGTGGAGATGTGAAATCGATAGAGTTGTATGGGTTAGTTTAATTTTTATCGGCCGATTGCCAAGCGTGTTTGTGAAGAACAATTCGGCATGCGAGAAAATGAAACGATTAATACCTGAAAAATGAGCGAGCTACAACATTATGGCTGTAATGACAATATGCGTGCGATAGCGGATGGCTGTTGTAAGTTGTGAAGTAGACGCGCGTGATGTTATAGCTTGGCATAGTAGCGAAGATTCTTTGCAAAGCAAGCGAGCAAGTTGCAGCGCGATGCTAAAAATGCAGTGAGGTTCTTGGCTGGGCGATGGTGGCTGCGCATTGACTGATATTTGTTAAAGAAAACTGATTAGTATAAGGGCGCTATAGAGCGAGAAGCAAGCAAAAATGACGCAGCGCCGCAGCACGTAAACTTCATAGAATTGTGTAGATGAAGTGGTGTATCAAAAAAATTATTTCGGTTGCATAATGAAAGTAATATGCTACGCGTAAGAGACATAGCGTGTACGCGACAAAGCGGGCGCTATCATAGCACAATGCAGTGCCCGCAGGCAGATACTATGCGAAGTAAGATGGAAGGTGCAATAATTGGCAATATGCTCATGTCTTTTAAAAATTCTTAAGCGACACTTATTCCTGGCTACTTTCTCTATCAACTATGCCAAAACTAGCTTGCATCTATTTTACATACAGTAATAACAGAATATGCGTATGTTTCTATAGCGAAAAATGAGGCCATAGGACACGACATAGGGCAGGAGGAAGACGATCAACTGCTATAGCGAAGTATCGTGCAGCGCGGCAGGCATGTTGCTCTATATTTTATACCAAACAAAAAATGCAAAATAGCTAAAGATATGTAAGGTATACAAAAAATAAGCGATATGCAAAATATGAATATGTTGAGCAGAACCGTTGTAGAAAAACTGGCTACAAGCGTAAGCGTACCAAATGGGTGCTAGATATGTATAAGAACGTTATATATGTATATATCTCGCTCTAGATATACAGAAATGCCTGTTATAAGCGCTGTAACGCGCTAACCCTAGATATAAAGGGTAAAAGCTATATGAGCATTATGTCAAGCATCTGTGGCCCCTCAGAAGGCAGATAGACCATTGTTTGTTGTTGATAGGAGAAAATGAAACTGTGTATATGGTGTATAGAGCACAACATAGATCTGTTGTAAAAATAGAGTAGCCTGAGGAGAGTAAATTGAGATTGTGTTGTATAAAATACACAATATTGTTGACGGTAAGAGATAGAAAGCGAAGTGTGATATATACAACGATCTATGTTAGAAGCAGACATGCCATATGTATATAAAAAACAACATGCAGAATCACAACGAAATAAACTCGAAAACAAGGGAGATAAAGCGACAAGCCTACAACGTTGTGGATAATAATATACATTGTACATACAACAACAATTGATTTCGCGGCACCATAAGAAGAATAACAGGGGTAAATCAGACAATGTTGTTAAAAGCATAACGCATATAAAATAAAAGTATGCTAATGAACAGCAGAGGTAGACGATTCTTTGCAAAGTATACTAATGCATGATAGAAATCTTCTCGATAGTGTCCCCATTAGTATATTTGGTTACTTTGAGATGATGATTGGGGCAGATGTAGAGCTTGTTGTGCACCATCTATAATAATGGTATGCTAGCGACATGAAGAACAACACAATTTTACGCATTGGTGCTGGCGCGGCGTTTGTGGCGCTGGGTGGAATATTAT
>ERZ773010.377-NODE-377-length-31997-cov-6.350667_pt1 | contig 31997 bp, 41 predicted proteins | sample MGYA00580842_ERZ773010 | MGnify/ENA primary metagenome ERZ773010 (study PRJEB29015, sample SAMEA2737982) | human oral metagenome | biome: human oral; feature: human-associated habitat; material: dental | place: China | collected 2107 ...
GCTCTGCTTATCGTCCATAATAAAACCTCTTTTTTAAATCAAACTTCCACCACCCTGCGCCCAAACGCGGGGCTTTTTTTGGCCGGCGAATCTCATTCTGCCTCCAGCATCTGCCTGTAATACTCAATCATCTTCTCGGCCATAAACCGTTTTTCGGCCTTCGTGACGACCTCGGCATCCACCGACACCAGCTTCAAACCCATCGCGGCCAGCGCACGGCTGTACTGCTCCAGCTTTTCTTCTTTCAGACGGCTTAACGCCGATTCCGACAAGCCCGACACCTCGCACACATGGCGGGCGGTAACGCCTGCAAGGGCGCGCAAGATTGCCCTTTCGTTTTTGCGGGCAATTTCGTCGGTGGAGGGGTAGGATTTAGCCATTGGATACCTCAAGTAGTTCAGGCCATATCTCATGCCAATCACTCGGACGCATCTCCTGACGGGAAACCATGCCCTCTGTTGCTTGTTCTATCCGCGCACAATACTCAACAGGTATAGGGCGATACCCCGTAACCATTTGATTCATATACGCAGACGAAACACCTATTTTTTCGGCAATTACTCTCTGCCGACCTCGCTCATTTGCACAGTATTCGCTTAATTCCAAAATTCGCTCCTAAAAATTTAGCAATGATTATAGCACAGCTAAATAAATAAGTAGCATTGTTAAATTAAGCGTTGCTGTATTATTGCGATAACCTGCTAAAAGGAAAGAAAAAATGACACGCCTCGACCGAGTAAGAAACTTAATTGATGAAAAATTTAACGGCAATCAAGCTGATTTTTCCCGTGCAATCGGAAAAGCTCCAGCCCAAGTAAATCAATGGCTTAACGGTTATAGGAATATTGGGGATGCAGCCGCGCTAAATATAGAAAAATCTCTTGGATTGCCGCAGGGGTATTTAGATGGCACGGGCGAAAAATATCAGTCAGACCCTACCGGCAAAACAATAAAATCTAACGCCACCGCCTTCGCCGTCGTTGAAACATGGCAGGATGACACACCGCTTAATGATGCAGAGTGCGAAGTGCCATTCCTGAAAGAAGTGCGACTGGCCGCAGGTTCAGGCTCATTTGAAGCATCTGACTTCAACGGTTACAAACTGCGCTTTCATGAATCCAGCCTGAGGCGTAAAGGCATCAACCCTAAAGACGTGGTTTGCGTATCTGCAGACGGCAACAGCATGGAGCCGGTATTCCCTGATGGTGCTACGCTAGGTGTAGATACCAGCCAAAAACACATTAAAGACGGCAAGATTTATGCCATCAATCATGACGGCTGGTTACGCACCAAAATACTTTATCGCCTACCAGGTAATAAAATCCGCATCCACAGCTATAACGAAGAGGAGCACCCCGACGAGGAAGTAGACGCAGCTGATATCCAAGTTATCGGCCGCGTCTTCTGGTGGAGCGTGTTGGATTGATGGTAACAAAGATAAGCTGCGTTATAATGGTATTTTAGTCCCGGGTAAGAGGTGTTAAAAATCATGGCGATAGATGAAAAAGATACGAATTTAGTCCCACCCCCTTTGCAAGTTCAAACAGAGTTATTTGTAGTGGAACGCCAAATTGAAATAGATGGTGTTGAAATGGGCGTTCTGGAAAATGGGCTTCCATTTCTCACAGAGAGCGGCCTTGCCCGTATGTGTGGTATAGATAGGAAAGTGTTAAACCGCTTGGCTGCAAATTGGCTTGTAGAGAGGCATAAACCTAGAGGCAGGGCGATTACGCAATTACTCCAGCAACATGGATATGAAGAAGACGCTTTATTTTTAAAGTCTCTCCATAATGGCGTACCGATAAATGCTTATACCGAGCCAGTATGTCTAGCCTTGCTTGAGTATTATGCTTTTGTTGCTGATGAACGCAGAATTGAAGCTTTAAATGCATTCAGAAGCCTTGCTAGGATAACTTTTAGACTGTTTATCTATGAAGCTGTTGGTTACTCGCCAGAGCAGCGACTAATTGACAGTTGGAAGCACTTCCATGATCGTATAGATATGACTTTAGATTCCGTTCCGCTTGGATATTTCAGCGTGTTCAGAGAGATTGCGTCAATGATTGTTCCGATGATACGCTCTGGTTTGATTATCAGCGATAAAGTTATTCCGGATATATCTGTTGGTAAAGCATGGAGTTCACATTGGCAAGAACAAGGTATGTCAGCTGTGCATGGGGATAGGGTAAAATACAATCATGACTACCCACTCTATTATCCGCAAGCAAAAAGCAATCCTCAGCCGTCTTGGTGTTACCCTGATTCTGCATTAGGGGAGTTTCGAAGCTGGTTGAGAACAAACTACATATTAAGTAAATTCCCAAAATATTTGCTTGGCCAAGTTAAAAAAGGCAAGCTACCGCAAATCTCTGCTCAGGTTGCAATAGAAGCATTCAAACACAAAGCTCTGTCGGAATAATATTTCATTCAACCCGCCCGCATCATGCGGGCTTTTTCACGCCCGCCGAACCTGAAAACAACACAAAACCGACACAACCGCCCGAAAGGCGGTTTTTTTTCAAACTTTTTTCTTTTAAAAATCAATGCTAAATATCTATTTAGCAAAATATTTAGCAAATATATTAGCTTTGCTATTGATTTATTATTTAGCTTTGCTATACTGCACCCATCGAAACAAAACAACCAAGGAAACGGGAGACAGCAAATGTACCCCTACATCGAAAACCCCGCCATTGCACGGGCGATGGCAGATAACGAAGCCGACTGGGCATACACCTACGCCAAAGAGGAGCAGGAAGAAGCGGAAAAAGAAGAAGCCGCCTGCCGTAGGAAATACTACGGGGAAGAAATTATTAAAGCATGGGTAATGTGCGACGACTTAGGCCAAGAGGATTACGAAAAATCCGACCAGTCAGACTTTAACGATTTTGTACATAACTATCAGATTTACGACCTGAAAATGAAAAACACGCTGGATTTGGGCATCACCATGCCGACGTTTGAAGAGTACCAAGCCATAAAAACAGCGATGGCCGCATAAGGCGGCATCGGCCTAAATACGGCATTGCAGACAGGCGCAATATGCTACCCCCGGGCGCGGGGGAGTGCCGCAAGACGCAGGCGGCAGGCAGAGACAGGGGGATTCGCCACCCCTCCGTATTTAGACCGATACCGCTTTAAGTAGACATGATGATAGTCCATCAATGGTATGCCGTTAGTCGGAGAGTGGGCATATCACAGGCGCAGGAAGAGCCTGATTAAACCTTCGAAAGCGTGCGGACAACCGGCCTCCTTTCCACCGTCGCGGCACGCAACAACAAACACTTATCGGACAGGGTGCGGCAGCTTTAATCCCTGGCTGGACGGGGAATTTATCCACCCCCATCCGCGCCCTGCCCCATAAATGTTTGAACAAAGGAAACGGAAATGACCAAAGTCATCAATTGGATGTTGTTTTTCGCCGTGCTGGCCGTGCTGGCCGTCTACGGCGGCAGCGAACAACCCGCAAAAACCCCTTCGCCCGCATGGGACGCCGCAAAAACGCGGCAGGAAGTGGAGGCGGACATCGCATGGATGCGGCGAATGAACGCCACAGAGGCAGAAGCCGCCGCCCGCGATGCAAAAGCCGCCAAAGAATTTGAGGAAGCCGACCGCACCGATTGGCATCCGCCGTATGAACCTGCGGAGTAACGCCATGCCACGAATCATCACCTGCCCCGCCTGCAAAAAGGCAAAGCCGGAAAGCGATTTCACCTTACAGAAAAACGGCTTCCGACAAAAACGATGCCAAACATGCACGGAGCGGCAGTCAAGGTACTACTACAAACGCAAGGCGGAAAAATACCTCACACCGAGCGAAGTAAACAAATTTCCGCCCATGCCCGAAATTTTAAAACCAGCTTACTGGCACAAATACCCATGACCGTTTCAGACGGCCTGAAAAAAAGGAAACCGAAATGAGTAACACGCAATTAACCACCCTGTCAGACCAACTCGCCGCACAATTTAATTTAGGCAGCGGCGAAGGCCTGCTGGACACACTCAAACGCACCGCCTTCAAAGGCAACGTAACAGACGATCAAATGGCCGCGCTGCTGATTGTAGCCAACCAATACCGCTTAAATCCATGGACGAGCGAAATCTACGCTTTCCCAAGCCAAGGCGGCATCGTTCCCGTAGTCGGTGTGGACGGCTGGGCGCGCATCATCAACGGCAATGCCCAGTTTGACGGCATGGACTTCGAGCAGGACGCAGAAAGCTGCACCTGCCGCATCTACCGCAAAGACCGCACCCACCCCGTAAGCGTTACCGAATACATGGACGAATGCAAACGCAACACCGCCCCGTGGAAATCCCACCCGCGCCGGATGCTGCGCCACAAAGCCATGATACAGGCCGCCCGCTTGGCCTTCGGCTTCGCCGGTATTTATGACGAGGACGAAGCCGAACGCATCAAAGATGCCAAAGACCATGCCCCCGCCAATGCCGCCAGCCCGTTTGCCGGAGAGCGCGACAACCCTGACCGCGCCGACCTGCTGAAAACCGCCGAAACCGTGGCTATCCGCGGCTTGGATGAATACAAAGGCTGGTGGTTTGGCATCAGTGCGGAAGAGCGCAAAATCATCGGCATGGACGAGCACGAACGGCTGAAAGCCATCGCCATGCAAACCATCCAAGCCGAGACGGAAACCGTAGAGGAAACGCAATCATGAGCGAACAGCGCACCCCCGAATGGTTTGCCGAACGCCTAGGCAAGATTACCGCCAGCCGTATAGCTGACGTAGTGGGTAAAACCAAATCCGGCAGCTACGGCGCGGCGCGTAAAAACTACATGGCCGAACTACTGTGTCAGCGACTGACCGGACAGCAGGAAGAGAAGTTCACTTCCGCCGCCATGCAGCACGGTACAGATACCGAACCGGCAGCCCGTGCAATGTACATGCTAGAGACCGGCGCGGACGTAACCGAAACAGGTTTTATACCCCATCCGTCTATTGCTATGAGCGGTGCATCCCCTGACGGATTAGTCGGCGAAGACGGGCTGATTGAAATCAAATGCCCCAACACCGCAACACACTTAGAATTTTTGCAGAACCAGAAGCCCAAGCATGAGTACCTATTACAGATGCAATGGCAGATGGCCTGTACCAGGCGGCAATGGTGCGACTTTGTCAGCTATGACGACAGGCTACCTGAAAAGCTGGCTTATCGCTGCATCCGCATTCCGCGTGATGACAAGCTGATTGCCGAACTGGAAGAGGAAGCCGTCAAATTTTTAACCGAACTGGACAAGACCGTCCGCCAACTTGAGGAACAAGCAGCATGAGCCTGAACAAAGCCATCCTAATCGGCCGCTTAGGGCGCGACCCCGAAGTGCGCCACATGCCCAACGGCGAGGCCGTCTGTAACTTCTCCATCGCCACAGACGAAACATGGAAAGACCAGAGCGGCCAACGGCAAACAAAGACAGAATGGCATGCGATAACCCTATACCGCCGCATGGCAGAAGTAGCCGGGCAATACCTGAAAAAAGGCAGCCTCGTTTATATCGAAGGCCGCATCCAAAGCCGCAAATACACCGGCAAAGACGGTATCGAGCGTACGGCCTACGAAATCATCGGCAACGAAATGAAGATGCTGGGCGGCGGCAACGACAGCGGACAGCAAAACGCCCAACACACACCGCCCGCACCGCCAAGCCGTCAGGCTCCGGCCGCACCCGCGCAACCCGTAGACGATATCGACGACGACGTCCCATTCTGAATTTAGGAGCAACCCATGACACAACAACCCCGACAACTCAAATTCGGCGACCGCGTGCGCTGCAAACAAACAGGCGCGGAAGGCCTGATTATCGACACAGGCAAAACCGCCGTGTGGATTATCTGGGAGGGGCAGAAATGTTCGAATTTTTATGCCTACGGCACCTTCGAACCCATCCCGCACCCCGATACTTCGCGCTTGGACTGGCTGTTTGAGAAAGACCACCAGCTCCGTTCGAGATGGTGCACAGGCGAGCATGACAACCTGCGCGACGCGATAGACGCGGCCATGCGCATACAGGCAGCGGAGGCCGTCTGAAAATGCAATCCATCCTAGACCCATGCTGCGGCAGCCGCATGATGTGGTTTGACAAGCAAGACCAACGTTGCCTATTTGGCGACCTGCGCACCGAAAGCCACTACCTAAAAGACCGTGACAACCTGCGCTATATCGAAATCCACCCCGATGTGCGGCTAGACTTTACTGCACTGCCATTTGCCGACGACAGCTTTAATTTGGTGGTTTTCGACCCGCCGCACCTTGTACGAGCGGGGAAAAAATCATGGTTGGCCAAAAAATACGGCCAACTTAATCAAGACTGGCGCGACGACCTCAGCAAAGGCTTCGCCGAATGTTTCCGCGTATTAAAACCCAATGGCGTGCTGATTTTTAAGTGGAACGAAGACCAAATCAAAGTGCCGCAGATTTTGGCACTTACCCCGAACAAACCCCTGTTCGGGCATCCCACCGGCCGCCACGGCAGAACGCATTGGTTTACCTTCATGAAGGAGGCTACCTGAAATGCGTTACGGCAGTCTGTGTAGCGGCATCGAAGCCGCATCCGTGGCGTGGGAACCGTTGGGCTGGCAGCCCGCTTGGTTTGCCGAAATCGAGTCGTTTCCGTGCGCGGTGCTCGCCCACCATTGGCCGCACGTCCACAACCACGGCAACATGACCCTGCTTGTCGGCAAAATCCTCTCCGGCGCGGTTGAAGCGCCAGACATCCTTGTCGGCGGCACGCCCTGCCAAGCCTTTTCCGTTGCCGGGTTGCGCGGCAGCTTGGACGACGAACGCGGCAATTTAACCCTTGTCTTAATCAGGATTTTAGATGCAATTGACTTTATTCGCGCCCGAAACGGGCAGCCGCCCTGCATCCTCGTCTGGGAAAACGTACCGGGCGTACTCAATACCAAAGACAACGCCTTCGGATGCTTTTTGGGCGGATTGGCCGGAGAAGATATGCCGCTTGAACCGGCAGGGCAAAAATGGACGAACGCAGGTTGTGTGCTTGGACACAAACGCCACATCGCGTGGCGCATCCTTGACGCACAATATTTCGGAGTGCCCCAACGCCGCCGCCGCGTCTTCCTTGTCGCAAGTGCTGGAAACGCAGACCCCGCAGAAATACTTTTTGAGCGACAAGGCCAAGCAGGGCATCCTGCAGCGGGCGCAGAGACATGGCAAAACCCTGCCGCCGCTGCTCCTGCAGGCTCTCACTGGGACGATCCAACCAACCCCCACCCAACCTTAAACCAAAGCGGCAGCGGCGGCATTATCGGGCAAAGTAACCAGGAGATATTCAGCCAGCGCGGCGGCGGCCTGATACCCGTGAGGATGCGCGGCTTTGGCGACTATGTCCAAGACAACACCGTCAGCACCGTCAAAGCCCGCGACCACAAGGATGCTACCGACCTAATCGTCGTCCATGGACGGCAAGACCCCTGCGTATCCGACAAGGCTTTTACGCTTGACTGCCAGCACAGCGGTAATACCAATGTTGTCTGCATCCACGGCAATACCATAGGCAGGCAGCTTCATAACGGCGGCAACGGCACGGGCGCGACACAGGACGGTACAAACTACACCCTGACCACGACCGGCCGCCACGCCGTTTCAGACGGCTTGCAGGTGCGCCGCCTGACCCCCGCCGAATGCGAACGCCTGCAAGGCTTCCCCGACAACCACACGCAAATCCCGTGGCGCGGCAAACCCGCCGCCGACTGCCCGGACAGTCCGCGCTACAAAGCCATCGGCAACAGCATGGCCGTCCCCGTGATGCGTTGGATAGGCGAGCGCATCAAGCAAGTAAACCAAATCAAGGAGTAATCATGACCACAACATTTACCCAAATCCGTGAATGGGCAGAAGCCCGCAACCTTATCGCAGGCAGCGATAGCTTCCGACAGCTTGCGAAACTCATAGAAGAGACTGGCGAACTAGCCGCCGATATTTCCCGTGGCCGCCCGCGCCGCTGTATCGCTGACAGCATCGGCGATTGCGTAGTCGTGCTGACTATCCTGGCTGAACAGAACGGCTTGCGGGTAGAAGATTGCATTGCCCAAGCCTATGACGAAATCAAAGAGCGGCGCGGAGTAATGAAAGATGGCGTGTTTGTGAAAGAGGAAGATGTGCAATGACACCTGAAAGAATCGAACAAGAGCGCAAGGCGTTTGAGGAGTGGTACTACGATAGCATAGGCGATACACGGCTCCCGCTTGATAAGTATGAAAACGGATGCTATTGCAATCCCATCGCAGAAGATATGTTTACAGCATGGTGCGCCGCGAAAAGCCACTCTGCACAATCCGAATGGATAAGCGTGGAGGATAGACTACCTGATGAATGTAACATGGTATTTATTTGGTTAGGCGGAGATGATGTAACATTAAGCGCGTATGACTCTATATGTGGTTGGGCGTTTATTGACCAAATGGATGCCGAAAAGGTCAAGTGTTGGTCTCCCGTTATATTACCAGACCCACCTGAAACGAGAGGTAAATAATGGCCGCCAACAAAAGACCGCGCAAGAAATACAGCCCGAAACGCAACCCCCTTGCCTCCTGCCACTACGCCCACTTCGTCCCAAAACTGGCCGTCAGCAACGAACCGTTAAAGGACAGGGAGGTTGCCGAAATATCCGCCCCCTATTTAGCCTTTATCGAAGCCCTCAAGGCAGGCACGGCGACGGAAGGTATGTTCTACGCCGCGTGCGCCACGCACTACCTCTACTTCGCCCTGCTGAAAGTGTTCCAAGCCGACACCTTCAACGCCGACGAAGACACCGAAGCCGCGTTCCGCATCGGCCTTGCCCTGCAGGTGGAAGACGCATCGGGCAAAGTTGCCGAAACCATAGACGCCATCGGCAAAAGATACACCGAGCGCGGCAAATTTATCGCCACGGGCGACGAACTGCGCCTGTTGCAGCAAACCGCTGACCGCTTCAAAGCCGCCCTCGAAATGGCCGCGTGGAAACACTACGTCCGCGCCATCAAAGAATCCGAGCCGATATTAGATGCCGAAGCGCGCCGGAAGCGGAAAAAACAGGAAGGGTAGAAATGACCGACACCTTTTTAACCAGAGAAGAAACCGTCCAACTGACCGGACGCAAACAACCAAAAAAACAAGCTGAAACCCTGCGCAAAAACGGCATCCCGTTTTTTACCAACGCCGCAGGCTATCCCGTAGTCAGCAGAAGTGCAATCGAAGGCCGGCCGCACAAACCGGACAAACCGAAATGGCAGCCCGCCGTCTGAAGGAGCAACCGAAATGGGTAGGAAACGCAGCACCAACACCAACCTTCCCGACCGAATGCGGGCACGAAAACGCACCCGCAAAAACGGCAAGACCACCGTCTATTACTACTACGACGGGCGGGAAGACGGACGGCGCAAAGAAATCCCGCTGGGCACGGACTACGTTGCCGCCGTACGGGAGTGGGCGAAACACGAAGCAGCCAAACTGCCCGAAAACGCCGTCATCACATTCAATATCCTAGCGGATAAATTTGAAAACGAACACGCCCCGACCAAAACGGCGGGCACGCAAAAAGCCATCAAACTATCCCTAAAACGCCTGCGCCAGTTCTTCGACGGCGCACCATTGGACGAAATCCAACCACAACACATCGCCCGCTACCTCGAATGGCGGAAAAACTCCCCCGTTGCCGCAAACAACGACATACAATGGTTTACCGCCGCATGGAATCAAGCCCGCTCATGGGGTTACACCGAAAAAGCCAACCCTGCCGCAGGCGTAAAACGCCATACGCAAAAGCCCAGGGACGTGTACATAGACGACCGCCTGTACGGCATCGTCTACCAAGCGGCGGACAGCCTCATGCGCGACCTGATGGACACCGCCTACATCACAGGCCAACGCCCCATAGATATAGTCGGCCTTCATACCGACCAAATCCATGACGGCATCCTGCACATCACCCAAAGGAAAACCAAAGCACGGCTACGTTTTGAAATCAGCGGACTGTTGGCCGAAATCATCGGCAGGCGTGCGCCGGAAGACGGCGGCTACCTGTTCAAAAACAGCCGTGGCGGGCGGCTGACCCGGGATGTACTCGGCAGACACTTCCTAGCCCTGCGGAAACAACTTCAAACAGAACACCCCGAACTGGCGGAGGAGTTGGCAAACTTCCAATTCCGCGACCTCCGCGCAAAATCCGGCACTGATGCCTACCTGATGACGGGCGACAAAAACGCCGCGAGGCAGCAACTCGGACACACGACGGAGGCCATGACGAACAGGTACATCAGGCAGGAGAAGGTTTTAAAACCTTTAAAGTGAAAATCTGTTTTGCGGAACACATCCCGTTTTTGCGGAATGAATTTTAGTATTTTTTATATAAAATCAATGTGTTATATATCAATACGGCAATTGGGCTAATTAGCATGAAAACCCTTACTCCATAAGGGTTTTAATAGAAAAAACATTCCGCAAAACACGGTTTATAGGCGTAGATTTTCCTTTTAAAATCAAAGCCTGTAAAATTTTTGCGGAACGTTTTTCGGGTGATTTCAACCCTCTGAATTTCAGACGGCCTTACTGTGCAACAACCCGCCCATATGCCTGCCACTCCCTCAAATCGGCGGCTTGGCTGTCGGCTGTTTCCGCCAGTCCCGCATATTCCGCAGCGCATTTTCCGAGTAGCTCCCAGCCTTCGGCACTTGCCGCGCCATCAGGTGCGGCGGCGGTTGCAGCGGTTGCGGGCAGGTTTCGGCGGCCACTTTGACGGGCGGCGTGTTGGCGCAGGCGGTCAAGCTCAAGGCGCATAGCACCAATAGATTTTTCAGCATCTTGTCTTTCCTTTTCCAGTTCAGCTTGCCTTTCGGCCAGTTCGACGGCGGCGCGGCGCTCTTTTTCACGCGCGGCTGCCGCCTGTTTGTTTGCGGCTTCGGCCAGCGTTAGGCTGATTTTGGCCGCCTCATCTCCCCTGCCCTTTCGGTATTGCAGGGTGCGGTCGGCCTGCCATGCGCCAAACAACAGGCCGATCACCGCCAGCGCGACAAGGGGTTTCCAATATTTCGGTTCAACCATTGCGGAAAAACTCCTTCTGTTCGTCCGCGCGGCGGTTGGCCAAGCCCTGCACCACGCGCCCGCCCGCTTTGTTCCATAAGGCAAACGCATTGCAGGCCGCCTGATAACGGCGTTCGTTCAACAGGCGGGCTACAGACGACTTGGCAAACGCGGCTACGCCGATGTTGTAGCACAGCGAAACACAGGCGTTAAACTGCGACTGTGTCAGTTCCGTGTGCACCGCCTGCCGCACACCGTCTTCATAGGTTTTGACTTGATTGAGAAATTCGGCCTTGATTTCGGCTTCGGTCAGTGTGTCTCCCATCCGCACCTTCTGACCCGCCTTTGCGCCCAGCGTGTAGCGGATGAAGCCGATGCCGATCGTGGGGATGCCCGCGCTGTCCGAATAGGCGCGGGTTTTCACGCCCTCCCATTTTTTAATCAGCGCGTAGCCCGCGTCGTCCAGTTTCAGGTTTTCATTCATTCCTTTATCCTTTCATGAATGTTGTTTATAATGTTTCTACAATGCAACTACAAAAGGGGTGTAAAAATGCTGCGTCTGCAAAAATGGGGCAATAGTGCCGCCGTCCGGCTGCCGTCCACCATGCTCAAACAGCTTGATTTGAAAATCGGCGACGTTTTGGAAACCGAAATACGCAACGGCGAACTGGTTGTCCGCGCCGCCCGCCGATACCGCCTTGACGACCTGTTGGCGGAAATGGAGGCCGAACCGCCGCGCGTGGAAGGCTGGGAAGGAATGCCCGATGCCGGACGGGAGGGCGTTTGATGTATATTCCCGAACGCGGCGATATTTTCCATTTGGACTTCGACCCTGCGGCAGGCACGGAAATGAAGGGCGGGCATTTCGCGCTTGCCCTGTCGCCCAAATCTTTCAACCGCGCCACAGGCCTGGTCTTTTCCTGCCCGATTTCGCAGGGGACGGCTGCCGCCGCAAGGAGCAGCGGCATGGTTTCGACGCTCTCGGGCGCGGGGACGGAAACGCAGGGCAACGTCCACTGCCACCAACTCAAATCTTTGGACTGGAAAATCCGGCGGGCTTCCTTTCGGGAAAAAGTCCCCGATTTCGTGCTGGAAGACGTCTTGGCGCGTATTGGCGCGGTACTGCTCGACCCGTAAACCTTCCCGCCGAAAACCCGTCCCTACCAATCTTTCGCGTCCCGATGGCGCAGCCGCCATGTCTGCGCCATGAAGTAGGATGCGATACCTACGTTTAAAAAAACCTCGTGCGGGTTACGCGTCTGCCCCGACAGGTTGGATGCGGCCACGCCGATGGATGCGGCCAGCAGCAGGGCGTGTATCCATAACTCGGGCTGCTTCATCTTCCATTGCTGCACGCTCAAGCGGCAGCCGCAATGGGCGATAATCGCCAACGATGCCAGTATGTTGATACTGCTCATAACCATAGGTTTATCCCTCCGTTTTTTTCTTGACCCACGACAGCACGTAATCGCGCAGCAGCGGCATCAGCCACGGCCAGCCGCCGCCGATGACGACGGGCAACAGCGGGCGCAACAGTTCCGTGCCGCCGTCCGACAGGCCGATGTGTTTCGCCGTCCAGCCCATCAGCAGGGGCGCGATTGCTCCCGCCAACAGCATGGACAGCATGATGGAAAAAAAGCCCGCGCGGCGTGTGGATGCGGGGCGTAAACCCTGCACCACCGCACCCGTCAGGCCGCCCAATATCAGCGCGTCCAGCGGCAGGCCGAACAACGTACCGGCGATGCCGACTACGCCGATATTGACCAGATAGCCGCCGGCGGCGGCAGATGTCTCAAGTGGCATGGTTTCCCTTTCGTTTCGTGTTTCGGATCATGTTTTCAGACGGCCTTGTTAAACCAGCGGCAGGTCGGTAACGGCCAAATCGGGGGCGCGGCCTGTGATGCGGTTGGTGTGCTGATCGTAAAACACCCGTCCGCCAATCTCCGCTTCGCCCGTCAGTATCAGGTTGCCGCCCGTTTGGCTTTCCGCCGCCCATGCGCTGCCGCCGAGGTGTCCCGTGATTTTCGCCACGCCCGTGCTTTTCCTGTCCAAGACGGCGTTCAGCCTTTGCAAGACGTTCATTTTCAATCTTTCCCTTATTTGTCCATATAACGATCGATTACCGCGCTTTGTGTGATTTTCGGCGCGCCGTTTTCGCTTTCGACGGTCAGCGTGATGCCGGTAATCACGCCCTGCCAGTGGCCTTCCGGCTCCTGTATCTGCCAAACCTGCCCGAGTTGCGCCAAGGGGATGCCGTATTTTTCCGATACGGGCATCAGTACGGTTTCGGTTTTGTGGATGCCGGTATCGCTCAAGGCCGCCATGCCGGCTGCCGTTAAAACGTCGGTATCGGTGTAGAGGGTATCGGTCAGGGCGGCGGCGCGCGGTTCCCGGTTGCTGCCCTGACGGTATACGTCGCCGGCGCGGCCTTTGGCGTGCTCCGCCCAGACAAATACGCCGTTGCAGCGTTCGGAAACGGTGCGCCGCCCGTTGATTTGCAGGATGACGGACGACGGTACGGTTGCGTCGGGCTCGGCTTCGGCTATCTGCCAGGCGGCCTTCGGCCAGCGCGGTTTGATGCGGACAACCGGCAGGTGAGGGTCGCTTTCGACGAAACCGCCCGCCGCTTTGGCCAGCTCCTGCAAAACGGCCATCGGTGTTTTGCCGGTCACGGCGTAGCTGCCGCCCGCCACCAGCCAGTCGGGGATGTGCCAGCCAATGACTTTAAAGCCGCTGAACTCAAGCTGTGCGTCGGCAATTTGGCGGGCATATTGGCGGGCATAGGCGGCGTTTTGATACGTGCCGCTGCCCGGTTTGCCGTAGTCCGCGCCGAGGTAGGCGGTCAGGCTGCGGCCTGAAACGGTGTAGTCTTTTTGCCCGAAGCGGCGGGTGTCGCCGTATTCTTCGGCAATAAAGGCAAAGGTATGGCCGGCGGCTTCCACGGTGATGACGGCCTCCTTTCCCTTATCGCGCCCGTCCATATTCAGGCGGGCGAAAGAGTCGGGCGGCAGGGTGACGGAGCATTGCCAGCAGTAGCCGCCGGTGTCGGCGGCAAAGGATGCGGCGAGGATGTCCAGCGGTTTGCCGTTGTCGAAGCTTGCGGTAACGCGGTTGAGCATGATGTAGGCCTTTCTGACGGGCACGCCCTGCACGGTATGGCAGGCGAACGCAAGGGGGATGCGGCCGGGGTCGTGGCCGAGTTTCTTGCGCCTGAAGCGCAGGTGCATGCGGTCGGCTTTCGGGCGCGGTTCGCAAATGTAGGTTTTGAGGCCGCCGTCGGGCTGCGGTTCGGGTATCGGCAGCGGGTAGTATTCGCACGGCGGGATTTTGGCCGCCCCATTTTCGGCGCGGCGGCAGGTATGGATGTCGGCGGCGGGGGCGGTGCGCCCGTGACGGCATATGCCCGCGCCGTCCGTTGCACCGTGGCGGGGACGGATGCAGGTTTTCAGACGGCCTGCGGCGGTTTGGGCGGCAGGCGTGCAGCGGTAGCGCGGGGCGGCGGCAGCGGTCGTGCTTCGGCCGCAGTGCCGCAGCGGCGGGGCATCCTTGCTTGCGGCGCGGGTGCAGCCTGCGCGTCGGACGGAAGGGGTATGGTTTACCGTGCGGTCGAGGTACAGGGCGGCGGTATCCGCCGTCGCCGTAGCGATGCAGGCGGCCGTATCTGCCGACCCCTTCGGCAGGTGTGTCCAATCCAACAATACGCCCGCAGCCGCCTGCGCCTGTGCTGCACACACCGCCGCATCTGCGGCTTCGTAGGCGGCAAAGCCCCAGCTTTTTGCGACGGGGATGCGCCCGGGTACGGACGGGGCATGGCCGCCGTCTTCGGGCTTGCCGCCCAGAGGCCGTCTGAAAGCCAGCGGCAGGCGGTCGGACGGCGGACGCGCACTGATTGGGACGGACAGGGGCAGCGGGCGGGTCATGGTTGGCCGGTAACGGGGGTAATGTAATCGTAACCGACCGGCTCGTACTGTTTCTTATGGTCGGCAGCGATCATCATGTACTGCGTGTCGGTATTCAGGCGGGCGAAACGGTATGTGCCGTCGTCCCGGCTCCATTGCGCGTCGACCAGTTCCATGGTCGGGCGGGCAAAGAGGTAGATGCGGCGGGAGGCGGGTTCGCCGCCGACGGTGACGATGCCCTCGCCTTCGCCCGCGATGAAGCCGTCGCCGCCGTATTTCCAGTGGGCGGACAGTAGGGGACGGGTTTTGACGGCCAAATTGGCGATTCGGTTGTGGCGCGGGTGGGTCTTGACGCGCGGGCGGCTGCGGATGACGACGTTCATCACAATTCCCAGGCTGTCAGATTGACCAGCGCGTTCACACGGTAGGCGTTGTGGATACCAAAGGCCAGGTAGGCATCGCCCGATGCGTCGAGGTTGTCATAAACCGTGCCGACGGGGACGGAGGTGAAATCGGGCATTTCTTCGGCAATACGGAGGATGCCCGGCAGCAGGCCGCGCAGGGGTGTGCTTTTCCCCGCCGGGCCCTCGGTGAGGTAGATTTCCGAGGCCGAGAAGCCGTTGGCGACGGGAGACGGGTATTTGCCGCCATAGGTATCGGCCAGCGACGCCGTGCCCGCGTCGATGCTTTTCTTTGTGGCCAGATAATCGTAAGTAAAGAAACGGGCTTCTTTATTCGCGTAGTTGTATTCTGTGCTGCTGGAAAACATGCCCGCAACAAAAACGTTTTCCTGATGCGACACGCCCAATCCCGCGTAGTCGCCGAAGATAAGGAATGGGGCAACCGTGATCTTGTCAGTCGGCAGGATGAGGACGAATCCGCGCGCATGGCCGACCAATACCCAGGCGTTGGCTGCGTTACGGGAGAAATAGGAGAACTTGTCGTAGCCGGAACTGTACCTGATGAGCGGCTTGTCGCCCGCCGTGGCGGAGGAGGCCGTCTGAAACACCTGCATCAGGCCGTATCCGCCCTTGTCGTCGAGGGAGAGCACCGCCCCCGTGGCGCGGTTGTGCTTGCTGCGCCAGCAGGCGGCGTGGCCGTTCTCGTACTGCATTTCCCAGCCCAGCGGCTGTTTTGTGCCGTAGCCGTTGGTCAGGCAGGCTTTTAAAACGGTCTTCAGGCTGCCGGCGGCGGCGGAAAGCTGCGGCGCGCCCTCGTCGGTGGAGCGGTAGACGGTGACGGGCACGCGTTCGGTTTGAAACATGATTTTTTCCTTTCGAAATGTTATTCGGCCACGGTGTTGCCGCGCAGGCAGGCGGTGAAGCCGTCTTTTTCCGTTTGCCGGGCGGCGGAGGGCTGCACGCTCCTCAATATCCACACCGGCATCGGCGTGCCGTAGGTATTGAAGCGGATGCAGTTGCCCGCCGACCAGCCGCCGCCGAACGCGGCCGCCGGTAAGGTGAAATAGGGTTTGCCGGTGGCGGGGTTCGGGGGGGCGAGGTCGGTAACGGTGTCGCCCTGCACCACCAGCCCCAGCGTCTCGCCGTACAGCTGGAAGGTGCTCTCGCCCGTGAAGCGGATCAGCCAGCGTTCGGTTACCGAGCCGTTGCTTTTCAGCGCCATCGGGTAGTTGGCGGTATTGAGGCGGGCCAGTATCGGGTCGCCGCGTACCGCCTCCGCCCACACGCCGTCCCATGTTTTTTGTGCAAACGGTTCGGTGGCGCGTACCAGCAGGTCGCCGCCGACCAGGGCGGAGGAAACGTATGTGCCTTCCTGCGGGTAGTCGCGGGTCAGCGGGGTTTGCAGTTTCAGACGGCCTGAAACGTCGGCGGCCGTGATGCGGTTCTCTTCTTCCCACGCGAGGACGGCGGTCAGCGGCAGGGTGTGGCCTGCGAGGCTTAACGGCTCGGCGAAGGTCAGTTTGCCCGCCGCCAAATCGATGCTGTATTTTTCCGCCGAAACGTGTTTGCCCTGTGCGTCCAGCAGGCAGGCGCGGTCGAGGTTCTGCCGCGCGAGGGCGACGGTTTGGCCGCCCGTGAAGGTCTGCCCCAAATCCTGTTTGAAGCGGTTGCCGATGACGATCATGTCGCCCTTGCGGAAGACGGGTACGCGTCCGTCGGCCGGCAGGCGGACGGAATCGATGCCGATAATCGAGCTGTCGAGCGGGATGTGGTCTTGGGTGACGGCGTTGTAGCGCAGGGTTTCGGCAATCAGGCCGTCTGAAGCGGCGATTTGGTAGAAACCCGTTTCGTAGTGGATGCTGCCGGTGATGCCGCCCGTGATATGGCCGTCGGCATCGGCGCGGCCGCTGACGGTTTGACCGTTTGCCACGGCGTAGACGGTAAAGCTCTCCGGTTTGACCGGCGCGGCTTCGGTGCGTCCCGCGTAGGCGTAGACGCGTTCGGTGTTTTTGGCGAGGATGCCCGCCGTGATTTTCAGGGCGGCAAAGTCGAGGTTTTCGGCGGTAAACGTGATTTCGCCGCCGTCCGTCAGCCTGCCGACGGCCTCGCCCGCGCCTTTCGCGTAGTCCCAGTTGCGGTACAGCGTACCGTTGCGTTCGATGATTTTCACGCCGCCGATTTCAAATGCCCAAGTGTTGAAGACGGGCGCGCCGCCCTGCGTGCCGTTGTAGATGCTCGCGCTCAGGTTGGACGGGGTTTCGGTAACGGATACCGTCCGCACCGCCGTATCCGCAATGCGCGAGGCCGCCGCCTGCTCGATGTAGACGGAAACACCCGTTACCGTGCGCTCGGTCAGCAGGTAGGACGTGCCGCCGTCGTAGTCGGTGACGGACGCGCCCGGGGCGACGGTGGCGGTTTCGCCCGTCTTCAGCGTGATGCGGATGGGGATGCCCGCCGTTTTCGCGTCCGGGATGACGATATGGCCGTCGGCGTAGTCTATGCTTGCGCCGTTTAATTTCGTGCCGTCGGGCAACAGCAGGCCGCCGTTGCCGTCGTCGGTCAGGCGGATCAGGGTTTGCCCTTGGTATTTGGCCGAGTCGGCCAGTATTTTGACATCGTGTTTCTCGCGGGCGAGGATGTTGCCGCCAACCGACAGGTTGTTGTATTCGGCCTTCACCCAACGGGCCGTGCCCGCTGCGGCGGACGCGCGGTAGAGTAAGGCCAGCTGCAGGCTGCCGGGCGCGGTTTTGCCGATGCGGGTATCCAGCGCGGCCGCGCCGGTATCGTTTATTACCGCCGCCACCTCTTTGCCGGTATAGGCCTGATAGGACACGGTTACGGGGGCGGCTTCCAGCCCGCCCGTTACCACCGCCGCGCCGCGCATATAGTCCACATACCCCTGCGCCTGCCCTTTCAGACGGCCTTTGTCGTCCTGTGCCGTTTTGCCGGCCCACGACAGGCGCAGGCTGCCGGGCTTGATGTAGCCTGTAGGCGCGGACGGCACGAGCGCGCTGCCCGATACCTGCCGCACAACGGGCGTTTTGCCCGAGGCCTGCGCATCAAAGGTACGGTAGTTGGACGCATCGCCCCATTGCAGCACGATGCGGCTGCCGACGTCCGGCAGTGCGGGCAGGGTCAGCACGGCGGAGCCGGTATCGGATACCGTACCCGCCGCCGTGCCGTCTTCGGCGCGCAGGATGTAGTCGCCGGCATCGCTCAGGCCGTACCACACGCCCAGCGACATATAGGAGACGGTCAGACTGCCGGGCGCGGGCGCGGGTTGCAGCAGGGGTGCCCATGCCGTACCCTGATTGCCGTCTTTGATGTCGATGTAGGCCGTGTGGCGCGCGTTACTCACTTTGGCCGCCGGTACGGCGGTTACATTCAGGCCGTAGATGCCGCGCACGCCCTGTATCATGCCGCGCTCGTAATCGACGGACAGGCTTGCGCCGCCGCTGCCGGAAAGACGCCCCAAGCCGTTGTCGCGGTAGCCGTCGATTTTGACCGAGCCGGGCAGCACGCCGTGCGGCAGGTACAAGGTATCGTTCGGGTAGGCTGTACCGGACAGGCCGTACACCGCGGATTCGGGCGCGGAGGGTACCCATTCGCCGCCGATGACCGGGTAGCGGTCGGCATACGGCGTTTCCGCCGTGGCGGTGGGCACGAGTTTCTCGTAAATTTCCTTTACGGAGACCGTCAAATCCCCCCGTTTCAGTTCGGTTTTGACCGGCTTCACGCCGTAGTAGGCGGCGGAATCGGCCACCTGCGTTTCGAGGATGCGCACCGCCGTTTGGGCATAGCCCTCCTGCGGGTACTTCACCCCCTCGTAGTCGTTGGCCAGCGGGTTGGTGATTTCCATCTTCACGACGCGGCGTTGGATTTCGCGCACGTCGCCGTTGGGCATCGGCACCTCAAACGTCCGCACCTCGTGGCTTAAGTCGGCGATGCGGAAATATTCGTAACGGTAGGCGGTCTGCGCGTTGGATTTGTCCTCGAATTGCAGGCAGTAGCGTTCACCGACCTTGGGCAGCGGCGCCTCAATGCGCTGATAGGCCTGTATCAGGCGCACGCCCGCCAAGTGTTTGCCCATCATGGTCATCCGGCCTTCGATGGTCGGCACACTGTAAGCCTCGATGCGCGGCATGATGTCCTGCCGCGTTTCGCCGTAATTGCGCGCCTTAAAGGCCAGATAGGACACGTTGTCCGCCCGCGGCGGCTCGCTGATGATGAAATGGCCGCCGTACAGCGGCTCTTTGTCGTCGCGCAGCACGGCGGGATAAAGCAGGCGGGCGTCAAAACTGCCCATCGTACGGTCTACGTCCGACACAATCGGGAAGATTTCGTTGTCCTCCCCTTTCAACGGCTGCCCCACCATACGGCCGCCGCCGTCAGGCGTATCGGTCATGCGCTGGCTGGGGTAAATCTGTAAATCCTGTTGGGTCAGTCGGGTGGTTTTTGCCATTTCGGACGGCCTTTTTAAAACGGTTTTAAAGCGGGTTTAAACGGTCATTAAACGGATGGTTGCCGTGTAGCGTTCCGTGCCCGTTTCGGGCGTGGCAAAACGCACGGGCTCAAGGTCGGCAAACAGGCCCTCGTGCAAACGGAATACAACGTCGAACACGCGCCCGTCGTAATGCTCCAGCACCATCTCCAATTCGGGCGTATCCGCCCATTCGCGCAGGGTCTCAAGGGTGGCGCGCGGCAGCCATACCCAATCGCCCGCCAACGTGACCGGACGGCCGTTTTGCTTTATCCCCTGCTGGATGACGAGGCCGCCCGACAAGGTACGCTGCGGTTCGGCCTGTGCGGTTTTCACCCAATCAAACTCGTCGGTCCAGCGCATATCCTGCGGCAGGGTGATTTCGGCGCGGCTGTCTTTGCGGCGCAGCCGCCAGTCTTGGTCGCTCATGATGCGGTTGTATAGGGTAACGGTTGATGCCGATATGGTAGGGTGATGCGGGTTCAGCGGCGGGAGGAAGGAATGCAGCAAGGCCGCCCGAGACGGGTTTCCCCGTTTCAGATGTCGGATTCCGGTTGTTTGAGGGTATAAAACCAAGTAAACTGGAATTGTTTGATTGGAAATACTCCGCAAGGAGGAAATTATGTTTAAAAAATCACTATATAAGGCTGCTTTGGCGTATTTCGGCGATAAGGTGGGCGAGCAGGAGAAAAGGGCTATTGCGGAAGGTATTGCTGCCGCTGCACGCAACAAGGCTGAATTTGAGCGGAAAAAGGCTTTGATTGAAAAGGAAATCCATAATGGAACGGCAAGAAGCAGGGGAAAACTGCCTGTATGATTTATTTTCAGGAAAATTGCTTGAGCTTTGATTTGATAAAACAAAGGCCGTCTGAAAGTGGTTTCAGACGGCCTTTTTTGCGCTTTTCACACCGTGCGCCTGAATGCCGCCTCCAGCCCCGCAATCACGCTTTCGGCGGCGGCGGCGGCCACCTGTTTGTCCCGCGCCTCAATCAGGCGTTGCAGGTCGGACAGCGGGATGCCGATTTGCGGCGGCGCGGCCTCGAAGGCGGCGGCAAGGCCGGCCTGCGGGTTTTCCGCCCGCGCCTTTTCGGCCTGTTCTTCCTGCTCGGCGCGTTCGCGGTAAATCTGCCGCTGCAGGGAGACGGCCTGCCGGTATCGGGCGGCGGCCTCGCTGTTGCCCTGCGCTTCGGCTTCGGCCAGTTTTACGTTCAATTCGCGCAATTTGCGCTCTTCTTCCAACCGCCTGGCCTGTTCGCCGTCGCCGCGCAACCGGGCCAGCTCGGTTTGCAGTTGGGCCACGGTATCGGCAGCTTCGTCTTTGAGGGCGGCCATTTTGTCACGGGCGGCGGCAACGGCGGCATTGAGTTTGTCCAGCGTGGCATCGTCCAGCCGCCCGAATTGCAAGGTGGCGGCGGCAGTGGCGCGGTTAATCATCTCCATGTTGACGGTACCGTCCGATACGGCGCGGTTGAGTGCCTCGGTTGCCGCCTCCGCCTCCCTGACGCCGTCCTTGAAGGTTTTAACCCGTGCCGCCCACTCTTTAAAGCCGCCGTTGATTCCCGCCGTGCCGATGCTGCCCAAGGGGGTGAGGGTTTTCATCGCGTCGCCCATCGCTCGGATTTGTTCGCGCGTCATGCTCAGGTAGTCGTGGACGTTGACGGTCATCTTGCCCCACGCGCCGCCCGCCGTTTGGGCGGATGCCTGCGCCGCCCGGCCGACCTCTTTGTGGCCGTCGGCGGCCTGCCTGACTGTATGACCGTAGCGTTCGGCGGCCTGCGATGCCTGCGCGTAGCCCGTTTCGGCCTGCTGCCCGACGGCGGCGGCTGCAGCGGCCAGTTCGTCCGTCCGTACCTTGGCCTGTGCGACGGCCTGGTCGTATTGGGCGGCGGTGATGATGCCGTTTTTAAACGCTTCTTTGGCTTGTGCGGCCGCACGCTGCAAATCGGCGGCGGATGCGGCGTTTTTAATGCTTGCGGCCAGCCTGTCGTAGGCGGTTTTGGCTTCCCCCGCGCCGTTTTTCGCCGCGTCGTTCAAACGCTTCATCTGTTCGCGCGTCAGGGCGGCCGCGTCGCCGCTCTGCTTCAGCTGCCGCTCGAAGGCGGCAAACTCCTGACGGCTTTCGAGTTTGGCCATCATCTGCTCGAAACCCGCGCGTATCAGGGCGGAATGTTCGATGCCGGCCTTTTTCGCCTCGTCGGAGGCCGTCTGAAAGTCTTTGAACGCCTGCCGTGCCTTTTGGCTGATGCCGTCCGTTACCTGCCCCACGTCCACGCCGATTTTGGCAAACGCGGCCTCCACCGCCTGCGCGGCTTTCTGCGCCTCGCCGCCGATGTTGCCGACTTTGGCCGCCGTTTCGTCCGCCACGATGCCGGCATCGCGCAGCGGCTGTTTGATTTTGGCCAGCTCCTCCGCACTGCCGCCTGTTTTCTCGAAGGCTTTAACCCACGCCTCTTCGGTTTTTTGCGCCTCGCGCTTGGCGGCGGACGATGCCTTTTCCGCTTCCTGCGCGGCTTTGGCGGCGGCTGCCTCCTGTGCCGTGCCGACGGCGGACTGTGCCGCCTGCTGTGCCTGTACGGCCCGGGCGGCGGCATCGATGGCGGACTGTGCGGCGGCCTGATAGGCGGTGCGGGCTTCGGCCTCAAGCCGCGCGAAGCGTTGCGCCTCGGTTTCCGCCGCGTGCGCCACGGCCTCTGCCGTCTTGCTTTCGAAGGCGAGGGCTTTTTCTTGCGCCTTGCCGAAATGCTTGTCGGCGGAGGCCAGCATTTCTTCCGCCGCCTGCTCGAAGTTGGCCGACAGGTCGCCGAATGTGATGGCGGCCAACCCTTTGGCCACGGACGACAAGGCCAGTTCGATGACGCCGACGGCGGCCTCGAAGGCGATGCCCAGGCCTGCCGCGCCGTCGCGTATCGTGCCCAGGCCGATATTGAGGCCGTCGATGATGCCTTTGAGCAGGTCGAAGTCGCCGTTGCCGCCGATACCCGCCACGGTCAGCAGGGCATTGCCGCACTCGTTGACGGTGTCCATCAGACTGCCGAAGGCTTCATAGGCTTCCGCGCCGACCTCTTTAATCAGTTCGTAGGCGGATGTGAGGCCGTCTGAAAGGCCGCCGGTCAGCGCGCCGTCGAGGCTGCCGATTTTTTCCTCTATCCACGCCAGCCCCGCGCCGACATCGTCAAGCAGTTTTTGATAGGCGGCGTTGATGCCGCCTTCTTCGCCGAACTTGAGCAGCAGTTCGTCAAATTGGTTTTTCAGGCGGTTGACCGATGCCTGCGCCGATTCCGCGCCGGCGAAGGCCTCTTCCATCGCCGCACCGAATTTGGGCAGGAAGGCTTCGACGGAAATGCCGCTTTCGACCATCTTTTCCAATTCGGCGGTGGTGACGCCCATTGACTTGGCGGCAATCGCCATCGCCGGGGTCAGGCGTTCGCCGAGTTGGCCGCGCAATTCCTCCATGCTGACTTTGCCCTTGCCCGCGATTTGGCTTAAGGCCAACAGCACGCCGTTGGTTTCGTCGGTACTGAGGTTCATCTTGGCGGCTGCGGCGGCCACGCCTTTGAATACCTGTTGGGTTTGCCCGGTGGTGAAACCGATGTTTTGGGTCGCGGCGGCCAGTTTGGCGTAGCCGTTCGCCAGCGAGCGGACTTCCAGCCCGAGCTCTTCGGCCAGCCCTTTCACCCATTGCATCTGCGCGCCTGCGGCCTCCGTGCCGCCGAAAGCGTATTCCATGCGGCTGCGGATGGCGGCGTATTCCGCCGTCGCCTGCACGACCTGCTGCAAACCCTCTTTAAGGGCATACAGGCCGCCGCCCACACCCGCCACGCCCAGCATCGCCCCGCCCATGCCGCGCACGGAGGCGGCAATAGGGTTGAGTTTGGACGGCACGCCTTTCAATTCGGCTTTCAGTTCGCGCACTCTGGCCGTATAGGCGGCGGTTGCCTGTTTCAATTCCCGTTTGGTCTGCGTGCCGCTTGCCTTCAGTTCGGCATAGGATTGTTTGACCTTAGCCAGCTCCGAGCGCGCTTGGTCGGTTTTAATGCCTAAAACCGCCTTGGCTTCGGCCACCCGCTTCATCTTTTGCGCCTCGGCGGTTAGTTTCTCCAGTTTGGCGGCCGCCTGTCCCGTTTCTTCCGCAATGCGCCGTTCGGCGGCGGCGAGGTCTTTGGCCGATATGCCGGCATCGCGCATGTCGGCGGCCGCCAGTTTCAGACGGCCTTGCAGGTTTGACTGTTCGGCCTCCAGCCGTCTGACGGTGCGCTGAAGGTCGCGGTAGGCGGCCTTCTGTTCGCGGGTCGCACCGCTTTGCATCTGCATATCTAATTCGGCCAAGCCGTCCCGCGCCGCCTTGAGCGCGGTTTTGGTATAGCCCAACTCGTCTTTCAGTTGCCGGTATTGGGCAATCAATGCGTTTTGTGCCGAAACCCGGGCGAATGCCGTTTCCAATTCGCGGCTTTGTTCGGCCAGCCGTCCGGTATCCGTACCCGCAGCCTCTATTTCTGCCGACAGTTTCTTGATGTTTTCAACACCCTCAACACCCGCCTTAATCTCAATTCCCGCTTGAATATGGGCCATGATTTTGATACCTTTGCCATTTAAAATAAATAATCTTACTTACAGTTAACGTATGAAACATTTGCAGCCCTACTACAACCAGGCAATCCGCCAGATTCTTTCTGAAAACAAATTGTCAGCACTATTTGATGCCGACCAAATTTTTGATGCCCTATGCAGTTTTCCCACCCCCCAAGCGGCGGGAGACTATATCTGTATCCTTCGGAACAATGAGGATTTCACATGGAAGAAATTGGAAAAATGCCAAGAAATCGCTCTGGCAAAAGGATGGCGAAAATTTGAAGCGTCAAGCCCGGAAAGCAAATGCCGAATCCTTTTACAGTCCATCTCCTCGCGCGCCTCAAACCTAAAAATCACAGCAGAATCCAAGGTCAGGCTGACCCGAAATTTTGGCTGGACGACCCGGGTCGTACATCTTGATGAACAGGACAAAGAAATGCTTGCTTTATTTAAAGAGCATTACAAACTGCCGGAAATACCGCCGTTTTTCCCCTGTGATTTATCCGTACTGCTCAAGGAACTCGACAGAAAAACTACTGTTTAACCCTATTGTAAAAAAGCCGTCTGAAAAACCCGTTCTCGGTTTTCAGACGGCCTGACTGCGGTTGCTATTTGTCAAACACCTTCACGCTGTAGGACGATTCGTAGCCCGCCACCAGTACGGGGTTGCCGGTGAAGGAAACTTCGTTGAAGTCGTCTTTAAACCAGTCCAGTTCGCTGTCGGCGGCAACAACGGCGGAGGGGATGTGCAGTTTGACCGGCTCGCCCGTCACGCGGTTTTCGCCGTCGAGCATGATTTCGAGGTCGTAGTCCGGCACGGCGTCGGCATCGATTTTAAAGCCGCCCTTTTTCAGGGTTTTTGCCGTTACCTTGATTTTCTCGCCCGCATTGACGTTGTCGCATTCCGGCAGGACGGTAATCAGGCCTAAAACCGCATTGACGGACAGGTGCTCCGCCTTCACGGCCTGACCGGCGGCGTTTTTGACGGTTACGGTCGCAGGGTCGAGGTTGTCGATGGAGAGCGGGTAGCCGTTGCCTTTGACGCCGACGGTGATTTCTTCGTCGGTAACGGTGCGGATTTGCGCTTCGATGACCGACTCCTTGCCGTGCAGGGCCATGGCGAGGTTGGTTTTGTCGAATGTGTCGAGTTTGAGCTTCAGTTCGGTCGGCTTTTTCAGGCTGATGCTGTCCAGGGGCTGTCCCCAGCTTGCCTTGCGGCGGCTGATGCGCTGTTTATTCTCGCTGTCGGTCTTTAACGACAGGGAGGTGGTGTTGCCGATATCGTAGAATCCGCCTTCGGTACGGCGATTGCGGATGTGCACGTCGCCGGCAAAAATCAGGCCGTCGTCTGCTTGTCGTGTCATGGTTTACTCCTAAGGTTGGATGATGACGGTGGTGGTGAATGAGATAGGGTAGAAGGCGTAGCCGTCGTTGTATTCGATGGCGGGGCCTGCGGTGCGGACGAACGGGCTTACGGCGTATTCCGCGCCCGCATCCCAGCCGCCGAAGCTGTGCTGGATGGCGGCCAGTACCGCGCCGACTTCATACAGGCCGCCCCGCGCGCCGGCGTAGCTTTTGGCCAGCACGAAGGTAAAGTACAGCCGTTCGGTCGTCTTGCGCCCGTTTCCCGCGCTGCCTTCCGGCCTGCTGCCGCCGTAGGCCACGTACACCGCGCCGTCGAGCGGGGCGGCCTTGCGGCGGGCGGAGGCGGTGGAAAGCAGTTCGGCCAACTCGCCGACTTCCTTCACGGCTTTCACGCCCGGCACGGTTTTCAGGCGTTCGAGTATCAGCGGGTAAACCGCCAACGGGTTGTCGTGCTGTTTGAGTCTCTTCATGGTGCGATCAGGCCGTTGAGCCAGTCCTCCAGCAGGTGGTCGATGTCGCGGTAGTCCTTAGCGGACAAACCTAAAAACGGTCGGGCTGGCATGTGCGCCGTGCCTTCCTGCAAATAGGCGGCATAGTTCATCACCGATCCGATGATGACGCTGTCGGCGGATGCCTCGTGCGTGATACTGGCCAGCAGGTGGCCGTGGTCTACCAAGATGCCGCCGCGCCCGTTTTTCCGTTGCTTCGTCTGCGCCGAAACGTCCGCCCACTTCACGCCGTCGGGGGAGGCCTTCTCTTCGGCGATGCGGCGGCGGGCCGAGGATTCGACGATGCCGCCGATGGCGCGCAACGGTTCTTCCAAGCCGCCGGACAAGGTGCCGGCCAGTCTGCCCAGGCGTGCGGACAGGCGGGACAGGTCGTGGCGGACGATGATCCTCACAGCCATTCCCTCAAGTCGGGCTCTTGGTTGGGCAGGACGGCGTAGACGGACGGTTTGCGCCCGTTTTCGCCCGAGCGCGCCCCGTCGAGCATATTCGGGTTTTTAACCACGGTTTTAAACCACGCCACCGCCGCCCGGTAGCGTTCGTCCACAGCCTGGTTGTAGCCGTCCTCGTAGAGGTAGTAGCGTGCGATGTCGCACACTTTCAGCTTCAGGACGTGCGGTACGACATCGAAGGACAGGTTCGCCGCCTTCAGGTACGCGCCCGCCTCGGCGTCGGCGTCGGCAATGGCGGTATCCAGCACGGCGTAGTCTATGCTGTCGTAACCGTCGCGGCCGGTGCGTTGCGCCAGTTCGGTTTCGCCGAAGCGCGTAATCATGTCCTCGCGGGTAATCAGCATGGTTCTTCCTGTTTTCAGACGGCCTGTGCGGCCGTCCGAAGGGTTAGGCGGTCAAAGTGGCCACTAAATCCGGGCGCAATACCAAGGGCAGCGGGTTGGACTGCATTTCCAAGTCGTAGCCCTTGCCGAATTTCATCGGCTCGCGTTTGGCGTAGTACGGCAGGGCGACGGTATTGACGGTTTCGGTGTAGTTCGCGGGGGCGAAATATTCCTCGTACAGCCTGCCCGGGCCGGTCGGCAGCAGGATGGCTTTGTCGTCGTCGAGTTTGGCCTTGCCGAAGTTGCCGGTGTAGTGGACGAATCGGATTCCGTTGTGCACGAACTCTATCGGGTTGATGCCGTCGGCTTCGCGGTAGGCCGCGCCTTCGCGCCAGCGTTCGTACAGCGGTTTGACGGATTTGTGGTACTTCAGGGCTTCGATAAATTCAAAACCGCACAGTGCCACCCAGCCCGTTACCGCCGCACCGCGCAGGGCGGAACGCTGTTTGGCCAAGGCTTCGTCGATTTGCCTGCCGACCTCGGTCGTTGCCGTAGAGAGCTTCATGTCGTAGCTCTTGCGGGTCAGGCCGAACTCTTTATAAATATCGTAGATTTCGCCGCCGTCGGCATCGAGGATTTTGCCCAGCAGCGCGCCCAGCATCAGGTGTTCGCGGGTGTATTCCAAGTTTTGTTTGCCGTCGGCCAGCTTGGCCTCCACCTTCGCCATCACGGTTTCGGCCTCGGTGGTACCGAAGGCGCGCAAACCCTGTACGTCTTCCGCCAATACGGAGTCATGCACGGGCAGATGCGGGATGCGGAAGGTGCGGATGTTGCGGTTTTTCACCGGTACGGCATCGGGCGTGCCGCCATTGCGCGGTTTGGCCTGAACCAGCTTCAGGGTGGTGTCCTGCCGCTCGATATCCACTTTGGTATCAGACAGGTAGACCGGTTTGAAAAGTTCCAAATCGCGGATTTGGGTCGGCGTGGCCTCAAGGGTGCCGATGGCGCGGGTCAGGGCGCGCAGGCCGAATTTGCTGTTGTCGTCCAGAATCATGTTTCTGCCTTTTTATTTAAGAAATTATGCGGCGGGCGTGCCGGTGTAGACGATGCCGTAGGGGTCGCCGTCGGCTTTCAGGCCGTCGAGGTTGCCGCCTGCGGAAGCGGCGGCCTTGACGGCGGCATCGGCCACCAGCGTCAGGTCGATGATGCAGTTGTGCGGCTGTACGATGACGATGCCGTCCTGCTCGTCGGTCAGTGCCAGCAGTTTCTTGCCGGCGCGCGGGGCGTAATCGACAAACGTGCCCGCCTTCGTGCCTTTGGCGGCGGCGACGGGTGTGCGGGTCAGCGGCGTTGCCTCCCATTTCAGGAAGTCGCCGACGACGCGGCCCAAGGTTTCGGCTGTGGTTTTCGGATCAGACATAATTTTTACCTTTCACGGTAGAGACGGAGAATTTGCCTTCGGCCTCCTGTTCGGGCGCATGGCCGTCCGACAGCAGCGCTTTGGGCAGGTCGGCGGCGGCCTTGGGTTTCAGGTCGGCAATCATCGCGGCTGCGGCTTCGGGGTCGGCCGACAGCAATACGGTCATGGTCGCTTCGGACAGGCCTTCAAACTTGCCGTCTTCGCCTTCCTTAAAGCCTGCGGCGGACAATTTCGCTTTGACTCGGATTTTCCTGTTTTCGGCTTCGGCCGCTTTGAGCTTCTGTTCGACTTCGGCTTTTTCGGCCTGCAGGTCGTCAAACGCTTTCTTTTCTTCGGGTGTCATGGATAACTCCACAGGTTGTTTAAAAATATCCGGCAAGGGGCTGCCGTCGGACAACACCACCGCCTCCGTCTCACTGTCGGCGCCGACGGCGGTAAACGACACTTCGCGGATGGTGCAGCGGCGCAAAATCACAGCGGGACCCGTTACCTCGTTTCCGTTGACGGACAACACCGCGCCCGCCGCCAGCTCCTCGTAGGATTCCGCCTGCGCGTAAACAGACATTTCCCACGGGAAGCCTTGGTCGGCCGCTTCGGCAATCTGCGTGCCAAATTCGTTTGACAACAGGCTGCCTTCGGCAATCAGGCCGTCCGCCGTGACCGATAAGCGGCACACGCCCGCCATCTTGACGGGCGAATGCTCCAGCAGGACGGGGACGGACGCTTTGTGCCGCAGCCCTTCGAGGTTGACGACGGTCTGCGTGCCGCCGTAGCTGAACGGCTTGCCGCTGTTGGCAGTGCCTTTGAAGGTGCGCACTTCGTCCGCGCGGCCGGCCAAAGCGACGGGCTGCGCGGCGGAAAGTTTGATTTCGAGGGGTGTTTTCGTATTCATGCCGCCATTGTGCGGCAGATGCTGGGGGAAGATTGTGTGAAATGTTTCGGCAGGCCGCCGTTTTCAGACGGCCTCAAACCTTACACGCCTGCGGTTTTCATAATCCGCTGTTGCAGCCATTGGTCTTTCAGGCGCGGCAGGACGGCGGCGCGGACGCGGTTGAAGACGGGCGTGGTGTCGTGGACGTAGCTCCACAATGCGCCGCCCTTGTCGATGCCCAAATTCTCGAAGGCGGGCAGGTAGCGGCGGATGAAGAGGCGGATGTCCTGCGCGTGCAGCAGCAGATGGGCGACGTCGAGGTCGTCGAACGGCGCGGGGGCAGGCTCGGCATCCAATACTTCGCCGACCAATCCCGTATGCAGGGTCAGCGCGTGGACGTAGGCGACGGCTTCGGGCAGCTTCTCGGCGGGGAGGTCTTCAATCGCGCCGACGTTGAAACGCTGGTGCACCATGCCGTAGGCGGTGCTGTAGTCTATGCCTTTGCGTCCGACAAGCGCGGCGACGGCCTGCCGCAGAGGGGTGCGGTCGTCGGCGGTGGTTTTGACGGGTAGGCCGTCTGAAACTTTGCCGTTAAGTAAAGCTTCAATTTGCTCGTCGCACCAAACTGCAAATTTCGGGTCAAGCCAGCGGGCAAAGTGGATGGCGAGTTTCGGGTGCAGCCATGTGCCTTGTTCACTACCGCCGCGTTTTACGATAACTATCTGATTTTCTTTCGTTAAGATTTTTGTCTTAACGCTTAAAAATTCAGCAAGTGCCGTGATATATTGTTGAGTTTGTTCGGTTTTCAAGTAATCTCGCGCCTGTTTACCAAAATGGGCGGCAATTTGAGTGGCATTGAGATAACCATCTTCACGGAAAGAAACGGCGATATTGCCGAAATTGAAAGATTGAACTTGGTTCATTTTGATAGTCCTTTGGAAGTTTCTTAAATTGCCCTTATGGGCGACCGCGTGGTTAAGAACCCTCCAAAGATGGGCGGACTTATTCCCCTTGCGAGTATTGTATTCGTCGCCCACGCGGTCATAGAAACTTCCTGCTATCGAAACAAACAACAAGGAAAGGAAATTCTAGACACGAAAAAATCACTTTGACGGAGTGATTGCCGCTGTTGATGTGGTTCTTACGCCACGGACAGGAATATAAAACAAAACCCCCTGCGAATGCAAGGGGTTTCCCAAAAAACCGTAGGCGGCAAACCGAAAGGCCGCCGTGCAAGCAAACTATAACCATGTGTACGATACTCAAATAAAAAAGCTCCGAGAACCCGGAGCTTTTATCGGTTAGAACCTGTTATTCCAATTCATTGAATATGGTTTCGGCACATTTTAACGCCTGCACTGCCTCATTTGAATAAATATTCCTATCTAAATGGTAATCTGCCTGGGTACGTTTACGCTTCAGTTTCTTCAGTAGGTCGGCAACCACCAATAAAGCCTCGCCGCCTTGCTTTTCGAAATAGAGAATCAGGTTGCTATGCGTACCGCCGGCTTCTTTATGGTCGTATTGGTAGCCATCCTTTACCGCATACTCCAAGGCTTTATGCATGGCCGCGTAATAGGCGCGGCCGATACATACCCGGTCATCCGTCTCGTTATCGCGCGGCAGGGAGCGGGCGAAGTCAAGAAAATCCTGCGCCTGTATCATAAACTTGCACCCGCCAATTCACAGCCGATAACCAGTTTGGATAAATCCAAGCCATGCTCCAGCGCATAGCGCACTTTGGCGCGCGAGATTGCGATGTCGCAATCTGCCACCGCTTCAGGATCAGAATCAGGAATAGCCAGCAGTGTTAGGTAGGCGATATCATCGTCAGTATCTATTCTGTCGGCGGAATGAAACAGATTAAATTGCTTCATAACGCGCCCGGCCTCTACCAGAAGCCCCCTCAGATGCTTCTCGTCAACCCCGGATTCAGATAACGCCATGAATATTGCACGTTCTTTTTTTACATCTTTCCCTAATTTTTCCAAACGATCAGTTATTCTGCCCATCAGGTTCAGCTGTCCGGTAAAAAGGCTGCGGTTGAAGCAGGCATATAACCGTTCCGGCATATCATCGGCCAAACTGAAAAGGCGTTCCGCTAGTGCATAAGTCTGCTCACGCCGATGCAGTCTGGCGAGCGAATTAAAAAGAAACACATCCACCAAATAAGCATCATGCGGGTATTGTCGGGCAATCTCAAACTTTTTCTCTGCTACCGATAATTTCTCATCATCTGTCAAATTATCGTCAAACACAGCCAACGCGCCTAAGGTAACGTAACCAATATAGGCTTCAGATGTATTAAACAATTTTTTTGCCTCAAGAGTCAGACGTGCGAGCTTGAAAGGTTTTAGATGCGAAATATAATAGGCTGCATCTAACTGCTCGCCCAAATCGGAAGCGATAGTTTGTGGCTGGATAATCTTCATGTGCCGTATTCTAGCACATGCTAACCACGACACGCCAAATCATTCAGCACCGCCTGCTGCGGGTGCGAATGCAAAATGGCGCATCCCTTTTGATTTCCTGATTTCTGCAAAATCGGTATTCATCTTTACCACCACTTAATCACACTTAAAAAATAACCCGCTGCCGGCAGGAAGAAAATCAGCCAAACAGCTTGAAATCCGCCTTGCTTGAAAAGCCGTTGAAGAAAGGCCGTCTGAAATTCAGACGG
>ERZ773010.384-NODE-384-length-31718-cov-24.268421_pt1 | contig 31718 bp, 27 predicted proteins | sample MGYA00580842_ERZ773010 | MGnify/ENA primary metagenome ERZ773010 (study PRJEB29015, sample SAMEA2737982) | human oral metagenome | biome: human oral; feature: human-associated habitat; material: dental | place: China | collected 2107 ...
AGTAGCGGAAGGACACATGGCCAGTACGAACGTTGAGACATTTGCGGCGGAATTGAAGGTACCAGCAGAGGTGCTGCTGGAGCAGTTGCGCGCAGCGGGTGTCGACAAGAAAAACCCTGCCGATCCGCTGTCGGAAGCGGACAAGGAGCGGTTGCTGTCGGCCCTGCGGGCATCGCATGGTGGCGGTGGCGACGGCCCACGGCGCCAGAAGATCACCGTGGTGCGCAAGCAGACCTCGGAGATCAAGCAGGCCGATGCCACCGGCAAGGCACGCACCATCCAGGTGGAGGTTCGTCGCAAGCGTACGTTCGTCAAGCGTGACGGCTCGGCGCCGGCTGCCGCCGGTACGCCGGCATCGGCTGCTCCGGCCGCGCCGGTCATCGAACCGGTGGCGCCACCTCCACCCCCGCCGCCCGTGGTGCAGTCGTCCAATTCGGTGATCGACGAGGAACAGCGCCGGCTGCGGGAAGCCGAAGCCCGTCGCCAGAAGGAATTGATGGAGCGTCAGGCCCGCGAGCTGCGCGAGAAGCAGGCGCGTCTGGAACGCGACCGCCAGCGCGAGAACGAGGCGGTGGCCGAGGCCACGCGTCGCGAGCAGGCCGCCCAGGCCGAGCAAGAGCGTCTGGCGAAGATGCAGGCCGATGCCCAGCGCGAGGCCGAGGCCGCCCGTGCCATGCAGCGCAAGATGCGCGAGGAGGCCGGTGCCTCCGCCGCCGCGGCCCAGGCTGCCCGCGACCAGGAGCGCAAGGCCGCCGAGGAGAAAGCCCAGGCCGAGGCCGCCCAGCGCGCTGCCCAGCAGGAAGCCGCCCGCAAGGCTGCCGAAGAGGCTGCCGAGGCGGCACGCAAGGCCAAGGAAGAGGCGGCAGCCTCGGCCGAGGCCCGCCGTCGCGCCGAGGCCGAGGTGGCTGCCATCAACCGGCTGCTCGACAAGGCCCGCCGTCCACCCCCGCCGCCTCCGCCGCCCGCACCGCCGGCGGCCCAGCCGGCTGCAGCCGCAGGCGACAGGAACCGTCGCGGCGGTACGCTGCACCGCCCGGCCGGTCAGGCTGCCAATGCGCCGGCGCCGGCCGAGAACGCCGGTGGCGGCGGTGGCCGCAACAAGCATGTGAAGTCCGAGAAGCTGTCGTCCTCGTGGCAGGATGACGCCTCCCGCAAGCGCCGTCCGGCCAAGGGCGGTCGCAACGACGGCAATGCCGGGTCGGGTACCGGTACCGGCTGGCGTACCCGCGGCCCGCGCCGTGGCAACGACCGTGGCCGGGGCGGCTTTGCACCGTCGCACCAGCAGCCCGAGACACCCATCGTGCGCGAGGTGCACGTGCCGGAAACCATCACCGTAGCCGATCTGGCCCACAAGATGGCGGTGAAGGCCACCGAGGTGATCAAGCAGCTGATGAAGCTGGGCCAGATGGTGACCATCAACCAGGTGCTGGACCAGGAGACGGCCATGATCCTGGTCGAGGAAATGGGCCATACGGCCATTGCCGCCAAGCTGGACGATCCGGAGGCGCTGCTCGACGAAGTGGCGGCCGGCGATGTCGGCCCCGAGCTGACGCGTCCGCCGGTGGTGACCGTGATGGGTCACGTCGACCACGGCAAGACCTCGCTGCTCGACTACATCCGCCGTACCAAGGTGGCGTCGGGCGAGGCCGGTGGCATTACCCAGCACATCGGCGCCTACCACGTGGAAACCCCGCGCGGTGTGGTGACCTTCCTCGATACGCCGGGTCACGCGGCCTTCACGGCCATGCGGGCGCGCGGGGCGAAGGCCACCGACATCGTGATCCTGGTGGTGGCGGCCGACGACGGCGTGATGCCGCAGACCATCGAGGCCATCTCGCACGCCCGGGCGGCCGAGGTGCCGATCGTGGTGGCCATCACCAAGATCGACAAGCCCGAGGCCAACCCCGACCGTGTCCGCCAGGAGCTGGTGGCGCAGAGCGTGGTGCCGGAAGAGTACGGCGGCGATGTGCCCTTCGTGGGCGTGTCGGCCAAGTCCGGCGAGGGCATCGACGACCTGCTCGAGAACGTGCTGCTGCAGGCCGAAATCCTGGAGCTGAAGGCGCCGGTCAAGGCACCGGCCCGCGGTCTGGTGATCGAGGCACGCCTGGACAAGGGGCGTGGCCCGGTGGCCACCGTGCTGGTGCAGTCGGGCACGCTGTCGCGGGGCGACACGGTGCTGGTGGGCTCCACCTGGGGCCGTGTGCGCGCCATGATGGACGAGTCCGGCAAGAATGCCACGGCCGCCACGCCGTCGATCCCGGTGGAAATCCAGGGTCTGAACGACGTGCCGCAGGCTGGTGAAGAGCTGATGATGCTGGCCGACGAACGCAAGGCCCGCGAGATCGCGCTGTTCCGTCAGGGCAAGTTCCGCGACGTGAAGCTCGCCCGCCAGCAGGCCGCCAAGCTCGAGAACATGTTCGACCAGATCGGCGAAGGCGAGGTGCAGACCCTGCCGCTGATCATCAAGGCCGACGTGCAGGGCTCGCAGGAAGCGCTGGCGCACGCGCTGCTCAAGCTGGGCAATGCCGAGATCAAGGTGCAGATCGTGCACGCCCAGGTCGGTGGCATCACCGAGAGCGACATCAACCTGGCCATTGCCTCCAAGGCCGTGGTCATCGGCTTCAACGTGCGGGCCGACCAGCCGGCACGGCGCATGGCCGAGTCCAATGGCGTGGACATCCGTTACTACAACATCATCTATGATGCGGTGGATGACGTGAAGGCCGCCATGGAAGGCATGCTCTCGCCCGAGAAGCGCGAAACCATGCTGGGCATGGTCGAGATCCGCCAGGTCTTCCGCGTCACCAAGGTCGGTACCGTGGCGGGCTGCTACGTCACCGAAGGTCTGGTGCGTCGCGATGCCGAGGTGCGGCTGCTGCGCGATTCCACCGTCATCTGGACGGGCCGGATCGACTCGCTCAAGCGCTTCAAGGACGACGCCAAGGAAGTCAAGGCCGGCTTCGAGTGCGGTATCACGCTGCACAACTACAGCGACATCCAGGAAGGCGACCAGCTGGAAGTGTTCGAGGTCAAGGAAGTGGCCCGGACGCTGGCCTCGGCCGCCCAGAACCCGGCCTCGGCCTCCTGATCCCGCCCGGCCGGCCCAGTCTGTCTGCGTGGCCTGGTTCGGTCGCGTGGTCTGGCCGAGCAGCGTGGTCTGGTCAACAGAGCCCCACACCCGGGTGGTGTGCGGGCTCTCCAGTTTTTATCCGCTATGAAACGTAAACCAGGAGCAACGCCCGGCCGGGCGCTGCGTGTGACCGAACTCCTGCACCAGGAAATTGCCGAACTGATCCGCACCGAGGTGAAGGATCCGCGGCTGGGGCTGGTGACCGTGACCGGCGTGGACCTCACGCCCGACTACGCTCATGCCACCGTGCATTTCTCGGTGCTGCCCGACGATGACGAACGGGTGGCCGAAACCCTGCGTGGCCTGCGTGCCGCGTCGGGCTTCCTGCGTTCGCTGATCGGTCGGCGCGTGCGCATCCACACCACGCCCGAGCTGCACTTCGTGCATGACGCCTCCACCCGGCGGGGCATCGAGATGGGCAGGCTCATCGACGAGGCCAATGCGCGCCGTGCGGCCGACGATCCCGACAGGCCGGGTGCGGAGAGCGCCTCTGCACACGGCCAGACGGCCCGGGACGATGCAGCAGCCGTGGGCCCAAGGGCAGACGCGCCGGCCAGGTACAGTGATGCCCATGCCGGTGCGGGGGCCGCACCCTCTGCCGGGCGCAATGCCTGACCACACAGGGACGGATTGCGCTTGAAGGTACACGGACTGCTGCTGCTGGACAAACCGGTCGGGTTGTCTTCCAACGTGGCGCTGCAAAAGGTCAGGCGTCTGCTGGGGGCCGACAAGGCCGGCCATGGCGGTACGCTCGACCCGATGGCCAGCGGCGTGCTGCCGCTGATGTTCGGCGAGGCCTGCAAGCTGGCCGGGGCGGCGCTCACGCACGACAAGGCGTACGAGGCCGAGGTGCGCTTCGGCATCCGCACCACCACCGATGACGTGGAAGGCGAGGTGCTGGCGCAGTCGGAGCTGCGCCCCACCCGTGCGCAGCTGCTGGCGGCACTGCCGCAGTTCACCGGGCTGATCTCGCAGGTGCCACCGGTGTATTCGGCACTGAAGGTGGGCGGCAAGGCCATGTACCGCCATGCGCGCGAGGGCAGGCCCATCGAGGCAGCGGCCCGGCAGGTGCGGGTGGATGCCATCGAGGTGCTGGATTTCGACGGTGAGCGGGCGCGGCTGGCCATCGCGTGTGGCAGTGGAACCTACATCCGCTCGATTGCCCGGGACCTGGGCGAGGTACTGGGCTGCGGCGCCCATCTGTCCGGCCTGCGGCGCACGCAGGTGGGGCAGTACCGGGTGCAGGACGCGGTGACGCTCGATACGCTGCTGGCCGGCGACGTAGCCGCTGCGGCGCAGCATCTGCAGGGGCTGCTGACGCTGGTGGCCGGATGGCCGCAGGTGGTGCTGGATGACGCCCAGGCCCGGCGCTTTGCGCAGGGGCAGGCGGTGCGGCTGACGGGGCAGCAGGCCGCGGCCCTGTCCGGTGCTCCTGTCGGCACGAGCCCGGTTGCATCATCATCGTCCGGTGAGATGCGTGGGCCCGCGTCGTCGACATCCGGTGAGGTGCGTATGGTTGCATCCCCGGCATCCGGTGGTACGGGTACGGAGCCTTCGGGTTCCCATGCTGCAAACGGGGGCGATGTGGTACCGGCCCCTGCGGCAGGTATCCCGGCCGGCGACCAGATCGCCGTCCTGCACGCAGGCCGGCTGGCCGGGCTGGCACGTCAGGCCACACAGCCGGGCAGCCCGGTGACGCTGGCGCCGGTCCGGGTGATACTCGAATGATCGACGGCCAATACCCAGATGATTTCTTGCGGGACCCGGCCTCTTCCGGGCCCCTTTCTTGACTTTTGATGCAGGACTGAGCGTGTCAGATACAACCACTTCAACCCAGCCGATCCGCAACATCGCGATCATCGCGCACGTGGACCACGGCAAGACCACGCTGGTGGACCAGCTGCTGCGCCAGTCCGGTACCTTCCGGGCCAACCAGCAGGTGAACGAGCGCGTGATGGACTCCAACGATCTGGAGCGCGAGCGCGGCATCACCATTCTGGCCAAGAACTGTGCCGTCGAGTACAAGGGCACACGGATCAACATCGTCGATACCCCGGGACACGCCGACTTCGGTGGCGAGGTGGAGCGGGCCCTGTCGATGGTGGACGGCGTGCTGCTGCTGGTGGACGCCATGGACGGCCCCATGCCGCAGACCCGCTTCGTCACTCGCAAGGCGCTGGCGCTGGGCCTGCGCCCCATCGTGGTGGTGAACAAGATCGACCGTCCCGGCGCCCGCCCGCACTGGGTGGTGGACCAGACCTTCGACCTGTTCGACCGGCTGGGCGCTACCGAGGAGCAGCTGGACTTCCCGGTGGTGTATGCCTCGGCGCTGGCCGGCTATGCCGTGAACGAAGTGGAAGAGGCCGAAGCGGCCGCCGCCGCCGAAAACCCGTCGATGGCGCCGCTCTTCGAGACGATCCTCGACCGCGTGCCGGCCCGTGCCGACGACCCGAACGGTCCGCTGCAGTTCCAGATCTCGGCGCTGGACTATTCCAGCTACGTGGGCCGGATCGGCATCGGCCGCATCAACCGCGGCACCGTCCGTGGCGGCGAGACCGTGCTGCTGATGCATGGCGACGAAAAAACTCCCGTCACCGCGAAGGTCAACCAGGTGCTGCGCTTCCGGGGTCTGGAACGCGAGGTGGTGCCCTTTGCCGAGGCCGGTGACATCGTGGCCATCAACGGCATCGAGAACATCGACATCGGCTCCACGCTCTGCAAGGTGGGCAACCCCGACCCGCTGCCGCTGCTGCGCATCGACGAGCCGACGCTGACCATGGAATTTCTGGTCAACACCTCGCCGCTGGCCGGCCGCGAGGGCAAGTACGTGACCAGCCGCCAGATCCGCGAACGCCTGGAGCGCGAACTGCAGGCCAACGTGGCGCTGCGGGTGGAGTTCACCGAAGATGCCGACACCTTCGTGGTGTCTGGCCGGGGCCAGCTGCACCTGACCATCCTGCTCGAGAACATGCGCCGCGAGGGCTACGAACTGGCCGTGTCGCGACCCAAGCCGCGCATCCGCATCGTCGAGGGCGAGCGCGAGGAACCCTACGAGCAGCTGACGGCCGATCTGGAAGAAGAGCACCAGGGCGCCGTGATGGAACTGCTGGGCCGCCGCCGGGGCGAGCTGCAGAACATGGAACCGGACGGCAAGGGTCGCGTGCGGCTGGAGTACCGTGTGCCGGCGCGGGGCCTGATCGGCTTCCAGAACGAGTTCCTGAACCTGACGCGCGGCACCGGCATCATGAGCCACGTGTTCGAGGACTACGGTCCGTGGGCCGGCGACATCGAGGGCCGCCGCCAGGGCGTGCTGATTTCGCAGGACGATGGTGCGGCCGTGGCCTACGCGCTGTGGAAGCTGCAGGATCGCGGCCGGATGTTCGTCAGGCCGAACGATGCGCTGTACGAGGGCATGATCATCGGCATCCACACCCGCGACAACGACCTGGTGGTCAATCCGATCCGCGAGAAGAAGCTCACCAACGTGCGTGCCTCCGGCAAGGATGAGGCCATCAATCTCACCCCGCCCATCGAGCTGACGCTGGAAAAGGCCGTCGAGTTCATCGCCGACGACGAACTGGTGGAGATCACACCGAAGAGCATCCGCCTGCGCAAGCGCCACCTGAAGGAACACGAGCGCCGCCGTGCCAGCCGGGAGGGAGAGGGGGCCTGATACGCCTCGCGCGTGCCATCCCCTCCTGCCTTGTGCAGGCCACGGAACGTTGCACTGACAGAGGGGGCGGCAGGTCACGCGACATGCGTCCTGAATCACGCACAGACGGAGGGGGGCTGTGTGCGGGCAGGACCACACGCTTTAACACGGATTCGCCCCTGCATGTGTAACCCCGCATGACAGGGGCCGGAAATCCGGCCGTTTCTGCACTTCACGTTATGATGGAGACCAAGGGGCACTTGTGGTGCCGGCCTGTGCCGGCATCCGGTCGCTGCACCCGTGCCTCTCCGTATCAAGCCGTCCTTCGTCTGACGGCTTTTGTTTTTAAAGAACATTATCGAGGAGCATCGATGAGCAACACTTCGGACCAGAAACCCGCTACCAAGCGCACCCCCAACGCCGCCTTCAGCGCCGCCCTCACGCCCAGTCCCGAACTGGCCGCCGTGATCGGTGCCGAGCCCAGTCCGCGTACCGAAGTGACGAAGAAGATCTGGGACTACATCAAGGCCCACAACCTGCAGAACCCCGAGAACAAGCGCATGATCCGTGCCGACGACAAACTGCGCGCGGTGTTCGGCCAGGACGAGGTGTCGATGTTCGAGATGACCCGGCTGGTCAACAAACACCTCACGAAGTGAAAGACAGCGTGGAACGCCCATCAGGGACGTGCCCGTACCCGCGCCGGCTCCGGTTTGACGAAATGGCGAATGTTTCCACCGCGCCATCAGGGGTGTGTTCGTCCCTGCGCCGGCTCTGGTGGGCAGCGCTGTCCGACCGGCATCTCTGACTGTTTTGCACTCGCGCAGGGGCGCCGACATGCGGGCAGCGTTGCCCGTCATGACGAAACAGCTGGTTCACAGGTGAAGGGCCGGCTTTTTTTGTATAGACTTCTGCGGTTTTTGTACATTCTTTACCGGAGAGGTTGGGTACGTATGGATATGGGTCGAGCCGGGGTGAACCGGAAGATGCTGGCCGTGGCGCTGTCGGCAGCGCTGCTGGGCGGACTGGGAACGATGCAGGCCGCACAGGCGGCCGATGGCGGTGCCGCAGCCAGCGCAGCGGCCACCGATGCTGCCTCGGTCTGGCGCTTCCCCGGGGTGCGCATCGTCGATGCCGCTTCGGAAGCGGCCAGGACCCCCCAGGTCGCGCCGGCCTTCGGGGAGGTGGTCCACGGTGACCTGGCCCGTGTCGTGGCCGCTCCCGATGCCTCCGGCGCTCAGGATAAACCGGCCTACAAGCGGGCCGCCGACAGCATCAGCTTCATCGTGCCGGAAGACGGCCAGTCCGCCCGCCTGCTGAAAACCTTCGAGGCCATCGACAGGGTGGTGGGCAAGGCAGGGTCGGATGCCGAGATCAAGGCAACTGCCGAGGCCGCCGGGGTACCCGGCATGGTGCTGAACGAACGGCGCGTGTCGCTGTCGCACCGGATGGCCGCCACGCCGTTCCGTCCGCCCACCGCCGTGCTGCCCCATGGTGTGCTGAAAAACGGTGGCTGGACCGAGGTCAGCCGCTTCTACCCGCTGGAAGACGGCCGTTTCGTGGAGTTCATCGAGCGTGACCTGCGGGCCACCAACGAGGTGGCTCTGCTGTCGGCCGACATGATCAACGCCGACTTCAACGGCCACCCGGGCATCGGCATCGTCTCCACCGACGACAAGGGCCGCACCGTGCAGCGGGCGTTCTGGGTGTGGGGGCCGAAGGCGTATGAAATCATCGTCGTCGATCCACGGCCCGAGGCGGCTGCCTGGATCACGGCCGAGTCCAGAGAGGCCGATGCCGGCGCGCCGGAAAACGCCCCGGTAGGCCATTCGGTGGTGGTGCTGGGACGGTCGTTCAAGCCGTTCTGAGTGGGGCAAGGGCCTGAGTGGGGCCGGAGCAGCTCGCCCATCGCCTTGGCTGAATCTATGGGTTGCCGCCCGCAGCAGCAGGTGTCGCCGAACAAATGGAGGCTGCCGGCTCCTGTCGCTGGTGAACACGTGGGGCTACTGGCACAGCTGAACAGGTGGAGCTGGCTGGCCCTGCTGCTGGCGCCGATGAACATGTGGGGTTGTTACCCAGCCGTGGGCGCCACTGGCACGTGAGTCTGCTCTCTCTTATGTGGGTGTGTAGCGTGTATCCTGTAAGGTCATTTCCCATCTTTCCCGGAGGAGATGTCGATATGACCCCTCATCCCGCCCCAACCGTTCTGGCGAAAGCCCTGTTTCTGGTGGCGGTGGCTGCCGTGGCCGGCTGCGACCGCGATGGCGCGCAGATACCCATCGGGCAGAAAACCCACGAGCTGAAACTGACGGGCATGCAGGAACCCTGTCCTGCGGGGCTGAGCGAGAACGGGCGCCCGGTGTCACAGGCCGTGCTCGACCGGGTGCGCCAGGTGAAGGTGAGCTGGCCCGAAGGTGTGGCGATCGACCGGGAACGGCGTGACGGCGTTTTCTACCATGACGCCATCGTGTTCAACGACCCGACCTCGGACGGCCCGCCGAAGACATTGACCGGCTGCAGCGCCAGCATCGACGAGCTGGCAGCCTGGGCCTGTGTGCGCAATCCGGCGAACGAGGGGCTGCCGTGTGCCCCCGAACGGCTGGACCGGCCCCCACACCCGGAAGCACCGGTGATGCCGTCGAAACCGGAAGACCTGAAGGATCCGGCAGGGCGGGCCTGCGAGCAGTTGCCCGTGTCGCTGTCGGGACTCATGCTTGTCCGGTGCGTGTTCGGACCCGAGTCCATGGCGGTGGCACGGGAAAAGGCCAGGGAGCAGGGAAAAGCGCAGGACAGGGCAGATGACGGAGCGGCCAGACAGACGGGTGCTGACGCATCCTTGGTCGGGGACGAAAACGGCCTGCCTGCCCGGCGGCCGACGGTTCAGCCTCCCTTTGGCCGTGTTGCGCCGGATGATCGCATCCGTATCGTGGCACCGCAGCCGGCTTCCTCACCGGCGCACGGCACGGCTTCAGCTGAGAAGGATGTCGCAAACAGCCACGCCGTGCCCGCGCGAGGCAAGGGCGCCCCGGATGCCGGCACCGACATCGATGGCCTGCAGTTCGTCCGCAACGACCAGGAAGTGGCGGCCATGGTCCGCACCTTCGAGATGATCAGCAGGGCGCGCGAGCGTGCCGATGCCGTGGGCGCCGAAGCAGCCAGCAGGGAATTCCAGATGCCCGGGCTGGCCTTGAGCGTGAAGGACCTGCCCCTGACCGGCCCGGTGGCGCATCCGCCGTTCGGTACGGCTCTGGCCGTCACGCCGGCCGGCAGCTGGAAGAACGACCGCTGGACCGGGCTGGCCCGCTACTTCCGGATGGGCGACGGCACCTGGATCGAGCTGGCCGAACGGGATCTGGCGGCCTCGCGCGGCATGCTCTACCTCACGCCGACCATGGTCAATGTGGACATCAACGGCAAGCCGGCCAGTGCCACGGCCTTCGTGGATGGTTCGGGCCGCCGGCTGCGCCGGGTGATCTGGGTCCGCGGCCCGCGGTTGTATGAGCTGACCGTGCTGGACCCGCAGTCCGGCAGCGACCAGGCGGGAAGCCCCCGGGGTGGTGGCACGCTGGCCGGCCGCAGCGTGCTCGACATGGCCCGGATGACCGGGCATCCCTGAACGGCCTGCCCGTCAGCAGCGTTCAGAACACACCGCGGTAGCCGGTATGCCGTGCTGGTGCACGGTCGGCTTTATGTGTCCCGCCTCAGCCCCCCGTTTTCTGGCCTCGGTTACCAGGCCCAGATTTCTGCCCCCGGCTCCCGGGCACCTGCTCTCACACTTGCTGCGCACTACTGGCCGTTCCCGGCTTGCCGGATATAGGCCGCCAGCGAGCTGACTTCCTGCTCGGTCAGCACATTCGTGTTGTGCACCCTGATCGCCGCTTCCAGCGTGGCTGCCGAGCCGTCGTGCAGGTACGGGAAGGTGTACCAGGCATCGCGCAGGCCCGGGGTGGTGATGCCGGTGAGTGGCTTGCCCTGCACGGTGCCGCTGGCGGGCTTGAGCGTGCCGATGTCGTCGAGCTTCGTGCCGCCGTTGCCCAGATCGGCATTGCCGTGGCAGGTGGTGCAGCCCTTGGCGGCAAACAGTGCCTCGCCGGCCTTGCCGGCCGCGGTCATGCTGCGATCGCTGTTGCGATAGGGGCTGGGAGCGTACTGGCCCAGGCTGTTCACGTAGGCGGCCAGGGCGTCGAGGTCGGTCGACAGGCCCTGTTTCTTTCCGCCCAGCGGGTCGTTGCGGTTGTTCTGGTAGAGGCTGCCTGCCGGCATCAGGCCGGCGCCACCTTCGAGCTTGATGATCTGTGCCTCGAAGTCCTGCACCTCGTCGAAGTTGCCGCTCCAGTGCAGGCGCTCCTTCTTGCCGCCATGGCCCACCAGCGAGATGGTCTTGCGCAGCCCCTCGCCCAGCCCGGTCATGTCCCAGACGCGGCCGTCGCCGTAGCCTTCGCTGTGGCAGCTGGCGCAGCTCATGTAGTTGTCGCGGGCCAGGCGGGTGTCGCGGGCATCGTGAAAGAGCTGCTTGCCGCGCAGGACCTGGGCGGGCAGGCGGTCGGCACCGCTGATGGTTTTCACCAGCCGGCCGGTGACGGTCACGCTGCCCGGATCGCGCTCCGTCATCAGGGAACGGATGTCCAGGAAGGTCAGGGTGCGCTGCATGACGTTGGCCACCACGGCCTGTGTGCCGTCGGGCGAGACGGCCACGCCCTGCGGGGCCATGCCCACCGAATCCATCCGGCGTACCTGTACGGCCGTGCCGGCATCGATGATGGCCAGCTCGCGTGAGGTTTCCAGCGCCACCAGCACGTACTGGCCGTTGGGCGTGTAGGCGGCCGCACTGGCCACGCTGCTGTTGTCGAGGTCGTAGCGGCGGGTGGCGGCCTCGGCAGGCGTGGTGCCATCCAGATCGATGTTCGACAGGATGGCCCGCACGGTGCTCTCGTAGTCGAGTGTCTTGCCGTCGCGGGCGGTGCCGCGCTGGATGTTGTCCTGCTTCGATGGCACCCAGGCCTGCCTGCCGCTGGGCGAGATGACCGGTGCCCCCAGATAGTTGGGCAGGCCCCGGGCCGAGGTGGCGCCGTCGGCCTCGCGACTCATGCCCAGGCGAATGGTGTGCTTCAGGGTGGCGGTGGCCGGGTCGAACTGCAGCACCTCGCCCCCACGGAAGTCCGGGCTGTCGGGATTGACGGTCAGCGTGTTCTCGCCCGGTACCGGCGGCGAGATGAAGCGGCTGGCCAGCAGGGTGGCGCTGTTGGCGCTGATGGCCAGATGGCGCACGTCAGGCCCCAGCGTCTGGCGTTTTTTGAGCGCTCGGGTGGTGGCATCGAACTGCAGCAGTTCCTGCGAGCCCAGCGTGCTCGCCCAGACGCCACTGCCATCGGCGGCAGCCACCACACCATAGGGCTGCACGGCAGCGCCCAGTTCGAGGGTGGTGACGACCGTGAGCGTGTCGGGCGCGATGATGCTGATCGTGCCACTGTAGCGATTGCTCACCCAGGCGTAGCCGGCGTTGTCGATGGCGACGGTGCGGGGTCCATCTCCCACCGGAATCTCTTTCAGCAGCGTCTGCGTGCTGCTGTCGAGCACGGCCACGGTGTTCTGGTCCGGGTTGACCACCCAGATGCGCGGGGTGGCCTGCCGGTCGTAGGTGACCAGCGTGGACGACTGCGCGCGTTGCTGGGCCACCGGCAGGGCGACGGAGGCAGCGGCCGGGCCCTGAACGGTACCACTGATGCGCAGCACGGCCGGGGTTGGGCGTTGCGACAGGTTGTCGGCATCGTTGCCGGACAGGGGGCTGTTGGCTGGCGTGGTGGGCGCATGGGGCGCGGGCACCACGGGGGCCGGATTCTGGCCGGGCTGGGTGTTGCCGTTGCTGGCGTCGCCGCCCTGGGGTGTCGTGCCGTTGCCGGCACCGCTGTTGCCGGCATCCGGATTGGCGATGTTGCCCGGTTGTGGGGTGTTGCCGGGCTGGGTGGGGCTGTCCGGATTGGCGGTATTGCCCGGATTGGTGGTGTTACCCGGCTGGGTGGCCGTGCCGCTCTGGCTGCCGTTGCCACTGTTCTGGCCCGGTGCCGGGCTGGATGAACCACCTCCGCCCCCGCAGGCGGCCAGGGCACTGCAGACCAGCAGGGCCGTCAGGCTGTGGGGCAGGCGGGAAAACGGCTGGCGGCGAACCGGATGCCGGAGGGGCGAGAGGGAGAGACCCGCCGGGGAATGGCGCAGCGGGGAGGCCGGGCCTGCGGCGGGTGTGTGCCCGGCAGGGGCAGTACGGTCAGAAACGGCAGGGGCGTTGAGGGTGCGGAAAAGCGGCAAGGCGGGCTCCCGGCGGCGACGAGTTCGGCTCATCACGCCACTATGCGTCAGTTTTCCGGTATTGCACAGGAGTTATGGCACAGAGTGCCGTTACCGGGAGAATCCGTGTGTCTGGTGTCTGCTACCGGCTCATTCGCCTGCGCACCGATGCCGATGTGTCGCTTTGACAAGCCGCCGTGCCGTGGCTTCGACCAGCGCCCGCGAGATGCTGACGTTGGCCGGCGGCAGGTCGGGCAGGGCGTCGGGGTCGAACCAGCGGGCGTCGCGCAGCTCGGTGGGGTCGACGGAGATATCGCCGGCCAGCCATTCGGCCGTGAAGGCCAGCATCAGCGCATGGGGAAAGGGCCAGCTCTGGCTGCCGAAGTAGCGCAGATCGTGGACCTGCAGGCCCACTTCCTCGGCGACCTCGCGGTGCAGGGCGGCCTCGACGGATTCGCCCGCTTCCAGAAAACCCGCCAGGGCGCTGTAGCGTCCCTCGGGAAAGCTGACATTGCTGGCCAGCAGCAGCTGCTGACCGCGGGTGATCAGCACCATCATGGCGGGCGAGATGCGCGGGTACGAACGCAGCCCGCAGCGCGGGCACTGGACGGCCCGTTCGTGGGTCAGCCGCTGCGTCGGCACGCCGCAGGCACCGCACCAGCGGTGGGTACGCTGCCATTCGAGCAGCTGGCTGGCCTGCATGGCAATGGCGGCCAGCCCGTCGGGCAGGCGGCCGAACCAGCTGCGCAGGCCGGCCGCTTCCCAGCCGGGGGGCAGGGATACCCCGGTGGCGTGCGTGCCGCTGGCAGATATGCTGATGGCGGATGTGCTGATGGCGGATGTTCCGACGGCGGGTGCGTCGATGGTGGGCGTACTGCTGCCAGGTATTGCGTGGCTGGATGAGGTGGCGCCAGATGCTGGGAAGGTGCCAGTGGGGGGCAGAGTGTCCAGCCCGATGGCCAGCCAGGGCCTGCCCTGCCATGTGCCCAGTGGCTCGCAGGCATGCCACGCCGCCCCGTCGAGCAGGGCGCCATAATCGTGGCGGGTGAGGGCGGGCGGCCCTTCGCTGCGCTGGATCAGTTTCTGGCCTGCGAACAGCAGGATGTGGGTGTCGGGCCGGGCCAGCAGGGTGGCAACCACTGTATCCCCGGCACTGATCTGGAAGCCGTGAGGCAGCTGCAGCATGTTCAGGACTTGCTGTCCGGCTGCTGGAACAGGGCGTCGAGCTGCTGGCGGGCGGAGGCAGCGGCGGCATCGGCGCCGATGACGGGGGGCGGCGTGGTGATGCGCGTCTGTGTCATCGGATATTCGTCGGCAATGCGGTCCTCCCAGAAGCTGGCCGGGTTGGGCGCGGCGAAGAAGCGCTTGGCCACCTCGGCCGGCAGACTGCGGTAGCTGCGCAACAGGCCGTCCTGAAAGGCTATTTCCAGCGTTTGCCGGTTTTCGTCGTAGGCGGCAGAACGGAGGCTGTTGCTGTTCAGGGCACGGTGGGGCAGCGGATACTTCATGGGGCGGGGCTTCCGGGCGGGGCTTCCTTTTGGGAAACCTTCATAATAGCGCCTCTGGCAGGTGTTGTCCCCCCTGAATCCATGGTGGGGCCTGGCCGAAGGGAAAACTTCCTTTGGGCGCGCATGACAAATTCATGAACCGTTCCAGACGGGAGTGGAGGTCGAAGATGAGTCTGGATGTGGCAGCAAGGTTCGCCGCGCTGCAGATGGTGCAGCCGCTGGATGCGCAGGCACGGGCGCTGGTGCAGGGGCGCCGCTCGCTGGAAGACGAGCTGGCCGTGCTGCAGCAGAAGGCGGCCGATACGGCATCGTTCAATCCGCTGGCGTGGGTGGATTGGGCGCGGGCCCGGAGTGAGGCCCGGCAGCTGATGGAAGATCTGCGGCGCGATCCGGCCCGCATGCAGCGCAAGCCGCTGCTGGGGGCGTGGATCAGCGTGAAGGATCTGTTCCAGCTCGAGGGGGCGCCCATGGCGGCTGGCACCCGGGCGCCATTGCCGGTGCTGCCACCGCAGGACAGTGCCGTGGTGCGCCGTCTGCGCGAGGCCGGGGCGCTGGTGTTTGCCAAGACGAACATGCACGAGATTGCGCTGGGCGCCACCGGCGAGAATCCGTGGACGGGCGATGTCTGCAACCCCTGGGATCCGGCCCGGCAGGCCGGCGGCTCATCGAGTGGTTCGGGTGTGGCCGTGGCGCTGCGGCTGGGGCATGCGTCCATCGGCAGCGATACGGGCGGTTCGATCCGCATTCCGGCGGCGTTCTGCGGTGTGGTGGGGTTCAAGCCCACCGTCGGCAGCATTTCGCTGGAGGGGGCGCTGCCGCTGTCATGGACCTGTGACCACGCCGGTCCGCTGACCCAGCATGTGCAGGATGCCGCGCTGCTGTACGCGGTGCTGTCCGGCCGCAGTGTGCGGCATGGACGGGTGGCCCGCCGGCCGCGGCTGGCGGTACCGTACCGGTGGCTCGCCGGGCGGCTGGACGAGGCGGTACATCACACCTTCCAGCGGGTGCTGGGCTGGCTGGGGGAGGTGGCGGATCTGGTGGCGCTGGAACCACCCGACATGGATGTGCCGTGGCGCCATTATTCTCCCCTCGTGCGCGCCGAGGCGGCACGGGTGCATCATGCAGCACTGGCGGCCGGAGGGGATGGGTTTTCGGTGGGGGTTCTGGAACCGCTGCGGCTGGGCATGACCCTGCCGGCGCAGGAATACATTGCCGCGCTGCAGGCACGCCGGCAGTTCATGGCAGAACTGGATGCCGTGCTGGCCGGTGTGGATGGCATGGTGCTGCCCACCTCGGCCATCTTCCCGCCCCGGCGGGGCCAGACGGAGGCCGAAACCCGCGGCGGCACGATGATGGTGCGGGAGGCCGTGCTGGGCCAGACGCTGCCGTTCTCGTTTGCCGGGGTGCCGGCCATCAGCCTGCCGATGGGGACGATGCAGCCGGTGCAGGGTCATCCCACCCCGGCCAGACGGGGTGACATGCCGTTTGGCCTGCAGCTGGTGGGCCGCCGTGACGGCGACGCCGGCCTGCTCGCCCTGGCGCAGTGGCTGGAAGGCGTGCGGACGCCGCACATCCTCTGAGAGGGTGTGGCGCAATCATCTTGGAGGGCGCGGCGCAAAAAAACCTGTACAACCGTCGAAGCAGCTGTACAGGCATTTTCTGATCCGTTTCGCAGACCAACCGGGCCGGGCCATTGTCTGGCCTGTTCTGCAGGCCCCCGGTCGGGACGTGCCAACCGTGCCCGGGCAGGGGCGGTGAGGGGATCAAGCCTTCAGGACGGCCATCACCCGGTCGCGGATCTCTTCCACGGTGCCGACACCGGCCAGCGCGTGATAGTGCGGTGCGGCGGCGTCACCGGTCCCGGCCCAGGCCTGGTAGTAGTCGACCAGCGGGCGGGTCTGCTGCTGGTAGACATCCAGACGCTTGCGGACCACTTCCTCGCGATCGTCGTCACGCTGGGTGAGGGGCTCGCCGGTCACGTCGTCCTTGCCCTCGACCTTCGGCGGGTTGAAGCGGATGTGATAGCTGCGGCCGCTGGGCTGGTGCACGCGGCGACCGCTCATGCGCTCGATGATGGCGCTGTCGGGCACCTGCAGTTCGACCACGTGGTCCAGCTGGATGCCGGAGTCACGCAGGGCCTGGGCCTGCGGAATGGTGCGCGGAAAGCCGTCGAACAGGTAGCCGTTGGCGCAGTCGGGCTGCTTCAGGCGCTCCTTGACCAGGCCGATGATGATGTCGTCGGACACCAGCTTGCCTTCGTCCATGACCTGTTTGGCCATTTTGCCCAGCTCGGTGCCGGCCTTGATGGCGGCGCGCAGCATGTCGCCGGTGGAAATTTGCGGGATGCCGAAGGCCGCCGTGATGAAGCCGGCCTGTGTGCCCTTGCCGGCACCCGGGGGGCCCAGAAGAATCAGTCGCATGGAAGTTCTGTAGTGGAGAATGTTGGTCCTCCCGATTGTAACGCGCTGCCCGATCACACCACTACGTCCACAAACCGGCCGGAACAGGCATTTTTTGGCGTGCCGTAGCGTCGGGGTGGGCAGCCGGACGTGCCTGGTGCCTCATGGATTCATTTGTTCCTGCGCTGGACCGGGCGATGTGTCGACAAGGCATGTCGTGCAGGCACGGCCGGCGCCCAGATGTCAGCACGCCGTCTCAGCGCCCGGCCAGCCGGGCCCGCACGGCTTCCAGATCGGCCGGTGTGTCGACCCCGGCGGGTGGCGCCTCGTCGGTGTGCAGCAGCTTGATGCGATAGCCGTGATGGAGCACCCGCAGCTGTTCCAGGGCCTCGATCTGCTCCAGGGCACAGGGGGCCAGATGGGCGTAGCGGGTGAGAAAGCTGCTGCGGTAGGCGTACATGCCGATGTGGCGCAATGGCCGCGCCATGGCGAACGCCTGCCGGGTGGCGTCGCTGTCGGGCTGGGCGCCCCAGGCGAGCGGGCCGCGTGCCCAGGGCAGCGGGCTGCGCGAGAACAGCAGGGCACGGTCGTCGGCGTCGGCTACGACCTTCACCACGTTGGGATTGAGCCAGTCGGCCGCGCTCTGCACCGGATGCACGGCGGTGGCCATGGGGCAGTCGGGGTCGGCTGCCAGGGTGGTGGCCAGCGCATCGATGAGGGTGGGCGGGATTTCCGGTTCGTCGCCCTGCACGTTGACGACGACGGTGTCCTGCGCCAGTTCCATCAGCGTGATGGCCTCGGCCAGCCGTTCGGTGCCGGAGGCGTGGTCGGCCCGCGTCATGATCACCTCGTGTCCGTGCAGCCGGGCTACGGCGGCCACTTCCTCGCTGTCGGTGGCAATGGCCACGCGGTCGGCCTTTGACCGGCGGGCCTGATTGGCCACACGGACCACCATCGGTACCCCGGCAATGTCGGCCAGCGGCTTGTTGGGCAGCCGGGTGGAGGCCAGACGGGCCGGAATCAGCACCACGAAGTGGGACGGTGTGGCGGTGTGCGTGGCGGGGGCATCGCCCGGGGTATGTGCTGCGCTCATGGTGCGCTGGAAGGCTGGGTTGCCGGGGGCGCACCGTCCAGCCGGGTGGCCTCTTCTTCGATCATCACCGGCACGCCATCACGGATGGGGAAGGCGAGGTGATCGGCCTTGCAGGTGAGGGTCTGGGCCTGGCGGTCATAGTCGAGCGAACCCTTGCACAGCGGGCAGACGAGAATGTCGAGGGGCATCATGGTGGTCGGTTCCCTGAAAGAGTCCGGAGCGGGGCACGCATGGATGGGCGGTTCCGGTGGTATCCGGCGTATCCGCTCCGATGGTATCCGGTGTGCCCGCTCCGGTGGTGTCCGGTGCGTCTCTGGGCGTTTGGCCGTGCGGCTGTGTGCCACGGCCGGCATGGCAAATGGTTTGCTCAGCTGGAACGGGATGTGCCGGCGGCAGCCGGTGCAGCGGCGCCCAGCCTCGGGAGCAGCCATTCTAGCAGTGCGGGCTCCGGCACGGCCTCGATATCGAGCACCCAGCAGCGCTGCTTCAGCACATCCGGAAAATCCTGGCATTTCACGGCGTCCTTGGCCGTCATGATGAGGGTGGCCTCGGGTAGGCTGGCCAGCCATTCGGGGGAGATGCGGGCGTGATCGGGCAGCGGATACTTCGTGATGTCCAGCCCCAGCTTGCGCAGGCTGCCAAAGAAACGCTCGGGGCGCGAGATGCCGGCCACGGCCGCCAGTGTCTGCCCCTGGTGACGGGCCACGAAGGTTTCCGGGGTTTCGGGGGTGCTGGACGGATTCTGCCCGAGCGGGTGGATGCTGCCGGTTTCGGTGCGCACACCAAAGGCACGAGGAGGCCGGGCCGGCGGCGTGCTGCGGGCGCGACCGGCCGCCGGGGTGGTCATCGAGGCTGCCGTGCTGCGTGCCGGTGGCGTGCGGTGGGCGCAGCCGCCGGTCGAAACCGGTGCGCCTGCCATCGGCCCCCAGGCGGGGATGCTGGTGGATGGTGCGGCGGGGGCGGATGCCGATGCAGGTGTGGATGCCTGTGCAGACACCTGCGTGGGCGCGGATGATGGTGTCGGGGCCATTGCCGGGCCGGAAGCCACGGTTGACGCTGGGTTCGAACCTGAAACCGACGCGCCTTCCGTGCCCACCTCATCCCGGTCATGCCCGTCATCTCTGGCCAGCAGACCCCGTGCCTTCAGATCGGCGCGGGCGGCCGGCATCAGTGCCTCGGGCAGCAGCAGGGCGTCCACGGTGTTCAGGCGCTCGATGGGTTCGCGCAGCGGACCGGCCGGCAGGCAGTGGCCGTTGCCCAGTCCCATCGGGTGCATCATCACCAGTTCCAGCGTGCGGGGCAGGGCGGCGTGCTGCAGGCCATCGTCGGAAATCACCACGTCCAGCCCGGTGTGGGTGCTGCACAGCAGTTCCAGTGCCTCCCGGCGACGGCTGCCCACGGCCACCGGCAGCCCCGTCTGTGCCAGCAGCAGGGCCTCGTCTCCGGCTTCATCCGGGGAGGTACGCGCATCGATCAGGCGGGGCACCCGGTTGCCGCGGGCGCGATAGCCGCGGGCCAGCAGGCCCACCTTCAGCCCCTGCGCGGTCAGCAGCCGGGCCAGTGCGATGACCATGGGTGTCTTGCCCGAACCGCCCACCACCAGGTTGCCCACCACGATCACGGCCGGGCGGGCGCTGCCGGGCAGGCGTTCCACCTTCAGGGCCCGGCGCCGGGCCTCCCGGTCCACCAGCTTCGAGAGCTGGTTCAGGATGGGCCAGGCCAGACGGTAGATGCGCTTCTGCCAGCCTCGCGGGTAGCCGAACCAGACGGCCAGCAGCCAGGTCTCGACACGTTGGCGCAGGGCTTCGGATTTCACGCAGGGGCTCCTTCAGGGCAGAGAGGGAACAGGTACAGGGCAGGGCACGTGACCGGGAACTGCACCGGGGTGAATGTCCCCGCATGCAGCAGGCATGAAGGCTGCCCAGCATCTGGTGTATCACCTGCACCCATGAAAAAGGGCGCCCCGAAGGACGCCCCTGAAGTATAGGAGGAACCGTCGTTGCCCGTCCTGCAGACGGTACCGTCGTCGCCCGTCGTGCAGGTGGCAGGGTGAGCGCTCAGTCTGGCTGGCGGGTCTTCGTGGCAAAGCTCACGCGGGCCAGGCCGGCGATGCGGGCGCTTTCCATCACGTTGACCACCGACTGGTGCGAGGCGGACGCATCGGCATGGATCACCACGATCGGGTTCTGCCGGTCGCCGGCGGCCCGGGTCAGGATGCCGGCCAGCGTGTCCGGATCGGCGTGACCGACGGTCTCGCTGTCCACCCGGTACTGGCCATCGGCCGTGACGGCCACCAGAATCTGCACCGGCGCTTCCGGCGATGCCTTGCCGGCGGCCGAGGGCAGGTCCACCGCCAGCTCACGGTAGCGGTTGTAGGTGGTGGTGACCATCAGGAAGATGAGGATCACCAGCAGCAGATCGATCAGCGGAATGAAGTTGATTTCCGGCTCGTCGCGCCGGAGCGAACGACGGAAGTTCAATGCCGGCCTCCAATACCCTTGATCACATCCACCAGGCGCAGCGACTGCTGCTCCATTTCCATCAGAAAATCATCCACGCGGCTGCGAAAGCCGCGGTACGCCACCAGGGCCGGAATGGCCACGCCAATACCGAAGGCGGTGTTGTAGAGTGCAATCGAGATGCCGTGGGCCAGCTGGGTGGGATCGTTGCCGGCGGCATTCTGCGAGCCGAAGATCTCGATCATGCCGATCACGGTACCAAAGAGGCCCAGCAGCGGGGCGACGGTGGCCAGTGTGCCCAGCGTGGGCAGGAAGCGCTCCAGGTCGTGGGCCACGGCGCGGCCGCTTTCTTCCATCGCGTCCTTGATCATCTCGCGCGATTCGAATTCGTGGCGCAGGCCGGCTGCCAGCACGCGGCCCAGCGGAGAGGAGCGCTCGACCCGGCCGACCATCTCGGCGTTGAGCTGCCGGTTGCGGTGCAGCGTCACCACTTCCTCGAGCATGCCCGGGGGGAGAATCTTGCGGCGTTGCAGGGTGATCGAACGTTCGATGATCAGGGCGACCGTGATGATCGAGGCAAGGATCAGAAACCAGATGGGCCAGCCAGCGGCCGAGATGATGGAGAACAAGGGAACACACTCCGGAAGATGGAACTTTCGCGGGACGCGAACGCTCCGGATTGTCGGTTTTTTTGACCGCAATCGGCAAGTGTGGCACGGTGAGCGTGGTCTGCGTGACAAACCCTGTCTGACACGACTGCCTTGTGTGACACGGCATGCGTAATTATGCGAGGTGTTGCCGGCTCCCTGCGGGCGTGGCGTTCGCGGGTCATAGGAAAAAAGCTATATCATTCAAGGGATTGTGTGACGGTCAGATGGTCTGGACTGGTACTTTTCGCAGGCTGGGCTGTCCGTGCCGTCGTTCCGCTTCGAGCAGGTTCCCGTGCCGATGAAACAACAGGAAAGCGTTTTTACAGCTGGTTCGAAGGCGTTTACGGCCGAACAGGCCCTGACGGTCGGCCAGCTCAACCGGATGGCTGGTCGTGTACTGCAGGACACGTTCGGGGTGGTGAAGGTGGTGGGCGAGCTGTCCAACTTCACGCGGGCCGCCAGCGGGCACTGGTATTTCACCCTCAAGGACGCGGGCGCGGCGGTGCGTGCGGTCATGTTCCGTTCGGCTGCTGCCCGGGTGGACTTCCGCCCGCGCGAGGGCGACCAGGTGGAGGTGCTGGCCCGTGTGTCGCTCTACGAGGCACGGGGTGACTTCCAGCTGGGGGTCGAGCGCATGCAGCTGGCCGGCGCTGGCGATGTCTGGCAGCGCTTTGCCCGGCTCAAGGCCCTGCTGCAGGCCGAGGGGCTGTTCGATGCGGGTCGCAAGCAGCTGCTGCCGCCCGACATCCACACCGTGGGCATCGTCAGTTCGCTGAAGGCCGCGGCCCTGCAGGATGTGCTGACCACGCTGCGCCGGCGGGCACCCCAGCTGCGCGTCATCATCTACCCGGCTGCCGTGCAGGGGCAGCAGGCACCGGCCGAGCTGATTGCCGCCATCGGGGCGGCCGAATCCCGGCAGGAGTGCGACGTGCTGCTGGTGGTGCGGGGCGGCGGATCGTTCGAGGATCTGGACGCTTTCAACCATGAAGGGCTGGTGCGCCGGCTGGCTGGTTGCAGTCTGCCGGTGGTGAGCGGGATGGGGCACGAATCCGATTTCACCCTTACCGATTTCGTGGCCGATGTGCGGGCGCCTACCCCCACGGCGGCGGCCGAGCTGGTCAGCCCCGACCGCCGGCAGGCCCTGCAGCAACTGGCGCATCGGGGGCACCGTCTGGCCGCCGCCATGCAGCGCCAGTTCGAACGGCTGGCCCAGCGGCTTGATATGGCCGAGCGCCTGCTGCGTTCGCCCGGGCAGCAGCTGCAGGTCCGCCACCAGCGGCTGGCGCAGCTGGCCGGACGGCTGTCGCAGGCCATGACGTGCCGGCTGCCATCACCGCAGCAGCGCCTCGAACGGCAGACCGAGCGCCTGCAGCGCAGCATGACGACCTGTCTGGCAGACAGCCGGAACCGGCTGCAGCGGGGTGAGACCCTGCTGCGCGCGCCGCAGGCCGGGCCGGCCGCCTTTCGCCTGCAGCGCGCCGAAGAACGGCTGGCGCAGGCAGCCGGCCTGAACTGGCAGCGTGCCGCGCAGCGGCTGGACCGGGCCGAGACGAGCCTGGGACTGATCAGCCCGCTGGCCGTGCTGGGACGGGGCTACGCCATCGTGCGCGACGAAAAAGGGCGGTTGCTGGCCTCGGCTGCCGGCGCAGCCACCGGCCAGCCGCTGGACGTGCAGCTCAGGGATGGCCGGCTGGCCGTGACGGTCGATGCCGTGCGGCCTGCGTGACACCGTTTATAACGGTGTGCCGGGTTGAACTGTGGGAACATGCGTCCATCTGCCGGTTATCGTGATTTTTGCCACAGGGCAATACCGCCTGTCGTGCCACACTGACCGGCTGTCTGCCGGTTGCGTCGGGCAACGGGCAGTCCGGGCGGTCTGTGCCGTACCGCCTTCCTTATCTTCCGGCAGCTGCGCTGCCCTTCATTTCAGAGGAACACCCGCATGGCTCTCATCCAGATGTTCATCGTTGGCCTGATCATCGGCCTGCTCGCCCGCGCCATCATGCCCGGTACCCAGAAGCTGGGCTGGATCATGACGGCCATTCTCGGTATCGTCGGCTCGGCCGTGGCCAACTTCGTGGGCGGTGCCATGCACTTCTATCAGCCGGGCGAAACCGCCGGCTGGATCGCCTCGGTCATCGGCGCCATCGTGGTGCTGGCGGTGTACGGCAAGATCAAGAGCTGAGGCGCTGCCCTGAGCGTGTCAGGCAAACTCTGACATGCGTTGCTGTCCGGCTGCCCTGTCCACGTTTCGGGGCGGGCTGGACAGTGCCGGGCGCCCTGTTTGCATGGTCTGGGTGTGCGCAGGCATGGAGAGGGCTTCGTATACGTCCGGAGTTCGTATGTACGGGCTGTTCGCCGTGTGACTCCGGCTCCCGGTTCGCAATATATCGGTGGGCTCAGTGCTGGCCCGCCACCCCTTCGATCACATCACCGATCCCCACCCCATGCTGGCCGAACCAGCCCTGGTTCATCTCCAGCGCCCGCGACACCGGCCCCGGCGGGCAATGGCTGTATTCATGCCGGGGCTGCATGTCGGCCAGGCTGATGATCCGCCCCCTGTCGTCCAGAAACGCCAGCGACAGCGGGATCAGCGTGTTCTTCATCCAGAAACAGTAAAGCGCGGGCTGCTCGAACACGAACAGCATGCCGTGATCGGCCGGCATGTCCGTGCGGTACATCAGCCCCTGCTCCCGCTGGGCATCGGTGCTGGCCACCTCGGCCTCGATGGCGTGCCCGCGCACCTTCAGGGTCCGGACGGGAAGGGCGTTTTCGTCCTGCTGGCGGTTTTTGTCTGGCTGCCCGGTGGTATTCGCCTGATTGCTGGAGCCTGCCTGATCACTGGCATGTGCGCAGATACCCAGCGGTGCAATGGCAATGGCAATGGCAATGGCAAGGGCGACGGGCAGAAGGCGAGCGTGCAGGGACATGGTGGCGAACAGACGCTAGGATCACGGGAGATGGCGTGCATTGTAGGTAACTTCATGCGTGCCGTGTGCCTGGGCCGCGTGTCCGGTGTCACGGGCGGGGTGTCGTGGATCCCAGCCAGACGGCTGTGATGTGGGGCAGGTTGTGTACTGTCCGGTAACGGCTGAAGGGCGTCCCCGGATACGGTGAGCTTCCCGTGTATGTGCGGCCCCGTGGGTGACGGACCCTATGCAGGTGCCGGCATGTGCGGACGCAAACTGCAGGTCGCACGGTGGTCTGGTCGACCCTTCCGGCGGGGCGTCCCATCGGTACTTACCCTGACACGGCCCATTTCGGCCGTCTGCGGGCGGATTGGCCCGCCCGGGCGCTGGCATAATCCCCACTTCCACGGGGGCCTTTCGCCCGGGGGATGCGGTACCTGCGTCCGGTGCCGGGCTGCTGCCCTGCCGGCCGGCGGGTGGTTCCTCCAGGCGGACGGTTCGTTCGGGGCAGGGGGCGTGCGGCTTCCTGCCGGCACCGGTGCAGACGAGTGTCTGCGGCTCCGGCGCCATCCGCCCCCAGCCGTTTCACCCGGCCGGGGTTTCCGGCCCGGCTGGTTGCGGCCCGACAGGGCCGTGCCGGTCGCTGGCATCCCGGTCCACCCACACAGGTTCTCGCCATGTACAAACACATCAAGGTCCCCGCCGAGGGGCAGAAGATCACCGTCAATCCGGATTTCTCGCTCAACGTGCCGGACAATCCGGTCGTGCCGTACATCGAGGGGGACGGTACCGGTTTCGACATCACCCCGGTCATGCTGAAGGTGGTGGATGCCGCCGTCCAGAAAGCCTATGGCGGCAAGCGCAAAATCCACTGGATGGAAATCTACGCCGGCGAAAAGGCCACGAAGGTCTATGGGCCGGACGTCTGGCTGCCCGACGAGACGCTCGACGCGCTGCGTGACTACGTGGTGTCCATCAAGGGTCCGCTGACCACTCCGGTCGGTGGTGGCATCCGTTCGCTGAACGTGGCCCTGCGCCAGCAGCTGGACCTGTATGTCTGTCTGCGGCCGGTTCAGTATTTCGATGGTGTGCCCTCGCCGGTGCGCGAGCCGCACAAGACCGACATGGTCATCTTCCGCGAGAACTCGGAAGACATCTATGCCGGCATCGAGTACGAAGCCCTGTCCGACAAGGCCAGGAAGCTCATCGACTTTCTGCAGCAGGAGCTGGGCGTTACCAAGATCCGCTTCCCCGAAACCTCCGGCATCGGCATCAAGCCGGTCTCGAAAGAGGGCACCGAGCGCCTGGTACGCAAGGCCATCCAGTACGCCATCGACAACGACAGGTCGTCGGTCACGCTGGTGCACAAGGGCAACATCATGAAGTTCACCGAAGGTGCCTTCCGTGACTGGGGCTATGCACTGGCGAAGAACGAGTTCGGTGCCGAGCTGCTCGACGGCGGCCCATGGATGAAGCTGAAGAACCCCAAAACGGGCAAGGACATCATCATCAAGGACGTGATCGCCGATGCCTTCCTGCAGCAGATCCTGCTGCGTCCGGCCGAGTACAGCGTCATTGCCACGCTGAACCTGAACGGCGACTACATCTCCGACGCGCTGGCGGCCCAGGTGGGCGGCATCGGCATCGCCCCGGGCGCCAACCTGTCGGATTCGGTGGCCATGTTCGAGGCCACCCACGGTACGGCGCCCAAATACGCCGGCAAGGACTACGTGAACCCCGGTTCCGAAATCCTCTCCGCGGAGATGATGCTGCGCCACATGGGCTGGACCGAAGCGGCCGACCTGATCATCTCCTCGATGAAGAAAGCCATTGCCAGCAAGAAGGTCACCTATGACTTCGCCCGCCTGCTGCCCGATGCCGAACAGGTCTCGTGCTCGGGCTTCGGTCAGGTGATGATCGACAACATGTGAGGTGCCGTCGTGTCTGCAACGGGCCGGTGGCATGACTTGCTTCCGGTCCGTGCAGCACGTCGATGGGTGGCCACCGCGGGCGCGCCCATGGGCGCGGATGCTCATGCAGCGGGCGTGACGGCGTGGATGATGCTGTCACGCCTTTTTTGAATGTGGGCGGCTCAGTCCGTGCGCTTTGCTGGCCGCAGCCGGTGGGTCGGGGGGTGAGCGTCCTGGGGCTATCTGGTCAGGCGGATGACCGATGGATCTGCCAGAGCGTGGTCACGGAGACGGCCTTCGGTCAGCTCAGCCCTGCGCCGGCTCCAGCCAGGCCATCGCCTCGATCTTGTGGCCGTCCAGGTCACGCACGAAGCAGCCGTAATACTGCTCGCCATAGTGCGGCCGCTTGCCCGGTGCGCCGTCGTCCCTCGCACCGGCGGCCAGTGCCGCGCGATAGAAGGCATCCACCTCATCCGTCGTCGCGGCGTAGAAGGCCACATGCACACCGTTGGCCGTTTCTGCCGGCTTGCGGTCACAGGGCGCCTGAATCCAGAACTCCGGATAGGCCCGCCCGAAGGCCACGGCCGGCACCTCGGCGCTCAGGTCCAGAAAGCGCTTGATGCCGAGTGCGCCCAGTACCTGGTCATAGAAGGCGACAGCCTTTTCGAACTGGTTGGTGCCCAGGGATACGTGGGAAAGGATGCTGGGGTTGGGGGTGCTGCCGGGCATGGCGCTTTCTCCTTTGGTCGTTGACAATACCAGTCCATTGTCCCACGCACTGTCTGCGATTGGCCGTCATGGCAGACCGCCGTGCGTGGTTGATCGGGCAGGGCGATGGAAAGGCTTGACATCACCCTTCATGTGGCTACAATGTAGCTTCATGTTGTATAGTGAGAATTGGTCATGACCGCAGATTCCGTTGTGAGAGCACGTATTCCTGGTGAGGTGAAAGAGAAGGCGGTTGCGGCACTGGAGAGCATCGGTTTGAGTGTGTCCGACGTCATACGCATGACCCTCATGCGTATTGCCAATGAAGGACGGTTGCCGTTTGATGTGGAGGTTCCTAACCGGGAAACCCGCGACGCCATGGCAGAACTCGAAGCAGGCCGGGGCCAGAAATTCGACAGTGCAGAAGCCCTGTTCAAGGATCTGGGGATCTGACAGTGCTGAATCCGGTTCAGGCTGGGAAGTTCAGGCGGGATGTGCGCCGGATGGAGAAGCGTGGCAAGGACATGACCAAGCTTCGGACGCTGCTGCTCCTGCTCATCGAAGAGAAACCGTTGCCGACGCATTATGTGGATCATCCTCTGAAGGGTAACTGGGCGAGTTATCGTGATGCACATATCGAACCCGACTGGCTGTTGATCTATCGGGTGGTGGGAGATGAATTGCACCTCACCAGAACGGGTACCCACGCTGACCTGTTCAATCCATGAATCTCTCCACCCTCAGAACCTGGATCGGCACCGTCTACTGGCAGCAGGCCATGCTGGGCGGCCCGGCCCTGCTGCTCGTGCTGGCGCTGAGTCTCAGCTGGGAGCCCCACGTGGCGGTGGTCACCACTGCCTCGGCCTTCACCATTGCCTTCGGGGCCGCCCATGCGCTGCCCGGCCGGCGCTGGTGGCCGATGATCGTCACCTGCCTGGGCATGGCCTCGGCCACGGTGCTGGGGTCGGTGGCGGCCGAAGAGGCCTGGGCCCTGTTTGCGCTGGCCGGAATTCTCACCGCCTGCTGTGCGGCACTCAGCGCCTGGAATGGTGACTGGTGGTGGGTGGACCTGCAGGTGGTCTGTGCCTTTCTGGTGGCCAGCTATTTCCCGGGCAGCTTCGAGGTGGGCATGGAACGGGCCGTGCTGGTGGTGACCGGGGGCGGTGCGCAGATCATCTTCACGCTGCTGACCGCGGTACTGTGGCCGGCCTTTGCTGCTGCGCTGCCCTCGCCGCCACTGCAGGTGTTCCGGCAACAGGCGCAGCTGCGCCGCTACGCGCTGACGGCTGCTGCAGCGGTGGTGCTGTCGCTGGCACTGGCCCGGGGCGTGTCGCTGCACAACGACTATTGGGCCTCGATTGCCGCGCTGATGGTGCTGCGCCCGGGCCTGCACGATACCCGCACACGCTACCTGCGCCGGCTGACCGGCACGCTGGTGGGCTGTGTGGCCACCATGTTCATCATCGGCTGGGCGCACGATGCCACTGGCTGGCTGGTGGTGTTCACGGCCCTGGCGGCGTCGGCCGCCTTTTCCACGCAGAAGGCGCACTATGGCCTGTTCACCTGCCTGATGTCGGCCACCATCATCTTCATGCAGGCCATTGGCCATGGCGATCCGCTGGCGGCCACCGAGCACCGCATCGAGGCCACGCTGCTGGGCGGCAGTGTGGCGCTGGTGCTGGGCATGCTGCTGTCGCTGACCGAACGCTTCCTCGAAAACGGCGCATTTGGCGCGTATCAGGGGGTTTTTCGTCCCCGCGGGGACGACTGAGTCCATGACACGCCCCTGAGTCCATGGCACGTGTCAGGCGCCTTTCGCGCTGATGGTCGATGGTAGGCAGTCCATGCTGTTCCGTTACGCCCAGTGCTTCTTCTTCGACGTGTGCCCGATGCCCGGGTTGAAGCTGTTGGTCGGGTCCAGCTGCCGGTAGAAGCGCTGCAGCGAGGGTTTGGCGTGGTAGAGGTGCCCTACGTTGTGCTCGGCCGGGTACTGGGCGCCGCGGTCGTCCAGCAGCTTCAGCATGTCGGCTTCCAGTGCCATCCAGTCATTGCCCTTCCTGACGATGTAGTCCTGATGGAACACATGGCACATGAAGTGGCCGTAGTACAGCTTGTGGCTGATGCGGCTGTCGATGCTTGCCGGCAGCTGCTCGAACCAGTCCGGATCGTTGCGGCGCAGTGCCACGTCCAGCGCCAGAATCTCTTCCACCGTGTCGTCGTGCACGGCCCGGTAGCGTACGGCCGCCGAGGCCACCGCAAAGCGGTGCAGCATGGCGGCCTGCGTCTCGGTGGCATTGCATTCGAACCAGCCACCACGCCCGGCAGGTGGCGGTGTCATGTTCCTGACAGGCGGAGAGACGCCCGCAGCATCGTGTGCTTCCGTGTGGTGTTTCGGTGGGTCACTGACGGGTGCCTCGTGTTCTGCAGCATGATGCGCACCCGTACCCGCAGCTGCACCTGTACCTGTACCTGTACCCGCAGTGCCCGGTGCCGTACCGAAATACGCCGTCAGATACTGCCGCGCCTCTTCCACGCCCTCGCCACCCATCTTCAGGATCAGGTGATGCTCGTACCGGTCGCGCCAGTCGCGCAGCCGCTGCGGCAGGTGCTGTGGCAGCAGCCGGGCAAAGACCTGCAGCGCCTTGTCGGCAAAGTGTGCGGGCAGGAAGGGCAGTTTTTTCGCCAGCCGGTCCACCCGTGCCTTGAAGGCAAACAGCGCCGGCAGCCGGTGCGTGCCCAGCTTTTTGATCACCCAGAAGGTGTCCTTGCCATAAACAGCAGCAATATCGAAGGCGTCGCGATGAATGTATTCGCCGGAAATGGGTAGTGACTGGAAATGTGCCAGCATGTGACGGCGCAGGTCGTTCAGGACGTGCGTGTCGTTGGTGCCGATGTAGAACACCGCCGTCTGCTTTTCCAGCGGGAAGGTGTCGAGCCGCACGGCAAACACGCCCAGCCGGCCGGCGCTGCCCGAGGCTTCGTAGTGACGGGCCGGATCGGCATTGAAGCGGGCCGGAGTGTCGGCATCCACCTGCCGCACGTGATGACAGTAGGCGTGATCATGCCCCTTGCCGCAGCCCAGCAGCACATCGCGCGGGGTGTAGCGGCCTTCCTGCAGATTGGTCAGGATTTCTTCCGGCGTGTCGCCCAGCGCAATGCCCAGGTGATTGACCAGCTGCAGCTTGCCGCTGGCATCGAGCTGTGCGTACAGCGCCATCTCCGTGTAGGCCGGGCCCCGCTGCACCAGTGCGCCGCCCGAGTTGTTGCAGATGCCCCCGATCACCGAAGCACCGATGCAGGACGAGCCGATCACCGAATGTGGCTCGCGTCCGTGCTTCTTCAGCAGTACTTCCAGTGCGTTCAGCGTGGAGCCGGGCAGACAGACCACCTGTTCTGCCCGGTTGAGCAGCTGGATGCCATCCATGCGCAGGGTGTTGATGATGACGATGTCGCGTTCGTAATCGTCCCCGCTGGGAGTGGAACCGCCAGTCAGTCCCGTGTTGGCGGCCTGGCTGATGATGATGGCATCGCCCGCCACACAGACCTGCAGTACCCGCCAGTATTCGAGCAGTGTGCCCGGCTGCACCACCGCCAGCGCCTTGCCACTGCCGAAACGGTAGCCGGTGCGGAAGGGTTCGGTGCGTGCAGGGTCGGTGAGTACGTGCTGGGTGCCGACCACCTGCTGCAGGCTGGTCACGAGGGTGGCGGAAAGACGGGACGACATGACGACGGGCAATGATGGATTGAACGGGCCAGACAGAAGAAGCCAGACAGAAAAGGCCAGGAACGGGCCAAACAGGCTATTTTGCCGCTTTTTGGCGCTCCTTCGCCAATGCGCGACGCCGCTCGACGACAACCAGCGCCAGATAGACGCCCCAGGCGGCCAGGCTCAGATGCACCACCCAGCTCACCAGCCCCAGCGCCAGCCCCTGCAGCCGGATGGCCGGCACCAGGGCGAGCGCCAGCAGCCCCCAGCCCGCCAGGCGCAGCCACCGGGTGGCGACCGCGGACAGGGAATGCCCCAGCAGGTCTTCCTGGTGCCGCTCCATGGCCAGCATCAGGGCCACGAATGCCGGCAGCGTCAGCGCCAGCAGCAGCAGGTGGGCGAGGGCGTGGGTGGACAGGGTCATGACTCTGGTGCTCCGGCCGGCGTGCAGGCGTGTGTGGTGGTGGCCTCCGGTCCGGTGCCGGCGACCGCCGTTCCCGTGCCAGCTTTTGCCGCGGAGGAGGGGGCGGGCCTGCTGTCTGTCTCTGCCTTTTTGCCGGCCCCTGCCGTGGTGACGGAGGCAGCTTCCCTGCGGGTCGTTGCCCGGGCAGCCGCCGGCGCTTTTCTGGCCGGTTTGGTCTTCGGCCGGAACCGGGCCGTTCGCCAGGCCAGGCTGCCCATCAGGAGGGCCAGTGCCAGCAGGCCCATATCCATCGTCACGAAGGTCCAGTCCCCCTGCCGCAGACTGGGCAGCAGTCCCCGCGTGGAGGTGAGCGCGTTCAGCACGGGGGTCAGTGCCAGCAGCCCGGCACAGCCTGCCAGCAGTTCGATCCATGCCCGCCGGGCCGGTCGCAGGCAGGCATACAGCGCCGCCAGCGCCCAGACGCCAAAGAACACCGCAATCTCCGCCTCGGCGCGTCCGCCGATGGCCGCCACCAGACGGTCCAGCCCGTGGACGGTGCCCTCTGCCAGGGTGGCATCTCTGCTGCTGCCCTGGCCCGCATCAGCCGGCAGCAGCCGGTTGCCCCACAGAAAGGCCGTCATCGCCAGCGGCAGCCCGGCGATGGTGGCGATGTTGAGCCGCTCCACCAGCCGGAAGCCAAAGTACGGGCGGTCCGGATCGGGCAGCTTCACCCGACGCTTGACCGTCCACAGCACCAGTCCGCTGCCCACCATGCCGGTACCGGCCAGCCCCAGCAGAAAGTACAGCCAGCGCAGCTGCAGGTGGGCAAAGCGCCCCTCGTGCAGGGCGATCAGCCCCCGTTACTATGTTCGTGTCCTGGACAACCGGGGCTTTGGCCAGCCAGACCCG
>ERZ773010.389-NODE-389-length-31540-cov-9.665333_pt1 | contig 31540 bp, 33 predicted proteins | sample MGYA00580842_ERZ773010 | MGnify/ENA primary metagenome ERZ773010 (study PRJEB29015, sample SAMEA2737982) | human oral metagenome | biome: human oral; feature: human-associated habitat; material: dental | place: China | collected 2107 ...
ACACGAAAGTTTTTCTTCAAAACTCAACTCCATCTATTAAATTACTACTATTATAACATTTTCCGCAAATAAAAACTAGACAAATACCGTCAATTATAGACAGAAAGACTATTTTCAAAAATTCTCACCTCAAACATTATAGACAGTTTTAACCACTTCCAGCCATTTTTTGGTTACTTTTTGGTTAATCTTTTAAATCCAATTTATCCAATTTTTCGGTTATATTTGACTTCATTTTCTCAGTAACATGAGTATAAACTCCCAAAGTCATTTTCTCGTTCGTATGACCAACTCGCTCCATAATTGCTTTAATCGGAACTTCTAATTCTGCAAGTAAGCTAATATGAGAATGTCTAAAAACATGAGTAGTTAATACAAAATCTTCTTCTTTTTCAATTTTACTTTTTTTAAAACTACTTTTTAAAAAGTTATTAAAACCTGTAATCATAAAAGGAGTTCCATTTTTCGTAAATATGAATCTTCCTTCACTTTCTAAAAGAAGATACTCTTTTATAATACTTACTACTCGATCACTAATACCAACAACCCTATAAGAAGCTAAACTTTTAGGACTATCTAAAAATATCTCTGCCTTACTTCCGCTTGTATGTAATGTATGTTTAACTTCTAACGTTTTATTCTCAAAATCAATATCGTCTATAGTCAAAGCCAAGACTTCTCCAAACCGCAAGCCTGTCAAATACATAAATTCAACAATTAAACGCACTCGGTGATTCTTTTCTTCCTTTTCTAAAAAATTCAAATACTGAAACATTTGAACCCTTGTTAAATACTTATTTTGTTTTCTCCTAATCTCTTTTACATTCTTTTTTCTTTTTGGTAAAACAACCTTTTCAACAGGATTCTCAATTATATAACCAACATCTAAACAATACTTAAAAAACAGATTCAATAAAACTTTCTTATTTTTTCTATGAACCGCAGAACATTCCAGCTCCAACAATATATTCTGAACTATATGACTTGTCACATCTACTAATAAGTAATTTTCTAACTTTCTGACTTCACCTATAATAGTATATTTCTGAGACTTAAACGTACTTCTTTTTAATTCTGTTTCACGAATTTTCAAATATTCTTCGTAGGCTTGTTTAACTGTAATATCACTGACTACTTCCTTCTTCTTTTCTATTTTCTCCCTCTTTTTTTCTATTTTCTCATCTAGCAAGATTCTTGCTTGTTTCTGTGCTTGCCTTGTCTTAGAAGTTAAAGTTATAGAAACTTGTTTCCACTTATTATCTTCTAAATCAAAATATTTTTCATAATATCTATATTTTCCATTCTCCAATTCTCTAAAAAACATTTTATACTCCTTTTCAAATGAGTATATCTCTAGTCAATAACTATAGTATATCATTTTTTCCAATCAAATATATCTAACTCTCTCTCTATGCAAAAGAAATAGATAAAATCCTCTCACATTTATCAATACTTTTTGTCCTGTCCTAAAAGATATATCTTTAAATTCTTTCGTCTTTTGACTTTCGTCTAATCGCCTTTCAATAGTTTTAATACTAATCGAAGGGAAATAATTTGCTTTTAAATCCTTCTTTGATACACAAATATCAGGATAATTATTATATGATTTTTCCATTTTCATTCTCCTATTTCCGAACAAATTTTGAATACCTGGTTGAACCTTTTGACCTAAAATACGAATTTTATATCCTATCTTGGTTTTTTTATGTTCACTTTTTCTCATAAAACGACAAAAAAACAAGCCATCTCTGACTTGCCATTCTTTCCATACTAGTTAATCAATTCCAACAATTCTACTTGATCCATTTTCTACTCCTTAAAACAGCAAAAAAAAGGCAGGGTTTCCCCTACCTTAATTATTTACTAAACTTACTTTCACACCTTCAACTGTAAAAGCCTTTCTTCGACTTAAATCTAATCGAATCAATTTGAAAGATAAATCCATTCTTTTTCCAAAAGGATATACTCTAAACACTAAATGATACACTTTATCTACATCAGAAAATTTCTTTTTCAAAGGAGCTTCAAAACCATTCCATGCTTCTCTAGAATAAGCAATACCAGTAAATCTTTCAACATTCAAAAAACTTAACTCTACAATTCCTTGATAAGCCTCTTTTACTACACGTTGATTAATCGTAACCATTCGTTGGTTTACATCGCTTTCATCAGCATCTACATAGAAATTGATTTCAGGAGGAAAAGGATCCGTCGCCTTCTTAATACCGAGATATTCCTTATTCAAGACATTTTTAAATAAATATCGCTGAAACAATTTTGTTTGAAACCACTTTATAAACCGACAAATACCAATACCAAAAAGAGTCATTAAAATCCATAATGAAAACTCATTCTCTTGAAATGGAAAATCCACTGCGATTGAAAAAATCAAGCCTACCACAATGCTTTCAAGAAACGAATAAATGAATCTATCAACACCGAAACGCAATTTTGAAAATGGAACAGCTAAGATAAAAATAATCATTAGAAATCCTAAATAATTTGAACTAATTTCAAGTATTGCTGATATTTTCTTAATCAAAACGGCACACGCTATCATTTCAAACACTAAAGATTGCCATTTAAACAACTGATCTACCAGCCAATTTACTCCACAAATTGCAGATAATTTATATCCCAACTTATCTGATTCTTTCAAAATTCTAAAAAACTCTTTCATACTATCTCCCTTAATTCAATTTACGTCGACTCCAAATAGTCGCAACCAAACCTACAAATCCCCAAATAGTCGCAAAAATAGTGCTTGCTGTTCCTGTAGCTGGTAAAACTTTCAACTTCCCTTCTTTATCTTTCAGAGCGATTGTACCGTCTTGCTGCTTTACAGCCCCAACCTCATAAGGTTCTTTTTCTTGATAATCACCTGTTTCAGTTTCAACAACAACCTTACTTTGATTCGTAGAAACTACTTTATGACCTGTATTGGTTTCAATCGGCTGTTCCTGAATTTCTTCCTTCGTTACATTCAATGGCTTAGGATCATCAATTTCTTTCACACCAACATTTTCTTCTGCTTTTTGTTTCGCTTCCTTAACTTCAGGAGTATCTTCTACAGCAGGCTTCTTATCTTCCTTTGGCGTTTCTTCTTTCGGCTGTTCTGACGGAGTTTTAGGTTCTACAACAACTCCCGTATTATCCTTTTCCTGCTGTTTCTCAGAATCCTTCCCAAGATTTTCAGAAGGTTTATCTTCTTTTGGTTTTTCCTCCTTCGGCTTATCTGATGGATTGGTTGGTTCTACAACAACTCCTGTATTATCCTTTTCCTGCGTTTTATCAGCACTTCCACCCAAATCCAAATTTTCATTTACTTTTGGCGCTGGTTTCTCAACAGATGATTCTGTAGGCTTTTCAGCAACCACTAACCCTGTACTATCAGTTGAAGATGGAACATTTCCACCTAAATTAAGTTCATCAGCATATACTCCACTAGCAACTGTACTCAATACAGCTACAGACAACAATGTTACAAATTTCTTATTCATTTCTTTTCCTCTTTTCTTTATTTTCCAATAACATAATAAAAATTTCTTGCTTCATCAGCACCAAATACACGATAGTTCGTTATTCCAGTTCCCTGACCACTTCTAACAAAGTTACATTCTGAAATCAAGATTGATCCATCATCTTTCACATCTTCTACAAATGCCACATGACCATAAAGACGGTGACCACCAGCTTGCGTTCCTTGAAAACTAACTGCTGAATGCTTCGTAGGAGTATTCGTTACTTCGTAACCTGACTTATGCGCCCAATCTTGACCATTTCCCATGTATGGATCAAACTGTATTCCAAATTCTTTCGCACGATTGAAAACATACCACGTACATTCTCCATACGGATAAGATTGAGTGATATAGCCATCTTTGGTAATCTCCTTATCAATCGAATAGCCACTAGGTATCTCCATAGCAACTTGACCAGCAGGAATGTCTAAACTACCAGCTATTGCATTCCCACCTGACGTGCCATCAGATTCAATCGTACCCTTAAAAACTTCATACCATTTCTTACTGTCCTTTTCCAGCTTCTCTAGTTTTGTCTGACCGTCTGAAAGCAATACACCCTCATAATGTTCAGACCAATACTTAGCACTTTCAAAAGGATCAGTCGCCTTTTGCATGTAGTCCTTGACTTTTCTATAGCCATGATTCAACTCATAGGACATCAATTCCAGTTGAACTGTACTATCTAACGTTCGAGAACTTGCATTTCTCCAGCGATCACCATTGATTGTATTTCCGTCCCAGCCTGACCATTGAAAGTATCCAGCAACTCCACCTGACGGATTGACTACAGTAGGATCAAAATCACTTTCTCTTTCTGCATTGGCAAGAGAACCACTAGCACCTTCCAAAGTAAACTTTTCTCTTGATAGTTGCCAGTTTAGAATCTTAATGACATCTTCTGCTCTTTCAACAGAAATATTGGCTTTTTTTGCCACTTCTTGCGCTGTCAAACGTGTTCTCTTGCCAGTTGTACTTCCTGATGAACCACTAGCAGAAACGATTCCAATAATACTTGCAATCACTAAGATAATCACTAGAAGAATAGGTAAAAGACTTCCAACCAATAACCCTAATCGTTTAGCTGTTTTTTTACCCATTAAATATCAACCTTTCTTCTTGCTTTCAACCTCTTTTCTTTCTTACTCTTATATTGTTTAGAACCAGTTACATCAGTTTTAGAAGCTGATTCAACAGATTTTTTTCTGCCAAGTGCCTTTGGAATGCTAGTCTTTGTGTTCTGCATTTTCTGTTTTACATGTCGTTCCTGATTCTCTTTAAAACGTTTTAACCGTTTTTTGGCTCGTTCTTCCTTCAAACGCTGAACTGCTTGACGAGAAGCATTTTTCTGACCAGCATATTTCACTACTTGATTATCTCTATCTCTTTTTTTCTCACTTAGAACTTTTCTACCAACACTTCCTTCTTTATAGGCATTGGCTCGTACTCCATAAAGTCTAGACAAAGCCTTATTTCCTTTTTCTTTCAAAGCATTGACTGAACTATTCTTACGTTCTCTAATCGAATCCATTCGATTCTTGACTGCTTCTCCTTTTTCAGCAACCTTATCTACCAACGGACTTTCTTTTCGTAAAGTTTTGAGGTTTTCACTCAACTTATCTTTACCCATCTTCAAGCCACCTTTAGCAAATTGACCACCAACTTTCAAACCGTCCTTCACTGATTTTAAACCAATCTTATCTGATCTTGATAATCTTCCTTCAAGATTCCGAATAACACGAGAATTGCTGATCTCTCTACCAATCTTACCAACAGGACTATCAGTAACTCTTGAAAATGTAGATAAAAGAGAATATCTATATTTCCACATTAAGAATAACAAGACACCTTTTAGAAATACCGTAACTAATAAATCTCCACTTACAGCGCTAGAAATAAAGCTAGTTAAAGTATTATAAAAGAAAGCAAATAATGTAGTTGCTAGAAGCATGATAGATGATAAGGCAAGCATTGAGATAGCTTTTTTATTAAAACCTATCAGTAAGTGTTCCATCTTAGGAAACAAACTCAATATAAGAATAAATGGCAACAATACAATCAGTAAGATAAATACAATCAAGAAGAAAAATCTTGACAATCCGAGCAATAGATAAATCGTTCCCATCACGATAATATCGACATCAGAAGCAAAGGCATACATGAATTTCAAGCCCCACTCATTCTTCAACATTTTATTTTCAGGATCTTTATCTTTTGCAATATCCTTGATTTTCTTCTCACCAACTAAATGATCTCCGTCACCTTGCTTATAGCCAGCTAAATCTTCAAACTCTTTTTCAGAAAGTACAAACTCCCCTTTATCATTCACAGGAGAGTTCATATACTTATAACCCTTCAACAAGGTTTCTGAAAAGTATGTTTCTACTCCATCTTTACTTTCGCCAGTTAAAGTTTTCGTAATTTCACCATTCAGAGTTATTGTCGTCGTCCTAAAAGCGTCGTAAACATGAGTCAACAGATATTTATTTTGACCATTAACAGGAAACTGAATAAAGTACACTCCAATACAGGTATAAATCAACAACATTTTTATCAATGTTTTGAGGAAACTTCCTTTTCCAGTCGCAAATATATACAATAGATAGACTGCCATACTTGCGCCAACCATATAGATTATTTCTTGACTAAACAAGGAAGAAAATACCTTACTAGAGTTCTTTACTGCTTCATTCAATAGTGAAGAAACATCACTCATTCCCTCAACAGCAATATAAACTTCTGCAACTACATAGAAAGCCAGTTTCCCAACCCAAAATACAGCTTGAACTAGCGAATTAAAAAAGTAGTTGATATTGGAATCAAATCCAAAGAACTTTTTGTCAAAGTATGCTTTACTTGTAAGATCAGACATTCTCGACTTATAATTCTCATAAGTTAGCTTACTTTTACTTTCATTCTGCTTTTTTATCTCAGCTTCTTTTTCTTTTGCTTTTTTCGCATTATCTAAGAGTTCTTTTGTAGACTCAGAACTTTCTCTCAGTTTTGGTTTATTGGTATTCTTATCAAATTCAATAATATTGAAATTATTGTTTGGAAGATAATCTGAAACAGGATTCGCATTAACCAATATAGGAAAAAGGAAGAATGAACAAATAAACCCTAGTAAAATATTTTTTCTCATATTCCCCCCTTTAAACTGCAACCAATTCTGTTTCCACTGTTTCAAACAACTCCATCAATTCAGGATAGATTGTACCATCTACTGTAATTCGTTCCTTACGACCAAATGTATCATAGTAAATACATTGTCCCATTGTTTGATTTTCAAGCCAAGCACGTGACAATTCATCATCTTCCACCCGTAAATGTTCCAAGATAGCTCCTGTTTCAGAATTTTCAGGGAAAGCAAATACCGTACCAAAACCAGTCCCATCTTCGCTTGTTTTCAAGTCTTTTACAGACTGAGTAACCAGCACTAGGAAATTATTGAACGATCGTCCAGTACGCTTAATGCGATTGACTACTTGTCGCCCAGCAGAAGTTGACATAATTTGCCATGCTTCATCAAGAAATAACATTGTTTCCTTATCTTTTTCACGTTCACCAAAGATTGCACAGAAATAGGTTAAAGCATACATAACTGTCAAACTTCGTAATTGCGTTTCAGTCATTTCATCTTTATCCGTACCCTGAGGCATATCCAAACCAGTAATCTCAACGATTGTAATTTTATTATCGACCTTTAGAACATCTTGACTTCCATCAGAAAAACAAAGTGACAACAAGGAATTTCTTGAAATCCGTTTAAGGAAATAAGCAGTAGTCTCAACTTCTTCTTTTGAATTTTTCTCCAATTCATCAAAGACTTGTAACATACCGACTTTCTCACCAGTTTTTCTGCGTTCCAGCACTTTGTCAATCGAATCTAACAAATAAGGTTGAACCTTGATATAGGTATCTTTATCCAATACAGAACCAACAAGTACAGTTGCTAACTCAGTTAATTCTGCTTCATCTTGTAAGAATGAGAATGGATCAAGTACACCTTGATTCTTCTTATCTTTCATATCCAAAGTAACAAAGTTGATTGACTTAATATAGTCCTGCAATTCCTCAAATTTACCTTCATCTTCTAATTTTGAAAGCACAGCTTGATATTGTCTTTTCATTTCTGCTTTTGGATCAATATACAACACTTTTGTTTTCAATAACGAATGATAAGTAAATAGTAACTTAGTCAAGAATGACTTCCCATTCCCAGTTGATCCAGTTATTGCTGTATGAGGATTACTTGTTTCCTTCCCTTTAACTCCAACCTTGTTAGCTTGTAACAAGTTTGAAAATACAACATTGGTACTTGAATCAAGAGCCTTTTGAAAATCACTATACCATGAGGAAATCTCGTTATCCACTCGACCAATAGGAAAACCAATTTCTGTTCCAACCTTTTTCGTCGTAAACATCAGATTCTCACACAATCCACGCAGGCTCCCATATTGAAGAAAAGATTCCCTTCCATTATCAAGAATTTCTGTCAACCTACTCTTATAGAACAAATAGATTCGATCAGCAACAGCCTTGACAACCTCAACTTCCAACTCTTTCAAACGTGCAAACAAAATATCAAACTTGAGATTCAGTTCTTCTAAACTGTCTGCTGTAATCGTCAAAGTATGAAGATAGGTAATCATCAATTCTTTATTATCATGCTTCTCTTGAAAATCTTCTAGTAACTGATGGCTTTCCAAGACTTCAATCTTTTGAACATCATCATTTTCTGCTGTTTCCTCTACCGTATTTCCAAGATTCTTACGTTTGTTTCTTGCCCTTGAAAACAGAGAAAAGAAACCTTTTTGAGTAGAAAATCGAATCTTATAGACACTATCTACAGGAAATTCAAGATTTTGAAGTTCTTCTTGCAAATGAAGATAAGATACATTTTTAGGATAAGAAACAACAGGAATTGTCGCCACGTAACTTATTCTCTGACCATTGGTCAACTTCAAAGCATTTCCGTCCACTACTTCAATAATCGTTTCATCTACATTCTCAATAGAGTTTTCAAGAGCGATCAACTCACTTTCTTTATCGTAGGTTTGACCACCAAGAAAATGAAGTCGATTCAACAATTCCAAGTCAGCTTTCGCAACTTCCTTCACATTCAAAACATGAAGTTTCGTCTGAACCATATCTTTCTGATTCTGCCACGTTTTCCACCAATCAATTTTTGGTAATTCTTCTAAACCAGCCATCTTCAACACATTTTGTCGATACGTTGCAATCGTCTGCTCAATCGTCAGTTTGAAATCAGAGGTCACATTGACTGACTTTAAAGGAACAACAATGTAATGTTTATATTCAAAAAGATAGCTTACTTCTTCTTCCAAACGTGACTTCATTGTAGAAATCACATAGTTCCCCAAAGGACTTGTCCCTTGACCTTGCTCAATATCTTGCGCCAATAAAGAAATCTTCTTAGCCAGTTCTAAATCAATATGCAAGCTATGAATACTGACATCATTGTACTCATGCAAACTAGCCAAACAATTATAGACTAAATCTTTACTTGTTTCTTTCTTATTATCTTCAATCGTATTGACAATTTGTGATTCAACTTCAAATACGGACAAAACCGTTCCATCTTTCAGCAAAATCAAACCATCAGCGATTGACCAAATATTATTCGTTAATTCCACGCTTAATCATTCTCACTTTCTCATGTTTAATTCCTTTACAAATATATATTTCCTTTCTTTGACTATCGTATTCCTTCCAAAAAATCAAATATTCATAAATGAATCGGAAAAGAGTTTTACCATCTAACTTATAATCAGCTAACAGATTCCCAAATCGCCAACCAGCAAATAGAGAACCCATAAATCGCCAACCCCAATCCAAAGAAGGAATAAAGCCTAGTAAAAACCACACAATGACTAGAATCACTAGGCAATAGACAATCGCTGACATCTTAACAGCAAAGGGTAGACTGTAATCATCATTCAATTTATGAACCCACACAGGCTGTCTAAATGCTGTCGTATAGACATATAACTTTTTGTCTTTTCTTTCCATCTAATCTCCTTAGTTAAAGAGCGTTGATACATACTTCCAAATTGGTGCTGTAGCTTTCAAAACTGTTTCAGGACTTTCCATGAAGTAGTACAGGAATCCACCAACCAAACCAATCACAATCAACTTACCAAGTTTTTGATCTTTCCATGCTTCCAAACCTTTTGTAATTGCAAAATAAGCCAAAACAGGTAGTCCGAGTTTTTGTACTAAAAATTGAAATAATGCCATTTATTTTATTCTCCTTCATCATCTTTCTTGTTATAATCTAATGGAATTGTATGATTCATTTTTTCTACGAAATAGCTATCTTTATCTTCTCTTAATTCAAAGCTAAAGTTTTCACTATGAGTTGTACCTGAAACTTCAAAGGTTACTTGCACATAGGCAAGAATCTTACCATCTTTTTCTTTAAAGTAGGTATAATCTAAACTCTTGACAGTTGCACCACCAATAGACTTAATATCTTTTGAAATCAAGTCTAGGTTTGCTTGACTTGTCGTATAGTTCTTAAAGAATAGTTCTAAGAAAGAAATCAATTTCTTACGCTTTCCTTCTTCTAAATCATCTTTAGCAATCAAAGATACCATACTGTCCTTATCCACTCCATCAGCTTTAAAATCGCTCACAGGAGAAAACCAAGGTAAGCCAGCTACATAATATTTACCATCTTTCTCACCATAAGGAATCGAAAATTCAATTCCTACACGCTGACTTTTATCATCTTTCTTCGTATCATAAACAACACGATAAACAGCGATACCGTCTTTTGCTGTCAGCATTCTTGCACTAACTACTGACATTTCTTGTTTCAACTGACCTTGATTCTTCACATCAGGAACACTACCATAATAGTTATTCAATTTTGAAACATCATCATCAGACGAGCCAGCTTGTGAATTGTAAGTAAAATATCGACTTACATAACCATCTAAAAACTGTTCCAACTTACGGTCAGTTTCTTTCTTTGTTTCAACCACTTCTGTTTTCGATAACTTTTCATTTACCTTAACAGCACTCTTGATTGAAATAAATATTGTCAAACCACATAGAAAAACAAAAAAAGCTAAGCCAAATAAAAAAATCTGATTCGATCTTTTTTGACTTACCTTCTTCATCTTGACCTGCTTTTGTTTCTCTTTTCGTGGTTTCTTCAATTCAAAATTTCTCAATATTTTTCCTTCCTTCTTTTTTTAAATTAAAGAACAACCTTTCTATAAAATCCTGCAGGAGTATTTAAAACTTCTCCCTGATCTATGAATCCCTGAAATACTGTCAACCAATTCCCACAACTAAAGAAGTAATTGATAACTGATTCATAATCTAACTCTTTTGTCAACTCAACCATTGTCTTAACTTCATCTTTAGAACAGAATCTATAATATGTAGTTACAATTTGAGTTACAGGCACATAACGCTGTAATTGAAATTTCACGATAAACTCGTCACCATCATACAATTCCAATACAGCTTTTTTCAGTAAATAAACTTCGTCCAAAGACATCACCTTATCTACTTCCCAATCAGATATACCACAGACAAAAAAGTTACCTTTATCAACAAAAATCCCACGTTGTGAAAGGCGAACATCACGCCCATACTTTTCATAGTCGAAATAATAAAGTAACTTTTCCTTAGATAGTTCTACACCAACTTCCTCAATAAGAAATTTACCAAAATCTCTATCTGTTGAAATTCCACGATATACCCAGCAACCATCAAAATCATAGCTAACTAAGTATGAAGGATCAGAAGATTCTGTTTCAATAACTGATAAAACAACAAAATCTTCTACATCTTCCACATTTTCAGCAACACTAAACAGACCATAACCAATAAAGCCTTTTTTCTAAATAATAATAAAACCTTCTTTAGTAAATTTACCTCCTAAAGAATATTGAAGACCATATCTTTCATAATCAAAATAAACTTCAAGTATTTCTTTTGGAACAGAAGTAAGAGAACCATACTTTTCATTTACTATAAATCTTCCCAACTCAAAATCACTATTCACTCCCTCAAAAAGTTTCACAGAATCCCAATCAATTTCCAATAATCTTGAAATTCCTATCCCCCCTCTATCATATTCAAGAAGAGCCTTTACTTTTTTTTCATTTATATCAGAACAAAATAATTCTTGAACATCTTTAAAAGAAGCAGTTTTACAATATATAGGAAAATCCTTAATTTCAACAATCTCAACACAATCTTCTAATTCATCGGAAAATTCAGCGATAACTTCTTCGACTGAATTATATTTACCTTCTTCAATTTTCAAATACTTACAAACTAGAAACAACATTGAATCACTTTCTTCAAAGCAATCACCAACTCGAAATGGTGAATCAAATTCAATCTGTTCTCCACTTAACGTATTCTCAATAACTACTGTTAATTCCATATCTTCTCCTTCCTTAATCAACCTTCTACTTGTTTATTTAACTGCTCCAAATCAGCAACACTAAATAGACCATAACCAATAAATGCTGAACCCTCATAATCAACAATTTCAATTTGTTCATCATAAGAGCCAGTCAAACCAACCACAGACAACTTTCCAAAATACAAAGGCAAGCTAAACCAAGCCTGCCCTCCATTCTTTGGATTCTTAATTAAAACTCTAGAAGCCATATTCAGTACCAGCCATTTTCTATTGCAAAAAGTACCAGCTATCTCCTTCATGCCCAAGAAAAACATAGGAATCTCCTAAACGACTAGCAATTTCTTCTTCGTGTTCTTCTACATAAGCAGACAAGCGATCTTCATTGACTAACTGCTCATATTCTCCATGATTCAGAATACCAGCAAAATCAATCAATGCTTCCTGCGTATCAACTTCTGTAAAAGAATTGATATAAACATTATCAGGGTTACAACCATCAAACTGACCAAATTCCGCACCGTCAAAGTGTTCATCTAAGTGATCAATAATTTTCTGAGGTTCATCAAGAAGCTTTTTCCCAAAAGCATAATGTTTACACACATCAGAAAATTTGTTATATACAACTTTAATACTCATTTTTTCTCCTTCCAAACAAAAAAAGGAAGCCAAACTTGACTTCCTTCATCATTTCAATTAAATTGAAGCTGAACGCTCAAAACTAGAACCAATCGCAAAGGCACGAGTTGCCACCTTATTCAATTCCTTATTCATTGCATAGTAACTAGAAAGGTCTTTCTTGATACACTCAATAACTTGATACGGTAGTTGCAATTCTTCATCATTTTTAAGAAGTGAACTTAATTCACCAGCATGCTTCCAAGCTAAATCAAATTCTTTTGATTTCAAATTTTTAGCAAGTTCATTAGACAATTCGATGACTTGTTTATCTTTTCCATTTAACGTCATTTTCTATACCTCATTTTTTCTCTATATTTCGCATTTTCCAGCAACTAAGCTGGTGAACGTTTCTTAACTTTCATTTTTCAACCTCTAACTCAACTTTTCTAATAAAATAGCCAATCTCTTTTACTATATCAGTCACTAAAGCATTTCCCATAAAAAACATTCTCATTCTATCTTTAACTTTCTCAATCATACCATCAGAGTTTCTCTTATATTCCGTCCAATTATCAGGAAAATCTTGCAACCTTTCTGCTTCAATAGGAGTTAAAAATCTATATCGATCTCCGACTTTAATCACATGAGAAGAACGATTCACAGTTCCTTCTGAAGTAAGCATTGTCCTTGCTGGTAAATCTAAACTATCATACGGCGACATACCACCTTCTGAATAAATATATGAAAAACCATCTTTAGAAACTCGGTTAATTTTTTTCGCACTTCTCAAATAGTCAATTTTCTCCAACTTTCCAGGATCAGTTATATAATACTTTTCATCTACCATCCCCTTTTCAATCACATCACCTAAACTCAACTTTCTAAAATTATAATCTGAAATAGTATCAAATGAATAACATTTTCCATACCTCATAAAACCACTATTCCAAAAAATTCCAGTAAATAAATTTGAGATTTCAAAAATATCTTCTACAAATTCATAACTCACTTTCCTATTTTTTAACAATTCACTCTTAACAGGAAATTGAATTGCAAATAAACCTTTTCTAAAAACATAATCCTCAAAGAAACTTTCTTCACCATCAAAACCCAAACCTCTTGAATAATCTGTATCATTCCTAAAGATAAAGAAAAAGATTCTTTTTCTTCTTTGCGCCCTTCCATAGTCAGCAGCATTGATAACTCTCCATTCAACAGAATATCCTAAATCATCAAATGCTTTTAACATAATTGCAAAATCTCTACCTCTTTGTTTTGAAGGTGACTTTAACAATCGATCTACATTCTCCAAAATAAGATACTTTGGACTGATAATTTTTGTCGCCCTAATTATTTCCCAAAATAAAACTCCTTTCTCTCCTTCAATCCCTTTTTCATCTTTCTTACTTCTTGCAACAGAATAATCTTGACAAGGAAAACCACCAACAATCAAATCAGCATTCATTTCCGAAAACATATCATCAGTAATATCCGAGATACTAATATTTATATTTTCACTTTCAGAAAAATGATAATCATAAACTTCAAAAGCTTCTTGTGATTTTTTACCAGGATCCCATTGATTCGCCCACAAAGTTTTAAAGAAATCTTTATCAGCATTTTCCAAACCAAGCCTAAATCCCCCCACACCAGCAAACAATTCTAAAACTTTCAACATCTTTATCTCTTTTTACACCCATCTTTCTAAATGATATTTCTTAACAAGCAACAAATACATACTTTGTCTTTCTTTCTGATCACGTTTCATCAACCCAAAAAGCAGCAACTTTCGCTTAATATCTACTTCGTTTGCTAGAAAATCCTCATACTCTTTAGTAAGTCTTTTTACCTCTTGCCAATCTTTGCGATTTTTAGTCTTTCTATAAATTTGACATTGAATATCTATATAATCTTGATAATTTCTAGCCTTATCACTTGTCACAACCCCTTCATAGAAATACCGAGCAGGAATTAAAAAGACCAACTTCCTCAATTTTTCATCAGTAATTTTTTTCTTACTCATAACTAAACCTCACACAAATAAATCAAAAAGACCCAATTCCGTTATAAGCATATTAAGAAGTAGTATAACTAAAAGCCAAGCCAACAGTAGACCTACACAAAATGCAAACTCTTCTTCTGAACTATTATCTTCAGCTTTTAAAACTTTCTGCGCCAACAAACTACCAACAGGTTTTCTCTTCTCATTTTTCATATACTGACCTCTCAATCTGCCTTCTTCTTAATATCAAGAATCGCATTCACTTCATCAGGCATTCTTGACCAGTCAATCACATAATCTCTAAAATAAGGCAAAAACATTCGCTCAGATTCTATAGGTATAACTGTTAGATTTTCATTCCCTTCAAATGAAGGTAAATAATGACTAATTGATTTTAACCCACGATCAGTTGAACATACCAAGTTACTGTTATTTACTACTACAGAATCAGTACCTACTTTCTTGTAGACTTTTCTCATAAGCTACCCTCGCTTGCTCCAATTTTTTCCAATTTTTATCACTTATTTCTCCATCAAAAAGAATCTTCTTTAGCTTATTATCACCAGTGATATTCTCCCACTTTTTTATCAAAGCAGTCACACCTGAAACATTTTCATTCAGCCATCTATACTGTTTGTCAAAGAAACCAGTTTCTACAGGTGAGGTTGAAAAACCAATTCTATCAACTTCACCTAAAAGTGAATACCACTCACGATTCAAAACTTTGTCGCCATTCATTCTTTCAAAGACTTTTATCTTACTGTTAATCACCCAAACAGCAAGTCTAGCCATATCAATTCTTTCATTCAATGACTTTCTAACAAAGTCCAAAGCGACATCATCACACATTCTCACCTCATAACGATTTTTGAATTTCAATGATGAATGAATCAAATCTATATCAAGACCTAACTTCTTCGCCTGCTCAATATCCTTTTGATAAAAACAGAAATGATAAGCAGATTGACGAGAACCAAAGTAAATCGTTTTTGCTTTTCCATATTGACCATTATCTTCAATTTGCTTCATGGTCAATCGACTTTCAACCAAACCTCTATTCCAAAGGTCAACCAGTTTTCCAAGTTCAAAATTTCCATCTTCGTTATATTTTTCATCAAGTGCTATATCAAGCCGAGGAATATTCATAAATTTCCCTTCACCTTGTGAAATTGTACGTTCATACTCGAAACAACGAATAAAGAAATCTCTCCAGCTTGACTTCTGCTCATTCTCAAAATACCATTCATACTGTCTGCATGCTTGACCTTTTAATTCAATCATACAGCCCATATCTTCCCTTTTCTTTGAAATGAAAACATTGATATTCTGAAAAGTAAATTTTGTATCATAACCTGAACCACCCTTTTCTTCTTCAAGAAATGGCTTATTTTGCAGACACAACACCTTCGCTATCACATCTATATAATCTTGCGTTTTAAATGTAACCTTCACATAGTCAACTTTTCCTTCCAAAGAAAACCCACTATCTCGCACACCTTCCTTAAAAGCTATCAACGCATTCACTTTTGAGTCATAAGACTCAGGAATCTCACCAGCTTCTTTCCACCTATAGAATGTCGCTCTATCTATTTCTAAATAGCTAGATATTTCTTGATCTGAAAAAGCGTACATCTTTTGTACCTTGTTTAGATTCTCAAATTCCATATTTCTCCTTACTTTTCAATAGTGTTGCATTTTTTGAAGCCAAAAAGTCAGTATTATCAAGGCTTTATGCTTCTACGCACATCTTCTACCCCCCTATTAGTCATAGGGGGTTAATTCGCACAATCCAGCTTGCTAGTACACGCTAGTACACGCAGTCGCTCGTCGCACTCGCTTCCTCGCTCCTGCTACTAGCTACTAGCAAGCTGGATTGCACCAACTAGCACAGTAACCAAAAAGAGGGGGAAATCCCCTCAAAACTAACTAAAATCGTATTCATCAAAAGGAAAATCTTCCAAAATCTCACTCCAATTTTGAGAGGAAGACAAGGCTGTTATACGCTCCTATCTGGAGTCCTACTTCGAAAATAAGCGCTGATTGTCTTCCGTTACCACTCCAGAGGACACAAAAAAAGCGGTGGTTTTTCTAAAACCTCCGTCTTTTTTAGTGTAAATGTGACATAATCCTAGAGCAATACTTTTCTCTTAACCAAATTTCGCAAGAGAGGAAAATCCCCTCAAAACTAACTAAATCAATACTCATCAAAAGGAAAATCCTTCAAAATCTCGCTCCAATTTTGAGTTGTGCTCTGTTTCAATTCAAACAAATCTTTTATGATATTTCTTTGAACTTTGTCCAAATACACTACATTATCTTCCTTTTCAAATTCTAAAATACCATCTAACTTATCTACTAAATTCCTCATTGAACCAGCAGACACACCAATTTCTTTAGAAAACGCAAACGTTCTTACTAAATCATTTCCAGTTTCTTTTTGTTTACTAGACATCAATTCCTGAACAAACCCAGGATCAGCCTTCTTCACTTCTCCTTTTTCCAATTCCTCTTGAGCTTCCATTTCAGCTTGAAGATTCTCTTTTTCTTCTTCTGATAATTCAGCATTCGGATTTTCCAAAGGATTGAATAGATTTTCTCGTCGCTCAATCTTCTCATATTCATCAGTAAAGGAGAATCCTTTTTCTAACAAAGGTGAATAAAATTCTCTTGCAACTTCTCCATATACGCTAGCGTATCCTCTACCGTAGACACGTTTACCGCCCAGGTACTTCACATACTTAAATTCCTTATTCCTATTAACTTCTCCGAAGGCTAAATCATATCCAACCTCGTCCAATCGACCAACAGAAATTCGGAAATTGATATTCGCTTGCAATTTTGAGCCTAAATCTTCTCTTGAAGGCTTCTGCATAGCTATTGTCGCAAAGCAACCAGCTTGCCTTCCAAGTAGTAAGAATTGTCCCATAGCATTATCCAAGCGCTGTCTAGTTTGAAAATCAAGCATAGCACACAAAGCGTTGTATTCATCACAGACTAGAAAATAAGGTTCAAGATCATATTCATAGAACTTCTTCAAATCCTTGTCGCCATTTTCTTCACGTTTTTGTCGCATATAAGCATAACGAGCAAACATAATTTGAACAGCTCTTTCAATCATAGAAACAATATCTTCTACCTGATAAGAGATTCGATCTTCAAAAGCCTTTTGTTCTGCCATAGTGACAAAGTCAGCTTGTTTTGGATCACAAATATCCACCACTCCAACTTTGGCCATAGCACGAATCAATGTCCTTAATAATACCGTTTTACCACCACCAGTACCACCACAAACCAGCAAATGTGGATCATCAATAGGATTCCAATACAGATTTTTCATCAGTTGAATACCCTTATCAGAATACTCCACATCAGTTACCTTGATTCGATTCAAGAAAGCAGAATAAGCCATCTTATAAGTCTTGAACTTAATATCGTCCTGAACTTCCATAAAGTCCATGAAGAAAGTAGTTTCTAAATCACTACCAATCTTCTTGAACTTATCCTGAAACTTATTTCCAGCCATTTTAAAAGCAATTTCCAAATCATAACGATTTTGCTTCATGTAAACAACAGGAAAAACAACTTTATCTCTAGTTCCTGATTCTGTCTTAACCTTTTTATTATAGATATAACCATTCTCCTTAAGAAAGAAAGCTAACTTAGCAAGTCTTTCTATCTTTTGAAAGAGGAATACTCTTTCTTGCGATAACCAAGTCAAATAAATACTTACACTAACTATCAAAATCAGCATAACTACTGAAACAACAATAGAAAAAATATCTACAGACCTAATTTTCTCAAAATTGGAATAAATAAAAAAAGCTAGTATAGGACTAAACAACAAAAAGAAAAAAGAAAAGATATAGTACCTTAGATTCACCATATAAGGTTTAATCTTAATTCCACGATATGCAGGAAATAAACTCATACCTTTTCTCCTTTAGAAATTATCCCTTATGTTCCTGTTTTTGATCAGGTTTTTGATCTTGCTTCTGTTCTTGTTTAGGTTGACCTGCACCTACACGCTTAACATTTTCAGCACGCAAAGCAAAAGCATGACCTTTGACCTCTGAAACATTGTTGTTTCCACGTGAAATTGTATATGGATCTTCATAAATCCAAATTGTAGCATCACCAACCAGTTCCACTTCAGACATCATAGGAATATCTTCTACAGAGATACCTTCTTCCAATTTAATTGGAATAATTTCTTGCATTTTATCAGAGAAAACTTCTGCATGCGTTGGATAATCAACAGGCGAACCATCTACCATTTTAAAGTTTTCAATAAAACTGATAAATACCAGTTTACCAAGCAATTCTTTTGCATTTACAGGGATTTCTGCATTATTAAATTTACGAATACTAAAAGCCATTATTTTTTTTCTCCTATTTTCTATAATTTATTTCTCAAAACGCAATTCAGTTGCTTCAAATTGAATTTCTTCTTTTGTACCAACCAAACGTGTAACCATACTAAGTCCTGAAACTGACTTAACAAATGTAAGACCTCTTGTTTTAGGAACATCAGAATTAGCCAATCCATATACACGAATAGTTACCGTACTTTGCTGATCACCTGAAATTTCAAATTCTCGGAAAGGTACAAAATCATCATACGAACCATTTACTACTTCACGAAATTTTGGACTAACAACAACTTTAGTACCAATCACATTCAATCCCACAGGGAGTTTTTTAATTTTTGCCATTTTTTATATTTCCTTTTCTATTTACATTTTTTTCTTTTTTTAAAAAAAACAAAAGGACGATAATTCCTGTTTACTTACCGTCCTATAGACAACATTCTTAATCTTTCTTACGCTTCATACCAACTAGACCTAGCATTGACAAGATACCAGTACCAACAAACCCAAGCATGCTAGAAGCTGTACCAGTATTCGGTAATGATGTTTTTTTCGGTTCTTGTGGTTTTGGTTGCTCAGGAGTGTGAGTCACAACCTTAGCTTCCATTTCTTGACCATTAACCACATTCACAAATGTATTTTCAACATCACCACTTGCAATACGCTGCACTTCAATATAGAAATCAGCGTCAAATGTTCCTTGTACTCCAAGAGAGTTCAAGAATTCTTTGTCAATCGTATAAGCCCACTTACCATCTTTTTCATTCCATGTTACTTTAACAATCTTCTTAATGAACTCAGAATTTGTACTTTGATCAAACTTAAATTGGAACGCATAAGAAGAACCCTTGACAATCTTATCTCCTGCCTTGACCACTTTACCGTCAGACAAGACTACATCATAAGGGAGAACCAGGTCTTTTTCAGCATGGTATTCTGTACCACGAATGGCACCAGACCAGTTGCCAGTATAACGGTCATGCTTCAAGTCAAGCATATCAATACCGTCATATTGGTAAAGAGTATCGTGTTTAGAAGGAACAGTCACACCGTCCAAGAGGTAACGTAGGTACTCGCCAATCTGAATTTCTTGACCGTCACGCACCTTAGAGTTGTCTTTGTGATCCAAAGCGTGTTTTTCAGGTTTCAAGTCCGGAATTTGAACTGTTACCAAGTTAGAGACAAATCCATTACCAAAGTCAATTTGATGGAAATCATTTTTAACAATCTGTCTTTTTTCTACAAGCAAACGTGCAGGAAGCTCAATCGTGATATTCTTAGCTTGTTTAACGTAGTTTTGATAGAATGAAGCAGAATCTTTCGCTACCCAAAGGTAAAACTCACCTTTAGGGTTCAAGCCAGCTTCTTTCAAAATGTTTTGAATTTCTTTTGTACGTTGTTTTTCAGAAAGAACATGGTACATATTAAAGAGCGCTTTAACATTTTTACCAGTAGAATCCTTCATAGTGATTTTGCTGTCAGCTACCTTGTAAGCACCATCTTGAACATCATCTGCCATAGCCCATGTCTTACCATAAGTTTTAGAATCAGTAGTAAACGTTGAATAAGGCTTATAATCAGTAGTCAAACGGAATTTTACATTCTTATCGAATGTATTAGAACCATCAATATTATGTCCGAATGTATCAACAATAGCCTTCTTAGGTTTTGGTGTTGATGGTTTCACACGCAAGCGTGAATAGTTCACTTTTACAGTAGGAACTAAAGGCATTTCAGGAATTTTTTTCTTCTCTGGTGGAGTTGGAGCTGGTGGAGTTGGAAGTGTTGTACGAGGTACAAACTCTTTAGGTTTCTCCAATTTAGGTTTAGGAATTTCTTTAGTATCCTTTTGCTTCAATTCAGGTTCTTTAGGCGGAATAATAGGAACTACAGTAGGAACAGTTGCGCTTGCTTTACCAAATAAACCTACAGCCCATGCAACCTTAGAAGAAGAAAAGATTTCACTATCTGATGGAATATTTTTCCCTTCTGCTTTTGCACGTTCGCTTGCCCTATTTCTTTCTTTACGAATTTCATAAGGTTTATGCCGTCCAATTCCATTATGATAGCCTAAATTCAATGTAGAACCATATCCAACAGAAATGATTGATCCACGTGGAATATCCTTTTCATCTTGAACATTATCATATCCAAGATCACCAGCTTTTACTCCAAGTTCAGGAACATCAGAAGTCCAAGGCGTTTTATACTCACCTTTATAGTAATTCTTACCATCACGAACCACTTTTTTAACATCAGAATCTTTAGGATTCAAGACAATTCCTTCTGTTCCATCTTGATAAGTCAAACTCAACTCCTGACCGTAATCAATATCATTAAAAGCAGAAGCAACAGCAAGAACAACTTCCTTCTTATCTTTTTCATAGAAGAACTCAATCTTCGTATTAAATTCTACTAGGTTAGCAAATCCAAAGTTAATTGAACCATCACCTGTATCCTTATTTACATAGATTTTAGTAGAACTCAATGATTTTCCGTTCTCAACCCACTCAGATTCCACTTTATTAAAAGTAAACCGAGCAGAAATTTTCTTCCCATCTTTACTTTCAGCAACATTATGAATAGTGAAAGAATCACCTGCTTTCGGATTTACAATTTCACCGAAATATTCAGCATTTTTTGATAACAAGCCTTCACGACTAGCAGTAATTGAAGAATCGGAATGCAAACCAATATAATCTTTTACAGCAGTTAAACCTTCTACCCCTTCAAATGAAGCAGTCAGTTTTTTGTAATAGTTGACGCTTCCACGATTCGATTCATCATAATCACCATAAACTTTGATATGAGGTTTTTCAGCTTTTACACCCTTCTTAGCAAGTTCTTCTTTTTGCTTGTTATATTCAGCAAGACTTTTTTCATATTTTGCATATTCTTTGTCATAATTGGCTTTTAACTGAACATTTTCCTTTTCAACCTTCTCATTGTAGGCTTTTTGGTCAGCTAAATCTTTATTGTATTTAGCTTCTTTCTGAGCATTGTCACGTTTAATACGTGAATTTTCTGCTTCAGTTTCTTTTTTCTTCGTAAAATTATCAGCAAGAATTGCCTTGTTTTCAGCTTCAATACGTTTGACTTCTGCTTCATGATCTTTTACAGCTTTTTCAAACTTATCTTGTTTATCCTTGTTTTCTTGTTCGATTACTTCACGTTCTTTAGTAGTTTTATCGACCCTAGAAGAATATTCAGCAGTCACAGTTTTGACATCTTTTTCCTGATTGGCATAATCAGCTTCAATCTCTTTTTGCTTTTCTGCTACAGTTTCAGAGGTTGCAACTCCTTTGTCTTGAACTGCCCCAACTTCAACTTTAACGCCTGCTTCTTTCGCTTCTTTTACAGCTTTATCAAGAGAATCATGAGAGATAGGAACATCTACCTCACTTCTCTTCTCAACAGCTACAGTTTTATCCGATACAACTTCATCAGCAGAAACCGAACCTGTAGAAACTACCAAACCCAACATTGCAAGTGCAAGGATAACTCCACAAGCACCACCAACTTTCATCTTACGGATTGAACCATAAGCCTTATATTCTTGTCCTTTTGACATTTAATTTTTTCTCCTTTTCTAAAAACATCTTTTTACCAAATTAAAAACTCTCAATCACTTGAAGGCGACCGAGAGCGTTTATAAACAACTTCAATCATATTTTCTCCTTTTTTCTACAAATAAAAAGAGCCAGTAAACTGACTCTTAATCTATTTCCATCTACCTAGACTATCAACCCAATAGCCTTGTACCCATTCAGAACGAGCATAAATACCATTAGACTTCAAGTAGAACCATGCTTGATAATATGAATCATAAACCCATTCACTCATAGCCATTTTTCCATTAGATTTTAGATAATATGAACCTTGCCATGTACTATTCGCATAAACTCCATTCGATTTTAGATAATACCACGCTTGATAAGAACTATCATAAATCCATTCACTTTCTGCCATCTTTCCATTAGATTTCAGATAATATGAACCCTGCCATGCACTACGTGAATAACTTCCATCAGACTTCAAATAGTACCATGCTTGATAATATGAATCATAAACCCATTCACTCGTAGCCATTTTTCCATTAGATTTTAGATAATATGAACCTTGCCAAGTATTTTTCAATAGTTGATTATTCTTATAGAAATACCACGTTTTACCTTCTTGAACCCAGCCATTCTTCTTAATTGAAGGAACTAGATCAGGCTTAGTTGGATTTTTCTCTACCTGTTTATCCTTTGAAGGAGTTGGTTTTGTCTGAGCAGGTTTCTTATTCTGAACATATCGTCCAGTACCATCAACATAATATCGACCATTATCTACCCAAGTATTGGTAGCCATTTTTCCATCAGAACCGAACCAATAATCACCTTCCCATGTATTTTTTATAGGTCTATTATTCTTATAGAAATACCATGCTGTTCCTTCTTGAACCCAGCCATACTTTTGATTTTTATTTTGAACATATTTTCCTGACTTATCAACGTAATAGCGACCATTGTCTACCCATGAATCGGTAGCCATTTTTCCGTCAGAACCGAACCAATAATCACTTTCCCATGTATTTTTTATAGGTTGATTGTTCTTGTAGAAATACCAATCATTTCCTTCTCTTACCCAGCTTTTTTTCTCTTTTAAGGCTTCTTTTGCTTTACGTTCTTTCTCCTTTTCTTTTTCTTCTTCTTCATTTAGCTTATCAATTTCTTTAGAGATTTTTTCATATTCTTTATAAGAAATATTTAGTTTTTCTAACTTCCCTTTTTCAGATTCCAACTCCTTCTCTTTCTTGCCAAGAGTTAATTTTCTGTTACTTTCTGTAGTATTAGCAGGAGTTTTTGTACTAAAATTATTCTTAGTTAATTTTGTAATGAAATCGTCAGAAACAGTAATGAAACTCATTTGAGTTCCATCTTTCAACAAGAAAATTGAAAGACCGAAATACTTAGTTTTATTGGGTTCCCCCCAATTCAAACCAGCAATGGATTGAGCATGAAGGTATTCATAACCATTATACATAAATTCTAAAATGGCATCATAAATAGTACGTTTCAATTCTGCTTTTGTAACTTCTTTTAAACGATGATTCGTACCTGCACCATTTTCATAATATTGCCCACCATATTTTTTTTCTTCATCTTCCTTACTAGAGGTAGGTAAACCATACTCTCTAGCTACCTCATTGATTCCTTTTACATAGTGCCAATCCCATATACTTCTATCTGCTTTCTGCATTTTAACAGACAGTTTACTAGCAAAATCAATAGACGATTCAGCAAGAACTAGTTCCTTAGTTCCCATTTGCCTTCTTACTTGATTTATCATATCAAAGGCAAAATAGTTCAATTCAATCAATACTTCTTTAGGAAGATTATCTAGATCATAGACCTCAGCTTCATCTGAACCAACAGTTACAAAATCATTCTTTTGTAAAGCTAACTTCGCACTTTCGCTTTTCAAAATTTCTTCTGCCTGATCTCGTTCTTGTTCACTCTTACTAAAATCAAAATTATCCTTTAATGCTTTTACATAAGCAGGACTCACCTTTATAGTATTCTTTTCACTATATGGAACTTTCAAGGCTTCAACTTGTTTCTTCAAGGTATCAACCTTATTCTCAGACTCAACAAGTGAATACCAACGACCATCACCTGAAAAACTTGTAACACCATTCTTCTTAGCAAGTTCACTTCTTTGATTATCCAATTCTTTAATCTTAGATTGTCTTGCAGAATCAGCATGAACAACACTACTAAATGCCAACAAAATAGCAGTTGATAAAAAAGCTATTGACTTTTTATATTTCATTCAAATATCCCCTTTTTAAAATGTTATATACATTATATCATATCCCATTAAGAATAAATCTTATTATTTTAAAATTCAATAATCACTCCATCTTCTCTAAAACGATTATAGGTTCTTTCAATCTTAGACATAATTTTACTGTAATAACTTCGTGTAAGTTGACCTACAGCATACAACCGATAATACAAATCATCACAACATTTTTTTGAAGATACATAAACATCAGCACCATTTTTTACATGAGCATAGATTTTCAAATTCCAGCAGAATCGACTATAGATTCGGTTATACTCTTTTATGATCCATTCTTCGGAATATGTCCTCAAACCCTCTTTATAACCATACTCTTCGATTTTAACACACCTCTTTCCTACTACTAAATCTTCTCTGCTAAATCAAGTAAGAATCGTTTCACTTCACTCTTATGAACATACTTAGTCTTATCATCATCAGCAAAGCGAACAGTTTCTTCATAACTCTTTCCTTTAGTCAACATTTTTATCAGTCCATGAGAAAATTGATGGTGACAACCTAGATTGTCTAAATCCTTTGTAGACAATACTTCTTCACGCTTCACAGTGAATTTTTCATCTACATTGATAAAATCATCTATCGTACAATTATAATACTTTGCTAGCTTATAAAGTTTATCAATACTAGGCTCACGATCACCACTTTCATAGCGTTTATACGCTTTCTTTTGAATACCTAGATAATTTGCTAGATCATCTTCTGACTTATTGTTTCTTTCTCTATACCAAATCAATGCTTTTGATACGTTAATCATTTTGATTCCTCTTTTCTTTTATCTACACCTCTACTCATATTGTTAATTTACATAAAGGAACACAATAGATTCCCTTGTGAAAACTAACAATACTTTCAATTCTTATCAGGACAAAACCTGTTTTATAAAAATCTAGTTATTGTTAATTTTTAGCAAAATAAAAAGGCTTATTTCAAAGCCTTTTTACGTTTTTTTCAATAGAATATAGCAATATAAAATGTATGCTCTTATCTTCGCATACTTTCAGCTTTTCAGCTTACTACCTGCGCCAAGGTCACAAATTTAAAGATAACTCAATATCCCCTCTTTCTTACCCAAAGGCATTAGCAAGATTTTACTCTCACACACCGACCATACAACACATAGACCTCACTATCTCACTCTAGCTACCTTCTAAGAAGTATCATTGACTGTACCACAGCCGTCAGTTCCCTTTTCTTATCTACTAAGGCGAAAGGGCGAAACACCCAACGTGAACTTTACAAATTCTAAACTCCTTGCCAACCACATTTACTTATGGTATAATAATACCAATTCACCAAAAACAAAATATCGTAAACAGCTTAGTAAGATGGAAACACACTTTGCTGGATTTTTGTTTTCAAAAAAATTAGAAAAGAGAACATTATGATTGAAATTATTACTAAAACAATATCCATCATTTACAACATTGTGAAGTTGATTATTCATCTTTACATTAAATCTTTTGACTCAAATCCATATTTGACAACTTTTTGTACAATATTCATCATTGTACGTTATCTATGCTTTCCGTAGTCTTACTAAAAAGTCAGCAAAGAGTTTAGAATCTATAAAGTTTTGTAGATACATTTCATGGAATCTAGCTATATAAAATACTACCTAGCTTGATTTCTCGTCTGCTCTATGATAGAATACAACCGAGAGTACTTCTTTCCCTCTCCTTTATAAAGATAACTCGAAAGCAAACTTTGAATAGATTTAGCCCTTTCAAAGTTATCTTAAAAAGGAGGTGCGGATATGAAAAACGTTCTCATCAGATTGTTTTTATTCATCTATGCTATCGTGAAACTATTTATTTCACTTTACAAAGATTGTTTAGACACAATTCCTAAAATGACAATCGCATTTACAATCTATACGATTATAAGATTGTTATTTTAGTAGTAAGCTAGGTTTTTACCTAGCTTATTTTGTTACAACTAAACTCCATGAAACATATCTACAATCAAACAAAACTTGACATTTTCTTAAAATTCACGTATAATTAAATTGCTAAATTTTTATATGCGTGTTTAGTCAATGCTTGTCGTTGTCTGACACGTTTTTTATTAAATTTTCAAAGTTCAACTCTTTTAGTTTTTATGTAATCAACTGATTACATAACTATTATACAATCAGTTGATTACTTTGTCAATACTTTTTTTAATTTTTTTTAAAAATTTTTTTACTTTATTTCAAAAAGGTACAAATTATGGAATTTAAAGACAGACTAAAAGAAACTCGACTGAACAAAAAACTAACTCAAAAGGAAATAGCAAGTCACTTTAACACATCTCCTCAAAGCTATGCACAGTGGGAAAAAGGACTAAGAAAACCATCAGCAGAAAATTTACAAAAACTAGCAGACTTCTTCAGTGTTTCCACAGACTATCTTTTAGGTAAAACAGATATTCCTGATTGTGACTTAGAGGCTGACATAGACAACGCTATTGATAATTCAGTCGCTTATGATGGTACACCCATTACAGATAACGACAGAGAAATCATCAAAAACTTTCTAAAAGACTACTTTTCTAATAAGAAATAACTATGAATCTAAACAAAGTTATAAAAGAGATTGAACAATTAAATTGCCAAGTTATCACTCTTAAGAACTTATCAAGTAAAGGTAGATATGTACTTGCAAATAATAAACACTTTATCTTTCTTCGATCTGACACAAGTGATATTGAAAAAATAAATGTTCTTCTTCATGAAAAACATCATCTAATCAATGACGACTGCAACAACTCACTTTCTCAGATAGATTCCTTCAAAAATCATATAGAAAATGAAAGCGAAAAAGGACGAATTCTTGACTTCATGAGTTTAGTCAATAGTGAATATCCAATAGACGATAGCTTCAATTATCAAAACTATCTCAAAAATGCTGACATTCCTTCAAAATATGAAAACTATGTTAAAGAAATAGCTACACAATTTTATAATGAAAACAAAAAAAATAACATTATCTAAGATAGTGTTATTTTTTTTATATCTTATTTAATAAACCTTATCTCACGTACTAGTACAAGTTCATCATTCAACGCTAAACTTAGTTCTCCTCTTGTTACTCCAAAAAGAACTTCATATACCTCATAATCATTCAATTCAATATCCTCACTTATTCTAAAATTTCTTCCCTTTTGTAAAATTTCAGTATAATAGACCTCTGTAAAATCTTTAAACAACGCTCTAAATTTCGCCTTTTCTGTTGTACTAGCAGATTTTTCAAAAGTTACTCTACCCAATTCTAAGTCACTATAATTATATTCTCTGGTTTTACTTTCAACATAATAACGACGAGATATAAAAATGATAAATACCAATAGTGGCAAAGTTATCCAAATATAAGCAACAAAGAAATACACTACTGCATATACAACTAAAAGAAACAACAAAAACACAAACAAATAAAACATAATACTCTCTCTTTCCTAACTATTTCTTTATCATCATTTTTAACTCTTAATATCAATCTCCCTAACTAACCAGCAATAACTTTCAAGAATCTTATAATTCCTTTTCCAACTCTCGGATAATCGAATATAGAGATTCTTTCGTTTCAGGAACAGATTTCTTCAATATTCCCTCAACAATTTTAAAATTCAAATTAGAGTAGTTATGATAAATAAAATTCCTGAATCCTTTTATCTGAATCCAATTTATCCTATCAGCATACTTCTGCTTCACTTCTTCTGATAATTTCCCTAAAGATAGCTGTTCTCCTACTTGTCCTAAATTCATGGCAATAGAATCAACAACCATATCATCATCTAATGGCAAATTATATTTTCTTGCTTTATCTAAAACTCCAACAGCTTTATCAAGATATAAAATCATATCCTTCAAATAAGCTATATCAGATTCAAGAGATTGACTTCTCATAAATAACCTCTCTATCATTCAAAAAATTCTTCTTAACTAACTTCCCAATATTCGTCTTTGGTGCAAGTAAATCACTTACTAATAAAATATCTACAGCACCATCAAAAACAGTTAAGAGCCTACCATATACATCAAAATATACTGAATCGTCCTCTAACTCCAAAGCAATATCAACATCACTCTTTTCATCAGCTTCACCTCTAGCATAAGAACCGAATAGATATATTTTAGACAAATCATACTGTTTAGCAATAGGAACAATCTTATCCTTTATCTGTTCTACTGTATAAACCATAGCTTCTATCCTTTTTTTAATATTGTCAATGCTTTTAATTTTTTTTATCTTCTAAATCTAATTTTACTTCAAAAGGAATACTTCTAGTTAAAACACTTTGTTTCAAAAACAACTTCACTGCAGTTGACATATCCAAACCCAACTCATTAAAAATCAAAGTTGCTTCTTTTTTTAATTCATCATCTACCCTAACAGCAATTTGTGGCATAGCAGTTCTCCTTTTCATCTTGTATATCTATTGTATCACTTTTACCAATACATATCAAATTTATTCCCTAATAAATACAAAATAAAATAGACCAGTTTCCTGATCCACTTTATTCTATATTCATTGACTAAAAATATACATTCCTTGGTTAGTTTTTGGTTAGTTTCTTAAAAAATACAATTTCTTAATTCTTCAATCCTTTTAAAATTAAAGAATCCAGCTATATCTTTAAATTACTACTATTATACCATATTTTTCCAAAAAGCCAATAACAGCAAGGTTTTAGAGATTTTCTCCATAAAAAAAGGTGGAAAACTACGCTTTCCGACCTTCTTTTCTTCTATTCTTTGCTCAATAAAATGTTAAAAAAGCTTATTTTTTCAAGCGTTCCACATCACGCGCAATCACTAATTCTTCATCAGTTGGGATAACCAAGACACGAACAGATGCTGCATCTGTTGAGATATCTCCAGTTACGCCAAAGACGTTCTTCTCTGAATCTACATCACATCCAAACCAAGAGATGCCTGAAATAACATCACGACGGAAATTTACTGCATTTTCACCAACACCTGCTGTAAAGATGATTGCGTCTGCTCCGTTTAGGACAGCAAGGTATTGACCGATGTGTTTTTGGATACGGTCAACATAGATTTCATAAGCCAATTTCGCATCGTGGTTACCTTCTGCTACAGCTGCTTCGATATCACGCATATCACTTGACTTGCCTGAAACGCCCATGAGTCCTGATTCACGATTGAGAATGCGACTGATATCTTCTGGCGTGTTGAAGTCCTCAGTATACTGCATCAAATAAGGGATGATAGCTGGGTCAATATCTCCTGTACGAGTTCCCATCATCACTCCACCAAGCGGTGTGAAGCCCATAGAAGTGTCAACCGAACGACCGCCCTTAACTGCCGTAATCGAAACACCATTACCGATGTGACAGGTAATCAATTTCAAATCTTCTAGAGGACGTCCCAAAAGTTTTGCTGCTTCTCCAGCTACAAACTGATGACTTGTCCCGTGGGCTCCGTATTTACGAACCTTGTTCTCAGTGTAATACTTAGTTGGTAGAGGATAGCGGTAAGCCTTCTCTGGCATGGTTGTGTGGAATGAGGTATCAAATACAACAACGCTGGTAATATCCGGAAGCAATTCCTTGAATGCACGAATTCCTGCTGCGTTGGCTGGATTGTGGAGAGGAGCCAAAAGTCCCAATTCTTCGACTTTCTCTAAAACATCGCCCTCAACGACCGTTGATTCCTTGAAGTATTCACCACCAGCTACAACGCGGTGCCCAACACCTGTAATCTCATCATAAGATTTGATGATATCGAAACGAATCAAATCATCCAATAAAATTTTAACGGCTTGTGTGTGATCGTCAATATCAAGAATTTGTTTTTCAGAACGGTCGTCAAATTTTACAGTTGAGATCGAATCCTTCAAGCCAATACGTTCAATCAAGCCTTTCGCCAATACTGTTTCTTCTGGCATTTGGTATAGTTGCCATTTCAAACTCGAACTTCCAGCATTGATTGCAATTGTTTTTGTCATAACATGATACCCCTTTTTAAGCGTTTTCATCTATTATAACAAAATCTACCTTATATTTCAGTACCTTTGCTCCAAAATTGAAAACTTTCTTTAAAATCCAATAGTACTGCAGGATCTTGCAGACTTGTTAGAGGGTAGACAAAGGGTTCTGTTTCCTTGTCTCTTTTCTTTTGTAAGACAAAAATACTCTTGGCCTGACTAGCCGTTGAAAAAATATCCTCTGGTAGAGTGATAATAGCTGTCAGGCTGACTTCGTCTTTGAGCCAAGCTTTTAACAAATCACTTTGGGGGCTGGTCAACAAATCACTCGGAGCCAGAAAAATAGCATAGCCATCTGACTTGAGGTACTTGAGACCTTGTTCCATCAGCAAATGGTGGGCATAGGTATGTTCTTGGCTGGAAGCCACTTGATAGCGTGAAGCGATAGTGTCGTCTGGGTAATAGCCGACAGGCAAGTCGCTGATGACCACATCGCTTTCTTTAAGCATTTGCGGTCGAACGGCATCACCTTGAACAAATCCTGCCTGCAAACCTATCACATCTGCCATACTAGCCGCCAAATCAATCAGCAAATCATCCACTTCGACTCCCAAGTAATCCACTTTTTTAGCAAGAGAAGTCAAGAAGGTAGCACCCAGAATTCCCATACCAGAACCCATTTCGAGGATGCTTATTTCCTCTTGATCCAGCAACTCTTCCACAATAAGTACCAAGAGGAGGGCAATGGCATCCGGCGTAAACTGGTGATTGGCCTGCAAAGGCTCAGTTTGTCCTGCCTTCATCAAGAGAAACTGGTAGGTCTTGAGCCACTCTTCCTTGC
>ERZ773010.391-NODE-391-length-31504-cov-7.924703_pt1 | contig 31504 bp, 30 predicted proteins | sample MGYA00580842_ERZ773010 | MGnify/ENA primary metagenome ERZ773010 (study PRJEB29015, sample SAMEA2737982) | human oral metagenome | biome: human oral; feature: human-associated habitat; material: dental | place: China | collected 2107 ...
AAGTCGAGCCGCTATAGATTGTCTGGTTTTTAAAAAGGGCTGCCCGCAACCCCGTATGGATAGGGTGTTTCCCCAGAATCCCCTCTGAACCCCTTATGGATAAGCTATTTCCGGGTAGGCACCTCTGGAACACTTATGGATAAAGGGCTGGCGGGCAGGGTACCCGGAGATGCCCTACATACGCGGGCCTCAGGCCACCTCTTTTTGGAAATGCGCCTGCGCTCTTTTTGTCTTTTTTACCCTTTCCCAAAGGGCGTGGGGATTTTCGAGGGCTCCAAACCTCGCGTGGATAGGGCGTTTCCGGGAAAGATGCTCTGGAGCCCTTATAAACAAAGGGCTGGCGGGCAGCTCTTCGGAAACCCTTATGGATAAAGGATCTTTAGGCATCCCTTTGGAAACGCCCTGTTGACGCGGACTCCGGCGGCGGTCTGGCTGGCACGGCGGCATGAATGTGGAGATGTGGGCGCGCTGGGGGGTTGCCGCTTTCGGCTTTCGGTTTGGTCGATGGCTGGCCTCCCAAACCCACTGCCCTGAAGCCGGCGTATTTAGGGCTTCTCCGAGGTGGGTGCTCTGAACCCCTTGTCTTTGGGGCATCTCCGGGCACCTGTCTGGAAGTCCTTTATCCACGCGGGTTTCCGCGGCGCCTGCTTTTTCTTTTTTATGCGGCCAGCCCGCGTGTTTCGCGTCCCAGCAGTGCCACAGCCAGCGCACCCAGGGCAATGGCGGCGGCAAACAGCGCAAAGATGCCGCCTGTGCCCCAGCCATGCGCGCCAAGAAACGGGATGGCCAACGGCCCCAAAATACCGCCCACGCGACCTATGGCGGCAGCTGTGCCGACACCGCTGGCGCGGATGGGGGCGGGGTAGTTTTCGGGCGAATAAGCGTATAGCGCGCCCCACGCCCCCAGGTTGAAAAACGATAACAGCGCGCCCGACAGCAACAGTGCCGTCTCGTTGCCGGCATTGCCGAACGCCCAGGCACTGGCGGCTGTTCCCAGCAGGTACACGACCAGTACGGCCTTGCGCCCGATGCGCTCGATTAGCCAGGCGGCAGTGAAATAACCCGGCAACTGCGCCAGCGTCATCAAAAGCACGTATTCGAAGCTTCGGATCAGGGCAAACCCTTTGGCGATCATCACGCTGGGCAGCCACAAAAACATGCCGTAATAGGAAAACACCACGGTGAACCACAAGACCCACAGCATCAGCGTGGGGCGGCGGTATGGCGCGGACCACAGGCGTGCCAGCCGCGCTGTCCACGACAACGTCGCGGGGGCGTCGTCGTCCGCGTCATGTCTTGCCGCAGCGGGTGCGTCGTCGGGTAGCCCGCAGCGCAGGTAAAGCGCGTAGATCGCCGGCAGCGCGCCCAGTAGCAGGGCGATGCGCCAACCCGTATCGGGCGCAAAGCGCGGCATGACGAAATAGGCGATCAGTGCTGCCAGCAGCCAGCCAACGGCCCAGAAACTCTCCAGAAGCACGACGATCCGCCCGCGTTCATGCGCCGGCACGCGCTCGGAAACATAAGTGGCGGCTACCGGCAGTTCACCGCCGAGCCCCATTCCGATAAAAAAGCGGAGTACCAGCAGGATCGCCAGCGTCCCGGCTAGCGCCGATAGTCCGCTGGCTGTAGCGAATAACAGCAGGGTGATGATGAAAACCTGTTTGCGTCCGATGCGGTCGGCCATCATTCCGAACAGGAGGGCGCCTGCCGCCATGCCGACTGAATTGACAGCGCCCAGCCAGCCCATCTGCGCGGGCGACAATCCCCAGTCGGCTTTGAGTGCGGCCAGAATGAACGAGAGCAAGCCCACGTCCATCGCATCGAACATCCAGCCTACCCCCGAAAGTGCGAGCAGCCGGGTGCGAGAAACGGGCGGCGCAATATTGCCTGGCGGTATGACAGTACGGGTCATGATCTTCCTGGGTGTAATAACGAAAAATGCGGGCAGACATTGTACTCCGCAATCGTTTGCAGGGTAATTCCCTGAAAAATGCTTAAAAAGCTATGATCTTGCGCCCCACATAATGATCGTCATCCCGCTCAGGCACAGGGCAATGCCGATCCAGTCCGTCCATTGCGGTCGAACGCCATCCGCCAACCAGAGCCAGAGCAGTGCGACGCTGATATACACGCCGCCGTAAGCCGCATAAATACGGCCGCTGGCGGCGGGATGCAGCGTCAGCAGCCAGGCAAACAGTACCAGCGAAAACGCGGCCGGAACAAGCAGCCAGGCCGATCCGGCCTGGCGCAGCCAAAGATAGGGGAGCCAGCAGCCGGTGATTTCGGCCAGCGCGGTCAGGATAAAAAGCAACAAGGTTCTGAGCATGATTAATCAGTCTGTCGGTCGGGCTTGCACAAGATTTTCAGCGAATTTTTCCATAAGCCGGCAAACGCCAGCACCAGAATGCATGCATCGACCAGGCGGATGACCCATATTGCCGCCGCCTTCGCGGCGATCGGCACGATCAGCTGCCACGCCAGCAATAATGCGCAGACACTGGCGCCGATCCGTAGCCAGAATTGCCGTTTCTGCCGTCCATTTTTGTGGGAAACAGCGGGGAAGCGTCGCGCCATCCGGCGCTGATACCAAAGCAGCGCCGCCAGGCCGCCGATACCGCCGCCGTATTGCAGCCATTTGAACAGCGCCAATCCGCCGACAGGCTGGCGTAGCACCTCGAAATGCAGTACGAACGCGCCGTTCCCATGCGTAAATGCATCCAGCACGATATGCGAAAATGCCCCGAGCGCGGCAGACAGGGTAAAGCAAAGCACATGCTGCCAAGACCGTTTGAAACGCGGCGTTGGGGGATAGGCGGCATTCAGGCAGTCAGGCAGGTTTTCGTGCAGAACTTCCGCCAGCAGGCGGCGATAAAACAGCCAGAACAGCGCTGTCAGCGGAACGTCGAGCCAAAAAATATCTTCCCAGCCGTGCCCGCAGTTCACTGGTTTGCCGTAAAGGAAATAGGCGAAATCGGGCGACATTGCGCCCAAAACCAGTGCGGGAAAATGCAGAAAGCGGCAGCGTGCCAGCGGCAGAATGAATGCGGGATGGGCGAGGGTAAAAGGCATGGCGTAGGTATGGCGTAGGTATGGCGTCGATCGGGAACGATGGGCGAGTCTGTCTATCCGCCCTAATCGCGTGATATGGCGATGGTGTGCTTGATATGTTTCAAGTTGGCGACGATGACAAAAGTCATAATGACCAGCAGCGACCATGCGCTCCATTTGCTGATGTGAACCGCCGACCAGGCGCCGAGCTGGTTGGGGTATTGCCACACACCCGCGAAGGTGCCGATGTTTTCAGCCAGCCAAATGAAAAAACCGATGAGCACGAAAGCCAGCAGCAACGGCATTTTGCGGACACGGTCGTAAGGGGTGAAGTACACGGTGGTGCGGGCATAGAGACCGAGGATGAAGGCGCCGATATACCCGCGGTAGTCGCCGATATAGTGGTGGGTAAAGAAGTTGGCATATACCAAAAGCGCGGCAAGGGTGGCGAGCCAGTACGGCGGATGGCTCTGGATTTTGATGTCGAACAGCCGCCAGGCCTGGATGATGTAGCTGCCGACGGCGGCATACATGAAGCCGGTAAAGAGCGGCACGCCGAAGAGTTTGGTATAGCCTGCGCCCGGGTACGCCCACGACTGGATACTGCCGGAAGTTTTGAATACCTCAAGCGCGAAGCCGATCACATGAAATAGCGTGATCGATTTCACTTCGTCCCATGTTTCAAATCCATACGCCAGCATCGCGGCCTGCACAGCCAGCGCAAATATTAATAACAAATCATAGCGGGCCATGCCTGCCCAGCCTTCGCGCGGTACGGCGAACATGGCGATAAAAAACAGCCCTGCAAACAGGCAGGCGCGAGCCTCTTTCAGGCCAAAAAACCAGAATTCGGTGAGAAAACGCCTGCCGCCGCGCAGATCGGGATGATCGGAATGATGGGTGAGCCAGTCATCAAGTCGGTTGAGCATTTATATTGATACACGTCGGCGGGTCGCCGCTCCCCACATCGTTTGGGGATGTCCAGACAGCCCGCCTGATTATTAACAAGCAAACCAAGGTGTCGGAAGTGTCAGAATAGCCCGACGATGTTGCCGTTTTCGTCCACGTCGATTTTTTCGGCGGAAGGCACTTTTGGCAGGCCGGGCATTTTCATGATTGCGCCGCAGATGGCGACGATAAAGCCTGCGCCGGCCGAGAGGGTCAGGTTGCGCACCGTGATGTTGAAACCGCTTGGGCAGCCCAATAGCTTGGCGTCGTCGCTAAATGAGTATTGGGTCTTCGCCATGCAGATTGGTAGTTTGTCCTGGCCGGATTTTTCCAGCGCGGCAATCTCGGCAAGCGCCTCGCGGCTGAAATCCACATCGGCGGCGCCATAGATGCGTTGGGCGATGGTGCGGATTTTGTCTTTGATGCTGTTGCTGACCTCGTAGGCATAGGCAAAATTGTTCGGTTGCTTGTCTATTGCCGCCAGCACCTTATGTGCCAGATCGGCGCCGCCTGCGCCGCCTTTGCCCCATACCTCGGTCAGTGAGACATCTACGCCGTGCTCAGCGCAGGCCGCCTGAATCAGGGCAAGTTCGGCCTCGGTGTCGGACACAAAACGGTTGAGCGCGACGACGACCGGTAGGCCGAACACGTTTTTCAGGTTGCTGATATGACGCAGCAGATTGGGTAAGCCGCGTTGCAGTGCGTCGAGGTTTTCCTGCCCCAGGTCTTCCCGCGCGACGCCGCCGTTGTATTTCAGGGCGCGCACGGTGGCGACGAGCACGGCGGCATCCGGTTTGATTCCGCTCAAACGGCATTTGATATCGCAGAATTTTTCCGCCCCCAGATCGGCTCCGAAACCTGCCTCGGTCACGGTGTAATCCGCCAAATGCCGCGCCACGCGGGTTGCCAGGACGGAATTGCAACCATGCGCGATATTGGCGAATGGGCCGCCGTGCACGAATGCGGGCGTACCGGCGATGGTCTGCACCAGATTGGGTTTGATCGCGTCTTTCAGCAAAGCCGCCATCGCCCCGTGGGCGTTCAGGTCGCGGGCGTAAATTGGGCGGCCGTCTTTGGTGTAGGCGATCAGAATATTGCCCAGGCGGGTTTTCAGGTCGGTCAGGTCGTTCGCCAGACAGAACACCGCCATGACTTCGGAAGCTACGGTGATATCAAAACCGTCGGGGCGCAGCACACCGTCGGTCGGCTTGCCCATGCCGCTGACGATATTGCGCAGCTGGCGGTCGTTCATGTCTATTGCGCGCCGCCACAGGATGCGCTTGGGGTCGATGCTCAGCGCATTGCCTTGATAGATGTGGTTGTCGAGCATCGCTGCCAGGAGATTGTTGGCCGCGCCGATGGCGTGGAAGTCACCGGTGAAGTGCAGATTGATGTCTTCCATCGGCAAAACCTGCGCATAACCGCCGCCTGCCGCGCCGCCCTTGATACCAAAGACAGGGCCAAGCGAAGGCTCGCGCAGGGCGACGGCCGCCTGTTTGCCGATGTGGTTCAGCGCGTCGGCCAGACCGATGGTTACGGTGGTCTTGCCTTCGCCTGCCGGCGTCGGGTTGATGGCGGTGACCAGAATCAGATGCCCTGCCTTTGGGGGCAGCTTGAAGGCATCGGCAGGATTGATTTTGGCTTTGTAATGGCCGTATGGCTCAAGCTGCTCGTGTTTCAGTCCCAGCTTGCCGGCGATGTTGGCAATCGGCTGCATGACGGATTCCTGGGCGATTTGAGCGTCTGTCTTATGGTTCACGGTCATTTCCTTTACAAAAAAGCGGGCGGTTTGCCTGCTGGTTTGGGGATAGTGGGGCAGAAGATGCGGCCGGGGTGGCGGCGAAGACACGCTGCGGGTCGAGCTGGTTCAGGCAGTCCAGATGCCCCAGCGGGCATTCGCGCTGAAAACAGGGGCTGCATGCCAGATTGAGGCTGAGCACCCGCGCACGCGGCGAGAGCGGCGGCGTGAAAGCGGGAGACGACGATCCGTATAACGCAATCAGCGGCCGATCCAGGGCAGCCGCGACGTGCATCAGTCCGGAGTCGTTGCAGACGACGAAATCGGCGCAGGCAATCAGATCGATGGCCTGGGTCAGCGAAGTCTGCCCGCAGAGATTGCGCAGCGCAGTATTTTCGTGGCTATCGGCAGCAACGGCATTCGCGGTATCTGCGGTATCTGGGTCGGCCGATGCGCTGCGGGTAAGGATTTCGTCGCCAATTGCGCGATCTTTGGCCGAACCGAGCAGCCAGACCTGGTAGCCGCGCACCATCAGTTCGTCCGCCAGCGTCGCAAAGTGGCGCGCTGGCCAGCGCTTGGCCGGGCCATATTCGGCGCCGGGGCAGAAGACAGCGATTTTTTCCGGATGGCTTGAGAGATTCAGCGCCGCCAACGTCGCTTTTTGCTGCGCATGTTCCGAGACGAGACGCGGATTTGGCAAGGGACGGTGCAGGGGCGCGCCCAGTGCTTCGGCAAGCTGCGCAAAGCGCTCGACCATTTTGGGGAGCGCTGCCGGGTCGAGTGTGTGGCGTTGATTGATGAGGCCATAGCGTGATTCGCCGGTAAAGCCGACACGTTGCGGAATGCCAGCCAGCCAGGGGATCAGCGCCGACTTGAGCGAGTTGGGCAGCACATAGGCGCGCCGGTAGCCGCGTGCCGATAGTTGGCGCGCCAGCCGGTAGCGGGCGGACAGGGCGAGTTCGCCGTGGGCGAACGGGTTGTCGATGATTTCGCTGATTTCCGGCATGCGGCGCAGAACAGGCGCGACCCAGGCGGGGGCAAGCGCATCAAGCGTGAGACCCGGGGATCGCTCTTTCAGGCGCATGAACAGCGGCTGCGCCATGACCGCATCACCAATCCAGGCGGGAGCGACGATCAGCGCGCGTTCATGAATCGGCGTCGGCATGGCGTGAAGGCGAAGGGAATAAAGCGTCCGCTAGGAAAAATTAATCAGAATGAATCCGGAAAGGGGCCAAGAAAACGGATTGACCAGGAACATTCTCCGCTATGCCATGAGGCGAACGCTTGGCGTTATGGCGTTATCTTGCGCCCAGGCGTACTTCTCACATGGTTCAGAATGGCTTTGGGCTGCCGGGCGTTTTTGCCCCTGATTGATGGGCGCCTCATGCGTGTTCTTGCCGTGCGCTTATGAAAGCGCCCGCCATAAGCCGTGTAAAGAAGCGGGCCGGAAGCGGGCGGCATCCGGGAGTCTTGTGGCTAGACGTAGCTGAGCCAGTCGGCATACTGCGGCAGACGGCCGTTGACGCAGTCGAAATACCGTTGTTGCAGCTGTGCTGTGATCGGTCCGCGCACCCCTTCGCCGATCTGGCGGTTATCAAGTTCGCGAATCGGCGTAACCTCGGCGGCCGTGCCGGAGAAAAAGGCTTCATCGGCGATGTAAATATCGTCGCGCGTCAGGCGGCGGGTGCGGACTTCCAGGCCGAGATCCTTGGCCAGCGTAATGATGGTGTCGCGCGTAATGCCGACCAGCGCGGAGCTGAGCTCCGGCTCGTAGAGCACGCCCCCCTTAACGATAAACAGGTTCTCGCCCGAGCCTTCGGCGACAAAGCCGTCAACGTCGAGCAGCAGCGCTTCGTCATAACCATTGTCAGTGGCTTCCATATTGGCCAGGATGGAATTGGCGTAAGTTGCGGCGAACTTGGCGCGCGCCATCGTCACGTTAATGTGGTGGCGGGCAAAGGAAGCCGTTTTGACGCGGATGCCTTTTTCCATGCCATCGGCGCCCAGGTAAGCGCCCCACGGCCAGGCGGCGATAGCGACGTGTACCGTGACTCCCTTGGGGGAAACGCCCATTTTTTCCGAACCATAGAAAGCGATGGGGCGGATGTAGCCGGATTCGAGCTGGTTGGCACGCACGACTTCCTTCTGTGCTTCGATCAGTACGGATCTATCGAAGGGGATTTTCATCATGTAAATGTGCGCTGAGTTGAACAGGCGTTCGGTGTGCTCCTTGAGCCGGAAAATGGCGGTGCCGGATTCGGTTTTGTAAGCACGCAGCCCTTCGAAGACAGACAGGCCGTAATGCAGGGAATGCGTGAGAACGTGCGTATTCGCTTCGCGCCAGGGGATGAGTTTTCCGTCTTTCCAGATAAAACCGTCGCGGTCGGCCATTGACATGATGTTTTCTCCCTTTGCTACTACAGATATGGCTGGAATGTCTGACTATGAATGCAGAAGCCTTGCGTATGCTCAGATACTGCAAACTTCTATCAATGCCAGAAAACGGCCATTCTAGCCGATTTCATGGTGGCTTGGCGGTAAAATGGCGCTTTCGGACCGATCACTGACCCATGACCCGGAATCTGCATGTGACCGTTGCCGCCATCGCCGAACGCGATGGCCGCTTTTTGCTTGTCGAAGAAGAAACCGACACGGGAATCCGCTACAACCAGCCCGCCGGACATCTGGAACACGGCGAATCGCTCACAGACGCCGTCATTCGCGAGACGCTGGAAGAAACCGGCTACACCTTTGTTCCGGACGCATTGGTCGGTGTTCACCACTGGCATAAACCAGACAGCGAAATGACGTATGTACGCTTTGTCTTTGCCGGCGTGGTAAACGGGCACGATGCGGCGCGGCCGCTCGACCAGGGCATTATTGCTGCGCACTGGCTGGATTTTCAGGAAATCCGCGCACTCGAACGGGATGGACGCCTGCGCAGCCCGCTGGTTATGGGCGCTCTGGACGACTGGCGCGCAGGCCGACGCTACCCACTGGCGGCGGTGACATTTTACGGATGAAGCAACGGATCAGCGGATCATCTTATCGGGGCCCATGCCGCGCGCAGTACCGGTGGAGATGACGGCGGGCGCAACGGAGATGGCGACGAATGGCAACGAATTGCAACGAATAGCAAAGAATAGCGGCGAACAAGGCGGCAGACAGGATGAGGATGGGTGAAAAACGTCATGGGTGAGAAAACGTATACGCAACTGCTGGCAGAGGCCCGTCAATGTGCGCCGGCAGAACTGCGGGAAGGCGATGGGCGCACGGTCGTCGTTGGTCTGTCCGGTGGCGTCGACTCCTCGGTCGCCGCACTTTTACTCAAACAGTGGGGCTGGCACGTCATCGGGCTGTTCATGAAAAACTGGGAAGACGATGACGACGATGAATACTGCTCGTCGCGCCAGGATTTGATCGATGTCATGAGCGTGGCCGATACGATCGGCATTGATGTTGAAGTCGTCAATTTCGCCAGTGAATACCGCGAGCGCGTATTCTCGATTTTTCTCGATGAATATCAGGCCGGGCGCACGCCCAATCCCGACGTGCTGTGCAATTCAGAAATCAAGTTCAAGGCCTTTCTCGATCATGCGATGGGGCTGGGCGCCGAAAAGATCGCTACCGGCCATTACGCGGGCGTCCGTCAGGTGGACGCCGTGCATGGCGCGGACGGTAAATTCCAGCTGCTCAAAGCGGCGGATGCGACGAAGGATCAAAGCTATTTTCTGCATCGCCTCAATCAGGCGCAGCTCGCGCGCACACTATTTCCGCTGGCCGGGATGCTCAAACGGGATGTGCGCGCCCTGGCTTCGGCGGCAACGCTGCACGTCGCACTCAAGAAGGATTCGACCGGCATCTGTTTCATCGGCGAGCGTCCTTTCAAGGAATTTTTGATGCGTTACCTGCCGCCGTGCAAGGGTGAGATTCGCAGCCTTGACGACGGCCGATTGCTGGGCGAACACGACGGGCTGACCTTTTACACACTCGGCCAGCGTAAAGGATTGCACGTCGGTGGCGTCAAAGGAGGCAAGGGCAGCGATACCGGTGATCATGCCGCCTGGTTCGTGGCCAAAAAGGAGATGGCGCGCAATATCCTGTATGTCGTTCAGGGGCACGATCATCCCGCGCTGCGGGCGACGGCGCTGCATGCCGGTCAGCTTTCCTGGATCGCCGGCGATTGCCCGGCGGACCGGCCGCAGACGGCGCATCCCTATACGGCCAAAACGCGCTATCGGCAGGCCGATGCCCCGTGCGTCATCGAGCAGATCGACGCGGCGGGCTGCCGCCTCAGTTTTGCCGAGCCGCAATGGGCTGTGACACCAGGGCAGTCCGTCGTGATTTACGAGGACCGTATCTGTCTGGGCGGGGGCATCATTGCCTGAGAGGTTCCGATCCGACCAGCGCCACGGCCAGGTTTACGGCAGATTAGCGTTGCCGCCGTTGCGCCTTGTGTTCATCAGCATTGCGCTGGCAGAAGTCGGTTATCCTGGCCTGTCGCTCTGGGCAGAGCTGGCGTGAGACTGCAGCGGCGGTGACCGGCGCCGATTTTTCCGCGATCCTCGGTGTGCTTGCACTGTCGCTGGTCAATTATCTGTTTCGCTTTCTGCGCCAGGTCCGCTATTTGCATCTGCTCGATGCGCGCCTACCGTGGCGCATTAATCTTGCCGCCTGTTTTTCCGGTTTTGCGCTGACGACCAGTTACGGGAAGCTGGGCGAAACCCTGCGTTCGTTGTTGCTCAAGCCGCGAGGCGTGCCGGTACCAGCCAGCCTCGCGGCCTTTCTCGCCGAACGTGTCAGCGATGGGTTGGCGGTGTTGTTGCTGGCTGGCATCGGTCTGTGAGAGTATGCATCGGCGCAGGGCCGGTTGTCGGCGGAGTGTTGCGAGTATTGCTCCTCGTTTTTACGGCATTGCTGCCTGGCTGAAGGCATCGGCTTCTGGTGGCTGCTTGCCGCACTGGGGCATTCGCTGGCGGTGGTGACTGCGCTGTTCGTTTACGCGTTTGCCCTGCTGGTCGGCGGACTGTCGTTTCTGCCGAGCGGCCTGGGTAACCGTGAAGCGACGATGATCGGGCTATTCTCGTTGTACTAGGGGCTGTTTTTCTGGCGAGACAAAAAACGATGGGACCGGAATCATGAGTTTGCGTGCATGGGGACGTTTGCCGGTTATGCCGGCGGCGGAAGAAATCTGGTGGAATGACCGTACTGCGGCGCTGCCACCGTTATCTTCCCTGATTTCTGCTGCTGGCGGGATGCTGGCGTATGGCAATGGCCGCAGTTATGGCGATGTTTGCCTGAACAGCGGCGGGGCACTGCTGCATACGCGCGGTCTTGACCGGCTGATGGCATTCGATGCAGTCACCGGTGTGATGACCTGCGAGGCGGGGGTGCTGCTTTCCGAAATCCTTGATGTCTTCGTTCCACGCGGCTGGTTTCTGCCGGTGACGCCGAGCACCCGTTTCGTCACCGTCGGTGGGGCGATCGCCAACGATGTGCACGGCAGGAATCATCACGGATCGGGGACGTTCGGCTGCCATGTCCGCCGCTTCGAGCTGTTGCGCTCGGACGGTTCGCGCCACATTTGCTCACCGCAGGAAAATGCGGAACTCTTTTCCGCGACGATCGGCGGCATGGGGCTGACGGGGCTGATTACCTGGGTCGAGCTGGCGCTCAGGCCCATCCCGAGTGCGTATGTCGAGGTTGAAAACACACGTTTTTCCGGCCTGGACGAATTTTTTGCCCTCAATGCCGAGGTCGAGGCCAAGCACGAATACGTCGTCGCCTGGGTCGATTGCCTGGCGCCTTCGCTGCGCGGTATTTTCATGGCGGGTGATCATGCGCCGGAGGGCGGTTTTGTAATGCGGAATCAAACGCGGTTAGGCATACCGTTTACGCCGCCGTTCTCGCTGGTTAACCGCCTCTCGTTGCGCGCTTTCAATGCTGCGTATTACAACCGGCCGCTGGCCTTGCATCAGATCGTTCACTACGCGCCGTATTTCTACCCGCTCGACGCTGTTCAAAACTGGAACCGTATTTATGGGCCGCATGGCTTTTTTCAGTATCAGTGTGTTCTCCCGATGGCGGCGCGCGAAGCGGTCGGCGAGGTATTCAACGCGATTTCCGCCGACGGCCGCGGCTCTTTCCTGGCTGTGCTCAAGACTTTTGGCGAGCGGACCAGCCCCGGCCTGATGTCGTTCCCCATGCACGGCATGACGCTGTCACTCGATTTTCCCAATGATGGCGCCCTGACGCTGGCGTTGTTCCGGCGGCTCGACGCGATCGTCGAGGCAGCCGGTGGGCGCCTGTACGCAGCCAAGGATGCGCGCATGAGCGGCGTTTTCTATCGCCGCAGCTATCCGCGCTTTGAGGAATTCATGCACCATGTCGATCCGGCCTTTTTGTCGGATTTCGCGCGGCGCGTGCTGTCATGATGGTTACAAGGACGGTGGGAAGGTAAGCATGCAAGAAAAAATCCTGATCATCGGCGCAACATCGGCGATTGCCGAGGCCGTTGCGCGCCTCTGGGCGGCGCGCCGTTGCGCGTTATTTCTCGTCGGCCGCCGGGAGGAACGCCTGGAAGCGATTGCCGCCGATCTGTGCGTCCGTGGCGCGGCTTCGGTTGAGTGCTTTACGATGGATGCGTGCGATAGGGAACGCCACGCCGCCATGCTCGACGCGGCGCTGGCCTCGCTCGGCGGGCTGGATACTGTTTTGATCGCGCATGGTTCCTTGCCCGACCAGAGAGCCTGCGAGGCTTCCGTTGAGCAGACGCTGCATGAGATCGACAACAACGGCGTTTCGGTCGTTGCGCTGTCGACGCGACTGGCACAGCATCTGGCCAAGCAGGGGCACGGCTGCCTCGCCGTCATCGGCTCGGTCGCCGGTGATCGCGGCCGACAGAGCAACTACGTTTATGGCGCGGCCAAGGGCATGGTCGATATTTTTCTGCAGGGCCTGCGCAACCGGTTGGCAGGAAGCGGCGTTCAGATCCTGACGATTAAACCCGGTTTCATCGATACGCCGATGACGGCGGCCTTTGCCAAGGGAGCGCTGTGGCGCACACCGCAGGCGATTGCCGGCGATATCGTCGAGGCCGTCGAACGCCGGCGTGATGTCGTTTATCTGCCGGGATTCTGGCGCGTGATCATGTTCGCCATTCGCCATATTCCCGAATGTATTTTCAAGAAGCTGTCATTGTGAGCCGCAGGGGTAACGCGCAGACATGGGCGCCAATATGGCCGGCGCGGCAGCAGCGGCGGTCCGGTGAGCGGCTGGAAATGCGCTTTGCCGTGAGGCTGCGCGCATGCCGTATTTTTGTGAGCGCGTTGGTCTGATGCGGCGGAAAATCGCGCTGATCGTTGCCGTGGCGCTGGTCGGCGTTGCCGCCGGCCTCGGCGCAGCGGCGCTTTCGGCGTTAATTCACGGTGTTGAAATTCTAGCCTTCGGACAGGGAGAATCGGCAGCGCTGCGCATCGTGACCGACGGTACGACGCCTTTGCGGCGTTTGCTGGCGCTGATGGGCGGCGGGGCGCTGGTCACGCTCGGCTGGTGGTGGCTGCAAACGCGCGGCCGGCCTGTGGTGAGCGTCGAAGCTGCTGTGGTGGCGGAGACATCGGCGGCGGCGCGGCCGCCATTCCCCGAAGGCGTCATCCATGCATTACTCCAGATTGTGGCCGTCGGTGTAGGAGCGCCCGTCGGGCGGGAGGTGGCGCCGCGCGAATTGGGTGCGCTGTTCGCCGGACGCATCGCCGATGCGCTGAAAATCGATGATGAAATGCGGCGCGTGCTGGTGGCCTGCGGCGCGGCCGCCGGGCTGGCCGGTGTGTATCATGTGCCGTTCGCCGGTGCGATCTTTGCCCTGGAAATATTGCTCGGCGCGTTTACCGTGCGCAATGCGAGTATCGCTTTGGCCGTTTCGGTTATTGCCACGGTGGTGGCGCGGATCGAGGTTTCGCCCGAAGCGTTTTATGCCGTCGGCCAGGTCAGCGTTTCGATTTCTTCCGTGCTGTGGGCGGCTGTTGTGGGGGCGCTGGTGGGGCTGCCGGCTGAAGGCTTTGGACGTGCGGTCAAAGAAGCTGAAAGGCGCCGCTGTCGGAAATTTCAGGTGCTCTGGGCAATGCCTTTGGCGTTTTTATTGAGCGGCATCGTGGCGATCTGGTTGCCGCAAGTACTGGGCAATGGTCGCTCGGTGGCGCAGACTGCGTACTGGGGGGCGTCGCTCGGGCTATGCGCGGCGTTGCTCATCGCCAAGGCGGCCGTGGTTTTGCTGACACTGCGTAGCGGGGTGTTCGGCGGTACGCTGACGCCGGCGCTGGCGCTCGGCGCAGTCGCGGGGCTGTTGGCAGGCTTGCTGGTGCAGCCGTTCTGGCCGTCCGTCAATTTGCTGACGGCATCCCTGGCGGGGTCGGCGGCTTTTCTGGCAGTGTCGATGCGTGCGCCTTTGACCGCGCTGGCGCTGGTGATCGGATTTACGGCGCAGTCCGCGCCGGGGTATCTGACCCTGGCGGCGGCTGTGGCTGCGGGCATGTTCGTCGCGGCGCTGTGGCCTGCGGCGCGCCGGCATAATTGATGCGTTTGCCTGATGGCGAAAGGGCAGGCGAAGGCGTGGGATAATGGACGCCCATCCAATGCCAGATTTACGAAGGAGCGCGATCTCATGAGCAATGCAGGCACTTTTCCCAAGGATATTTACACGGAACCGCAGGCCGATGTGCATACGCTGAAATGCCTGGGGCCGCTGACACGCATGGCTGGACTTTGGCAAGGCGAGCGCGGCATGGACGTTAAGCCCAAGGCCGAGGGGCCAAAGCAGCAGACTTATGTGGAACGCATCGAACTACAGCCGATCGATCCGCAGACCAATGGCCCGCAGCTGTTCTATGGCCTGCGCTATCACACGCACATCACCAAACCGGATCAGGTCAAGACTTACCATGACCAAGTCGGTTACTGGTTGTGGGAACCGGCGAACGGCACGGTCATCCACACCTTGACCATCCCGCGCGGGCAGGTGGTGATGGCCGGCGGCACGGTTGCGCCGGATGCCAATGAGTTTGAACTCACTGCCCGCCTGGGCGATCCGGTTTATGGCATTTGCTCGAATCCCTTTCTCGACCATGCATTTAAGACCGTTGAGTTTCGCATCCGGGTCCGGTTTAACGACGATGGCACCTGGTTCTACGATGAAGATACGGTCATGAAGATTCAAGGACAGGCGGAGTTGTTTCACCATACCGACCATAATGTGCTGACCCGGATTGCTGAGGCGACGCCCAATCCGTTGGCGCGCGTCTGAGCGGTGATGGCAGGCGAGGAAGCCCGTCTGGTACTGCAACGGTCAAAACGGAAAAGCCTGAGACAGGTGACTGCATAATCGGAGAAAAATGCGGAGGATGCCGTGCTCGTTAATTGTGTTGCCTATCTGAATGGGGCGCGTCTGGCGGACATTGCCGTTGAGGATATTGGCCGTTACCTCGGGCAGCCGGGATGCTTTGTCTGGGTGGCCTTGTGCGATGCGACGCCGGAAGAACTGGAGTTCATGCGCAAAGCGTTTGGACTGCATGAACTGGCGGTGGAAGACGCCAGGCACGGCGAACAACGGCCAAAAATCGAGGAATACGGCGATTCGCTATTTTCCGTCATGCGGCTGCTGGATTTTAAGGAAGGCGAATTCAGTGTTGGCGAGCTGGACGTGTTTGCCGGGCACAATTATGTTCTCTCGATCCGGAATAACAGCGCGCGGGATTTCCAGATCGTGCGCGAGCGTTGTGAACGCCAGGCGGGGTTGCTCAGGCAGGGCGCCGGATTTGTGCTTTATGCCCTCATGGACGCGGTCGTTGATCGCTATTTTCCGATCATCGATGCACTGGAAATGACGCTGGAGGAAATCGAAGAGCGGATTTTCGAAAAGGGCGCGGCCAATGCCAATGTCAGGCGGCTGTATGACCTCAAGCATCAAGCCATGCAATTGCGGCATGCCGTTGCCCCGCTGCGGGAAGCCGTCGGAAAACTCTCCGGCGAGCTGGTGCCCGAGTTATGCGCCAATTCCCGCGAATATTACCGCGATGTTTACGACCATCTGACGCGCATCAACGCTTCCATTGACGCCATCCGTGAAACGATCGGCACGGCTATTCAGGTGAATCTTTCGATGGTGACCATCGAAGATAACGAAGTCACCAAGCGCCTTGCCGCCTGGGCCGGGATCTTTGCCATGGCAACCGCTTTTGCCGGTATTTGGGGAATGAATTTCAAGGAAATGCCCGAACTGGGCTGGGCATACGGTTATCCGATGGCGCTGGGCGTCATCGTTTCCGCCAGCGTCATTCTCTACATCCGCTTCAAACGCGCGGGCTGGCTGTAGCGGAAGTATCTATCCGGGAGCGGTTGGGCGGCGGATTATGCGCCGCCTTGTCTTTGGGAAAGTCGAGCCGCTATTGGCGCTTTCGGAGCGCCCCCGAAATCTAAAAAAACAGGGCAGAAAACATAAATTGCTCTGAGGCCCTTTAAATACAAGGGGCTCAGGGCATCAAAAAACATAAACTGGAACACCGTGCCCGACCAACCTCCTGCAACCCTTATAAACAGGGCATCTCCGCACAGGCGCCCGGAAACGCCCTATCCACGCGGGCTCCAGAGCATGTGCTCTGAGATGCCCTGTTTACGCGGGCTCCAGCGGCGCCTAAAAAACCTCTCACTGTAGGCGAGCGGTTTGGAGAAAGGACAAAGGGATAGAAAGAGAACAGCGGGCAGAATCAGATTTTGTCTGAAATAGAAAGCGCTCAGCCCTTTCTGCTACTTCGGGGCATCTCCTCCACAGGGAGAAAATTAAAAAACCATTGACTGCCGACGCGACGGCTCCGTTATGCTTTCCCAAAAAAAGCTGCCCGCAAGCCCGCGTATTTAGGGCATTTCCGAAGGGGAATACCGTGAAACCCTTATAAACAGGCCATCTCCGGGCAGGCGCCCGGAAACGCCCTATTCACGCGGGTTTCGGAGCATGTGCTCTGAGATGCCCTGTTTACGCGGGCTCCAGAGGCGCCTGTCGGCGAATGTGCTGCGTGTGGCCGCCGGCCGGCGCCGATCAGGCTTGCGGCACGGTGTCGATGAAGGCTGGGCGCTGCATCAGCTTGTCGTAAAGCCGGGCGAGGTTGGCGTACCGTTCACGCCAGTTAACTTCGGGCAGGCGGAATTCGAGATAGCCTAGCGCACAGCCGACGCTGACATCCCCCAGCGTGTACTGCTTGCCTAGGCAATAGGCGCCGTTTCCCAGGTCGTTCGACATGTATTCGCAGCCGCGGGCGATTTTGCCGTACTGGCGGTCGATCCATTCCTGGCTGCGCTGGAGAGACGGGCGCTTGCGTTCAAGGAAAATCTGCGCCGCCGCATCGCAGATGCCGTCAGCCAGAGCGGCCCAGCGCTTGACTTCGGCGCGCTCGCGATTGGATTCGGGCATCAGCTTGTTGTTCGGGGCAACGCTGTCGATGTATTCGACGATCACGCCTGAATCGAACAGCACGGTCGAATCGTCGAGAATCAGGACAGGAACCTTGCCGAGCGGATTGATGTCCGGAACGCCGGACGTTGCGTCCCACGGCGAATCGATGACAAATTCGTAATCGATCTTCTTCTCGGCGAGAACGACTCGTACCTTGCGAACAAAGGGGCTGGTAAGCGTGCCAACAAGCTTCATCTTTTAGCGTGAGGGGCGAAAATGACGCGGTCGATTATAGCATCGGCCGCAAGGATGCTGCTCAATAGTGTGAAATAGTGCACAAATTTCACGCCAATACAGGTCGCTGATGCTACACAATTTTGCCGGACGCACGTGCGCGGCCGCCACCGTTTCCGCTCAGGTACTCAGGTAGAATGGCGGCGGAACCGCACCGTTCGATCGGCGGCAGATGCGCTTCGCACCGAGCCGCTGCCTTGCGTTTTGACAAAAATGACAGGAATACAGGAATACGAGATGTCCGAAATGTCTTTTGAACCCATTGTTGCGCTGTCGCCGCTGGATGGCCGTTATGCTGGCCGAGTTGATGCGCTGCGTGCGCAGTTTTCCGAATATGGCCTGATTCACCGGCGGCTGGAAGTTGAAATCGGCTGGCTCAAAGCGTTGGCGGCTGAGCCGCATTTCGGCGAGATCCTGCCCTTTTCGGCACAAACCAGCGCAGCGCTTGATGCCCTGGTTGCCGGGTTTTCTCCTGCCCAGGCCGTCGAGGTCAAGGCGATCGAGGCAGAGACCAATCACGACGTCAAGGCGCTGGAATACTGGATCAAAAAAGCCTTGGCCGACACTCCTGAAGTGATGCGCGTTGGCGAATTTATTCACTTCGCCTGTACTTCGGAAGACATCAACAATCTCTCGCATGCGCTGATGCTCAAGTCGGCACGCGACGAAGTGTTGTTGCCGGCGCTCGACCGCGTTATCGAACGTATGCGCGACCTGGCGCATATGCATGCCGCCCTGCCGATGATGTCGCGTACCCATGGGCAACCGGCCACGCCGACGACACTCGGCAAGGAAATCGCCAACGTCGTTGCCCGGCTCGATCGCGCGCGCAGGCATATTGCGGATATCCGCCTGCTGGGCAAAATCAACGGCGCGGTCGGCAATTACAACGCGCATCTGGCGGCGTATCCGGACTTTGACTGGGAAAGCTTTGCGCGCCGTTTCGTCGAGGGGCTGGGCTTGGAATTTAATCCTTACACCATCCAGATCGAACCGCACGATGCCCTGGCCGAGCTGTTCGACGCCTTCGTCCGTGTCAATACGATTCTGATCGACTTTGATCGCGACGTCTGGGGCTATATCTCGCTGGGCCTGTTCCGGCAGAAGCTAAAAGCCGGCGAGATCGGTTCCTCAACGATGCCGCACAAAGTCAACCCGATTGATTTTGAAAATTCGGAAGGCAATCTCGGCCTGTCCAACGCACTGTTGCGGCATCTATCGGAAAAACTGCCGATCTCGCGCTGGCAGCGCGATCTAACCGACTCGACGGTGCTGCGCAACATGGGCGTGGCGTTTGGCTACGCGCTATTGGCCTACGATTCACTGCTGCGCGGCCTGGGCAAGCTGGAGGCGGATGCCGAGCGCCTGAATGCCGACCTCGACGCCAACTGGGAACTGCTGGCCGAACCCATCCAGACGGTGATGCGGCGTTACGGCGTGGTCAACCCCTACGAAAAACTCAAGGCGCTGACGCGCGGCCAGCGCGTTTCGCGCGAAGATATGCAGGCATTCGTCCGCACGCTGGAGATTCCCGATGCGGCCAAGGCGGAACTCCTGGCACTGACACCGCAGACCTATCTTGGCAAGGCGGTCGAACTGGCGCAGCGTATTTGACGGAGGAAGCGCGCATGTCTGAAATACCAAAACCGTCAGAAACGCCAACATCGCCGGAATCGCCCGATCTACCTGCGTCGGTAGCCGGCGAAAAGATGGACGACGAAGCGGCGGCCGCATCTGCCTCCAGTTTCGCGGCCAATCTCAAAAAACTGCCGGGTATTTCGCATTTGGCTGCCATTGATCTGTTTGACGCCGAAGGCGATGCCGTGGCGCGTGTCGAAAATAAACCCGGCAGCCAGGGGGCGCTGGCAATCTACAACCATCTGGCGCAAACATATGGCGCGATTACGCCGGAAGCCGCGCGCAAAGGGCTGGATTTGTTTGCAGAACATGTTGCGGACGCCCGCGCGCATCCCGGCAAACATCCCAACATCGACCGGCTGCTTACCCTGATCAAAGATAAAAAAACGTTGCGTATCAAGCATGTATTTGCATTCTGAAGGCATGCCTTGGTGAAGAACGGGAGAGGAGGAAATCCGATGAATGTGACTCGACGACGTGTGCTCGGCCTCATTGCCGCTTCCACATTACTGGCCGCGTGTGGAAAATCCGTCAAACTGGCCGCGATCGCCCCCGGCAAAACGGTGCTTGCCTTTGGCGATAGCGTTACGTTCGGCACCGGCGCCGCACCCGGCGAGGACTGGCCATCGCTGATCGCCGCACGAACCGGTTGGCGCGTGATCAACGCCGGCGTTCCGGGCGATACGGCAGAAGCCGGTAAAAACCGCCTGCCGGCGTTGCTGGCCGAACATCGCCCCGATCTGGTAATCGTGGAAATCGGCGGTAATGACTTTTTGCGCCGCCGACCAGATGAATCGGTCAAGGAAGACATTCGGCAGATGCTGCGCGAAATTCGCCAGCAGGGCGCTACGGTTGTTCTGGTTGCCGTGCCGGCATTTTCCCTGATGAGCGCCGTAGGAAAACCGGCGGATTCGCCGATTTATCAGGCATTGGGCAAAGAGGAAAAAATTCCCGTCATTGCCGATGTTTTTTCCGGTGTGCTTGGCCGGGCGGAATTGCGTGCCGACCCGATTCACCCCAATGCCCAGGGTTACGCGCGTATGGCGGCAGAAATGACCGATCGCTTGCGGGAACTGGGGCTGTTTTCCGGCAGCCGTTAGCGGATACCAATCCGTGGCCGCCTATTGATGGTTTGACACTACGCTGGAAAGTAAAGCGCTTTCTGACCAAGCGTGAGCATGTGAAAACATGAAAACACAGGAGGAGGCAACTATGGAATTTGCATCGAAAACGGTTCTGGTCACGGGCGGCGGATCGGGTATTGGCAAGGCGGCGGCGCTGGCCTATGCAAAAGAAGGGGCGGCGGTGGCGCTGACGTACATTACCAGCGCGGAGGAGGCTGTCGGCGTGGTGCGCGACATTCAGGCCGCAGGCGGCCGGGCGCTGGCTATTCGGGCCGATCTGACACGGGAAAATGAGGTGAAAAAAGTGTTCGAGCAGGCCGAAGGCGAACTGGGTGCGCTCGATGCGGTATTTGCCAACGCAGGTGGCATCATCGGACGTCGTCCGACGATAGAGATGACGCTCGATTTCTGGCGTGAAGTCATTGATGTCAATCTGACGAGTACTTTTCTGACGGCGCGAGCGGCATTTCAGCGCATGGCGCCGCGTCGCCGAGGCGCTATCGTGACGATGGCGTCACTGGCTGCTTTCAACGGTGCGGGGCCGGGTGCGGCCGCCTACGCAGCGGCAAAAGGCGCCATCGTGGCTTATACCCGTGCATTGGCGAAAGAGGGTGGGCCGTTCGGTATCCGCGTCAACGGCGTCGCCCCCGGGCTGATTGCCACGCGTTTTCACGAGCGCTTCAATACCCCGCAAGGGCGTCAGGCAGTTGTCGAGGCTACGCCGTTGGGCTGTGAAGGCGCGCCTGACGATGTGGCGCAAAGCGTGCTGTTTCTCAGCTCGGCGCGCTCGGCCTTCGTCACCGGCGAGATTGTGCAGATTAACGGTGGGGTGGGGTTCTTCTGAACTTTGTGGGGCTGATTGGGCATCACGCCAGGCCATGTCGTCTTGCGCCGGTTTTATTGCGGATGCAGAACCAGCGTTAGTGGAAGGCGAATGAAGGCAGCGTCATTGCCGGACGTGGCCACGACCACGGCAAAAGCACAAATCGTATGGGCGTGACGATGACGGGAATGACCGCCATCGGTTTAATCATGGCATCACCAAAGGTGAGTATCGGCCGCGGAGGATTTATGTTGCCGAACATGATCGACGGGGGATGAGCCGAGTACCGAAGCCGGACAGGTGCAGAACCAGGTGATGAAACACGGCCCAGCAGTGATGGGCAGCACACTGACAAAATGCCGAGGGGCATTTCTTAAAGCGCAGGACGTGCCAGCCAGCGTGCGATAAAGATCAGCCTGGCCAAGGCACGCAGGCATATTTATCCGTTGCTTGGCGGTAGTGATTTCCGCGTGTTACCAGGGTTACCCATGGCCGGGAATGAGGCCGGTGTGGAAGATGAAAAAGAAGAGGGATCAAGAGGCTTCCCGATCTTGGCGATGTCGGACATCAGGGCTTAATCATCGTGTGGCGCAGACAGGCACTGGCTTCGTAGGTCGAGACGGATGCCACTGGGGGTCAATGTATCGTGCGTTCAATTTATTCCGAAGTGTCGGGGGCTAGAGCCGGTGGGGCGGGGAGTTGAGGCAGAACAATTGACGGTTCGGGAATCTCGGAATCTCCGGGATTTTCAGGAGATGCAGCGGAGGATTCCGGCAAAACAGTGGCAGTGGGCGGTGTGGCGGGTGTATCGCTTTTCTGCATATCGGTTTTTTCGGTTCTCTCTTTTTCGGCCTTTCTTTTTACGGCCTTTTTTGTGTCTCCGGAAATCGCCTGACGAATGACGGCAGCCGTCTGGGGATGACTGTTCTGGACAGCGTAAAAGAGTGGGTTTTTGCCCTTGCCGTCTTCGCTGTTGGGGTCAGCGCCCCTATCGAGTAAAAGCCGGGTTAGCTTGGGTTGTCCTGTCGCGGCGGATAAATGCAGGACAGTTTGATTTGCCGCCGTCCTGAGGTTGATGTCGGCCTTTTCTTCGAGCAGCGCTTCCACTTCACGTATTCCACCAGAAATGACGGCAACGTGCAGTGGTGTCATGCCAATTCGATCCTGGGCGTTAACATCGGCGCCCTTGGAAATCAGGAAAGCGCTGGTGCGGCTGTTACCGTAAAAGGCGGCGATATGCAGGGGGGTTCTGCCGAGCGTATCCTTGGCGTCGACTTCAGCGCCATCGTCAATCAGCTTGCCGATTGCCTTAATATCACCGTGGGCAGCCGCTTTGGCAAGCGGTGTCTCGCCTGCTAGCACCATTTCCGTTGCGTCGATATCCTCCGTTTTTCTGCAAAAACCGAGACCGGCAATCAATACGGCGACCAGCAGCACGACGGCAAAGCGGCGCCCAAAGGCGAAAGCGGGACGGTCGGTTTTCATGGGGGATTGGCGTATCTGCGTGAAGATTGATATCAATCATACAGTGAAACTGCCGAAAAAGCGCTGTGCCCGGGTTGTCTCATTGCCAGTGGTTTGGGTGAGTGCGAGGCGCCGGTCGCGTTGATTCCCGTTGATTCGCGTTGATTTTTCCTGCAATGATGTTGCGCTTTGTCGCCACTGATCAAACGCTGAAGCGCTTTTGCATTTTTCATTGTGCTCAGGTTGACGTTACAATCGCACTTTCTCCCTTGTGTTGCCGGGCTTCGTGGTCGTGGCGGCACCTCGGCTGCACCGGAATCCTCCCCGGTGCGGCTGGCGGCTGCAGGAGAATTTGCCTGTACTGTTTTGTATTTACCTTTTTAATTTGACAAGGAAATTCAGACTATGTCCCGTTACACCGGACCACGCCTCAAAGTTATGCGCGCCCTGGGCGTCGAATTGCCTGGCCTATCGCGCAAATCGATTGAAAAACGCCCGCATCCGCCCGGCCAGCATGGTGGCAAGATGCGCAAAAAATCAGAATTCGGCGCGCAACTCCAGGAAAAGCAGAAGATTCGCTATAACTATGGCCTGGGTGAAAAACAGCTGCGCCGTCTGATTGTAGAAGCAGAACGCTCGAAAGATCCGACCGGCGAAAAATTAATTGAGCTGGCCGAACGTCGTCTCGACAATGTCGTGTTCCGCGCCGGTTTTGCACCGACCGGTATTGCGGCGCGTCAACTCGTTCGTCATGGACATATTCGGCTCAATGGCCGCCGGGTCGATATTCCCTCTGCGCGCGTCAAGCCGGGCGATGTCATTTCACTGAGCGAACGCGGTCAGCGCATTCCCATGGTGACGGAAACACTGGCCGAGCCGGCGCTGCGCCGTCCCGAGTGGATCAGCTTTGACGAACAAGCGCACACGGCAACCATTGCCCGGACGCCATCCGCCGACGAAGCGCCGTTTCCGATTGACCTCAAGCAGGTGGTCGAGTATTACGCCAATCGCCTGTAGTTTGGCAGACCGCTTACGCGGCGTGTTGTTTTTTCCGGCCTTGCTTTGGCAAGGCCGGTTTCGTTAACAGCCGCTTTTTTGGCATCGAAGGGGATCTCGGATAACCAGTCTACGCAGAATGCGCATCATCCGTAGTCGCATATCCCGTAGGATTAATTTTTCCGATTGATTTCTGGGTAGCAGGCGTTTCGGCTACAATCGGGCTTTCCCGCTGCTGAGCATTTCCATGACCAAATACGTTTTTGTGACCGGTGGCGTCGTGTCCTCGCTGGGCAAGGGCATCGCCGCGGCGTCCCTGGGTGCGATTCTCGAATCACGCGGCATCAAAATCACGCATCTCAAGCTCGATCCTTATATCAACGTTGATCCCGGCACCATGAGCCCCTTCCAGCACGGGGAAGTGTTCGTGACGGAGGATGGCGCCGAAACCGATCTGGATCTTGGGCATTACGAGCGCTTTACCAGCGTCAAAATGAGTAAGCGCAACAACTTCACGACTGGTCAGATTTACGAATCAGTCATCAAGAAGGAGCGGCGCGGTGAATACCTCGGCAAGACAGTGCAAGTGATTCCGCACGTCACCGACGAAATCAAGGCGCATATCCGCTCGGGTGCAGAAGGCGCTGAAGTGGCGATCATTGAGGTAGGTGGCACAGTCGGTGATATCGAATCCCTGCCTTTCCTGGAAGCGATTCGTCAGATGGGGCTGGAAGAAGGGCGCGACAACGCCTGTTATATCCATTTGACCCTGCTGCCGTATATTCCGACGGCCGGGGAACTCAAGACCAAGCCAACGCAGCACTCGGTCAAGGAACTGCGCGAGATTGGCATACAGCCGGATGTGTTGCTGTGCCGTACCGAGCGTCCGGTGCCAGCAAGCGAGAAAGAAAAAATTGCGCTGTTCTGTAACGTGCAGCCTGAAGCGGTGATCGAGTGTCTGGACGCCGATTCAATCTACAAAATTCCGGCGATGCTGCACAATCAGATGCTTGATGAAATCGTCTGCCACAAGCTGCATATTCTCGCCAAAGCCGCCGATCTCTCGGTATGGAAGCGGCTGGTTGAGGCGCTGGAAAATCCGGAGCGTACACTCAATATCGCCTTCGTCGGCAAATACGTCGATCTGACCGAATCCTATAAATCGTTGATCGAAGCCTTGTCGCATGCCGGAATGAATACGCGCAGCAAGGTTAAGATTCACTACATTGATTCTGAAGAAATCGAACGTGCGGGATGTCGTCTGCTGGAGGGTATGGACGCTATCCTCGTTCCCGGCGGATTCGGCCGGCGCGGCACGGAAGGAAAGATTCTTGCGATCCGCCATGCGCGCGAAAATAAGATTCCATATCTGGGCATCTGTCTGGGCATGCAACTGGCCGTCGTTGAGTACGCTCGCCATGTTGCCGACATGGAGGGAGCGCACAGCACCGAATTTTCCCAGGCAACACCTTACCCGGTGATCGGTCTGATTACCGAATGGCAGGATGCTTCCGGCAAAGTTGAAAAGCGCGACGCGCGCTCTGACCTGGGCGGGACGATGCGTTTGGGCGGCCAAATCTGCCAGTTGCGCGAAGGGACGCTGGCGCGCGAAATTTACGGGCAACCGACGATTGTCGAACGCCATCGGCATCGCTATGAAGTCAATAATGCCTTGCTTGGCGAACTCGAGGCCAAGGGATTGGTCGTCTCCGGCCGCGCTCCGGGCACCGAGCTGTGCGAAATGATCGAATTGCCGCGTGACCAACATCCCTGGTTTGTCGGTTGTCAATTCCATCCGGAATTTACATCGTCGCCGCGTCTCGGGCACCCGCTGTTCACAGCGTTCGTCCGTGCAGCCATCGACTACCAGAATCGTGGAGGGCGCGCATGAAACTCTGTGGTTTTGACGTTGGCCTTGACAGGCCGCTGTTCCTTATCGCGGGTCCATGCACGGCTGAATCGCTCGAACTTTGTGTCGACGTTGCCGGAACCCTGAAGGAAATCTGTGCCGAGCTTGCCTTGCCCTATATTTTCAAAGCCTCTTACGACAAGGCAAATCGCAGTTCTGGACAGTCGCCGCGTGGCCCCGGGCTTGAGGTGGGGCTACGCATTCTCGATGAGGTTCGCCGCCAGACAGGCGTTCCCGTTTTGACCGATGTCCATGAAATCGCCGATATTACGGCAGTTGCTTCCGTGGTCGATGTGCTGCAGACACCGGCCTTTCTGTGCCGTCAGACGGATTTCATCCACGCCGTTGCAGCGACGGGTAAGCCGGTCAATATCAAGAAAGGGCAGTTCCTGGCACCGGGTGACATGAAGCACGTCGTCGCCAAGGCCAGGGAAGCTAACGGCAGCGCAGAGACTCTGATGGTCTGCGAACGTGGCGCTTCATTCGGCTACAACAATCTTGTTTCTGACATGCGTTCGCTGGCGATTATGCGTGAAACCGGCTGTCCGGTTGTGTTCGACGCTACGCACTCGGTGCAGTTGCCTGGCGGGCAGGGAAGCTCTTCCGGCGGGCAGCGGGAGTTCGTGCCGGTGCTGGCGCGTGCCGCTGTTGCCACGGGCATTGCCGGCCTGTTCATGGAAACGCATCCGTGTCCGGAAAAAGCCTTTTCCGATGGACCCAACAGCTGGCCGCTTGATCGCATGGCCTCGCTGTTGCGCGTAGTGACGGCGCTTGATGGCCTCGTCAAGGCGCATGGTTTTGAGGAAATGCACTGAGCATTGATAAAGACTGGAATTTTTGCCCGTTCCGGGCAGATCGGGAGTGTGCAGTTCTGGTAAAAACTCCGGCAGAGAAAATGAAAATTCTGATTAATGAAGGAAAGCCATGAGTTCAGTCGTTGATATCGTCGCCCGTGAAGTTCTTGATTCACGCGGCAATCCTACCGTCGAATGCGATGTCCTGCTCGAATCGGGCGTTCTAGGCCGCGCGGCAGTGCCTTCGGGCGCTTCGACAGGCACGCGCGAGGCCGTCGAACTGCGTGATGGCGACGCGGCGCGTTATACCGGCAAAGGCGTGACGCAGGCCGTCGAAAACGTCAATACCGAGATCGTTGAGGCGGTTATTGGCCTGGATGCGCAGGAACAGGCTTTCATTGACCAGACGCTGGTTCAGCTCGATGGTACGGAAAATAAATCGCGCCTGGGCGCCAATGCCATTCTGGCCGTTTCGATCGCTGTCGCCAAAGCTGCTGCAGAAGAGTCGGGCCTGCCGCTATACCGCTATTTCGGCGGTTCCGGGCCGATGCAGATGCCGGTGCCGATGATGAACATCGTCAACGGCGGCGAGCATGCCAATAACAATCTTGATTTCCAGGAGTTCATGATTCTGCCCATTGGTCAGAACTCCTTCCGTGAAGCGCTGCGTTGCGGCGCCGAGGTATTTCATACACTGAAAAAATTGCTCGATAAGCGGGGGATGTCGACGGCCGTCGGCGACGAGGGCGGTTTTGCGCCCAATCTGTCCAGCCATGCCGAGGCCCTAAAGCTAATTGTCGAGGCGATCGAAGCGGCCGGCTATTTCCCGGGAGAAGACGTGCTGCTTGGGCTTGACTGTGCGGCCTCGGAATTTTTCAAGGAAGGTAAATATCATCTAACCGGCGAAGGGTTGCAGCTAACTTCTGCGCAGCTTGCCGATTACCTTGCCAATCTGGCCGACACTTTTCCCATCATTAGCATCGAGGATGGCATGGCCGAGGATGACTGGAGCGGCTGGAAGCTGCTGACCGAGCGTCTGGGCAAACGCATCCAGCTGGTCGGCGACGATGTGTTCGTTACCAATACCCGGATTTTCAAGGATGGTATCCAGCAGGGCATTGCCAATTCGATTCTCGTCAAGATCAACCAGATCGGTACGCTTTCGGAGACCTTTGCCGCCATCGAGATGGCTAAACGCGCAGGATACACGGCCGTTGTTTCGCACCGTTCGGGCGAGACCGAGGATACGACAATCGCTGATATCGCAGTCGGCATGAATGCGCTGCAAATCAAAACGGGTTCGCTGTCGCGTTCTGATCGTATCGCCAAATATAATCAGTTGTTGCGCATCGAGGAGGATCTTGGCGATACGGCAACCTATCCGGGGAGTGATGCGTTCTATAGCCTCAGATAACATGCGGCAATTTTTCATCACTCAAACCGATAGCCGGGCGCGCGGCTGATCCGGGGGTATCGTGCGCTGGCTTTCTCTGGCATTGATGGTACTGGTTGCGCTTTTGCAATATCCCTTATGGTTCGGCAAGGGGAGTTGGTTGCGCGTCTGGGATGTCGATCAGCAATTGCGGGCGCAGCAGGAGATTAATCGTAAGCTGCAACTGCGCAATGCGGGCCTTGATGCGGAAGTACGCGACCTCAAGCAAGGTTACGATGCCATTGAAGAGCGCGCCCGCTTTGAACTTGGGATGGTCAAGGATGACGAGGTTTTCGTGCAGATTCCAGACAAGCGGCCGGCAGCATCCGCCGTATCGAAAGCGCGTCAAAAAGAAGATCAAGTCAAACGCAGCACAAGTCAGCCGCCTGCTGAGGTAAAGCCCTAGCATTGCGCGTATGCCGGCTTTGGTTGTTGATGCCGTCTGTCCAGAAAGCCTTATTTCAACGGGTTTTTCTGTAGCACGTAGCTTCGTGCATATCTTTTTCTGGTAATGTGCGCCTGCCCGCGCCAGCAAACGTCGGAGCCTTTGATGCATACGACGTAAAGTGGCGCATGAAATAAACAGCACACAGGAAATAAAATGTCCGTCGGCGATCAACTTTTACTGAAGGAAAGCGCATGCTGAAACCCGGAAACACCGCACCGTTATTCACACTGCCGGATGCGGATATGGCGCCGGTCGGGCTTGCTGACTTTCGCGGCAAACATAATGTCGTACTTTTTTTCTATTCTAAGGATGGCACGCCGAGCTGTATTCTGGAAGCCACGGATTTTTCAGATCATGAAGAGGCTTTCCAGAAACATGACTGTGTCGCGCTGGGCATCAGCCGCGACGATTGCCTGAAGCATGCCGAATTCCGCGACCAGCATGGCATATCAGTCCCATTGCTTTCTGACGCTGATGGCAGCGTGTGCCGGCAATACGGTGTCTGGCAGGAAAAAGAAGCAAATGAAACAGAGAAGGCAGCGGGTGGCCCCAAGCGTTTTGGGATTGTCCGCTCGACATTCATCATCGATAAGCAGGGCACATTGCTTGACGCTTTATATGGCGTCAATCCGAAAGGGCATGTTGCGGATATTCTGCATCGTCTCAAGGAGCTGAAACTATGAATGAAGAGGTCGTCAAAAATACCGTGGTGACGCTCGATTACAGCGTCACCGATCCCGAAGGCACGCTGGTCGATGCCGGAAAAGATCCTATCGTTTATCTGCATGGCGGCTATGACGATATTTTTCCCATGATCGAAGAAGCGTTGCAAGGCAAAAAAATTGGCGAGTCGGTGACCGTCAAAATGCAGCCGAATGATGCATTCGGTGAATACGACGCCGATCTGATCGAGATTGAGCCGCGTAGCAGTTTTCCCAAGGAATTGCAGGTCGGCATGCAGTTTGAAGGTATTCCCGAGCGCGGGAGTGAAGACGATATGCTGATTTACCGCGTGACCGAAATTGCCGATGACAGGGTCGTTCTCGACGGCAACCACCCGTTGGCGGGCACGGCACTAATTTTTACCTGTACAGTCAGGGCGGTGCGTCCGGCCAGTGATGAGGAAATTTCTCATGGTCACGTCCATGAGCACGGAGGGCAATGTGACTGAGTGCCAGATGGCACGGGGGGAATAAAGAAAATGCGGCAGGCACACTGATAATGGACAGATAGCCGGCATAAACCGCGTCGTTGTTGTATAATGCGCCATTATTACAAGCCCGGTAACTTGGCCGGGTTTTTTATTTCATATCGTTGCATCAGGCATGAAAGCGGCACGTATCGTGCAGAAACGTTGTACGTCGTATCTATGCATGATGATGTCAACGAACGATGTATAAACCAATTCAATTCGATTGCGAACAGGGAGCGCGTATGGATGCGAACATTCTGAAGTACTTGAGAAGTAACGGTGAGCAACTCGATGCCGATATTTCCAAGGCGTTGAATGTGCCGATAGCGCGCCTGCAACCGGCATTTGCGCAGCTTGCCGAATCGGGCGAACTGATCTGCTGCAAAGTGACGCGCTTTATCAACGGCAAAAAAATAGAAGGTACAAGTTACCGTTTATCCTGCGATCTGCCCGCGCCTGCGCGCGGCCGCAAGCCCGGCAGTACAAAAAATAAAACGGCGTAAATTGCTGCTCGGCCTTGTAGAAGTAGCGTAACGCTCAAACAGAATGTGTGGCGGTGACTGGGCGCTGTTGCACGAAAAGACTTCTCCTTACGTATTTCCCACATTGAACTGATGTAGAAATATCGTCAGAATCAAAGTGGGAGCCCGATCATTTTTGTTGATCGGGTCAGTTATTCCAATCCATGAAATCAGGTTGGCAAAGCGGCGCGGTATCTACGGATGCCCGCGTACAACAAGCCAAGCGGCATGCCGCGACGAATGCGGCAGGACGAACCGATATGGCCGGATGATTTTTATGGATGAATATAATCTGGAGAAATTATGGTTACTGCTCCATCACTGTTCGACATTTTTGCCGCGGTAATTTTTTGCATTGCGCTGTTGCATACGTTTTCCGCCAGCTTTTTTACCCGTCTGGCCCACCGATATCACACACATTCCGGCCTATTTCATCTGCTCGGAGAAGTGGAAGTGGTTTTCGGCTTCTGGGCGTTTGTTCTGATCTCCTCAATGGCCGTATATAGCGGGACAGAATCCGCCATCAAATATATGGAAAGCCGCAGCTTCACCGAGCCGTTATTCGTGCTTGCCATCATGGTTGTTGCTGCCAGTCGGCCGATTTTGCACGCGGTAATGTCTTGGCTGAACGGCATTGCCAAGATATTGCCCCTGCCGAGCAATCTGGCGGTCTATTTTCTCTGCCTGTCTTTCCTGCCGATGACAGGCTCGTTTATCACCGAGCCGGGCGCCATGACATTGGCGGCGCTGATGCTCAGCGATACCTGTTTTTCCGAAAAGTTGAGCCTACGCCTGCGCTATGCAACGATTGGCGTCCTCTTCGTCAATGTTTCGATCGGCGGCACGCTGACACACTTTGCCGCACCTCCCGTACTGATGGTTGCTGCGCCCTGGGGCTGGAATACGCCATTCATGCTGACCCATTTTGGCTGGAAAGCCGCCATTGCCGTCATAATTAACGCATCGATCGTGACCTGGATTTTCCGCCATGAACTGATGGAAAAAGCCAAAAGCATGAAAGCGGATGATGCCCAGAAACCCAATATTCCCCTCCCCATCATTATTGTGCACCTGGCGTTTCTCGCGGGTGTCGTGATCTTTGCCCACCATCCGGTCATTTTCCTCGGCTTGTTCCTTTTCTTTCTCGGCTTTGCCGAGGCTTACCGAGCCTACCAGGGGCGTCTTTACATCCGGGAAGGGCTGCTTGTCGCTTTTTTCCTTGCCGGGCTAATTACCTTGGGTGGTTTTCAGCAATGGTGGCTGGAACTCGTTCTGAGCGACCTCAACCCAACCTTGCTGTACTACATTGCCACGGCACTGACGGCCATCACCGACAATGCGGCGCTGACATACCTTGGCTCGCTGGTGCCCGGCGTCAGCGAGCAATTCAAGTATGCGCTCGTTGCCGGTGCGGTGACGGGCGGTGGCTTGACCGTTATCGCCAACGCCCCGAACCCGGCGGGATTTTCGATTCTCAAACGCTTTTTTCCTAACCAGACCGTCCGCCCCTTGCCGCTGTTTCTGGCGGCGAGCTTGCCGACTGGCGTCGCGATTCTGGCGTTTCAGTGCCTGTAGCAAAGCGGAGCGCCCCTCTGAAATAGCGGCTTTTTTTGCCAAAAAACGGCGTTGCTGTGTTGGCTTCGCCTTGCCGTACTGAATGTACTGTCAGCGGCTCGCCGCCTTGTCTTTTGGCAA
>ERZ773010.392-NODE-392-length-31477-cov-26.228375_pt1 | contig 31477 bp, 28 predicted proteins | sample MGYA00580842_ERZ773010 | MGnify/ENA primary metagenome ERZ773010 (study PRJEB29015, sample SAMEA2737982) | human oral metagenome | biome: human oral; feature: human-associated habitat; material: dental | place: China | collected 2107 ...
AGCGCCTCGCAGCCCCAGCGGCCCATGAAGATGGCACCGGCATGGCGGATGTGCGTCATCAGCCCGTCCACATCGCGCACCGCCAGCTCCAGGTGCTCGGGCGCCACCTGGTTCACCAGACCGGCCGCCTGTTCCAGCGAGTCCACACGGATCAGCGCCCCCCTGTCGGCCAGCGACTTGCCGATCACCGCCTGCCGTGGCTGCGCCGGCAGCAGCCGGGCCACCGATTCGGCCACCGCATCGAGGAGGGCCGCATCGGTGGAGATCAGGATGGACTGCGCCATCTCGTCGTGCTCGGCCTGCGAGAACAGATCCACCGCCACCCAGTCCGGCGGCACGGAACCATCCGACACCACCAGAATTTCCGACGGCCCGGCGATCATGTCGATGCCCACCGTGCCGAACACCCGCCGTTTGGCCTCGGCCACATAGGCGTTGCCCGGACCGACGATCTTGTCCACCGGCCGAATCATCGGCGTGCCATAGGCCAGCGCCGCCACCGCCTGCGCGCCACCGATGGTGTACACCTCTTCGATGCCCGCCAGACAGGCCGCCGCCAGCACGGCCGGATTGCGCACGCCATCGGGTGTGGGCACCACCATCACCAGTTCGGGCACACCGGCCACCCGGGCCGGAATGGCGTTCATCAGCACCGACGACGGATAGGCTGCCTTGCCGCCCGGCACATACAGCCCCACCCGGTCCAGCGGCAGCACCCGCTGCCCCAGGCGCGTGCCATCGGCCTCGGTGTACATCCACGACGCGGCGCGCTGGTGTTCGTGATAGCGGCGGATGCGCTCGGCGGCGCGCTCCAGCGCCGTACGCTCGCTGGCCGGCAGGCTGTCCAGCGCGGCCTGCAGATCGGCCTTCGTCAGGCACAGGTCTGCAGCCTGCGTGGCCGGGACGCGGTCGAAGCGGCGGGTATAGTCGAGCAGGGCCTCGTCTCCGCGTGCGCGGATGTCGGCCAGAATGCCGGAAACGGCCGTTTCGATGCCCTGGTCCTGTTCGGGGCTCCAGTGCAGCAACCGTGCCAGCCTCGCAGCAAAATCCGCATCGGCGATGTCCAGACGGTTGATCATGCTTCTCTCCTTTCCTGCCCTTGCCGGCTTTGTGCGTGTGCGGCCTTTTCCAGTGCAGCGATCAGCGGGGCCAGCTCGGGCTGGCGCATCTTCAGCGCTGCCTGGTTGACGATGAGCCGCGCCGAGATCGGCATGATCGGCTCCACCTCCACCAGCCCGTTGGCCCGCAGCGTGCCGCCCGTGGACACCACGTCGACGATGGCATCGGCCAGCCCCACCAGCGGTGCCAGCTCCATCGAACCATACAGCTTGATGATGTCCACGTGCACGCCCTTCTCGGCAAAGTGGCGGCGTGCGCTGTTGACGAACTTGGTGGCCACCCGCAGGCGCTTGCCGGACACGGCGGCCTTTTCATAATCGAAGCCCTGCCGCGTGGCCACGCTCAGGCGGCAGCAGCCGATGCCCAGATCCACCGGCTGGTACACCCCTTCGCCGCCGTGCTCCAGCATCACGTCGCGCCCGGCAATGCCCAGGTCGGCCGCGCCATGCTGCACATAGGTGGGCACGTCGCTGGCCCGCACGATCAGCAGGCGCAGGTTCGGGTCATCGGTGGGCAGAATGAGCTGGCGGCTTTTGCCCGCCTCCGGGTCCAGCCGGATCCCGCACGCGGCCAGCAGCCCGGCCGTGTCTTCCAGAATCCGCCCCTTCGAAAGTGCCAGCGTCAGCATCGTGTTCCTTCCTGTCGTTGCATCATGTCGGCCACGCATGTACCCGTTATCGTTGCATCCGGCCCTCTTGTCCCCGAAAACCTTCAGCTCGTGAAGCACGCATGTGTCAGTGATCGTTGCATCATGGTGGTGGCGGCACGCAACCCGATAGTGTGTTGCCATTCGCGGCCCGGCACCATCGGGACAAACCCGCTCAGAGCCCCTGCCCCTTCACCCGTTCGATCTGCGCACCCAGTGCCTGCAGCCGCAGCTCCATCTGTTCGTAGCCACGATCCAGATGATAGATGCGCTCGACCGTCGTCTCGCCCCGCGCCGCCAGCCCGGCGATCACCAGACCGGCCGAGGCACGCAGGTCGGTGGCCATCACCGTAGCGCCCGACAGTCGCGGCACCCCCTGCACGATGGCCGTGTTGCCCTCGATGCGGATGTTGGCCCCCAGCCGCCGCAGCTCCTGCACGTGCATGAAGCGGTTCTCGAAAATCGTTTCCACCACCGTGGCCGTGCCGTCGGCTACCGCGTCCAGCGCCATGAACTGCGCCTGCATGTCGGTGGCAAAGCCCGGATACGGCGCCGTGCGCACACTCACCGCCCTTGGCCGGGCGCTGGCCTGCAGCCGCACCCAGTCCTCGCCGGTGCTCAGTATGGCGCCGGTTTCGCGCAGCCGGTCGATGGTCACATCCATCGACCAGGGTGCGGCGTTGCGTACCATCACGTCGCCGCCACAGGCGGCGGCTGCACACAGGAAGGTGCCGGTTTCGATCCGGTCGGCCATGATGCGATGGCTGCCGCCATGCAGGCGTTCGGCGCCATGAATCACCAGCCGGTCGGTGCCCACGCCCTCGATGCGTGCGCCCATGGCGATCAGCGCCTGCGCCAGATCGACCACCTCGGGCTCGCGGGCGGCATTTTCGATGACGGTCTCGCCGTCGGCCAGACAGGCCGCCATCATCAGGTTCTCGGTGCCGGTCACCGTCACCATGTCGGTCACGATGCGGGCACCCCTGAGCCGTTTGGCCCGGGCCACCACGAAGCCGGCCTCGATGTCGATCTGCGCGCCCATCGCCTGCAGACCCTTGATGTGCTGGTCCACCGGCCGCTGGCCAATGGCGCAGCCGCCGGGCAGCGACACCCGCGCCTCGCCGAAGCGCGCCAGCAGTGGTCCCAGCACCAGAATGGAAGCGCGCATGGTCTTGACCAGCTCGTACGGCGCCTCGGTACCGGACAGGCTGTCGGCCTGCAGGGTGAGCCGGTCGCCGTCGCGCTCGCACTTCACGCCCAGCAGCGTCAGCAGCCGGATGGTGGTGGCGATGTCGCGCAGGTTCGGCACGTTGGACAGCGCCAGTGCATCGCCCGTCAGCAGACTGGCACACAGGATGGGCAGGGCCGCATTCTTGGCGCCGGCGGCCTGCACCTCACCCACCAGGGGGGTGCCGCCCGTGATTTTCAGTTTGTCCATGGTGTCCCTGTCTGGTTGGAGCGTGCGATGAACTCATGCGTCCCTGCGAAAGCATCCCTGGGCGCACATGATTGTGCCGGCAGTGTCTGAAGCCTTCCGGGATTTTGCGGCCCAGGCGCCCAGTCCTGCGCACCCCAATGGAGCGTCCCTCCGGGCGGGCGAGCAGCAGACTGCCTGTTTCCTTCGCAGCGGCTGTCCGGCGAATCACCTGTTGCCTTTCGGAATCACTACACAGCAGTTCACCGGCAGTCAAAGTTCGTTCAGCGCGTGCCACTCGGATGGCGTCAGTGCCTTGATCGACAGCGCGTGGATCTCTTCCTTCATGCGGTCGCCCAGCACACCATAGACCAGCTGATGGCGCTGCACCAGCCGCTTGCCGTCAAAGGCATGGGAGACGATGATGGCGTCGAAATGGCGGCCATCGCCATCCACCTCCAGGTGGGTGCACTCCAGGCCCTCGGCAATGTAGGCGCGAACGTTCTCGGGGGTTTGCAAGATGTTCTCCGAACAGATGACAGGGCGGCAGCGGACCAGCAGGATGCACACGGCATGTACGGGCAGACGGGATGCACACAGCGCACACAACCGCGACAGGCAGACACCCATACCAGCCGGCATGCATCGCCGCCGTTGCTGCGCGCGGAACGGTACACCGCGAGGCGCCTGCGCCAGCCAGAAAAAGCCGCCGCCAAAGCCGGCTATTGTAGCGGGCCAGACAGGCAGATTCCTGCGCCGTCACGGCCGCCCCTCCGGCGTAGACATGCCCCCTGCCGTGACTTCCACGCAGACAGACGTTCCGCCGCGATCCATCGAAAGCGACACACGCCTCACCCCGCCCTTTTTCTCAGTACCGCAGGTGATACCCGCGATCCAGCATCCGCATCGCGCCGGCCGCCAGCGCCGCCCAGGCCACCAGCACGATGGCCAGCGACAGCCACGGGTCGTTGTCGGCCTGCCCGAAAAAGGCATAGCGAAAGCCATCGACCATGTAGAAGAACGGATTGACATGCGAGGCCGCCTGCCAGAACGGCGGCAGCGAATGCACCGAATAGAACACGCCCGACAGGAAGGTCAGCGGCACCACCAGAAAATTCTGGAACGAGGCGATCTGGTCGTACTTCTCGGCCCAGATGGCCGCCACCAGTCCCAGCGTACCCAGAATGCCGCTGGCGCCCAGCGCAAACACGAGCATCCACACCGGATGCTGCAGCGGCACCTCCACGAACAGCACGGCCACCAGCAGCACCCCCAGCCCCACCACGATGCCCCGCGCCATTGCCGCCAGTACGTAGCCGCCGTAGATGGCCAGCGGCCGCAGCGGCGCCAGCAGCATGAACACCAGATTGCCGCTCACCTTGCTCTGGATGAGCGACGACGACGCATTGGCAAAGGCGTTCTGCATCAGCGCCATCATCACCAGCCCCGGCACCAGAAAACTGGTGTAGGCCACACCCGGATAGATGGCCACGCGCCCACTCAGCGCGTGCGAGAAGATCAGCAGATACAGCAGCGCCGACATCATCGGCGCCGCGATGGTCTGCAGCGAGACCTTGTAGAAGCGCATCAGCTCCTTGTGCAGGAGCGTAAGAAAACCGTTCATGCCGGGCCCGCCTTTCCACCCTGTCCTGACCATCCGCCTGCAGGCCGGGCACGTACCGCCACGGAACACGGAGATATCGGCAGCCGGCCGTGACGAACCCCAGCCATCACCCCTCCCTCATCAGCCGCAGGAACACGTCTTCCAGATCGGCGTGGGCAATTTCCATGTCCAGAATCGTCGCCCCGGTCGCCTGGATGGCCGCCAGCATGGGGCCGATGTCCGCATAATCATCCAGCGCCAGCCTGACGCGCCCATCCGCAGGCCATGTCGCCAGTCCCGGCTGCCCGGCATCCCCCGCCTGACCCGTTGCCCCGGCATGCGCCCCTTGGCCGGCCTGCGCAACCTGCTCCCGCTGGCCCGAAAGCCCCGGTTGGCCCGCCTCCCCCGGCTGGTGCGAAAGCCCCGGCTGCCCCGCCTCGGCGGACTGCCCCACCGGGTCCGGCAGCCGGCGCGCCTGCAGGGCCTCCGGCAGCGAACCGCCCGACAGCCGCAGCACCAGCGCCCGGGTCGAGAAGCGGGTCAGCAGCGCCTCGGTATCGTCCAGCGCCACGATGTGCCCGGCCTTCATCACCGCCACGCGGTTGCACAGCGTCTGTGCCTCTTCCAGATAATGCGTGGTGAGCACGATGGTGTGCCCGTCGCGGTTGAGCCGGCGCACGAACGCCCACAGCGACTGGCGCAGCTCGATGTCCACCCCGGCCGTGGGCTCGTCCAGCACGATCACCGGCGGCCGGTGGATCAGCGCCTGCGCCACCATCACCCGCCGCTTCATGCCGCCCGACAGCGCCCGCATGTTGGCATTGGCCTTGTCGGTCAGCCCCAGGCCGTCGAGCACCTCGTCGATCCAGTCATCGGCCCGGCGCACACCGTAATAGCCGGCCGAGATCTGCAGGGTCTCGCGCACGGTGAAAAAGGGATCGAACACCAGCTCCTGCGGCACCACGCCCAGCGAGGTGCGCGCCCGCAGATAATCGGTCACCACGTCGTACCCCATCACCGACACCCGGCCGCTGTCGGCCCGGGCCAGCCCGGCGATGATGGAGATCAGCGTGGTCTTGCCGGCCCCGTTGGGGCCCAGCAGCGCAAAAAAGTCTCCCTGGGCGATGGTCAGATCGACCCCGCCCAGGGCCTGCAGGTCGCCGAAGCGCTTGGTCACGCCCTCGACGACGATGGGGTGCACCGCGCCAGATGCATTGCCAGACGCGTTCACCGGCGCACCGGGCAGCGATGTACGTGCCGACGCGGCGCCCGGCGTGGAGACTGCACCTGATGCAGCTGCCTCCTCCTGGGCCGATGCCTGCCTCATGCGCGCGCCAGCAGCGCCGCCTTGCGCCGGCGCATGGCCTCTTCCTCGGCGGCGAGGGCCTCGCGCAGCTTGCGCAGCTCGGGGTGATCGTCCAGCAGAAAGTCAGCCACGCCGTAGAGCTGCGCCAGCGACACCAGCTTCTGCGGCGGGTTGTGCACCGCCAGCGGCTTGCCCGCGTGGCGGGCAATTTCCAGCAGCGCCGACAGCACAGTGGAATCGAAGGTCTTCATCCGGCCCAGATCCACCAGCACCCGGCTCTCGCGGTTCAGGCGGCGGGCCTTCGCCTCGGCTTCCAGCTTCTTGAGCAGCGGCAGCACATTGGCGCTGGTCACGCATTCGGGCAGGACGATGGCGGTGGTGCCATCGCCCACGTCCTCCATCAGCGGGGCGCGGGCCTTGCCGTCTTCACCCACGCAGCAGGCTTTGGGTTCAGCCATGTCGATGCTCAGCTCTTGGCGCCCTTGGCTGCAGCAGCGTTCTTGGCCTGCAGGTTCTTGATCAGCCCATCGATGCCGCCGGCAGCGATTTCCTGGCCGAACTGGTTGCGATAGGTTTGCACCAGCCACACGCCCAGCACGTTCACGTCATAGATGCGCCAGTCGTCGCCATGCTTTTCCAGACGGTAGTCGAGCTGGATCGGGTCGCCACCGGGCTGCAGCACCTGGCTGCGCACGATCACATCCTTGCCGTCCGCATCGCCACGGAAGGGCTTCATCTGGATCTTCTGGTCCTTCACCGTGGAGAAGGCGTTGGCATAGGTGCGGATCAGCAGCGTGCGGAACTCCTTCATCAGCGCCTGCTTCTGTTCCGGTGTGGCCGTACGCCACGGGCGACCCACGGTCAGCGCCGTCATCCGCTCGAAGTTCACGTGCGGCATGACCTTGTCGTCCACCAGCTGCGAGATGCGGCCGATGTCACCCGCCTTCATGGCCGCGTCACCCCGCACCTGCGTCAGGACGTCGTTGGACAGGCCCTCGATGAAGTCGTTCGGCACCGTGGCCGCCCAGACCGAGCCCATCATGAACAGACCGGCCACCAGCGAAATTGCTTTCAGTTTCATGGAAATTCCTCATTGTCTGCCCATCTGCGCCACCCCGGAGGGCAGACGCCAGACAGGCGCCTCGTTCATCCAGCGGACAGGCACGCAAACCTCACGCGTCCTGCCCAGAACGTCCCAGCCGGCCAGCCGGTGCACACACCGGCGACCGGCGGTCGGTCATTGCTTCCCTTTGGCTGCCCCGGCGGCCTTGCCGGCGCTGGCCTTCGCCTTGCCGGCCTTGTCATTGGCGGCATCCTTTACCGCACTGGCCTTGTCACGGGCTGCGTCCTTCACAGTATCAGCCTTGCCGCTGGCTGCGTCCTTCGCGGCACCGGCACTGTCACCGGCGGCATCCTTCGCGGCATCAGCGCCAGCATCCTTCGAGGCATCGGAGCCCGAGGTGGTATCGCCCGACGAGGTGCCCTGGGCATCATCCACCGCGCCTTCATCCTGCGTCGGATCATCGGCATAGGGGTCGTCGGCGTACGGATCATCCGCGTTGTCGGTGTCGTCATCCGGCGGATTGCCGTCGTACACGGCATTCTTGCGGCGTGCCAGCCAGCCATCGCGGATCAGCGTGTAGCGGTCCAGCGCGGCGTCGTCGAGCATCTTCTCGGCGTCCAGCAGCTTGGCCCGGTCGTTGATCTTCTCGACCGTCCAGAGCTGCCACTTCAGCGCCGTGTGGCCATCCTGCCACTGGTAGGCCGAGCCGTACAGCGAATCGACCGGCTTGGCGGCCGCGTCACGGACCGTCGACGGCCCCAGCAGCGGCAGCACGAAATACGGCCCCGACGGCACGCCCCACTTGCCCAGCGTCTGGCCCAGATCCTCGTTGTGCTTGGGCAGGCCCATCTCGGTGGCCACGTCACCAAAGCCCAGGAAGCCCAGCGTGGAGTTCAGCACGAAGCGCGTCACATCCTGCAGCGCTTCCTTCGGCTTGCCCTGCAGCAGGTTGTTGGCGCCGGTGTAGAGATCGTACATATTGGAGAAGAAGTTCCCCAGAATGAACTGCACCGCGTCCGGCGTCACCGTCTTGTAGGCCTTGGCCACCGGCTTCAGCGCGTACTTGTCGGCCTTCTCGTTGAAGGCGAACATCACGCGGTTGTAGGCCTGCAGTGGATCCTTCGGGTCATACGTGGTGAGATGTTCCAGCTTCACGCCGCCGGTCACATCGTCCAGCGAGGTGGGCACCCCCGCAGCCGACAGCGCACTGCCGGCCGCTCCGCTTGCGGCATCCGAAGCGGCGCCAGCCGCAGCCGAGGCGGCTCCATCGGTACCCACGGCCGAGGCTGCGCCGGACGCGGCATCACCAGCGCCCGACGCACCGGAAGCCGCCGACGACACATCCTTGGTCGCCACACCGCTTCCCGAACTGCTTTCGGCCGAGGCAGCACCTTCGGACGACGACGAACCACCCAGGGCAGCCCCCAGTCCACCCGCCAGCGCCGCAGCACCGCCCGTCACGGAGGAGCCATTGCCAGAGGAGCCGTGACCGTTACCGTCGGTGCCGCCACTCTGTGCTTCACCGGATGCACGATCCGACGCACCGGAACCCGCTGCCGACGCAGCATCACCCGTCTTCTCTGCCGTGCCCGAGGTGCTGGCCGCCGGCCCCGACACCGAGGCACAGCCGGCCAGTGCGAGCGCCAGCGTCAGTGAAGCAAGCCGAAGCCCCTGGGCCCGCGGCGACGAAACCGCCGGAAGCCCGGGCCGGACACGTTCGGCGTGGTCCGCCGGCACCCTGCCCGCCTGCCTGCCGTGATCGATCCTGCCACCGGGCATCACTCACCCCCCTTGGCGCCATCCTTGCTGTCCTGGCCCTTGCCGGCCTGGCCATACAGGAACTGGCTGATCAGGTTTTCCAGCACGATGGCCGACTGGGTCATTTCCACCTTGCCGCCGTCTTCCAGATCCTCGGTGTCGGCACCCGGCTCCATGCCCAGGTACTGCTCACCCAGCAGGCCCGCTGTCATGATCTTCAGCGACGAATCCTTCGGGAAGTGGAAGCGCGAATCCATCTGCATGGTCACGTGCGCCTGGTAGGTCTGCGGGTCCAGCGTGATGTCGGTCACGCGCCCCACCACCACACCGGCGCTGCGCACGGCCGCGCGGGTCTTCAGCCCCCCGATGTTGTCGAAGTTGGCCGTCAGCTCATAGCCGCCGCGGATGGCGGCCGAGGCCGAGCTGGAAGCGCGAACCGCCAGGAAGGCCAGCGCCAGAATGCCGGCCAGCACGAAGCAGCCCACCAGCGCGTCCATCGATTTACGTTGCATTGCCATCGGAGTATCCGTTCAGTTACCTGTCTGCCTTCTGATTCTGTCGAATCCGTTCCATACCTGCCGGATCCGTCATATCCATCGAATCCGTTCCATGCCCGCCGGATCCGTTCCATGTCCATCGAATCCGTTCCAGCGCGTCATGGCCCCATGCATCCCCGCAAACCCTCACCAGGCGTGCAGAATGAGTTCATGATGCACCATACATGACGCGCTATAGATCGCCGAACATCAGCGCAGTCATCAGCACGTCACTGGCCAGCACGGCCAGCGAGGAGATGACCACCGTGGTGGTGGTGGCGCGGGCCACTCCCTCGGGTGTGGCCTCGGACTCGTGCCCCACCACCAGCGCGATGAAACCGCACAGCAGCGCAAACACGAAGCTCTTGACCACCACGCCGTTGATCACGTCGGTGGTCAGGCTCACGCCCGCCTGCATCTGCGACCAGAACGAGCCCGGATCGACGCCGATCATGATCACGCCGACGATCCACGCGCCCACGATGCCCACCGCCGAGAACAGCAGCGCCAGCATCGGCAGGCCGATCAGCACCGCCACGAAGCGCGGCGCCAGCACCCGATCCATTGGATCGACGCCCATCATTTCCATGGCGATCAGCTGCTCGCCGCTCTTCATCAGGCCGATGCCCGCCGTCAGCGACGTGCAGGCGCGCCCGGCAAACAGCAGCGCCGCCACCACGGGCCCCAGCTCGCGCAGCAGCGACAGCGCCACCAGCAGCCCCAGCGACGACTCGGCGCCATAGCGCTGCAGGTTGTAGTAGCCCTGCAGCCCCAGCACGAAGCCCACGAACAGGCCGGAGATGAGAATGATGGAAAGCGAGCGGTTGCCCACGAAATAGACCTGCTCGCTGATCAGCCCCGGCCGGCGCAGCGCCCGGAGCGACGACAGCAGCAGCTGCGTCATGAAGCGGGCCGAAAAGCCCAGGTCGTTGACCACCTGGCGTATCCAGGCACCCAGCCGGGCCAGCAGTCGGATGATCATAGTCCCAGCTCCTTCTCGATGGGGCCGGCCGGATAGTGGAACTTCACCGGACCGTCACGGCGGCCGTTGAGGAACTGCACCACCTGCGGATCGGTGGAGGCACCCAGTTCCTTGGGCGTACCCTCGGCAATCACGCGGCCGCCGCTCATCACGTAGGCGTAGTCGACGATCTCGAAGGTTTCGGCCACGTCGTGCGTCACCAGAATGGAAGTGGCACCCAGCGCCTCGTTCAGCGTGCGAATCAGGTGGGCAATGGTGCCCAGCGAGATCGGATCCAGCCCCGCAAACGGCTCGTCGTACATCAGCAGGTGCGGATCGAGCGCAATGGAACGGGCCAGTGCCACGCGGCGCGCCATCCCGCCGGAAATCTCCGACGGCATCAGGCGTGCAGCGCCCCGCAGACCCACGGCGTGCAGCTTCATCAGCACCAGGTCGCGGATCATCGTCTCGGGCAGGTCCGTCTGCTCGCGCAGCGGGAAGGCCACGTTGTCAAAGATGTTCAGGTCGGTGAACAGCGCCCCGAACTGGAACAGCATGCCCATGTGACGGCGCAGGCCGTAGAGTTCCTGTTTGGACAGGCTGTGGACATCCGTACCGTCGAGCAGGATCCTGCCCTTCTGCGGGCGCACCTGGGCGCCGATCAGGCGCAGCACGGTCGTCTTGCCCGAACCGGAGCCACCCATCAGGGCCACCACCGATCCGCGCTTGAACTTCATGTTGATGTTGTCCAGAATCAGCCGCTCGGGCGTATAGCCAAAGCTCAGCGATTCGATGGACAGGAGCGTATCGTTATCCAAGTCAGTCCAGTCAGGAAAAACGCAGCCGGCAAGCTACCACGAAAACCAGCCCGCACGATGCAAAAACACACAATCTCCGGCCATTCTCACCGATGTGCAGCCCCCTGCAGACAGAAGGCCGGCCGGAGGCGTCACGCCGTCCCTGCCACACAACACCGCAGCCCAGGGTTCCGGCGCGCGTGAGACACGCATGCACCCCAGCGCCAGTCCCTGCGGGACGCGGCGGCGGCGCAGCGCGCGCATCACCGGGCATGTCCGGGTGTCGGGGCTTTGCGGGAGACCACCCTGCACACCCGTCGCACACGCACTAATGAATGGTCGGTCAGTATAACGCAGGAAGGCGCATCCTCGCCCCCATTCCCGCCAGGTGACAAGGATACCGACATATCGCCGCCCGACCTTGACCAGCGGTAAGCCGATCCGCCGTCCCTTGCCAGCCGCCAACGCCATGCAACACCCGCAAACACTCCGAAACAGGCGCTGACGTATCGAACGCCCCCCGGTGCGTGTTCTGGCCCCAGTCGTCCACACGCAGGCCCCATCCCCATCTTCCTGCCCGATGCATGCAGCGGGTGCCCATGAAGATGAACAACGCCATGACACGCTCTATACTGACTGGGTAGGGCCCCGCCTGCCGGCCAACCACCGGCATGCCATCCCGCCACCGTGCCGGCACCCGCGGTCACAATGGCGGCTGCCGGCCCCCCTTCCCCTGTCGTCCCGGCCGCCCGTGCGGCCCCGTCCGTTTCCAGCCCATGACGCCCGAGCCCCGCACCGCCGCCGACACCCATCCCGCCCCAGTCCAGCCCGCCAGCGGCCGGCAGACGCCCCTCCAGAGCGACGCCGCCCTCATCGACCGCGCCCGCCAGGTGCTGACCATCGAGGCCGATGCCGTGCTGCACCTGCGCGAAACGCTGGACGATAGCTTTGCCCGTGCCTGCCGGCTGATGCTGGCCTGCACCGGCCGCGTCATCGTCAGCGGCATGGGCAAGTCCGGCCACATCGCCCGCAAGATCGCCGCCACCCTGGCCTCCACCGGCACCCCGGCTTTCTTCGTGCATCCGGGCGAGGCCAGCCACGGCGATCTGGGCATGGTCACGGCGCAGGACGTGTTCGTAGCGCTGTCCAACTCCGGCAGCACCGAGGAGCTGATGACCATCGTGCCGCTGGTCAAGCGCGTGGGCGCCGCCCTCATCGCCCTCACCGGCAACCCCGAATCGCCGCTGGCGCAGTATGCCGACATCCACCTCTACGCCGGTGCGCAACAGGAAGCCTGTCCGCTCAACCTGGCCCCCACCGCCAGCACCACCGCCGCGCTGGCCCTGGGCGACGCCCTGGCCGTGGCCCTGCTGGAGGCTCGCGGCTTCGGCAGTGAGGACTTCGCCCGCTCCCACCCGGGCGGCGCGCTGGGCCGCCGGCTGCTCACCCATGTGGGCGACATCATGCGCCAGGGCGACGACCTGCCCACCTGCCATCCCGATACGCTGTTCACCGACGCCCTGCTCGAAATCAGCCACAAGCGCATGGGCATGGTGGCCGTCCTGGACGACGAAGGCCGCGTGGCCGGCATCTTCACCGACGGTGACCTGCGCCGCGTGTTCGCGGGCCAGTCCCCCGACCTGAAGCACCTGACCATCGGCGCAGTCATGACGGCCAATCCCATCACCATCGAGGCCGGTGCCCTGGCCGTCGAGGCCGTGCGCATCATGGAATCGCGCCGCATCACGCAGATCCTGGTCACCGACAGCCAGCGCCACCTGGTCGGCGCCCTGCACTTCCACGACCTGCTGGCCGCCAAGATCGTCTGAGAACGTGTCATGAACGCATCCGGCGCCCAGACGGGGGAAGCCTCCGGCTGGCCCAGAATCCGCGCGCTGCCGGCGTGCCCCTGCCTGCCGGTGTGGCCCTGCCTGCCAGGGCGGCCGGCCCTGTCGGCACACGGCCGGCGCCGGCGCGGTGACGAATGCGTCCGTAACACGCGCCAAAGGGAGAACACATCATGGATCTGATCGCTGCTGCACGACAAATACGCCTGCTGGCCATGGACATCGACGGCACCCTGACCGACGGCCGCATCTGGATCGGCCCGCAGGGCGAGATCGCCAAATCCTTCTCGGTCCGCGACGGCTTTGGCCTGACGCTGCTGCACAGGGCAGGCATCGAACTGGCCATCATCACCGGACGCCACTCCGACATCGTCGCCCAGCGCGCCAAGGAGCTGGGCATCCGCCACGTCTTCCAGGGCGTGTCGAACAAGCTCGACATCCTGCGCTCGCTGGGCGGGCAGCTGGGTATCGGCCTGCACGAAATGGCCTTCATCGGTGACGACTGGCCCGATCTGGCCGCCATGCGCGCCTGTGCCCTGCCGGCCGCCCCGGCCGATGCCGTACCCGACGTGCTGGCCGCCGCCCGCTGGGTCTCTTCCGCCCCGGCCGGCCAGGGCGCCGTGCGTGAACTGGTCGACTTCCTGCTCACCAGCCGCGGCGAACGCGACGGCCTGCTGGCCCACTATCGCGACAGCGGCACCCACCAGCACCCGGGTGCCACCCTGTCCCGTACCTGACCGCTTCACCCGCCCGGCACCCGGCAGGCCCATCTATCCGCACATCCCCTGGCTGGCACACTCGCCTCCCCGTTATCATGTCCGTGCTCCCGGACAGCCGGGGTCCCAGCCAGGCCCGGCCTGTCCCGCATCGCCACACCTGACACGTTCACGATGAGTCCCCGTCTCTTCGACCGCCTGGCCGCCACGGCCTCGATCCTGATCCTGATCGGCCTGGGCATGGTCAGCTACTACTTCGCCCGGCAGGCCGAGAAAAACCAGGCGGCCCCCGCCGTGGAAGGCCGCACCGACCCGGATTTCTTCGTCGAGAAGATGAGCCTGATGCGCGCCGACCGCAACGGCAACCCCTCGGTCCGCATGGAGGCCGACCGGATGCTGCACTACCCGCTGGACGGTCACGTGGAGTTCGCCGAACCACGCATCATCTCGCTGGACGATGCCCAGCCGCTCACCACCATCACCGCGCGACGCGGTTCGGCTCCCGACAACGGCGACTTCGCCGACCTGCATGAAGATGTACAGGTGCGCCGCCAGCCCGCCACCCGCACCGACGGCAGCGAGGCTGCGCCGCCCATGCAGATGTTCACCGACAACGCCCACGTGGACATGAACAGCCGGGTCATCACCACCGACGATCCCGTCACCATGCGGGCCGGCGAGAACCGTCTGGCCGGCGTGGGCATGGAAATCCGCGAGGACAGCCAGGAGCTGAAGCTCAGGAGCCGCGTCAAGGGGTATTTCCCGCCTGCCACGCACGACTAACCGCGGGGCTCCTCCCATCTCTGGACATGGGATTGACAGCGTCACGGCAGTGAGGGTGGAGATGTCCATGCCATCTGCGAAAGTTTTGCGCCCCCGGCATGCAGGACGGCACGAGCGGGCCGTGGTTTGTTTCTGCACAATCCCGAACACCCGTGCAGTCCCCGGCAAATCCGCTAAACTTTCACATGACCGGGGTGTGGACACTGCGCCCGCACTGCCTCCATGGCGGCCCCGGCATGACCGTCCGCCCCATCTGGATTCCGTCCGAGATTCCCCGCATGTCCGCCCCCCGTTCGCTGCCCGGCCCGTCCCGGCACCTGCCCCTTGCGCTGGTGCTTTCGGCTTTCCTGCTCTCCCCTGCCGTGCACGCCGAAAAGGCCGACCGCGACCAGCCCATCAACATCGAATCCAACCGGGCCGACTACAACGATGCCACGAAGGTCTCCACCTTCACCGGCAACGTCGTGCTCACCAAGGGCACCATCCGCATCACGGGCGACCGCATGGTGCTCACCCAGGTGGGCCGCAACGCCCAGACGGCAAAGGTCAACGGCAAGCAGGCCACCTTCCGCCAGAAGCGTGACGGCATGGAACAGTACATCCACGGCATGGCCGAGCAGATCTTCTACGACACCCGCACCGAGAAGGTCACGCTCACCGGTCGCGCCCGGCTGGAGCGGCAGAACTGCAACCAGCCCGTCGATGAGATCACCGGCGGCGTCATCGTCTACAACGCCACCACCGAAACCTTCTCGGTCGATGGCCAGCAGCGCGGCGAGCGCCCGGGCCGCGTGCGCATCATCATCCAGCCCGGCACCGGCTCGGCCACCGACACCGGCAAGGCCGCCACCCAGCCCTGTGCCCCCGGTTCGCCGCTGCCGCTGGCCCCCGAACAACGCCTGTCCGGTTCGCGCAAATGAGCCGGACGCACCCCAGCATGCCTGTCCGGTTCGCACAGGCAAGCCCGGTCCCTGCAGCCCCCGGCCCATGAAATCCTCCAGGCCCGAAGCCCCCGGCCCCGCGAGCACCCTGCCCCCGAAGCACACCCGATGATCGATTCCACTCCGTCCGCCTCCGCCCGCCATCCCGAAACCAGCCAGCTGCAGGCCCAGCACCTGATGAAGGCCTACAACGGCCGGGTGGTGGTGAAGGATGTGTCGATGGAGGTGTCCAGCGGTCAGGTCGTGGGCCTGCTGGGCCGCAACGGCGCCGGCAAGACCACCTGCTTCTACATGATCGCCGGCCTGGTGCCCACCGACGGTGGCACCATCCTGCTCGACGGCCAGTCCATCAGCCACCTGCCCATCCACCGGCGCGCCCGGCTGGGCCTGTCGTACCTGCCGCAGGAAGCCTCGGTGTTCCGGAAGCTGAGCGTCGAGGAGAACATCCTGGCCGTGCTCGAACTGCAGGAGGACGAGCGTGGTCGCACCATCAGCCGCCGCGAACAGAAAAAGCGCCTCGAATCGCTGCTGAAGGAGCTGCAGATCGATCACATCCGCTCCAACACCTCCATCTCGCTGTCGGGCGGCGAGCGCCGGCGGGTGGAAATCGCACGGGCGCTGGCCAGCTCGCCCCGCTTCATCCTGCTCGATGAACCCTTCGCCGGCGTGGACCCCATCGCCGTCATCGAGATCCAGCGCATCGTCCGGCTGCTCAAGAACCGTCGCATCGGCGTACTGATCACCGACCACAACGTACGCGAGACCCTCGGCATCTGCGACCGCGCCTACATCATCAACGACGGCGTGGTGCTCGCCTCCGGCGGACCCGACGACATCATCCAGGACGAGCGCGTGCGCAAGGCCTATCTGGGCGAAGACTTCCGGATGTGAGCCCGCCAACGCCACAGCACGGGTCGCCCCTCGTCCCTGCAGCAGGGGCCACCGGTCGGCCCACCCCCCACCCGCCGCCGGGCCGGTGATAGAAATTCCGGAAACACCACTTCCGGAACATCTGTCCCCCGCCCATGAAGGCCGCCCTTCAGATCCGCCAGAAGCAGCAGCTCGCGCTGACGCCACAGCTGCAGCAGGCCATCCACCTGCTGCAGCTGTCCACGGCCGACCTGGAGCAGGAAATCGACCGGGCCGTCAGCCAGAACCCCTTCCTGGAACGCCTCGACGCCCCCCGCACCGACACCATCGCCCTGCGCGCCGACGGCAGCCTGCGTGCCCCTGTCCACGACGACTGGGCAGGCATGACAGCCACCGGGCAGCACATGGGAAGCCCGAGCGGCGGGGAAACCATGAACACCGGCATGACCGCAGGCACGGAACACATCGGCGAAGGCAAGGCGGGCACCATGCACACCGCCAGCCCCGACGCCCCCCCGCCCTTTGACGGACCAGGCGACATCGCGCGCACGGGCGCCAGCGAGCGGGATATCGCGACCGGCAACGACCCCGACACCATGGGCGAAGGCTGGGACCTGGACTACGACACAGCCGCCTCCCATGGCGACGACGCCTGGGGCAGCGGCATGGGCACCGGTTCCGCGGACGGCCGCGAGGGCGACGACGCCTTCAACCCCGCCCTGTCCACCGAACCGACGCTGCAGGCCCACCTGCTCGCCCAGCTCGGCGAGATCCGCTGCACACCGCGCCAGCACGCCCTCATCACCCTGCTGATCTGGGAACTGCGCGACGACGGCTATTTTCCGCCCGGCTTCTCGCTGGAGACCCTGGCCGCCAGCGCCCTCCTGCCTGGCGAACGGTTCTCCAGCCACCAGCACGCTGGCCACCCGCCATACTGCCACCGGCCTTCCGTCCCCCAGTCTTTCTCCACCCCGCCAGCCCCCCACGTCGCGAGCGGGACACCCGTGCAGCACGCCCCCATGGATCGTGCACAGCAGGCACGCCCGCTCCCCACCGAGCTGGACGCCGCGCTGGCCACCCTGCAGGGATTCGAGCCCGCCGGCGTCGGCGCCCGCTCGCCCGGCGAATGTCTGCGCCTGCAGATCCTGCGCCTGCAGGAAGACCTCCCCGTGCCACAGGCCATCCCGTCACAAAACCCCACGGCCGACAGTGGCACCGCCCCGGCCCTGATCGACCTGGCCCTGCAGCTCACCCGCGACGACTGCCTGCCGCTGCTCGCCGATCATCGTGACGAACTGCTGTGCCGGCGCCTGCGCTGCACCCCGGCCATGCTGGGCGCGGCCCGCACGCTGATCCGCTCGCTGGACCCACACCCCGGCAACCGTTTCGGCCACGAACCGCCCGGCTACATCACCCCCGACGTGACCGTGCGCCACACCGGACACGGCTGGCGCGCCGAACTCAACCACCGGGCCCAGCCCCGGCTGCGGGTTCATGACGAATACGAATCGCTGTTGAAGAAAAACAACCAAAGCAGCGAGACACCGGCCGCACAAAACCGGAAATCTGGGGCAGAATGGGAGCAACAGGTCACGGAAGACAGCCATGACGAGTCGGCTTCCCAACCCGCCACCGGCCCCGCGGCCGGCCATCCCCTGCTGCAGCAGCTGCAGGAAGCGCGCAGTCTGGCGCGCAGCGTGCAGCAGCGCGGCGAAACCATCCTGCAGGTCGCACAGGCCATCATCGACCGGCAGAAACCCTTTTTCAGCCATGGCCCCGAAGCGCTGCGCCCCCTGGTGCTGCGCGACATCGCCGAGGCCGTCGGCAGGCACGAAACCACCGTATCGCGTGCCTGCACCCAGAAATACCTCCGGACCCCGTTCGGCATCTTCGAGCTGAAGTATTTCTTCGGCAGCCACGTGGCCACCGACACCGGAGGCCACACCGCCAGCGGGGCCATCCGGGCCCAGATCGAAAAACTCATCCAGCAGGAGAATCCGCACCAGCCATTGACCGACACGGACCTTACCGAAATGCTTGGCCAGCGAGGCATCCAGGTCGCGCGCCGAACCGTTGCCAAATACCGGGAATCACTCAATATTCTTCCTGCCGCGCAACGACGAAGCCGATGACCGCCAGCTGGTCGTGTTTGTGGAACGCTTTCAAGGAGTACAAAGGCATGAACCTTTCCATCAGCGGACACCATCTCGAAGTCACCCCAGCCCTGCGCGAATACGTCACCAGCAAGCTGGCGCGCATCCGGCACCACTTCGACCAGGTCATCGATGTCAATGTCATCCTGTCGGTCGACAAGCTCGTGCAGCGCGCCGAAATGAAACTGCGCGTGGCCGGCAAGGAAATCTTTGCCGAAGCACGGCACACGGACCTTTATGCGGCCGTCGATACCCTCATCGACAAACTCGACCGCCAGGTCATCAAGTACAAGCAGAAACGGCAGGACTACGCTGCCAGTCCGCTGAAACGGATGGCCGAACCGGCCTGACGTCCCTGCGCCGGGAAGGCCCCGCACACCGTGTGGCCTTCCCGGCCGTCCTTCCGGTTACGGACCTGTCCACCGCTTCCGGGCGTTCTGGTTCTGGATCGTATCGTAGGCTCACCCGTTCACGTACTGTCCCCAGCCGCGTGCTGACAGGGTGCCGCAGACAAGGCCGGCCTTTTTTCCAGCCACTGGCATGCCGGATGCCTGCAGCCCGGATCCCCTGCCCCCAGGATACGAAGCCGCCTATAATGGTGCTTTGAAAACGGCACGGATGCCTCGTCCAGAAGCATCCGCAGGCCCGGGTTCTCCGGGCCTTTCGCACGCAGGACCTGCGCAAACCCACAGGTAACACCGGATGAACCGCATTTCGAAGCTGATGTCAGTCCGCGACATCCTGCTCGATGTCCCTGCCACCAGCAAAAAGCGGCTGTTCGAGCACGCCGCCCTGCTGTTCGAAAACGAGCACCGCCTGGAGCGCCAGAAGGTCTTCGACTCGCTGTTTGCGCGCGAGCGCCTGGGCTCCACCGGTCTGGGCAGTGCCGTGGCCATCCCGCATGGCCGCATCCGCAACCTCAAGACCCCACTCATCGCCGTGCTGCGAGGCGAACACGGCATCCCGTTCGACGCCCCCGATGGTGAACCGGTCCGGCTGCTGGTCGTGCTGCTGGTGCCCGAGCACGCCACCGAGGAGCACCTCGAAATCCTGTCCGAACTGGCCGAGCTGCTGTCCGACGACGCCCTGCGCGAGACCCTGCTCACCGCCACCGACCCGGCCGTCGTCTACCGCGCCCTGTCCACCTGGGAGCCGGTCCGGCCCGCAGCCTGAACCCGCAGCGGCAGCCCGCCCGGACGGAGACACCCCATGCCGATGACGGTCCAGACGCTCGTTGCCTCCCAGCAGGAACGCATCAACCTGCAGTGGCTGGCCGGCCACGCCGGGGCCGACCGCGCCCTGCGCGGCACCAGCGTGCACGCCGTCGACCAGATCGGCTACCTGAACCTCATGCATGCCGAGCGCATTGCCGTGCTCGGCCCGCGCGAGCTGGCATGGTATGGCCAGCTCGACGAAGCCGGGCGCAGCCAGCTGCACGACACCCTGGCCAGCGCCCACCCCCCGGCCCTCGTTCTCAGCGACAGCCAGCAGGCCCCGCCCGAACTCGTCCAGTTCTGCAACCAGGCCGGCATGGCGCTGCTGGGCTGTCCGCTGCCCGCCGGCCCCCTCATCGAGGCGCTGGAGCAGGCACTCAGCTATCAGGGCCACACCTCGCTGCACGGCGTCCTGATGGATGTCCAGGGCATGGGGGTGCTGATCACCGGCGACTCCGGACTGGGCAAGAGCGAACTGGCCCTCGAACTCATCTCCCGCGGCCATGGTCTGGTGGCCGACGACGTGGTCGACATCGAACGCATCGGCCAGCACACCATCATCGGCCGCTGCCCGCCCATGCTGCAGGGGCTGCTCGAAGTGCGCGGCCTGGGGCTGATCGACATCCGCACCATCTACGGTGAAAGCGCCGTGCGCCGGCGCATGCCCATCAAGCTCATCGTCCATCTGGTGGGCCGGCGCGCCCTCGAGAACGCCTACGAACGCCTGCCCCTGCAGGCCCTGACCGAAACCATCCTCGGCGTGCCCGTGCGCAAGGTGGCCGTCCCGGTGGCGGCAGGCCGCAACATCGCCGTGCTGACCGAAACCGCCGTGCAGAGCACCATCCTGCTGCTGCGCGGCATCGACACCACCCGCGAATTCACCCGCCGCCAGCAGCAGATCATCCTCGGCCAGCAGCCCGATCCCGCCATGCCCGCGGCCCCGCCCTTCCGCCCGGCCCGGCCACAGCCCCGTCCACCCACCGCCCCGGCACCGGGCACCCCCGATGCCGCCCACATCCCCCGTCCGGACGAGGCCTACTGCATCGACCGCATCACCGGCGGCCCCGGCATTCCCGGCATCCCGTTCGACCCCTGCTACTGCCTCGGCCTGCATCCGCTCGACAGCAGCCTCGACAGCACCCCGGACGACGATCCCGACAACCCGGACAGCTCGGCAGCCACCTGAAAGCGTACCGGGGCATGCCACGGGCTCATTCGTAAACATTTGCACACGCTCCGGCCGCCTTCCGCCACCAACCCACCATCCGGAAAATCCCGGTGTCGTGCCGCCGCAAGCGCTGCCACTGGGGTAGCATGAGGGGTTCCTTCCCCCGTTCACGCCTTCGCAGGCCCGTTGCCCCCTCATGCAACTGATCATCGTCACTGGCATTTCCGGTTCCGGCAAATCGCTGGCCATCAACGTTCTCGAAGATGCCGGCTATTTCTGCATCGACAACCTGCCCGTGCGCTACGTGCTGGAAGTGGCGCTGTCGCTCGAACAGGAAGGACACCCCAAGGTGGCCATGTCGATCGACGTGCGTGTGGGCACCAGCCTCACCGGCCTGCGCGACGCCGTGCGCCAGCTGCGCAAGCTGGGCCACGACGTGAAGGTGCTGTTTCTCAACGCCCGCACCGACGCACTGGTGCAGCGCTATTCCGAAACCCGGCGGCGCCACCCGCTCACCCTGCCCGGCCGCAACGCCGCCGCCGGTACGACCCGGACGCCCAGAGAGGGCACACCGGCCCACGATCCGGCCGACCCGCAGCTGGCCCCCACGCTGGAAGAATCCATCGAGCGTGAACGTGAGCTGATGGCCGAAATCGAGGACATCGGCACCGCCATCGACACCAGCGACCTGCACCCCAACACCCTGCGCCAGTGGGTGCGCGATCTGGTCCGCACCGACCGGGCGTCGATGACGCTGCTGTTCGAGTCCTTCGCCTTCAAGCAGGGCGTACCGCTGGATGCCGATCTGGTCTTCGACGTGCGCTGCCTGCCCAACCCCTACTACGACGCCCAGCTGCGCGCCCTCACCGGACTGGACGAGCCGGTCAAACAGTTCCTCGCCGACCTCGAACCGGTGAAGAAGATGATCGCCGACATCTCGCGCTTCATCACCGAATGGCTGCCCAGCTACGTGCAGGACAACCGCCACTACCTCACCATCGCCATCGGCTGCACCGGAGGCCAGCATCGCTCCGTCTACGTGGCCCAGACACTGGCCGAACACTTTGCCCGCACCGAGCGCGTGCTGGTGCGCCACCGCGCCCAGGCCAGCCGCCCCGCCGGCAGCCCGGGCCTGACGCAGACGCGGTGACGTTTCAGGCCGGGGATCCGGGGTGTTTGTTTCATGGATCAGGGCATGTCGTCGACTCGCACCTCCGCACTCGCTCTGGCCGTGAGCTGACAGGGCACCATGCAACGGCCTGCCCCGATGACCACTCCATGACCGCTACGCCAGCAGGGTTCTGACGCAACGCAGAATCGGCGCCGGCAGCGGCGCCCCCTCCGCCTCGGCCGCCGACACCCAGCGCTGACGCTCGCGTGCGGGCAGAATGGCCCAACCCGTATCGTCGCCCACCGGCGCCCACAGCGTCGCCTGCATCCGGAAATGCGTGAACACGTGCTCGAAGCGCCCGGCGACCTGCCAGTCGCGGCCAAACCGGGCGGGCTGCAATCCAGAGGCCAGCTGCGATCCAGAAGCCACCTGCGCCCCGGCCGGCCGTCGCTGCCCCTGCGGCAGAACCGCAGGAGACTCCGGCCACACTGCCGGCAGCTCGGGCAGGCTCCACAACCCGCCCCACAGGCCCTTCTCCGGCCGGGCCTCCATCAGCACCCGGCCTGCATCGTCCTGCAGCCACAGCAGGTTCACCTGCCGCACCGGCACCGCCTTGCGCGTCCGCGGTGTGGGATAGCGTTCCTGCGCCCCCTCCCGATACGCCTGACAATGACGCGACACCGGGCAATGTGCACAGTCGGGCTTCGTGCGCGTGCACACCATCGCCCCCAGGTCCATCAGCCCCTGCGTGTAGGCCACCATGTCGGCTGCCTGCACGGGCGATGGTTTCCCGGGTGACGCCGCCGGCGCGTCCTGATGGTGCACACCGTCCGGCACGGCACGCAGACGCCTCCCGGGCGACGCTCCTCCTGCTGCCGCCGTGCGGGAGGCCCTCGCCGACCCCGTTGGCACCTGTGGCGCATCTGGTGCATGCGGCGCCCCCGGCAGCTCCGCCTCTGCCAGTGCCCACAGGCGCTTCTGTACCGCCGTGCTGGCCGGGTCGCCCGCCACGGCAAACATCCGGCACAGCACCCGCTTCACGTTGCCATCCAGAATGGCCGCACGCTGCCCGAAGCCGAACACGGCAATGGCCGCCGCTGTCGAACGCCCCACCCCCGGCAGGGCCTGCAGCGCATCCGTCGAATCCGGAAACACGCCCCCCTGCGCCGCCACCTGCTGCGCGGCTGCCTGCAGGTTGCGGGCCCGGCTGTAATAGCCCAGCCCAGCCCACAGGCCCATCACCCGCTCGGACGGGGCAGCCGCCAGATCGGCAACCTGTGGAAAGGCTTGCAGGAAGGCCTCGAAATACGGAATGACCGTGCTGACCTGCGTCTGCTGCAGCATCACCTCCGACAGCCACACCCGGTAGGGATCGCGCAGCACGGCCGCCAGACCGGCCGCCGGGGCGCGCGGCTGATCGTCCTGCACAGCACCACCCCGTTCCGCCTCGGGCTGCCCCATCATCCCTTCATCCGCCGCCGGGTACGGCAGCACCACGCCTTCCTCCCGCAGCGTCTGCTGCGTCTTCTGCCAGGGCAGATGGTGCCGCCCATGCACGCGCTGCCAGCGCACCAGGTCCGGTGCAAAACCCCGTCGGGCCGGATCATGCCCTTCCCCGAACGGCGAAAGCCCGGATGGCCCGGATGCTCCGGATGCCCCAGATATCCCGGATGCCCCGGCTGTCCCGGATGCCCGCGATGGCCCGGACGACGAAGGGCCGGTGCCCCGTGACGGAGAACCGGCCCTGCTGGCACCTGATGAAGGCTGCGCCGTGCGGGAAACGGCCGCCTTACGCGGCATCGCCCGCTGCCGCGATGTTGCTCCGGAGCACGCTGTCGTTGGTGTAGGGCGCCCCGCCGACGGCCCTGTCGCCGGTACCGGCCTCATTGCCCGCACCGGTTTCATCGCCCACACCGGTTTCATCGCTCGCGCCCGCGGCATTACCCGGGCTGGCCGTTTCACCAGCAAAGCCGGACGAGGCTTTTGCAACCTCCCTGGGCGGGGGGGGCTCCGCAACATCCTGTGCCGCAACCTCCGGCGCCCCGTCCGGCACGGCGCCATCCAGCCCATCCCGCGACACCGCCTGCACGGGCCGCATCGGCCGCTGGTCGATCGTGGCCTGCACCCCCTCGACCAGCGTCTTGAGCTGCACGAGCTGTTTCTCGATCCGGCTGCGGGCCGTTTCGATTTCCTGCAGGCGCTCTTCCAGCGAATCGCCCGCATCCATCACCCGCTGCACCGAGTCCATCCGCTTGCGCAGCTGGGCCTGATGTTCGCGCACCTGGCTCTCCAGCGGCGTCATCAGCGAACGCAGCCAGCCTTCCAGCTCGCGGATGGCCACCGTGTAGATCTTCTTCAGGTTCACCACCACCGAATCGAAGAAGCGCTGGGTCAGCACCGCCTTGTTCACCGTCAGCAGCCGCATCAGACTGAACTGGCGCTGGTGCGACTGGGCCACCTGCTCGATCTCGGTGAAATAGCGGCGCGTCGAGAAGCGCAGCGGCGCCCCCAGATTCAGTCCATAGTCACGCGAGAAGCGCTGGTACATGGCCGACATCATCTGCGAGATCTCGCCCACCAGCCGGTCGGCCTCCTCGAAGTCCAGCCGCACGGCCGTAAGCAGCGCATCCATGCCGTCCTTGAGCTGCGACGACAGCTGGCTGGCCATCATCATCTGGCGCGTACGCTCCACGTGGCGGCGCAGGCTGTCCCGGCTCAGGTGCGTGAACATCGTCTGCGAATGGCGCGTGAACACCGAGCGCAGGGCCGCCAGATGACGCAGGCTCTCGTCGAAGTCGGCCCGCTCGTTGCGGACCCGCTGCGACATCTGCTTGATCATCGTCTGGTTCTTGCCACGCAGCCCGTTCAGCTCGAAGGCCTGCTCGACCTGGTTGCGCCGGCGCACCGTCAGCAGGTTCAGCGTCACCTGCGACGCCTCCTCGAACTCGCGCCGCACCTGCTCGCTGACGATCACCTGCTGCTGCGGAATCATCTCTTCCGACAGCGCATGCTCCAGCTCCTTCAGCCGGCTGCGGCGCAGCAGGGCCTGGTCGCCGTGGATCTTGGCCACCAGCCCCTTCTGGGCCGAGACCGGATACACCCGCGCCGTCGGCAGGTCGAGAAAATTGCTCACCGACACCACCTGCCGGGCAATCTCCAGATCGTTCTCGGCCTGTGGACGCAGCTCGTCCCACAGGCCGTCGATCTTGTTCAGCACCACGAAACGCCCGGACCGGTGGGACTTGGAAATGTTGCTCTGCCAGACCTCGATGTCGCTGCGCGTCACCCCCGCGTCGGCCGCCAGCACGAACAGCACGGCGTGCGCGTTGGGAATCAGGTTCAGCGTCAGCTCCGGCTCCGTCCCGATGGCATTCAGCCCCGGGGTGTCGATGATCACCAGCCCCAGCTCCAGCAGCGGGTGCGGAATGTTGACGATGGCGTGCCGCCAGGCCGGAATCTCCACCTGCCCCGGCGTGACCGTGCGCCCCACCGGCTGGGCATCGTCGTACAGCCCCAGCTCGCGCGCCTGTTCGGTGGGCACCAGCAGCGTCTCGCGCACCGCATCGAAGGCCTGGCGCAGCGAGGTCACATCGGTCATGTCCACCGGGATGAAGCGCCAGTGGTCGTCCTGGTTGCGCAGATCGGCCAGCGGCACCGGCAGCAGCCGCGTGTCGATGGGCAGCAGCCGTACCCCCACCGGCAGCCTCGGGTCGTACTGCAGCTCGGTCGGACACATCGTGGTCCGGCCCGCCGACGACGGAACCACCCGCTGGCCGTACTGCGCGAAGAAGATCGCATTGATCAGCTCCGACTTGCCACGGGAGAACTCGGCCACGAATGCCACCTTCAGCAGGGTGTCGTGCAACCGTTCGATGATCTGCGTAAGCTTGAGATTCAGGCTGGCATCAGCCGCGTCAGACTGCGCCAACCAGTCACGGTAACGTTCGATGGCCGATTCCAGATCGGCACGCCACCGGCCATACGCTTCGATTTGCTCACTGATGCCTTTTTTCGCCATGCCGGCAGTGTACACAAGCTGGCCGTCCCTGCGGGGTCCTTTACCCCACCAGCCAGCAACCGGGTAGCCCTGCCCGATCAGTGGTTGGCCCCGCGCTGGCACTTCGGACAGAAAAACGTGCTCCTTCCCTGCTGCTTCAGCACCCGGATGGGTGTGGCGCAGACCGGACACGGCTGCCCAGCGCGTCCATAGACCCGGTGTTGCAACTGAAAGTAACCACCCTCGCCACGACTGTCCACAAAATCTCTCAAAGAGCTACCGCCTGCAGAAATTGCATCTGCCAGCGTCTGGCGGATCTCCTGCACCAACCGGCGGCATGCCGGCAGCGTCAGGCTGCCCGCCATCCGGGCCGGATGGATCCGCGCCCGAAAGAGCGCCTCCGAACAGTAGATGTTGCCCACCCCGATCACCGCCTTTCCCGACAGGATGAACTGCTTCACCGCCACCGTCCGCCCGCGGCTGGCCTCGTACAGGTGCCGCGCCGTGAACGCCGCCGAAAACGGCTCCACCCCCAGATGCACCAGCAGCGGATGGGTGGCCATCGTCGTGGCCACGTCGTCTCCGCACCACAGCGCCGCCCCGAAGCGGCGCGGATCGTGCAGCCGCAGCAGCCGGTCGCCGAACACCAGGTCCAGATGATCGTGCTTCTGCGGCAGCGCCCCGGCCGGCAGGTGCAGCAGCGAGCCCGACATGCCCAGATGCAGCAGCAGCGTCCCGGCATCGAACCCGAGCAGCAGGTACTTGCCCCGCCGCAACACCTGACGCAGCACCGGCCCGGCCAGGATCTGCGCCTCCAGACCTGCCGGCACCGGCCAGCGCAGGCGCTCGCAACGCCGCACCACCCGTGTCAGCCGCCGCCCGGCAAAGGCCTCGCTCACCCCGCGGCTCACCACTTCCACTTCCGGCAATTCAGGCATCAACCTTCTCCTGTTCCTTTCCCAGAGCGTGCCATGGGCTCATTCGCCCCTGCGCTGGCCCCGGCAACGTGCGGACAGGGCGCCGCACAGGCACCACCCCAGATGCGGCCTACCCCCGCCGTTGCAAGCCGGCCCTGCCACAAATCGGCCCCATGCGCCCGTCCCACCGGCCACCGGACGGGCCAGCTGACAAGAACGCCCCGGACGTTCTACCATGGTCCGATGAAATCCATCCGCCCATCCACCCGCATCACCCCCGCCACCCAGCCGGCACGACGCCCGCTGGCCCTCCGGCTCGGCCTGGCCCTCGGCCTGCTGGCCCTGGGTGGATGCGGCACCCTGCAGCAGAGCAGCGCTGCCGCCCTGTCCTCACCCCAGACCGAAGGCGCCTCCGAAGCCAGCGCCGCCACCGGCAAGGGCACACCCGGCACCACGGCCGGCGCATCGGGAACCTCCACCACGCCCGGACAGGCCAGCCCCGCCGGCGCGAACCAGACGCAGGGCCCCCGTCCGGGCCAGAACGGCGCCCCGGACGGCAGCCAGCAGGCAGCCACACAGCAGACTTCCGGCAATGGTCAGCCCACGGCGTCCGGCCCCGAAGACGGGGCATCGCAGGAGGGCACACCGGCACAGGCCCGGCAGCCCTCCGACGACACCAACACCGTCATGCCCGACGAGGGCATCGACCCCAACACGGTCCCAGCCCCCTACCGGCCGGCCAACCTGCCCGAACTGGCCCTGACCCCGCCGTTGATGTACCAGATCCTGGCGGCCGAAATGGCGCTGCAGGCCCGTGATCTGGACGGCGCCTACAACACCTTCCAGTCGCTGGCCGCCCAGACCGGCGACGCCCGGCTGGCCCGGCGCGCCACCGAAGTGGGCATCGTGGCCGGTGCGCTGCCCGAGGCACTGGCCAGTGCCCGCCTGTGGGCGCGGCTGGACCCCACCCTGCCCGAGGCCCGCAGGGCCCTGGATGCCCTGCTGCTCGCCAACGGCCGCGTTGCCGAGGCCGAACCGGCCCTGACCCGCGAGCTGAAGGCTGCCCGCCAGCAGCAGACCCTCGACACCGCCTACCCCGCCCTGCAGGAAAAACTGCTCAACCTGCCGGACCGCCAGGCCGCCTGGGCGCTGATCCAGCGCCTGAGCGCCCCCGACCTGAACAATGTGGCCGCCCGCCTGGCGCGTGCGCGCATCGCCTTCGAGGCCGGCAAGCGAGAAGCGGCCGCCGACGAGGCCTTGACCGCCCACGAGCTCGCCCCCAACGACATCGAGGCGGTACTGGCCAGCGTCCAGCTGCTCCAGCCCCTGCCCGGTGGCCGCCAGCGCGCCGCCGCCCTGCTCGACGAATACCTGAAGAACCACCCCAACGACCTGCGCGCCCTCAAGGCCCAGGGCCTGCTGCAGATTGCCGGCGAACAGAACCACGCGGCCATCACCACGCTGAACAAGGTCCAGTCGCAGGAGCCCGACAACCCCGTCACCCTCTACACGCTGGCACAGCTGCACTTCCAGCAGCGCAACTACGCCGCTGCCACCAGCTCGCTGAAACGCTATCTGGCCCTGCCGGCCGATCCGCAGCGCGACCCCGGCAACGCCTGGCTCTTCATGGCCGAAATCGCCCAGGCCCAGGCCGACCTGCCGGCCGCCATCGAGGCACTGGAAAGTGTGCCGCCCACCAGCCGCCAGCATTTCGAGGCCCAGGTCCTGCGTGCCACGCTGCTGGCCAGACAGCAGCACCGCCCCGAAGCCGGCATGGCTGCCCTGCAGGGCCTGAAGCCCGCCAGCGAGGAACAGCGCCAGATGGTGGTGGTGGCCCGTGCCCAGATCCTGCGCCACGCCAAACGCTTCCACGAAGCCTACCGGCTGCTCGACAAGGCCCTCAAAACGCAGAAAGATCCCACCGACCTGCTCTACGACCACGCCGTGGCCGCCGAAGGCATCGGCCGCTTCGACATTGCCGAGAAGGATCTGCGGCGCCTGATAAAGGCCCGTCCCGACGAAGCCAACGCCTACAATGCGCTGGGCTACATGCTGGCCGACCGCAACGTGCGACTGCCCGAGGCACTCGAACTGATCGAAAAGGCCAACCGGCTGCTGCCCGACAACCCGCACATCCTCGACAGCCTGGGCTGGGTCTACTTCCGCACCGGCCGCATCGATGACGCCATTGCCATCTTCCAGAAAATCTGGCTGCGCCTGCCCGAAGCCGAACTGGGCACCCACTATGGCGAAGTGCTCTGGGCCAAGGGCAACCGCGAGGCCGCCCGTGCCGTCTGGCGCGAAACCCAGAAGATCGACCCCGACAACAAGCTGCTGCGCGACACACTCGAGCGGCTCGGCGTGAAGCTCTGAGTCGCGGCCGGGAACTCTGAGCCGTGGCCGGGAAACCAGACCGGAACGGCAGAGGCGATGCTGCGGAGCGCATCGTCCCTGCCTCCTTCCCATCACACGGGCGTGTGGCATGGACCCATTCGTCCAGATTCCTGCCGTTTCCGGTTACGATTCAGACCAAGGGGACCTCTGCAAAAGTCTGCGAGCGCTTTGGGCCCAGGATCGGGATGAGCCAGAAGGCGCCCTGGCGGCAAATGGCGACGCCGGATCGCCCGGGCATGGAGACCAAAGTGTCGCAGGACTTTTGCAGAGGCTCCCAAGGGCACCGCCAGACCCGGATGCTCTCCCGCTGACTCACTGCAACCTGTCTGCCTGCCACCGCCCATCGGATGTCCCTGCAAATTCGCTCCCCCCTGCTGCGTGCTGCCCTGGCAGCCGCCGTCACCAGCGCTGCCCTGCTGGCCGGCTGCGCCACCACCCCGCCCAGCCCGCCCCCGGCCCCCATCGACACCAGCCGCCCCCTGCACCTCACCGGGCGCTTCTCGTTCTCGGCCACCGACAACACCCCGGGCACCAGACCCCAGCACAGCAGCGGCCGCTTCATCCTCGACCGCAACGGCAACAACCTCGGCCTCGAACTGATCTCCCCCTTCGGCCAGACCCTCGTGCGCGCCGCCCAGAAACAGGGCGAACAGGCCTGGCTCGAAACCGCCCAGCACCAGCGCTACCTCGGCACCACGCTGGAAGCCGTGCTGCAGCAGGCCGTGGGCATGCCCATTCCGGTCAGCCGCCTGCCCCAGTGGCTGAACAACCAGTTCGAAACCATCGAGCGCACCAGCGATGACGGTCGCCGCATCGTCGCCCTCGACGGCACCTGGCACATCGAACGCGAGGACAACCGCTGGTACCTGACCTGGCAGCAGAACACCCGCCGCATCGAAATCCGCCTGGTAGCGGACCAGCCCGTGCAGAACGAAGCATCCGCACAGACCGGGCCATCGGCACGGAACGGGTCATCCGCCGCACAGGCCACACCGGATGGGCAGCAACCTGCACAAACGGAATCTTCCGCACAAACCCAATCTCCCGCACGGACCGGGCCATCACAGACCGGGCCATCCTCGCAGACTGGCCAGCCGGCGCAGACCGGGACGCAGATTCATCCAGCCACCCCATGACCTTCGCTTCACCCACCACGCCAGCGGCACCCGGACCGGATCCGGTAGCGGCCACGCTGACCCTGCCCGCGCCCGCCAAGCTCAACCTGTTCCTGCACGTCACCGGCCGCCGTGAAGACGGCCTGCACCTGCTCGAAACCGTCTTCCAGTTCATCGACCTCCAGGACGACATCACGCTGGCCGTCGACCCCACCGGCAGCATCGGCCGCACGCATGACCCCGAAGGCGTCAGCGAGGCCGACGATCTCACCCTGCGCGCAGCCCGTGCCCTGAAGGCGGCCACCGGCACCCCGCTCGGCGCCCGCATCACCCTCACCAAGCACATTCCCATGGGCGCCGGCCTGGGTGGCGGCAGCTCCGACGCCGCCACCGTGCTGCTCGGGCTCAACGAACTCTGGCAGACCGGTCTGAGCCGCAACCAGCTCATCGACATCGCCCGCCCGCTGGGCGCCGACGTACCCATCTTCGTCCACGGCCAGAACGCCTACGCCACCGGCATCGGCGACGTATTTCAGCCCGTTTCCCTGCCCGGCTACTGGTTCGTGCTGCTCATGCCCCACGTTCACGTGGGCACCGCCGGTGTTTTTTCGGCACCGGAGTTGACAAGAAACTCAAAGCCACTCACAATTCAGGGCTTCACAGCATTGGCAGGACAAACCCTTGCAGGCCACAACGACCTGCAGCCGGTTGTGGAAGCAAGGCAGCCTCTGGTGAGGCACGCCATCCAGCTTCTCTCACAGGCGGCGCAAAGGGTTTCGTCAGACAGTGTTGCAAAACGGCATAAATCAGACATCACGGTTCGCATGACCGGCTCGGGTGCCTGTATATTTGCAGCTTCGCAGCACAAGTCCACTGCCCTGGCCCTGCTCCAGGAAGTCTCGCAGGCCAGCCAAAAAAATGTTGTCGCAGGGCAAACACCAAACGCAGAACGTATTACAATGCGCACTGAATTTGGTACCCTCTTCCTGGTTCGAGGGCTTGCCAGTCACCCGTTGGGGAGTCGCCAAGTTGGTTAAGGCACCGGATT
>ERZ773010.398-NODE-398-length-31321-cov-8.585556_pt1 | contig 31321 bp, 20 predicted proteins | sample MGYA00580842_ERZ773010 | MGnify/ENA primary metagenome ERZ773010 (study PRJEB29015, sample SAMEA2737982) | human oral metagenome | biome: human oral; feature: human-associated habitat; material: dental | place: China | collected 2107 ...
CTAAATACGCGGGGTTCAGGGCACCCATATTTGAGACGCCCTAAATATAGCGGCTTAACTTTGCCAAAAGACAAGGCGGCGAGCCGCTGACAGTACGCGTAGTACGGCAAGGCGAGCTAACGCCGTATTTTGGTAAAGGATGCCGCTATTTTTCCGGTTTATGTTTTTTGATGCTATGAAGCCCTTTATTTACGGGGACCTCAGGGCATTTTATGTTTTCTGATCTGTTTGCGCGGGTTTGCGGGGCGCTTTTGCCGGCGAGTGCGGCAGAAGCAGGTTGAGCAATACGGCAAGGCCTGACCAACACGGCAACGCCGTAGTTTGGCAAAGGAGGCCGCTTTAATCCCGCGTCAGGAAGGCCTCGATCGCCTGAGCGACGCGCTCCGGCTGATCATGCTGGAGATTGTGTCCGGCCTCGGCAACCCGCACAAGGCGCACATCGTGGAAACAATCGACGCGCCGCTTGAATTCCGCCGGGTCGCTGCCGAAACGCAGCATCGCGTAGCCATGATCGGCAATCACCAGCAACACCGGCGCGGCAATCCGTCGCCAGCTCGCCAGATTGTCCTCGGCGTGGTAAGGCAATGGCGAGGGTACGCGATGCCAAGGATCGCATGCCATTTCGATCCGGCCATCGTCACGGCGACGGCTAAGATGCCGCGCCAGAAACTGTGCCCGCGCCCGGCTCAGGCGTGGATTCATTTGCATGAAGCGGGCGGCGAATGCCTCGCTGTCGGCATACACGCTGCCCGCCGGTGTGCGGGCAAGATGGCGCAGCCATTTGCCGATCAGCACCGGCGCATCATTGACCGCCGGTTTTAAGCCGAGAAAATCAAGCATGACCAGCTGCGCAACGCGCCCCGGACAGGCGCCGGCGTAAATCGCCGCAATGTTTGCGCCCATGCTGTGGCCGACCAGCCGCACCGGACGTTCGGGCGAATAGTAGGCAAGAATTTCGTGCAGGTCGGCGTAGTAATCGGAAAACCAGTACGGACGCAAGAGCCATTCCGAATCGCCGTAGCCGCGCCAGTCCGGTGCGATGACATGCCAGTCGGACAGTAGTGCATCGACGACGAACTGGAAGGTCGGCGAGGCATCCATCCATCCATGCAGGAAAAAGACGACAGGCGCATCCTGCCCTGCGTGTCCATCCCGCCCGCCCGGAACACGCCAATGCCGGATGTTGTGGCGCACGCCGCGGATAACGATCTGCTCGGTGGTCGAAGGCCGGTGCGTCATGTCAGTCCCTTATGCATTCTCCGCGCTCCGTATGCCCATGCGCACCGCCGGCGTAAAAACGGGTGCCGGCGAATGGATGAAATGGAGGAAACAGGCGGAATGGACAGCATGAGCGAATGAGCGGAGAAGGCGGCATGAGCGGCATGGTTACAAAAAAACCGAGGGCGGCGCCGTATGCACCGCCCTCATTGATCGCTTTATCGCCTATCCATCAGGTTCGCGGGGAAAATTTCGGAATCAAAGGCGGGCAGCGACCCAGTCTTTGACCGAAGCCAGCGCGGCGGGCAGTTTGCTGGCATCGCTGCCGCCGGCCATGGCCATGTCGGGTTTACCGCCGCCTTTGCCGCCGACCTGCTGGGCGACGAAGTTGACAAGTTCGCCAGCCTTGATTTTGCCCACGCGGTCTTTGGTCACGCCGGCGGCTAGTTGCACTTTGTCGCCCTCCACGGCGGCGAGCACGATGGCGGCGGTTTTGAGTTTGTCCTTGAGTTTGTCCAGCGTCTCGCGCAGGGTTTTGGCGTCGGCCCCGTCCAGCCGCGCGGTCAGCACGTTGACGCCGCCGACATCCACCGCCAGGGCGGCGAGTTCGTCGCCTTGCGAGGCGGCCAGCTTGCCCTTGAGCATGGCAATTTCTTTTTCCAGCGCCCTGACATGGTCAAGCGTTTGCTGCAGGCGGCCTTCCAGATCGGCGGCAGGCGTATGCAGGGCGGCGGCGGCAGCCTGCACGGTGCCTTCGGTCGCCTGCGCCCAGTGCAAGGCATTGAGGCCGGTGATGGCTTCCACGCGGCGAATGCCGGCAGCGACGCCGGCTTCGGCCACAATCTTGAACAGACCGATATCGCCCGTGCGCGCCACATGCGTGCCGCCGCACAATTCGCGGCTGTCGCCAATATCGAGCACGCGCACGGTCTCGCCGTATTTTTCGCCAAAGAGCATCATGGCGCCGGTTGTGCGGGCCTCATCGATAGTCATGAGGCGCGCCTGAGTGGCGGTATTGGCGAGGATTCCGGCATTTACGCGGCGCTCGACTTCGGCGATCTGCTGCGGCGTAACGGGCGCGCCGTGCGTGAAGTCGAAACGGGTTTTATCCGCATCGACCAGCGAGCCTTTTTGCTGCACATGATCGCCCAGCACTTCGCGCAGGGCCTTGTGCATGAGGTGGGTGACGCTGTGGTTGCGCATGGTGGCGGTACGGCGCGCGGCATCAACCTGCGCCTGCACGGCATCGCCCACCTTGAGCACGCCCTGCGTGAGCACACCGTGATGGCCGTGCACGCCAGCCTTGATTTTTTGCGTGTCGGCCACATCAAACACCACGCCGGGGGCGGTGAGCCGGCCGGCATCGCCCACCTGGCCGCCGCTTTCGGCGTAGAAAGGCGTGGTGTCGAGCACGACTACGCCAGCCTGCCCCGCTTTCAGTTCGTTCGCGCTGGCGCCATCAGCGTACAACGCAACGACGCGGCAAGCGTCGTGGGCCATTTCCTCGTAGCCGGTAAAAACGCCCGCTTCGCCGTCGTATTCGAGCAGCTTATCCATCTTGAACTTGCCCGCGGCGCGGGCAGCGTCTTTCTGCTGCTGCATAGCGGCGTTGAAGCCAGCCACGTCCACCGTCACACCACGCTCGCGGCACACGTCTTGCGTCAGGTCGAGCGGGAAGCCGTAAGTGTCGTGCAGTTTGAAGGCCACGTCGCCAGGCAGGGTTTGCACATCGCCAGCCAGCGCCGTGTCCAGAATCTCCATGCCGTTTTCCAGCGTTTCGCCAAAACGTACTTCTTCATCGCGCAGCGCTTCCATGATGCGGGTTTGCTGCTCTTTCAGGTGCGGGTAGGCGCCGCCCATTTCCCGTACCAGATCAGGCACGAGTTTGTAGAAGAAAGGCTGCTTCTGCCCCAGCTTGTAGCCGTGGCGAATGGCGCGGCGGATGATGCGGCGCAGCACGTAGCCGCGGCCTTCGTTGCTGGGAATGACGCCGTCCGCAATCAAAAAAGCGCAGGCGCGGATGTGGTCGGCAATCACTTTCAGACTGGGCACGTCCTGGCTGTAGGGCACGCCGGTTTCGCGCGCAGCAGCCTGAATCAGTTTTTGGAATAGGTCGATTTCGTAATTGCTGTGCACGCCCTGCAAAATGGCAGCCACACGCTCCAGCCCCATGCCGGTATCGACGCAGGGCGCGGGCAGTTTGGTGACGCTGCCGTCTTCGTGCATTTCAAACTGCATGAAGACGTGGTTCCAGATTTCGATGAAGCGGTCGCCGTCCTCATCAGGGCTGCCGGGGGGGCCACCGAGGATGTGCGGGCCGTGGTCGTAAAAGATTTCGCTGCACGGGCCGCAGGGGCCGGTGTCGGCCATCATCCAGAAGTTGTCGCTTTTGTATTTGCCGCCCTTGTTGTCGCCGATGCGAATCACGCGCTCGGGCGGCAGGCCGATGATTTTCGTCCAAATGTCATAGGCTTCGTCGTCCTCGTGATAGACGGTGGCGAGCAAGCGCTCGGGCGGCAGGCCATACACCTGGGTGAGCAGTTCCCAGCCCCATTGCAGGCTTTCTTTCTTGAAGTAATCGCCAAAGCTCCAGTTGCCCAGCATCTCGAAGAAGGTATGGTGGCGCGCCGTGTAACCGACGCTTTCTAGGTCGTTGTGCTTGCCGCCCGCGCGCAGGCAGGCCTGCACACTGGTGGCGCGGTTGTAGGGGCGTTTGTCGGTGCCAAGAAACACGTCTTTGAACTGCACCATGCCACTGTTGGTGAACATGAGCGTGGGGTCGTTGGCGGGCACGAGCGAGCTGGAAGCGACAATCTGATGCCCTTTGGATTCAAAAAATTTAAGGAATTTTTCGCGGATTTCAGCGCTTTTCATTGATTTTTCCCGAGACGGAAGAAGGCGTTACGGAAGAAGCATAAGGGTTGCAGATGGGTTGCAGATTCTAACACTGCCGAATGGCTCCGCCCACGCCGCCCGCAGCGACGGCGCGCAGCAACCGGGCAAAAAAGGATTAGGCCACGCTGGCGCAGCACTAACAAAAACCCCGCCGCACGGGCGGGGTTTTCAACCCGGACGCAGCCACCGGCGAGGCGACCGGGCGAAGTGAAAGCGGGCTTATTTGCGGCGCTTGCCCTTTGCCGGTGCACGTGCGCCCGCAGACGACAGCGCTTGCGTCCGCGCCACGGCGTTATCCAGCGCTTCCTTGGCCGGTTTGCGATTCGCCCAGACGGCTTCCAGCTCTTCGTCGATCACGATACGCATCCGTTCGTTCTGCGCCGGACGCAGCTTCGGCATAACGGCATGCTGGCTCAACTGTCCTTCCGCCACGCTCAGCGCCGCCATATCCTGGTTCAGCAGACGGCTGGAGGCAGTCGCTTTGGCCACGGGCGTTAGCGGCAGAAAACCGCCGGCTGTCGTCATGTTAATCTGCACTTCCGGGCTGAGCAGATAGTTCACAAACTGTGCAACACCGCGAGTTTCCGCAGGGCTGAGCTTGTCAAGCGCCCACAGTGAGGCGCCGTCGGCCAGCGTATTTTTCGGCGCGCCATAAACATCATCGTGATACGGCAACGCAGAAACGCCCGCTTCGACCGTCTTGTTCGCCAGCAGCTGCGGGTAGAGCGAGGAGGTGCTGGTCAGCATTGCGCATTCGCCGCTGGCAAAGCGCTTGTCGCCCTCGTCGCGGCGGCCGGCCGGATGGAAATAATTGGCTTTGACCCAGGAAGCCATCATGGCGATGTGCTTGACCTGCGGCAGGCTATTGAACATCGGCCGTCCTTTGGCATCGCTGACGCTGACGCCGTCCCAGGCACTCAGGTTATCGATAAATACCCACACCGGCCATGAAGTCGTGAAGGGGCAAGTGACGCCCGAAGCGTACAGGGCGCCCGCCGTATCCTGCATCTGCTCCCAGGTCTTCGGCGGCGTGTCGGGATTCAGGCCCGCCTTGCGAAACGCGGCTTTGTTGATATAGAGCACCGGCGTCGAAAATGCCAGCGGCAGGGCCGACAACTGGCCGCGCCCATCGACCAGGCCTTCGCGCAAGGCAGGCGAGAGCTTACGGGCATCGAACGGGATTTTGGCCGCCTTCATGATCGCATGCAGCGGTTTGAAGTGCGCACGCTGTGCGACGAACTGTTCCCGTTCGGCGCTCGTCACCAGATTCAATTGTTTGGGCGCTTCGCCCGCCGCGCGGCGCACCAGCGTCACCCGCACGTCTTTATGCTGATTGTTGAACGCATCGATCAGGGGCATGATGCGTGCCACGCGATCTTCTTCGAGCTGATGGCCGAGCGCAATTTCAGCCGGGCCGCCGGCCGGCGCGGCAGCAGCTGGCGCTTTACGGGGCGCCTTGGCCTTGCCACGCGCCGGCGCAGCAATCAGTGAGGAAGAAAAGACAAAGGCGCCCAGCGTCGTCAGCGAAATTGCCAGCCATGTTTTACGCATTTTTTATTCCTTCAGAATGAAAGATGTCATTATAAGGACAGAGGCATCGCTTGTCCGCCCCCAAATGACATAGCGGCGGCGTGTGCGTCGCCAGCCGGATACACTATGTCTATGCGTGTATAATTCATCGCCTATGTCTATGTATTTGCATCATTTACCTACAGGCGCTCCCGATGCGGTTTGATGAACTCGGCCTCGCGCCAGAACTCCTGAAAGCCATTGCCGACGAGGGTTACACGCAGCCGACGCCGATCCAGGCGCAAGCCATCCCCATCGTACTTTCCGGACGCGATCTCATGGGCGGCGCCCAGACCGGCACCGGCAAAACAGCGGCGTTTGCGCTGCCGCTTCTGCAACGCATCCTGCCGTTCACCAGCAACAGCCCCTCACCTGCGCGCCATCCCGTACGCGTCCTCATTCTTGCGCCGACGCGTGAGCTGGCCATTCAGGTCTACGAGTCTGTCGTGACTTACGCCAGATATTTGCCGATCCGCAGTCTATGCACTTTCGGCGGTGTCGACATCAAGCCGCAGATCGAGGGAATCCGCCGCGGGGTCGAAGTGCTTGTCGCCACCCCTGGCCGCCTGCTCGATCTGGTCGAGCAAAAATGCCTAAATTTTGGCCAAGTACAGGCGCTGGTGCTTGACGAAGCCGACCGTATGCTCGACATGGGCTTTATCCCCGATGTCACGCGTATCATCAAACTGCTGCCCGCGCAGCGGCAAAGCCTGTTGTTCTCGGCCACTTTTTCGGAAGAAATCAAAAAGCTCGCCGACAAGATGCTCCATGCACCAACGCTGATCGAAGTGGCACAGCGCAACACGGTATCGGAAACCATCGAACATCGCGTGCACCCGGTCGCAGCGACCGCCAAACGCGCACTGCTCGTCAAGCTGCTGCGTTCGAAAGAGTTCACGCAAGTGCTGGTTTTCACACGGACGAAAATCGAGACCAACCGGCTTGCCCGGGAACTTCAGCGGGCCGGTATCGCCGCAGATTCAATCCACGGGAACAAGAGCCAGACCGATCGTCTGAAAGCCCTCGAATCGTTCAAGGAAGGCACGACGCACGTACTCGTTGCCACCGACGTTGCCGCACGCGGGCTGGATATCGACGATCTGCCGCATGTCATCAACTACGAGCTGCCGCATACGCCTGAAGACTATATCCACCGCATCGGCCGCACCGGGCGCGCCGGCAAGCACGGTACCGCCGTTTCCCTGGTCACTGCCGATGAGGTGCGCTATCTCGTCGATATCGAAAAGCTGATCAAGAAACCCATCGAGCAGATCATCATTCCCGGTTATGCGCCGGATGAGGACTATGAATACCCACCGAGCGGAAAGAAAAAACGCTCGTCGCGTACAGCCGGTCACGAGGTATCCGCCACATCATCGACGCGCGGGCGCCGTGCAATCAAGGCATCCGGGGCACCAGCGCCGATCAGCACGATCGCGCCCGACGGCTTTGACTTCAGCAAACCCTACGAACCCAAGCAGGCCGCACCGTCTGCTGCCGGGCAAACACGGGCATCCGCCACCCCCGGTCTTGACCGGAAGCGCAAGCCGCTTGCCGCACTGCTGGGCGGTCAACGCTCGCCCAACAAGGCCAATTCTGGTCAACATTCCGGCCAATAATCAAACCGGCGAGATTGACTGGCGGCCGGACTCTGCGCCGTTTCGACCAGGGTATTTCCCACAGTCGCCATCCAGCCATCTTCGCAAAGTCATCCCCCTTTCCCGCGTTTTCCCGCTCTATCCCAGCCTGGATCGCCATCTTCCAGTTATTTCGCATCCGTCGGTTTATGCCGCCTGGAAGATTTGGAAGTTCCCCTGCGTTTGCGGGAATCCGTCGGGCGCGCGGGCGGTTGATTCCCCACCAATTTGAGCACCGCCACCGAAACATTGTCCCCGATGCCTTGCGCCCGCACCCTTGCCTGGGCAATCAGCGCATCACACGCCCTACGCGCGGATAGTTTGGCGACAACCAGGCCAAGCTCCGCATCCGTAAAGTAATCCCAGAGCCCGTCCGAACACAGCAAGAAAGCATCCCCAGCCCGCAGATCGTTCGCTTCTCCATAATCAATATACGGTGCTTCGATGCCGCCCAGCGAGGTTACGAGCACATTACGGCGCGGATGTTTTTCCGCTTCGTTCGGCGAAAGCAAACCATTCGCCACCAGAAATTCGACATAGGAATGATCCGTTGTCCTCGATAGCAGACGCTTCCCGCGAAAATGGTACAGACGGCTGTCGCCGCAGTGCGCCCAAGTCGCCTTATTGGATTGCAGCAGCAGCATCACGGCCGTGCTGTGCGGGTCTTTTTCATTGACGAAGCGCAAGGCTTTGATCAGCATGTGCGCTTCGTTGATATTGGCTTCGAACAGCTGTTGCGGCGATTCATGGCGTACAAAATAACGCTCGAAATTGCCGCGTGCCGTATGGATCACCTGCTGTGCGGCAAGCGCCCCGCCGGCATGGCCACCCATGCCATCCGCCACAACGGCCAGCACAACGTCACCGCTCGGGTGCGAAAGCAGGACCACACGATCCTGTTGTTCGGCGCGGTCGCCCTGATGCTGCGCAACACAGGCATCAATACTAATCGCCGTCTGCTTTTTTAACATCTTCCTGCATATTCCATTGAGTCGGTATCCGCACCGACGCCTTCCGCTATAATCAGATCACGGTATGAGACACCGCTTTTTTCTACCGTCTTCCATCTATTTTCCTTGGGAATAGTCCTATGAGCAACCGTCTCTCACAAATTGTCACCCGTACCGGCGATGCCGGCACCACTGGCCTCGGCGATGGGTCGCGCGTCCCCAAAGACTGCCAGCGCATCGATGTCATCGGCGAGGTCGATGAACTCAACTCGACGCTGGGCGTACTGCTTGCCGAAGATCTGCCGGAAACCATCCGCCAGCCCTTGCTGCAAGTGCAGAACGACCTGTTTGACCTGGGCGGTGAAATCTCCATCCCCGGCTATGCCACCATCGGCGAGACGCACATTCTGCGCCTCGAACAACTGGTCGCTGACTTTAATGCCGAACTACCGCCGCTCAAGGAATTCATTCTGCCCGGCGGCACGCGTGCCGCAGCGCTGGCGCACCTTGTCCGCTCGGTTTGCCGCCGCGTTGAACGCCGCGTCGTCAGTCTCGGCAACAACGAGCCGCTTTCCGAATACGCGCGCAAATACCTCAACCGTCTGTCCGATCTGATGTTCGTCCTCGGTCGCACGCTGAACCGGGCGTCCGGCCGCGGCGACGTACTCTGGGTTCAGCACAAGCCCGCCGCAAAACCATAACGGCGACACAGCACCCAAGCCGCCTGCCGGTTCAACAACCGTGCCGGCGGCAATGCGCTTCATCCGGATCATCCGGAAAATAACGCACGCAAAAATCAAATCGCATCCACGAATCGGCAGCCTTTCGGGAATACGGTAAAAGCGCTTGTGGATTCACTGCAGCACGCAGCCATGATAGGCCGGATAAGCGAAGCCCTGCCCCAGAACCATCCAGTAGCGCGCGCCCAGCACAGTAAAATCGCGAACCTCGACCCGACCTCTGACGAAAATAGGGCGCACAATCGTCAGGAAACGGCGCGGGCGTAAAGCGCCTGCAATTTCGCCGGACAGTATGGGTGTTCTGTCCGGGCCTACATTGCTTCTAGCGTTTCTTTGACGGGGAATTGTCTTCCTTAGGCGATGGCGCAATCTCCTGACGTACCGCCTCAACCAGACCATTGAGATCGCCGCCTTTCATGCCGATCTCGCCTAATACGGCATCGAGAATCGGCTGCTGCGCACGATAAGCCAACGCCGCCGAAACCGCCTGCTCGGCAAGATTGCCTCTGCCGGTAGAAGCCGCCTCGCCCGCCGCGCCGCGGCCGCCACGATTCAGGCCGTCGACCTGAACAATCTTGATACCGTCGATTTTTTCCATCGGCTTCACCGACGCCATAATGATTCCGGGCAAGGCATCGAGCAGCTTCATCTTGATCTGCATGGCAATCTGCTCGGCCGCCAGTGTATTCAGTGCGGCATTGCGCATTTCGATGCCGTTGGCCTCGACCTGATACTGAACCTGCTGCGCTTCAGCTTTGATCTTGACCGCCTCGGCATGATTTTCTGCGGCATCTTTTTCCGCCTCGGCCGCAATGCGAATGCCGATGGCGCCCTGTTGCGCCGTCTGCTCGGCGGCAACGATAGCAATCTGCTTTTCGCGCTCGGCAATCGCCACTTCGCGCGCCGTCTTAACCTCTTCCTCGGCGCGCGCGGCCAAAGCGCGCGCTTCATTGGCCTGCTTTTCGGCCTCAGACTGCGCCTTCGATTTCTCGGCGATAGAAATCAGTTTGTCCTGATCGGCAAGCGTCGTCCGCTTTTCCTGTTCGATCTTCGCCACCTTCACTTCGCGGTCGGCCTCGATCTGGCGCTGCTGAACCGCACGATCCTTTTCGACCTCGGCCTCCTGCACCAAACGCTCGGCGTCGATCTTGGCCTGCTTCGCCTCGCGCTCGCGCTGCGCCGTCACCGCCGCCACTTCAGCCGCCTGCTGGGCATGGCGCTCTGCCACCTCTTGTTGCTGCTGCAAGGTGGCAAACGTCTCTTCTTTTTCGATATTGAGCTTGAGCTGGGTCGCCTCGTAGTTTTTCTGGGCGATCGCCACCGACGTATCCTGTTCGATTTCGTTGCGCTCTTTGGCGCGTTGCTGCGTCTGTTGCGTCAGCTTGGTCAGGCCTTCGGCATCAAAAGCGTTCTGGGCATCAAAGAATTTGATCGGTGTCTGATCAAGACGGGTCAGGCTGACCGATTCAAGTTCCAGGCCATTTTTCAGCAAATCCTCGGAGACGGCATTCTGCACCGCCTGAATGAAATCGGCGCGCTTGTCGAGCAACTGGTGCATGCTCATTGAAACCGCCGCGGCGCGCAGCGCATCGACAAACTTGTCTTCGACCAGCTCCTTCAGCGAATTGGGCGCCATGGTTCGTTGCCCCAGCGTTTGCGCTGCATTGGCAACGCCTTCCGAACTGGGGATGACACGCACGAAGAAGGCGGCAACGGCGTCGACACGCAGACGATCAAGCGTAATCAGGCTGTCCGCTCCGGCGCGGGACGCTTCGAGCTTGAGGGTATTCATATTGATGTGCACGATCTCATGGAAGACCGGAAGCACAATGGCGCCGCCGTCCATGACGACCTTTTGTCCGCCCAGCCCGGTCCGCACAAAAGCCAGCTCCTTCGAAGCGCGCTGATAAAGGCGCGAAAGCACTAAACCGACAAGCAGCAGGCCGACGAGAATGGCGACGGCCAGGACAACGATCGTGACGAGATTCATCATAGCTCCCTTAAAAAACTGGTTATGAAATCAACACAAATTTTCCTGCATCAGGTGGTTTTACAACAACTCCGGATGCGGATTGGCAATCGCCAGAAAACGCGAACCGGAAATCTGTTTAACCAGCAGCACCGATTCACCGGAATTAAGCGAAACATCTTCGCCATCCGGCTCGACATGGACATAGAGCGTCCGGCCGTGCGCATTTTTGACCCGCGCCTGCGCAGGATACCCTTTGCGCGCTGTGCCGTTGATGATGACCGCCACATGCCCGACCAGATTTTCCAGCGGCTCGGCGCTACTTTCGTCGTAGGGGACGAGGCGGGCAATGGCTGCGGCAGAAACGCGCACGACCGGCAGGGCGCCGCAAAAGGCGACGACCGCCGCGACGAAACTCGGCAAATAGAAGCCAAACAATGCCTGAACGAGGCCATTGAGCACAAAACCAAGTACCGAGAACGATGTCAGCAAGATGGCGAAAATAATCAACACCGGCACCTTGCCAACATGCAGCCAGCCAAGCCACGAATCGAAGAAATCGCCACCCTCACCCGCCGACGGATCGGGGATCAGCTCGTCGAGCCAGCCCGAAAGGCTGAAGCCAAGCAATAGCGCCAGCCCCTCGATCACTGCCAGGGCAATCAACAACATGAGCGCCAGCAGAAAAGGCCAGGATTGCGGGACAAAAAAGAGTTCCATCGCAACTTCCGGTCAGGTCAATCCGGCACAGACGCATCCGGCAGCGCCTTGGTCGCCTTGATCGTTGCCAGACGCTCACTGATCCGGTGCTCGCGTTGCAGTTCGGCGATTTCCTTGAGTCTGCCCGCATCCCCCACCAACCCGGAGGTCAGCCCGGTCGCTCCCGTCTGACGCGCCAATATCCGGCCAAATGAAGCTGCCGCACCGTCTGCACGCATCTGACGCCCGTATCCGTCATCATGGGTTTCCGCAACATCCGCCGCTGAAGGCGCACGGCCCAGACGTGCATGATAATCGGCAAGCAGTTGTTCCAATTCACGTTTTTTGGCAAGCAGCGCAACGACATAACTCTCCAGCTCTTTTGCCTGGTCAGACTGTTCATCAAAATTTTTTTGCAACACAGGCAGCAAATCTTCAATATCCGCCTGGCGACCAATCGCCGTTCGCGCCAGATCTTCACGGCCATTTGCCAAAGCGGCGTCAATCTGGGCAGAGAGTGTTTCATGCTCGGTGTTCAGGCGCGCCATCTGGCTCAATGCCAGGTGTTTTCCGGCTTCAGCCCGACCCAAATCGCCGCGAACCTCATCGGCAACCTGTTCGATTTCGCGTATCGATTGCATCATCGACGCTTCCGGCGCCAGATTCTCGGCACGATCAAGCAAGGCATGCGCACCGCCGGCAATCAGACGGGAAATACGGGTTGTAATGCTGTCAGCCATTTTTACGCTCCTTCTCTCTACGGGTTGCAATGATTTCCATAATTTCGACGATGCCCGGCAGATAGCGTTCGATGGATTCCCGCTCGTAAACTTCCGGCGCAGAAGTCACCGCCGCGCGCAAAATCCGCGTCAGCAGGCGGAAGCATTGCTGGGCGAGCGCCGCCTCCAGTTCTTTTGCCATCGTTTCGCCCGCCTCCGCCGTTTCGCTGACAGGCATCGACGAAGCCAGAATCGCCATCAGCTGCGGCACGGTTTCCAGCGCCGCACCGACCAGTTCCGAATGCCGCATACTACGGCGCTCCCAGACGGCCACCGAATTTGCCAGCGCCTGCACTAATCCTTTCATCGATTCAGCGCACATCTCCGGATCAGCGCGTTCCGCATCCTGTTGGCGACTGCCGGCAACCAAAGCGCGCAGCTTTTCACTCGGCGTTTTACCCGTTTCCGGGCGTGCCGACAATAACCACTGAAAATCCTCATCCGGCAATCGAATTGAAAGTGTCTGCATTTGCGCCATATTTGTCCTCATTAGTCTGTAATTCATATAATTTTGCATCAAATATAAAACAAAAAAATTCAAACGTAAACACTTGTATTTGTAAATTACAGACATGCGGCCCAACGCCATCCAGCGCACTTACACCTGATCTTTACTTTAGGGTCAGAAAATGCGTGCGGAAGCGGACAAATTTTTCATGCGCCATCCGTCCAGAAAGCCGGAAAGGCACATTCCGAACCCGCATTATTCGCCGCATGAGAACCCGCTGCTGGCTTGCATGCCACGGTCTGCAACCCCGGTTAACGCGTGGCTTGCGACGACACGCATTGCGCGATGCACGGAGAAGGCATTTTTGCCCTGCCCGCCGCAAGCGCAATGCCACGCCAGACATACCTCCGGCACCTTGCTCCGCAGGCATTGAAGTGATCCAGCGCCCCGTCAATGAGCGTGCGGATCCTAGGCGCCATCAACTACGCGGCAAATTGTTGCAGGTGACGTCCTCGTTTTACGGGAAATTCGGCCCGCGTGCTCCCTCAAATTCACACGCAAAAAAGAGCGCATCCTGTTCCCTGCGCAGTCTCCAGAGCAACGGGTCGCCTGGTATTTCCAGCATGTCAGCCGTTAGCAGTTGCCCGGGCCGAGCGTCACATTTGAGCCGCGCGCCATCGGCAAGGTAGAACGGCAGCTGGCGATTTCCGGCGATCGGCTCGGCCGGCAGCAAAATACCTTCCAGGCCGGCAATTTCATGATGATGCCCTTGCGCCGCGAACACCGTTCCCCGCCGGAGCGGCGCCGTCACGCGCGCAACGACGTCGTAACGCGGCCGCGGATGACGGGTACTGGTCGGCATACCGAGCAGCGCCCAGGACAGGACACTGAAGATCGCCTCAAAGCCAAGATAATGCGCTGGGTAATAAACCAGCGCGGTCTTGCCGTTGCGGCTGACGGGAACGCCTTTTTCCTTCAGCACCTGCCAGGTGGCCTCATCATCACACGCCACGACCACATACACACCGCCGCACAGGCTCTGTTCGTCTTCGCGGCGGAGGAGGTTAACGACGTCGATGCGCCCGTTATCCGCAAAAATCCCGCCATTGCGTTCAGCGCACATGAGATCGGGAATTTCGACGGCACGCGCGATCGGGCAGTAAAAGGCCGGCACATCCGGCACAAAGCCCTCCAGATGGTTGAGCACAATGCCCATCTCGGTCAGGTCGGGGATCGCCCGCTGCCTGACCGCGGACAGCATCTGGCTCCGCCGCGCCAGTGTCGCACGGCAATCCTCGCCCAGCGCCCAGACGGCATCGAAATCCGGCACGGCGATTTCCTGGCCATTGACGCACATCGAGCAGGTCTTCGGATCGTAGATGAAATCGTATTCACTCGCCTTGCCGATGCTCAACACCGTCAGCCCGGCCGTGCGCGCCCAGGTGTACAAACCAATCAGCAGCGATGGCTGGTCTCCTTCGGCTAGCGAGTAGACGACGCCTTTTTCCCGCGCCTTGCGGGCGAACAGCGGCCCCGCCACCGAGTCGGATTCCTTGGTCACCATGACCACATGCTTACCGTTTTCAATGGCGGCTAGGACGTGCGCTGCCGCCGCTTCCGGCTTGCCGGTGCCTTCAATCACCACATCGAAGGGCATGCGCATGGCAAGCAGCGCATCGCCAAACACCAGAAAAAGCCCGGCCTGATACGCTTTCATCCCCGCCGCATAGCTTTCGCACACGGCAATCCGGTCTTCCGCAATGCCGAGCGCACGGTAAGCCGCCACGCACTTGTGCACATTCCGCCCGCACAGCACGCGAATGCTCAACCTGTCGCTCCGCGCCGCGTAATAAAAAAGCGAGTGGTTAAAACCGGCCACACCGATGATCGCCAGCACCACCGTTTTTCCGGCTGCAGCATCAAACAAGAGTTCGTAATTCATCAGCGCCTTCCTGCCAGGCAAGCTGCGCCGGCGGAGACCGCCTGGCGCAGCACCGTCAACACCAACCCATCCGCGACCATCTGCCATCTGCCGGCACTCTGACCGGCTTTTACGTCTTACGTCTTACGCCTTACGCCGTCCCCCCGACCGTCAGGCCGTCGATGCGCAGCGTCGGCTGGCCGACCCCGACCGGCACGCTCTGACCATCTTTACCGCAGGTGCCGACGCCTGTGTCGAGCGCCAGATCGTCGGCCACCATCGACACCTGCTGCATCGCTTCCGGCCCGCTGCCGATCAGCGTCGCCCCCTTGACCGGATAGGTGACTTTACCGTTTTCGATCATATACGCCTCGGACATCGAGAAAACAAACTTGCCGTTGGTGATATCGACCTGCCCGCCGCCGAAATTGACGGCATAAATTCCTCTTTTCACGGAACGGATGATCTCCTCGACATGCTTGTCGCCGTTAAGCATCATCGTATTGGTCATACGCGGCAGCGGCAGATAGGCGAAGGATTCGCGGCGACCGTTGCCAGTTGAGCGGGTGCCCATCAGACGGGCGTTGAGGCTGTCCTGCATATAGCCTTTCAGAATGCCGTCCTCGATCAATACCGTGCATTGCGTCGGATTGCCCTCGTCGTCGATATTGAGCGAACCGCGCCGGCCGGGAAGCGTTCCGTCATCGATCACGGTCACGCCCCGGGCGGCGACGCGCTGGCCGATACGGCCGGCAAAGGTTGAACTCCCCTTGCGGTTGAAATCGCCTTCCAGCCCATGCCCAACGGCCTCGTGCAGCAGAATGCCCGGCCAGCCCGCCCCCAGCACGACCGGCATGATGCCCGCCGGCGCCGGGCGCGCGTCGAGATTGACCAGCGCCTGATGCACGGCCGCGCGCGCATATTCGCGCAGCAGCGCATCGGTGAAACAGGCATAATCACTGCGACCGCCGCCGCCCGCTGAACCTTGTTCGCGCCGCCCCTTGCCATCATCGACAATGACCGTCAGCGATACGCGCACCAACGGGCGGATGTCGGCGGCTAGCCGGCCGTCACTGCCGGCAATGAGGACGACATCGTATTCGCCGGCAAGAGAGGCCATCACCTGAACGACGCGCGGGTCTTCGGCGCGGGCATAGGATTCCAGCCGTTCGAGCAGGCCGACTTTCGTACCGGCGTCAAGCGAAACCAGCGGATCGTCGGGCAGATACAGGCTGCGCGCCACCGGCATTTTGTACGCGCGCGTGCGGGCGATTTTCGCCCGCCGCTGCTGGCCGGCATCGGCAATTGAGCGCACGGCGCGGGCGGCATCGCCCAGCGCGCCATGGCCGATATCGTCGGAATAGGCAAAGGCCGTCTTTTCGCCCGCCACCGCCCGCACGCCGACGCCTTCATCGATATTGAAACCGCCGGACTTGACGATGCCTTCCTCCAGGCTCCAGGCCTCGGAACGGCTGTACTGAAAATAGAGGTCGGCGTAATCGACGGCATGCGTCATGATCTTGCCGAACACCTGCGCCAGCGCACTATCGTCCAGCCCATACGGTGTCAGCAGGGTTTGCCCGGCCTGCGTCAGCAGCGATGTTTCCTCGGCCAGAATTTGCGTTTGCCCGTTCGGCGCGCGCCTTGCATTTTTCGCACTCATTACCTTCCTCGTTATCCAGTCTTTCTGTCTTCTTTCCGTCTATTCCTCAATCCGCCGACAGGCATCGCCGCCAGTTACATCACCCGGTGCTGGAGCGCCGGCAGGCTGGCGCGCACATCGGCCAGACGCGCCGGGTCGAGATCGCCGACCACGACGCCTTCTCCCTTGTCGCGTCGCGCCAGCGTCACGCCCCACGGATCGATCAGCAGGCTGTTGCCGTGCGTTTCGCGCCCATTTTCATGCTGCCCACCCTGCGCAGCGGCCAGTACATAACACTGGTTTTCGATGGCGCGGGCGCGCAGCAGCACTTCCCAATGCGCCCGGCCGGTCGTTTCGGTAAAGGCTGACGGCACCACGATCAGGCTGACGACGCCCAAACGCCGATACAGCTCGGGGAAACGAAGGTCGTAACAGATGCTCAATCCGACACGACCGCACGGCGCCTCGAAAGCCACCGGCTGCCGGCCGGCTTCGATCGAGGCGCTTTCATCGTAACGTTCGCCGTTTTGCTCAAAACCGAACAGATGAATCTTGTCGTAGCGCGCCACCCGCTCGCCTTGCGGATTAAACACCAGACAGGTATTGAGCACCTTATCCGGATGCGAAGCGGCCAGCGGCAGCGAGCCGCCGACCAGCCAGAGACCGTGGCGACGCGCGGCATCGCGCAGAAAGTCCTGGATCGCCCCCCGGCCGTCCGGCTCGCGCAGCGCGAGCTTGTCGCGCTCGCGCATGCCCATGACGGCAAAGTATTCCGGCAGAACCGCCAGCCGCGCGCCTTGCGCCGCCGCCTCGGCGAGCAGGCGGTCAGCCACCGCCAGATTTTCGTCAACCCGCGGCGTAGACACCATCTGGATGGCCGCCAGGCGGAACTTTACGGTAGCGTCTGTTGTGGCGGCGCCCGCCCCTTCATTCATGTGCAGCATCGTCTTTCGTCTCCGTGTCGTGGGCGGCAGGATTGGATGCAGGTTGTGCCGAATCGGTAAGGGGCGCCGGTGCAGCCGCGCCATCAACGGCCTCATGAACCGCATGACCGGCCGCCCCGCCATTGGCGGCCGCTGCGTTCTCATGCCCGTTTTTTTCTCCGACGGCATTCTTGCCCGCGGCATCAGCCGCCGTTTTGGCCGCCTGCCGCCCCAGCTTTTCGACCTTGGGATCGTCCCAGCTGCCGGTCACCAGATAATCGAAGCCAAACATCTGGTTCAGCGGATCCTGCAACAGTTTGTTCGCCAGCAACGTCGCCACGCCCGCAACCGGATTGACCAGCGCCACGCCCAGCGCCGCCGTCGTCCCCAGTTCCGGCTGTACAGTCACGAACAGGCGCTGCGTCTCGCGCTTGAGGTCAGTCTCGCCGCGCATGAGCACACGCGCCGCCGGCCCGTCGATCTGCAAACGCTCGGTGCGCATGACGCCGCCCTTGAGGGCGAGGTCGCCGGCGATGCTGTCAAAGGCAAAACCGGCGCTGAACACATCGCGGAAATCGAGCGAGATGCGGCGCGGCAGGCTTTGCAGGCTGATCAGCCCGAGCAGACGCCCGGCGCCCGGCTTGACCTTGAGAAACTGGCCACGTCCGGCTTCCAGCGACAAGGCGCCGTCGAGAGCGGCCAGCTCGAACCCCGTCGGCGCGCCGGGCCAGTCCAACCGCCCCGCCAGCTTCGCCGTGCCGCCGCTGATCATGCCGACATAGCCGAGCTGATCGAGCAGTTTGCCGACATCATCGCTATTGAGCGTGAAATTCAGATGCGTCCGCCCCAGCCCCGGCGTCATCCGCCATTGCCCTTTGCCCGTCAGGATGCCATGCGGCGCATTCATCTGCACCTTATTGAGATCCCAGGCTTCTCCGGCATTGACCGCCTGCAGTTCGAGCCGGCCAAAGCGGCGCTTGCCAAAACGGAAATCCTCAGCCACGACGTCGAGCGCCGGCAGTTCCTTCATCGCCTCCTTTTCCTCGTCCGTCACTGCGTTTTCACTTTCTTCCGGATCGATGATCAATTGCTTCAGGCGTGCCGTCAGCTTGCCGCGACCAGCGCCGTCCCAACGAATCTCGCCGCCGGCCTGGCGCGAATCGAGATGCAGCCGCCACTGTCCGGCCGCCGCCTCGGCATTCAGCGACACGTCGTTTAGAAGACGGCCAAAAGCGCGCAGCTCCGGGGTGGCGAGGCTGACGGCATTGGGCATCAAACCGGCGGCGGCCTGCCCGCTTTGGGCATTGCCCCCGGAGTCTGTCTGAAACAGCGTGCGCCAAAGATCGAGGTCGATGCGCGGGGCCGATACGCCGACGATGAATCCCTTATCCGGCAAGGCCTGCGCACGACCGATGCCGAGCGCCGCCCGTTCAACGACGAAGCTGCCGCCCTGCCGGCGGCGAATGGCCTGGAAAGACAGTTTCTGCCCGAGCGAAGCCAGCAACTGATCGCGCATCGTACCTGCCGCATCGGCCGTCAGGATGCGCTTTTCAAAACGCAGCGGCAGCGATTCGTTCGCCGCTTTGCCAAATGGCTCGGGCAGGGTCGAGCGCAACCCGGTCAGAGAGGAGTTGATGACCAGATCGGCGTCGCGTTTATTGATGCGCACCTCGCCACGATAGGCAGCCGAACCGGACAGATGCGCCAGCAGCGGAAAGCTCTCCGCGCCCTGTCCGTCCTGGGCCTCGGCGGCTTCGCCCTGCGCTTTATTTTGTCTGCCCGGCCGCTTGACCAGCGCGCCGGCGCCGTTTGGCTGGCGCAGCTGATCGACGTTGGCCGTGCCGTTGAGCGTGATCAGCACGCGCCCATCCTTTTGCAGGCCGCCCTTGATGCTCAATGGCCCGCCGAACAGGCTGGCGCGGATTTCCGGCAGATTCAGTTCGCTGCCTGAAAACCGGATGCTGCCGTTGACCTGCCGCAAAGGCGGCAGCGCCGTATCGACGGACACGGTATTGTTCTGGAAGCGATATTCGCCCTTGATCTTTGCTTCATTGAGCTGCTGCTCATCGAGCGGAATCTTCAGCGCAATATCCAGATGCCCGTTGCCGCTCGCGCGCATGCCTTCGGTAAAACGGTCGATCCGTTCGGCCACGGGACTCTGATCGATGAATTTAAAGAACTCGGCGGTCGGCCCCTCGGCCTGCCCCGTGATCTCGATGACCGGCGTATCCAGATCGAGATCGGGAATTTCCGCGCGCGTGGCGCCGAGCTTGGCGCCGAGGATCGTCCCGCGCTGCGCATCAACGACCATGCCGGCGCCGGCAAAACGCAGATTGCCGTAAATATGTTCGATGCGCGGCCAGCCGTTGGCGTAATCGAGCACGACATCCTCGGCCTTGACCGTCACGAGAAACTGCCCTTTGGCCGGATCGAGAAAGGGAAAATCCGCCAGATTGCCCTTGAGCGTCAGCTTAGCCTCGCCGGCTTTGCCGGAAATCAGCGAATCACGCAGCCAGTTCCGCGTCGCATCGCCGACGGTATGCGGGATGTAGCGCCAGACGGCGCGCGCATCGGCGTGCGTCAGCGTAGCCTTGAGGTTGATGTACCCCGGCCCCTCTCCCTGTTTGCGGTACACGCCGGCAGCCGAACCGGCCGCTTCCGCATTGGCGAAGGCAAGCCGCGTCAAATCGACATCCAGCCCCGCCTCGCCAAGGGTCCAGCGGGCCTGCGCATCCAGGCGCTCCAGCTCCGTCCGCGCGACCGGAAAAACCCCCGGCAGATCGATGCTGGCGCGTGTGCTGTCCAGCGTGAGGTGGCCGCCCTTTTCATTGACCGATGCCTCTCCCGACAGGCCGGCAAACCCCGGCAAATCGCCTTGGGCGTTGAGCGCCAGGCGCTGGAAGCGGCTCTCCAGCGCATACGTTTTCAGATTGCCGGCAACGGCGTCGCCCTGCCAGCGGGCATCGAGGCCGGAGAGCTGCCCGCGCGGATGGTATGTGGCAAGGAATTGGCGGACATCCGCCGCCAGCGGCAGATACGCCGTCAGTTGACTCAAAGCGCCCAGGTCGATCTGGTTGGCCGTCAGGCTGCCCGAGGCATTGTTCCCCTGCGCATCCGTATTCCAGGCAAGCCGGAAATCCATCGGGGCGATGCGGACGCCGGCGGCAGCATCCGTGCCGGCGTCTGCGGCTTCAGACGCCGCCGCTTCGGCGGCCAGCGTTGGCTGGGATGCAGTCATCAACGCCAGCTTGCTGCCGCTCGCAACGATGCCGCGATCCGTCCGCTGCACGCTCACCCGGCCGGAGGCCTCGGTCAGCGCGAGCATCGGCAACTCCGTATGCAGCTGCATGGCGACATCGCGCAGCAGCAGATCGGCGGTCATCTCACGCAGCGCGCCGCGTTTGATTCCCGCCCAAAGACGCAAGGCGCCCTGACCGCGCAAAAGCGTCAGCGGATAGTCGATCCACTGCCGCCAGGCCGCCAGATCGACATAATCGATTTCGGTAAAAATATGACCTTTCCAGTCATCGAGGCGATCGATATCGCTGCCGGAAAAATCGCCGCGAATATCGATGTGCGAAGCCAGCGCCGCAGGCGGCTGCGCCGTCAGGCCAAAACGTCGCCGCCTGCCGAAATTGTCGAGGCCGAAATTCAGCGCTTCCAGGCGCAGCGCCGGCGCCTGCCGCAGAGCATCTTCCCAGATCAGCGTGGCGTTATGGATACGGATGCGGCGCTGGGCGAACACCCAGTCAGAAAATGCCGAACCGCTCGCCTCATCATCGGCCAGCGCGATCCCGGCAATAAAAAAGCGGCCGTCGGCGTCGCGGCGCAGATTCAGCGTCGGCTGATCGATACGCAGCAGGCGCAGCTTGAGCGTGCCGCTGGGCACAGACAGCCAGGACACGACCGCCTCGACGCGCGAGAAAGCCAGCGCCGGCCGGCCTTCAGCGTCGAGCACACGCACGTCGAACAGGTCAAAATCGGGATTGATGCCGTCCCAGCTTGCCTCGATGCGCCCGATGCTGACCGTCTGGCCGAGCGCCCGGCCGGCGAGCCGCTCGATGGATGGGCGATACACCTCGATATTGGGCAGAATGCTGTAGCGCAGCGCCAGCACGAGCGCGACAAAGCTGAAATAGACAATCCAGAACGTCCACCACAGCGCGCGCCCAAACCGCCTGACCGCCGTCGATGCCCGCAGACGCGCCATCCAGGGAAAAGCGCCGGCCAGCCGCTGCTGAAGGGAATGGACGAACCCGCGCGGCATCAGAGGCCTCTCGCGGGCGGGGAGTTTTGCCAATTCTTACGCTGCGTCACTAGAATGCCGGAAAGGATGAATCGAGGGAGCGCCATTGTACTCCAGACATCCGCCCCGGCCGTCTGGACGGGGTCTGGACGGGCGGAAAACGCCTGCAAAGAAGCGCCCCGGAAACCCGCGTGGATTGGGCGTCTCAGAGGACAAAAAGAAGGGGGCTGCCGTAGATTAGCGGTAATGCCAGGTTACGGAAATGCAGATAACCAATTGTAAAATTGTAAATAAGTAAGAAAACACAAAAGAAGCTGTTTGAATTCTTTGTACTCGAAGTTACGGCTCGTTCTGCTGCCGATATTTTAGGCATATAGCCCAACTCCGCCATTTTGTTTTATCGCAAAGTCCGCATAGTCATCAGCCACCATTTGTCACAGGCTGCCGATGAAGTTTTTGACGGTGCCGTTGAATTGGACGAAAGCATTTCGGCGGACAGCGCAAAGGCAGAGGTGGGCGCGGTGCGGCTGGCAAGGTAGCGGTATTCGGCATCCTGAAATGGCAAAGGCGAGCCTACATTGCAAAGAGTTTGCAGACCGTCGGAACCACATTAACGGTATCGAGAATTTCTGGAATCAGGCAAAGCGCGTCTTAGGCAAATACAACGGAATCGACCGCAAATTTTTCCCACTATTTTTGAAAGAATGCCAATTTCTGTTTAACTTCAGTACACCTTTCCAGCAGCTTAAAATCCTACGGGATTGGTGTGGAATTCGGGAATAATCTACGTCAGCCCATAATACTAAGTCGGGTAGGTTATTAGCCCCTTTATTGAAATTCCTGTAGGCAAAGGACTATGGGCCAAAACACGCTACGCCCGCCGCCCAGAAAAAGAAAAATGCAAGAGCAGCTAATGGAAGACCAAAAACCAGCACCGCAAGAATCACGGTTGGAAATCCAAAAACATGCTGCAACGTCCTTATCACCACAATTGGCATGGACAATAACACTAAAAACAAAACCAACTCATTTCTAACAATACAAACATCTAGTTTTTCAACAAAAAATATGACCAAAACCGGAAACCAGAGAGGATAAAAGAAACCGATCAAGACTTTTCCCCATTTAATCCTGCGCTGGGGCTGCGGTGGATTATCCTGATGCGCTTTAACACGAGAATGCCCTGGTTTATGGCTATCGTTCATCATCACACCTTAGTAAAACCTACGAAATAAAAAATACCCTTATTTTTCAGCACAGCAAGCGCTTTTCGGCAGTGGAATTGAGCAGCGCCACAGGCGGGTTTTGCGCTCTATAAAAGGCGCATGGGTTTACTATAGGCTTCGTTGCTTTTTACGGCCAGAAAATTTTTGAAAACGCAGATTGACATGCGCCAAGATTTCTTGCGCGTCGCACTTTTCCTCTCTTTTATAGCGGCCTCCTTTGCCAAAATACGGCTTTGGCTCGCCTTGCCTTTCGCAAAGTCGAGCCGCTACCAAGCTTTCGGGGCACTTCTCTGAAACTCACGAGAATTAGGCATTCCCCGCCTCCCTCTGCCTTATGGATAGTGCATTCACGGGCAGGGTGCTTTGAAGCCCTTATAAATTTATAAATAAAGGGGTGGCGGGCAAGATGCCCAAGGATGCCCTATTTACGCGATAAACGGGTTTGAAAGAGTTGGTCAGGCGCAGTGTCCCGGTTTATGTTTTTTGACGTCCTGAAGCCCTTGTGTTTAAAGGGCTTCCGAGCATTTTATGTTTTCTGCACGGTTTTTACGGATTTTAGAGGGGACTTCGCAAGCTTAAATAGCGGCTCAACTTTGCCAAAAGACAAGGCGGCGAGCCGCTGACAGTACGAGGAGTACGGCAAGGCGAAGCCAACGCAGTATTTTGTCAAAGGAAGCCGTTATTCAAGGTTTTAGCGCGATGCCTCGGCCGGCGAGCGCGGCAGCAGCAGGTTGAGCAGCACGGCGAGCACGCCGCACAGGCTGATGCCTTGCAGCGAGAAGCTGCCGAGGTTCACGCCCAGACCGCCGATGCCCGTCACCAGCGTGATCGAGATGATGCACAGGTTGCGCGCGCTGGAAAGGTCGACGCGGCCGTCGATGATCGTCTTCAGGCCGATGCCGGCAATCGAGCCGAAGAGCAGCACCATGACGCCGCCCATGACCGGCAGCGGGATCGTTTGCAGCAGCGCGCCAAATTTGCCGACGAAGGCCATGAGGATGGCGAAACCGGCCGCCCAGGTCATGATTGCCGGGTTGGCGTTTTTGGTCAGCATCACCGCGCCGGTCACTTCGCCGTAGGTCGTCACCGGCGGGCCGCCGAACAGGCCGACGACGCTGACGGCCAGACCGTCGCCCAGCAGCGTCCGGTGCAGGCCGGGCGATTCGGTAAAGTCTCTGCCCGTCACCGAACCGATGGCCAGAATGCCGCCGACGTGCTCGACGATGGGGGCGATGGCGACCGGAATCATGAAAAGAATGGCGGCCAGATTGAATTCCGGCCGCCCGAAGTCAGGAACGGCGAACCACGCCGCCTGCCTCACCGGGGAAAGATCGACAATGCCCAGGTAGAGGGAGACGGCGTAACCGACGGCGACGCCGACGAGAATCGGCACCAGTTTGAACAGACGCCGCGCGCGGATCACCGTCAGCATCGTCGCCAGCAGCGAAACGGCGGCGACCGAGAGCGCCGTGCCGTAGGGCACAACCTGCGCGCCGCCCGCCTTGCCCGTCGCCATATCGACGGCGACCTGCGCTAGTCCCAGGCCGATCACCATGACGACCGGACCAATGACGACCGGAGGCAGCAGGCGATGGATAAACGCCACGCCGCGCCATTTGACGAGCGCGGCCGCCAGGTAATAGAACAGGCTGGCGGCGGCCAGCGCGCCGAGGGTGGACGGCATGCCCCAGTTTTTGATCGACTCGATGATCGGCGCGATGAAGGCGAAGCTGGAGCCCAGGTAAATCGGCACCTGCCGCCGGGTGCAGGCCTGGAAGACCAGCGTGCCGACGCCGGCGCCGAGCAGCGCCAGGCTGGGGTTCAGCCCAGTGAGCAGCGGCACCAGCACCGTGGCGCCGAAAGCGACGAAGAGAATCTGCGCGCCGGAAACCGCCGTGCGCCAGACCGGATCGGCCGCCCCCTGCGCGGCAGGAATCACCGTTTTATTCATCCGCCCGCCCCTCATTCACCGCCTTATTTAGTGCCGAAAATCTTGTCGCCCGCATCGCCCAGCCCCGGAATGATGTAGCCGACTTCGTTGAGGTGGCTGTCGATGGCCGCCGTGAAAACATCCACGTCGGGATGCGCCGCATCGACAGCGCGGATGCCTTCCGGCGCAGCGACCAGGACAATGGCGCGCACATGCTGGCAGCCCTTGCGCTTGAGCATGTCGATGGTGGCGATCAGGGAGCCGCCCGTGGCGAGCATTGGGTCGATAATCAGCCCGATGCGCTCGTTGAGCTGGCCGACGAGGCGCTCGAAATACGGTTCCGGCATCAGGGTTTCGTGGTTGCGGGCAATGCCGACGACGCTGACCTTGGCGCCCGGAATCAGGTCGAGCACGCCATCGAGCATGCCCAGCCCGGCGCGCAGAATCGGCACGACCGTGACTTTCTTGCCTTTGATCTGCTCGATTTCGACCGGCCCGGCCCATCCCTGGATCGTGCATTTTTCCAGCTCAAAATCGCGGCAGGCTTCGTAAGTCAGCAGGCGGGCCAGCTCGGCGGTCAGCTCACGGAATTTTTTGGTGTTGATGTCGTTTTCGCGTAACAGCCCAATCTTGTGCTTGACGAGCGGGTGGTTGACTGCATGGATCGGCATGGGTGTTCTCCAAAAAGAGGAATGAACAAAACGGCGCAAGGTTAACGGATTCGCGCGGGAAAATCATCCTTCCTTGCCGGCACTGACCGCTTTATACGAAAGGGGCTGTTTTCATGCGCTTCCATCCGCTTCTATCTGTTTCCACCCCTTTCCATCCGCTTCCCGTCCATCGCCGGCCGCATCATTGCGGCAAATTGCCGGGCGCTCTTAATTGCCGCACGCTCTTTCCGCCAGCCACGGCGTAAGGTGAGATCGGGCGGCCGCTTTCGACGGTTCCCATCGTTTTTCCACGCCGCTTTTCAGTGCAGTCCCGTTCTCGCGCACAGTGCGGCATCGCGTGTCAAAATATCGGCTGCGGTCTATCCGGCGCAATGAGCGGCCCCATCCCGACCGGGCATCCGGCACGGCGGCGTGCCTTGCCGCACGGCAAAATGCTTGCCCGCGCGATAAACGTCATCCTTCCGGGCGTCGCGGGCGTCAATCATTGCAGCGGAACCGCCTGATACGAGGAAAATCACCCAAACCACTGAGGATTCCTATGAGCACGCTCCGCTTTCCCGATATCGACATCCCTTCGACCGACGGCACACCGTTCAACGCCGCGGCGGTACGCGGCAAGACACTGATTGTTTATTTTTATCCCAAAGACAACACGCCTGGCTGTACGACCGAGGCGCAGGAATTCCGCGATCTGCATGACGAATTTGTCAAGGCCGGCGGCGTTGTGCTCGGCGTTTCGCGTGACAGCCTGGCCTCGCACGAAAAATTCAAGGCAAAGCACGCCCTGCCCTTTGCGCTGCTTTCCGATGCCGACGAGCGCCTATGCACGCATTTTGGCGTTATCAAGGATAAAAAGCTCTACGGCAAGCCGGTACGCGGCATCGAACGCAGCACCTTTGTCTTCGACGGCAACGGGCAGTTGCTGCGTGAGTGGCGCGGCGTCAAGGCACCCGGCCATGCGCAAGAGGTACTCGATTTCGTGCTCGATTTCGTGCTCGATTTCGTGCTCGATTTTGTCCGTGCGTCAGCGCACTAGCGCCGCCACTGTCCCCACCGCCTATCCGCTGCCGCCCTTTCCGGAGACGCCGATGCCCCGCCGAACCGCCCGTCCGCCTCATCGCCCGCCCAAGCTCTTCATCCTCGATACCAACGTGCTAATGCACGATCCGACGAGCCTGTTCCGTTTCGAGGAAAACGACATTTTTCTGCCAATGAAGACGCTGGAGGAACTCGACCACAACAAAAAGGGAATATCCGACGTTGCGCGCAACGCGCGACAGGCCACGCGCATGCTCGACGAGATCATCAGCCGCCGTGAAGACGGCATCGCCACGGGCATTCCACTGACCGAAGCCTCGCACGGGCTGGCCAGCGGCCGCCTGCTCCTGCAAACCGAGGCGATCAGCACGGATCTGCACGGCGGCCTGGCAAGCGAACGGGCAGACAATCAGATTCTGGCCGTCGTCGTCCATTTGCAGCGCACGTATCCAGAACGCGCGGTCATTCTGGTGAGCAAAGATATCAATATGCGCATCAAGGCGCATGTCCTCGGCGTTCAGGCGCAGGACTACTTTAACGACCGGGTACTTGAAGACATCGATCTGCTCTATCGCGGCATGCAGGCGCTGCCCGAAGATTTCTGGGAAACGCAGACGCACGGGCTGGAATCGTGGACGCAGGAAAACCGCACGCGCTACCGCATCCGGGGGGCCTTGTGCGCCAAACTGCTGATCAACGAATTCGTGTATCTGGATACACCGGAGCCGTTTTCCGCCATTGTGCGCGAAATTTCGGGCAACTGCGCCGTGCTCGAAACGCTGATCGACTATACGCACCCGAAACACAATGTTTGGGGGATTACAGCGCGCAACCGCGAGCAGAATTTTGCCCTCAATCTGCTGATGGATCCGGAAATCGACTTCGTCAGCCTGCTCGGCCAGGCGGGCACCGGCAAGACCTTGCTGACGCTGGCTGCCGGCTTGACCCAGGTGCTCGACGAAAAGCGTTATCAGGAAATCATCATGACGCGCGCCACGGTCTCCGTCGGCGAGGACATCGGTTTTCTGCCGGGCACGGAAGAAGAAAAAATGGCGCCGTGGATGGGGGCGCTGGAAGACAACCTGGAAGTCCTCAGCCATACCGGCACGACAGGCGGCGACTGGGGGCGCGCAGCGACGCAAGATCTGATCCGCAACCGCATCAAGATCAAGTCGCTCAATTTCATGCGCGGCCGCACCTTTCTCAACAAGTTTCTGATTATCGACGAAGCGCAGAACCTGACGCCCAAACAGATGAAAACGCTGATCACGCGCGCCGGCCCGGGCGCCAAGGTCGTCTGCATGGGCAATATCGCGCAGATCGATACGCCCTACCTGACCGAGGGCAGTTCAGGGCTGACCTTTGCCGTCGACCGCTTCAAGGGCTGGGCGCACGCCGGCCATGTCACCCTGCAACGCGGCGAACGTTCGCGGCTGGCCGACTACGCAGCGGAGATGCTCTAGCGCCGCATAAAACTGGGGCGCCGGACAAAATTCATGCTGAGAATCTTTGTAGCCCTTACGCTGTAAGGCTTACAGGAGCTCAAAACCTTTGAACGCAAAAAATGCCCTTTTTGCGGCTCAAAACAGGTCAAGCAGAACGACGCTGCATCATCGAAGTCAGCAACTGCAAACAGACCGCCGCCATCTCGCCCAAGCAGCCACTCAGATCCATCCCAAAAATAACCGGAACGTATTGCCGCGCCGGGGTGAAGCATCACCGTCCGAAGCACAGTCACCGCAACCGAAGACCCAGACCAGAGGACCGCAACGACGCCCGCCCTGAACCCCGCGTAAAATGGGCGTTTCCGGATAGGCTGCCCGCCAGCCCGGTGTTTACGCGGGTTTCCGGCCTGCTGGTAAAGGTCCGAATTTGGCGACATAGAAAGGCTTTTGCAGTGCTATCACAGACTGAAGAACAATTGGCAACAGGAGACAAAAGCAGAGGACAGCCGCGCAGAAGCATGCAAAACCAATCGCCGCTGCGAACACTACCACTGCGGGAAATGACCTAGCACCGCGGTCTTTTCCTCCTTTTTCTCTTTCAATCCTTCCGCACGCAGCCTATGCATGTCTTTTGCGCGCCCTGCACGCCGCGGCATACATTCCGCCGTTTGCAGGGCTTTTGCCACGATCGACGTTGCCCGGCGACCAGCCGCTCTTCGCCCGATTTCACGCTATAATCGCCGCGACCTCGTAGAGCCGTGCGCCTTATTAGACACGGCTTTGTTTTTTGATCGGAGGATAGGAGAATCGATTGAAACGACGAAACTTCCTCACTGCTTCCGCCATTTTGACTTTTCTCGCATCGACGCCCGTGCTGGGCGCAAAGAAGAAAAGTGCAGCCACCAAAGCCAAGGCCGCATCCAGTCAGCGCAAGGGCAAATCGACCGGCAAGGCGGGAAAAGCAGGAAAATCCAGAACACGCCGCCGCGTTTCCGCACGAACGGCGGCCTCATCCAGACCATCAGCGGCCAACGCCGCGCCCGAGGATACCTCTGCCGCCAACACGCCCATCGAGCATCGCAACGTCGTCAAACTGCCGCAGGAAAAACCAACCGACTGGCACACCGTTGAGTTGCAAACCGATGTTGGCCTGCAGTCCAACCAGGGGCGCGCCCGCCTGTGGCTACCGCTGGCGCAGTACAAGGATACGGACTGGCAGCGCACGATCGGCCACACCTGGCAGGGTAATTTCAGCAAGGCGGGCATTTACCGCGATCCGGTCGCTGACATGGAAATCTTCTTCGCCGAATGGCCGGAATCTATCGACACGCCCAAACTGCAATTCATTACCCAGATTGCTACGCAAAACCGTCAGTTCGACATCACCCGCCGCGGCGTCATTGCCGAGCAGGCGGAAGTTCTGCGCCGCAACCTGCATCCCACCCAGCTCGCGCCAGTCGACGGCATCGTGCATCAAACGGCGGAGCGTGCGATCGGCCGCATCAAAGATCCATTGGCAATGGGGAAAGCCCTGTACGACTGGGTGATTGAAAACGCCAGTTTCGACACCAACGGTCAGGGTATGGGCGAAGCCGATATCAGTCAGCTATTGGGCAACGGGCGTTTCGTCGGGCGCAGCGCCGATATCGCGCTGCTCTTCGTTGCGCTTTGCCGCTCCGTCGGCATTCCGGCGCGCCCGGTCTACGGCCTGCGTACCGGGCGTTCGCGGCTCTTCAATAGCCTCGGCGCAACGGGCGAACTGAGAAGCGCGCAGCATTGCCGCGCCGAGTTTTACATTCCCGGTTATAGCTGGATCGGCGTCGACCCTGCCGCCGTATGCGAAGCCATGCGTGAGGAACCGTTATCCAACACCGACCCGAAAGTAAATGTTTTCAAAAAATTGCTGTTTGGCTTTTGGGAGATGAACTGGATCGGTTTCAATACGGCGCAGGATGTCATCCTGCAAGGGGCTTCTGGTAAGGCGCTGCCAAGCCTGATCTACCCTGTTGCCGAAACTGCCGGCGGCCGCTTCGACGGACGCAACACCAACCGTATGACGTATCGCGCCACTGCCAACCATCTGTAAATTCAATCTCCCATAAACCGGCAAGCACCGGTCCGCGTGTGTGACCGCGTGCGCCCACGTACGACCACGCGCTAGCAAAGGTCGGCTCCTTCAAGGCAGAAACAGGGAAGCAGGAAAGCGCATAGGCGAACTCACCGCCCGACGGAATCGCTTTTCCCCCTCGCTTAAATGCGCAGGAGAAATTGAGGTAGAAGTGATTGAGGTAAAAGTGCGTCAGTGAAATAACCGCCAACGGCTGAATGCGCTTTTCTTCCACACGATTGCGCGTAGTCTGACGCAGTAAACCGCTGCATTTTTGCGGAATATTCGTTGTCTTCTACGCGATCGCAGCCGTCTGACCGTAAATTTGCAGATTTACCCTGAGCCCTTACCTGCCGGGAACTCAATACGGGAACGATGGTCAATGCCCCTGAACAACCAAGGAGCCTCTGATGACGAACTTTACCTTCCCCGCCCTCCCCTATGCCTACGACGCGCTGGAACCGGCCATTGATAAAACCACGATGGAAATCCACTACAGCCGTCACCACAAGGCTTACTTCGACAACTTCCTTGCCGCCGTCAAGGATTCGCCTGCTGCGGATGAAAGCCTGGAGGCCATTCTGGCCGGCATCAGCCGCTATACGCCGGCAGTACGCAACAATGGCGGCGGTTTCTATAACCATACGCTCTACTGGAACGTCATGTCCCCCAACGGCGGCGGCACGCCCACCGGCAAGCTGGCGCAGGGCATCGACGCCGTATTCGGCAGTTTCGATAATTTCAAGGCACAGTTCAAGGATGCCGGCCTCAAGCAGTTCGGTTCGGGCTGGGCCTGGCTGATCGTCGGTCAGGATGGCAAACTGGCGATCACCAGCACGCCCAATCAGGATAATCCGCTGATGGATATTGCCGCCGTGAAAGGCACGCCCATTCTCGCCTGCGACGTTTGGGAGCATGCCTATTATCTGCGTTATCAGAATAAGCGCGCCGATTATCTGGAAGCCTGGTGGCAAGTCGTCAACTGGCATTATGTCGCCGAGCTGTACGGCAAAGCATAAGCGCCTGCATCAACGGCGCAGTCGATGACGGCGCTGGCTTCGCGCATTTTTACCTGTTGTCTGCGGCCATCCGCAGTATTTTGCGCCCCTCCGGAACCTTACCGTCTGACGAGGGGCTTATTTTTTGGGCGTGTGGACAGGCACTGCCTCTGAAACCCGCGTAGATAGGGCGTTTCCGGACAGGCACCTCTGGAACCCTTATAAATAAAGGGCTTCCGGGCGCCTGCCCGGAGAGGCCCTGTTTATAAG
>ERZ773010.401-NODE-401-length-31252-cov-24.146841_pt1 | contig 31252 bp, 33 predicted proteins | sample MGYA00580842_ERZ773010 | MGnify/ENA primary metagenome ERZ773010 (study PRJEB29015, sample SAMEA2737982) | human oral metagenome | biome: human oral; feature: human-associated habitat; material: dental | place: China | collected 2107 ...
CGGACGTGGCCTACCACCTGAACAAATGGCAGCGGGGCTTCACGCAGGCCATCAACATTCAGGGCTCAGACCACCACGGCACGGTGGCGCGGGTGCGCGCCGGCCTGCAGGCGCTGGATGCCGGCATTCCGCAGGGCTACCCCGATTACGTGCTGCACAAGATGGTGCGCGTCGTGCGCGGCGGCCAGGAGGTCAAGATATCCAAGCGGGCCGGCAGCTACGTCACGCTGCGTGACCTGATCGAATGGTCGGGCGGCGGGGACGAGGTTCGCGGGCGCGATGCCGTGCGCTTCTTCCTCATCTCGCGCAAGGGCGATACCGAGTTCACCTTCGATGTGGACCTGGCCCTGTCGCGTTCCGACGAGAACCCCGTCTATTACATCCAGTACGCCCACGCCCGGATCTGCTCCATTCTGGCGCAGGCCGGTGGTGTCCTGGCCGATGCCGATGAGGCGGCTGCGCTGGCGGCTGCTGCAAAGGCTCCCATCGACCGGCTGGTCGCGCCAACAGAATATGCGCTGATGGCGCGCATGGCGGGCTTTCCGACCCTGCTGGCCGATGCGGCACGGGAGCTGGCCCCGCACCAGCTGGCCTATTATCTGAAGGATCTGGCCGCCGATTTCCACGCCTTCTACAACGCCGAGCGCGTGCGCATCGACGATGCCGCCCTGCAGGAGGCCCGCATGGCCCTGCTGGTGGCCGTGCGTACCGTGCTGCGGTGCGGCATGGGGCTGATCGGTGTTTCGGCGCCGGAACGACTGTGAACGAAGCCGGCCGAGGGAGCCGTTTGATGCAACTTGACCATTCCGACATACAGACCGGCCCACGACGGCCTGCCCGGGAAGCGGGCCCTGCCGCCATGGGCCTGCCGTGCCAGACCCATGCAGTCACGCATGCCGGCGCCGGCAGGGTACCCATGGCGTACATCCGGTCGCATTATGTCTGGCGCGGGCCACGCGCCCAGCAGGGCGGCACCTTTCTGGGCATTTTGCTGGGCCTGATGCTCGGGGCCGGGGCGGCTGCCGGCATTGCCTGGTACATCTACCAGTCGCCGCTGCCGTTCATTACCCAGTCCACCCCCGACAAGGGCAAGGTGGTCCAGTCGGCCCCCGAGGTGCCTTCGCCGGTACCCAGTGTGGATGCCCCCCAGGGTAGCACCCTGCCCGATCCCAACCAGGGCAGCAGCCGCCAGCAGGTCATGCCCCAGCCCGATCCGCGCAACGTGGTGCAGTCACAGGGTGTATCGACCGTGGACGTGACTGCCGGCGATGACACGGCGGCGCTGGATGCCGCTGCTCCCGTGGTGCCGGCCGACACCCCTGCGGCAGATGCCGCGTCTGCCGCGGCTGCGCCTGCTGCCCGGGGGGGCTTTCTGCTGCAGGCTGGCTCGTTCCGCCGCCAAGCCGATGCCGACCGCCTCAAGGGCAACCTGGCACTGCGCGGGCTGGAAGCCCGGGTGGAATCGGCCGCCGTGGGGGGGCAGACGGTGTACCGGGTACGCATTGGCCCCTATGGTTCGCTCGATCAGGTCAACCAGATTCGTCGCGAGCTGGCGGACGATGGCATCGAGGCCGCCGCCGTGCGCATGCGCTGATCGGCGCCCCGATATATGGTTACGTTTGGCTAACGAACGGCGCCGCCCGCGTACGCATGACGTAAACCGGGCGGTTAAGCTTGCCGTTTGAGCTTTTTTGGCTGCGCACGCACCGGGATGTGCGCAGGGATGTTTGGTTTTCGGCGATGTGGATCTCTCTGCCGCCGTTATCTCGAGGATGGTTCCATGAATCGCAAACAGTTTCTCTCGACCGTTTCCGCTGCCGTTGCGCTGGCGCTGATGCCGCTGGCCGCCCAGGCCGCCGACAACCTGTCCGAGGGCAAGAACTTCAAGACCATGTCCGGTCGCATCGCCTCCGACGTGCCGGCCGGCAAGACCGAGGTCATCGAATTCTTCTGGTATGGCTGCCCGCACTGCTACGCCTTCGAGCCCACCATCTCGGCCTGGAGCAAGAAGGTGCCGGAAGGCGTGGTGTTCCGCCGTGTGCACGTGCCGTTCTTCAGCCGTCCGCACCAGCAGATGTTCTATGCCCTGCAGGCCATCAACCGGGAAGACGAGGAAACCCGCAACGCCATCTTCCAGGCCATCCAGAAAGAGCGCAAGCCCATGCAGAAGCTGGATGAAATGAAGGAAGTGCTGGCCAACGTCAAGGTCGACCCTGCCGCCTTCGAAAACGCCTACAACTCCTTCGGCGTGAAAACCCAGATGCAGCGCGCCAACAAGACCACCACCGCGTGGGGCGTGGATGGTGTGCCGACGCTGGCCGTGGGTGGCCAGTACGTCACCAGTCCGGCCATGGCTGGCTCCAACGAGGCGGCCATCGACGTGCTGAACGCCCTGCTGGCCCGCATCCAGTCGGGCAGCAAGGCCGCCAACTGAGGACCATGCCGCGGTGCCGGGCCATGCCAACCCATCGTCTCCACGCGGGGCTGACGTGAAAACCGCCGAAGCTCCCCGGGTGATGGCCGTGTCCGGCAAACCACCGGCGCCGGATCCTGCCACGCCGGCCGGATTCCCGGCGCCCGATCCGTCGGGGCCGGCTGCATCTGCCGGGCAGCCGCGAGCCAGTGCGGGCAAGCGCATCGTCATCACCGGGGCCTCCAGCGGTCTGGGCCGCGCCATGGCCCTGGAACTGGCGGCCCGTTTTCCGGGCTGCACCATGCTGCTGCTCGCGCGCCGTGCCGACCGGCTGGCCGAACTGGCGGCAGAACTGCCCGGCATCCGGGCCATCACCCAGACGGTCGACATCACCGACCACGAGGCCCTGAGCCTGCATGCCGGGCGCTTCGTGGCGGCCCATGGCGCCCCGGACATCGTCATCGCCAACGCGGGCATCAGCGTCGGCACCCTCACCGAAGAGCGCGAGGACCGTGACGTGTTCGCCCGTGTCATGGCCGTCAACGTACAGGGCGTCTACGACAGTTTTGCTCCGTTCCTGGCCAGCATGAAGGCCGCCGGTACCGGCACGCTCGTGGGCATTGCCAGCGTGGCCGGCGTGCGGGGGCTGCCCGGCTCGGGCGCCTACAGTGCCAGCAAGGCCGCCGTGGCCGTCTATCTGGAAAGTCTGCGACTGGAAATGCGCCCCCACGGCGTGTCGGTCGTGACCATCGCCCCGGGATTCATCGATACCGACATGACCCGGATCAACCCCTATCACATGCCCTTCCTGATGCCGGCCGACCGCTTCGCCCGGGCGGCCGTCGACGCCATCGTGGCGCGGCGCCGGCGCGTGGTGATTCCCTGGCAGATGGGCTGGGTGGCCCGGCTGCTGCGGATTCTGCCCTGCTGGCTCTACGACCTCGCGTTTACCGGCGCCGGCCGCAAGCCACGTCAGGCCGAGCAGGCCGAACTTGCCCGGCGGCGCGATGCCGGACCGCACGACAGTGCAGCACAGCGCGGCGCAGCACAGCACGATGCGGGACAGCGCCACGCCGGACGGCACGACACGGAACAGCGCCCTGCAGGACTGCACGACGCAGCAGGGCAGGGCAGAACGCCGGAGCAGCGCCCATGAACACCACCGGAAGGACGCTCGGCGCCGTCACCCTGCTGGCGCTGGGACTCAGTGCCGGCTGCGCCAGCCGCGCCCAGTCGGGCGGCGGCTATTACCTGGATGACGGCCCGGGCCGTCCCGACCCCCAGCGGGTGGCCGCGCTGATGAAACAGCCCGATCCCGTCCCGAAGGATGAACCGCTGCGTGCCCGCGCCAACCGTCCCTACGAGGTGATGGGCCAGAAGTTCGTGCCGATGACCGAACGCAAGCCCTACCGCCAGCAGGGGGTGGCTTCCTGGTACGGCCAGCGCTTCCACGGCAAGAAAACCTCCATCGGCGAAACCTACGACATGTATGGCATGACGGCCGCGCACCCCACGCTGCCGCTGCCCAGCTATGTGCGCGTGACTCGCCTCGACAACGGCCGGTCGGTGGTGGTGCGCGTCAACGACCGCGGCCCCTTCCTGCGCGGCCGGCTGATCGACCTGTCCTACATGGCCGCCAGCAAGCTGGGCTATGTGGGCAATGGCCACACCAATGTGGAAGTGGAGCTGCTCGATCCGGCAGCCGGCAGTACAGGCATGGCTGCGACATCCTCCCAGCCGGTCGCGCTGGACGGCAGCATGGCTGGAGCATCTTCCCGGCCGGTTGCGCCGGACAGCAGCGTGGTTGGGGCATCCTCCCGGCCAGTCAGGCCGGAAGGCAGCATGGCAGGAGCCGGCGGCAGCGCCACCATGTCGGACAGCCGTACGATGGCGTCCGCCAATGAGGCTGTTGCACCGGTCACCCCTCCGGCTGGCCAGGCCAGCCGTACCGGCATGCAGAATTCCAGATATGGTGGGGTAAACAACCAAAGCGGCCGCTCACTTTCAGATGGCACTCGCTCCCTGCAACCCGTCTCGCTGAAACGGGCGGAGGTGGCGCTGCCCGTCGCGGCCACGGCAGATGCGGCCCCCCGTGCAGCCAGCACACCCGTTCCGGCACAGGAGCAACCGGGGGCGCAAAACCAGCGCCAGGCCCAGTCACCAGACCGCCCGCAACTCGGACCTGCCCCGGCGTCAGTATCCGCCGCCTCTCCGGGGGGACAGCCCTCCGATACGCCTCCGGATGCCCCACCTGCCGAGGCATCCGCGGCAGTCGAGCCGCCTCCTTCGGAACCATCCCGCGAATTGCGTGCCAGTCCGCAGTCGGCCCGGCCCGCGCCGGGAGGCCACTGGTTCCTGCAGCTGGGTGTCTTCCGCCAGCTCGACAACGCCCTGCGCGTCCAGCGCGAGCAGCAGGCGCGCACAACACCTGACGACCCACCGCTGGAGCTGGACCAGCGCGGCGAGAACTACCGCGTTCTGCTCGGCCCCTACCGTGACGAAGCGCAGGCCCGGGCTGCTGCTGCCGACATCGGCGCCCGCACCGGCCACAAACCGGGCGTGATCCGCCGCTGACATTGGCAAGGGAAGTGTGCACATGCTCACTTCTTCCTGGCCAGCTGCGCCTGATACAGCAGATCGGCCGCATCGCCGCTGATGCGTGCGGCCAGTTTGGCTGCCTGCCGGGGGGGCATCGCCTCCGACAGTACCTGCATGGCCTTGAATCCCAAAGCTGTAAGTGAGGATTTGCTATCTTCTTGCGCCGCATCGGCAGGAGGTCCGAACACCAGCAGCGCAAATTCTCCCCGGCGATGATTCTCGTCTGCCGCCAGCCAGTCCGGCAGTGCGGCCAGCGGCATCCGCACGATCTGCTCGAAGCGCTTGGTCAGCTCCCGGCCGATCACCACCTCGCGCCCTGCAGTGCCGTTGGCGGGCAGTGCGCCCGGCAGGCTGCACAGCTCACTGGCCAGCGCCTCGATGCGATGCGGTGCCTCGAACAGCATGAACGCCTGTCCGGAGGCCGCCAGCGCTTCCAGCCGGGCCGCCCGCAGCTTCGCGCGCGTAGGCAGAAACCCCTCGAAGAAAAAGCGCCCGCCCGGCAGCCCGGCCGCACTGAGCAGCGTGGTGGCTGCACTGGCGCCCGGCACCGGAACGACCGTCAGGCCGGCCTCGTGTGCCGCCGTCACCAGCAGCGCCCCCGGGTCACTGAGGCCCGGCGTACCCGCATCCGTAATGAGGGCAATCGATGCGCCGTCCCGGATCAGGTCCAGCAGCCTTCCGGTCTGGCTGGCCTCGTTGTGTGCGTGCAGGGCCAGCGTGCGTGCATGGCCGATGCCCAGCGACTGCAGCAGCGGCCGGCTGCTGCGGGTGTCCTCGGCTGCAATCCATGTGGCGGCCCGCAGCGTCCGTGCGGCCCGGTTGCTGATATCTTCGAGGTTTCCGATGGGCGTGGCCACTACATATAATGCAGCGGCAAGCGTTGGATACACAGGGGAAGAACCGTCGGCCGAGTGGACGGTATGCTCCCCGGAACCGGCAGGGCCGGCTAACTGGCATGAGGGCATGATGCAGCGTCGAGACTGGATGAAGGGGACCCTGGCAACGGTAGGGGCGGTAGCACTGGGCATGGCCGGATGGCCCGGACTGGTGCGCGCTGCCGGCGTGGACCGGATCGGACTATTGTTACCCAAGTCCGGCAAGACCTTCGGACGGGCCTCGCAGGCCCTGAAGGCCGGCATCGAGACCGCCTTCAGGCGGCTGCCCTCCGGCTATGCCATCGACATCTACGAAACCGACGAATCGCCCAAACAGCTCACCGCCGCCTATCAGGGCATGCTGCGCCGGGGGACTTCGCTGGTCATCGGGCCGCTCACCCGCAATGGTACGGCTGCACTGGCCGGCTTTGGCGAGGTGCCCATCACCACCCTGGCGCTCAACCAGTTCGAAGGCGACGGCAGTGTGCCCTGGAACGTGCTGGTCTTTTCCATCGGTGCCGAACAGGAAGCCGTACAGGTGGCTGATCTGGCCTTCCAGAACATGCGCAAACAGGCCAGCAGCCGCAAGGCACCGCGGGCCATCATCATCACCGCTGCCAACCAGGTGGGCCGCCGCGCTGCCGCCGTCTTCCATGGCCAGTGGCTTGCCCAGGGCGGCGAGGCCGACCTGCCCATCGAGCTGGAAGAAAGCGCCCTTTACAAATTCCGGGAAGTGGCCAAAAAAGAGCAGGGTGACTTCTACTTTCTGTCCATGGCCTCGCATCTGGCCAGGCCGGTGCGTCTGCTCACCGGCAAGGGCAAACCGGCCTTCGGTACCTCGCAGCTCTCCATCGGCGGGCCGGACGCCAACAACCCCATTCCGGAGCTGGACGGTGTGAAACTGGTGGAAATGCCCGGCATCATCCAGCCGCAGAGCTTTGGTGCCCAGGGCTTTGCCGCACCGCCGGATGATTTCAGCCTCGAAATGAAGCGCCTCTACGCCTTGGGCATCGACGCCCTGCGCATCGGCCGCGAAATGTTCAGCGGTGCCACCACCCTCGACATGCAGGGCCTGACCGGCAAGCTGCGTTACGACGGCAGCTATCCCGTCATCGAGCGGACGCTGGTCCCGGCCGAATACCGCAACGGTGTGCCGGTGGCCATCTGAAGTGCAGCAGGCGTGCAGCCGGTACAGGGCTGTGGCAAACCGTTCGGCAGCGGATACTTCAGACAGGTGGGGGGCTTTGCTAAGGTAGCCCTTCCCGCCACGGGCGGCAGATGCCGCCCTTTTTGTGAGTATCCGCAGTGGAAAACGGCGACAATTTCACGAACATGCAACCCGTCCTGCCGAGAAGGCGCCGTGCCGTGGCGGCTGCCGCGATGGCCAAGGCCATGGATACAGCGCTATCGGCTGACCCTGCGCCGCTGCCCCGCCATGCCATGCCGATGTCGGGTGGGCCAGCCATGGCCGTTGCATCGCCTCAAACTCCCCGCCAGCGAGCGGGCCAGAAGGCCGAACGGCGGGCACGGACCATCCTGGAGCAGGCAGGCCTGGTGTTCATTGCGGCCAACGTGCGCTACAAGCTGGGCGAGATCGACCTCGTCATGCGGGAGGGGCCCATCATCGTGTTCGTCGAGGTACGTGCCCGTGCCTCGCTGGGCTGGGGTGGGGCCGCCGGCAGCATCGATGGCCGCAAGAAGCAGCGCATCATTCGCGCTGCCCAGCTCTGGATGCAGGCGCACTGTGGCAGCCACGGCTGGCCGCCGTGCCGCTTCGATGTCGTGGCCTTCGAGGCCGGCCGGATGAACTGGATACAGCAGGCGTTCTGAAACAGCACTTGCCCGGAGGCGAGTGACGGTCATTTGGCCTCTTTCCACCAGTCCGTCTGTGGCGGCTGGCCGATGCTGAAGACCTCACCCAGCAGCGGCGTGGTCACCTTCATCGGCTGGCCATCGAAGGTGGGCAGTTTGCCATCGGCCGGATGCATCAGCCGCCGGTATTCGGCCATGAAGCGCTCGATGGGTTCGCGCCACTCGTGGAAGGCCAGATCGTACTTGCCCCAGTGAATGGGCAGTACCAGCCGGGCGCGCACATTCAGCGCGGCCTGCACCGACTGCTCGGGCTTCATGTGAATCTGCGCCCAGTTGCCGTTGTAGGCGCCGTTTTCCATCAGCACGATGTCGAACGGCCCGAACTGTTCGCCGATCATGCGGAAGTGTTTGTCGTAGCCGCTGTCGCCGTTGAAGAACAGCGAAAAGCCCGGCGATTTCACCACCCACGAGCCCCACAGCGTTTTGTTGCGCCCGTCGAAGGTGCGGCCACTGAAATGGCGTGACCAGGTCAGTGTCAGCTTCACGTCGCCCAGCCCGGCTGTTTCCAGCTGGTCCATTTCCGTGATCTTCCCGTCGGGAATGCCCCAGCGCTGCAGATGCGCCTTCACACCCAGCGGCACATAGAAGTGCCCCACCTTCGGTGCCAGCTCCCTGATGGCCCGCATGTCCAGATGGTCATAATGGTCATGTGAAATCAGTACGGCATCCAGCGGCGGCAGATTGGGCGGCAGTGTGGGATGTTTCTGCCGGAACGGCTGGCCGCCAAAGGGCAGCGGCGTGGCCCGATAGAACACCGGATCCACCAGAAAACGCTTGCCTGCCGTCTGGAACAGCACCGATGAATGCCCGAACCAGGCCAGCGAGCCATCCTTCAGGGCTGCGGTGTCCAGCGCCCGGCTGGGCAGCGGTTCGGTGGGGTTCTTGCCGGTGGGCGGCAGAAAATAGTTGTTCATCCACGACCACAGCGTCATCGGCTCGCCTTCGCTGGTCTGCAGTGTGGTGGGCGTGAGGTTGTGGAACACCTCGCCGGCAAAGGCCCGGGACTGCTGGATGCGTGCCATGCTGGCCGCATCCGGCGTGCCACCGAACACCGGATTGAACTTCATGTAGGCCCAGTAGATTCCCCACAGGACGAGGGCAAACAGGGTGAGCCATTTGAGGACGGAAAGGATGAAAGTCATCGGGAGCGTGGGGAGGGGAGGAAATATCTGAGGCCATTATAGGAACGGCCACTGGCCAGATGGCGATGTTCATTGTTGAATGAGGGTTCAGGACGTATTGACCATTTCCGCCTGTATTGATCATTGCTGACCATATTGAGCATTGCCGGCTGTATTGAGCGTTTCCGCCGTTGACCCTGGGGGTGTTTGATGGACTCATTCGTCCCCGTGCCCTCCCACAGGGCGTGAAGTACCGTCTGTCGTTGCGCGCATGCCACGTATCTGCCCGGCCACGGGACGTGTGATGTCTGCGAAGGCCCGCCCGGCGGGGTGGCTGGCATACTGTCAAGACGTTGTTTTTCAGGAGCCGTTCCATGCCCAACCGCCGCGAATTTCTGGTCACTGCCGCGGGTGTCGCCGCCGCCGGAGCCACTGCTTCCCTCAGCCTGTCCGTACAGGCCCGTGAACAGGACAATCCTGCCGACAATGCCACCGCCATCACCGAGGTCTACGGCGACGGCATGCGGCTGATGGGCGTATCGGTCGAATACCGCCGTCCTGTCAATGCAGCCCAGATCAAGGCGGCGGACTACCGCGTGGAAGGTCGCACCATCCGCGAGGTCTATGTCAGCCGTACGCCCGCGGGTACGCCCTACCGTTCGGGGCGCTATGTGGTCATCGAGCTGAACCCCGACGAAGCCGGTGCCCTGCTGGTGGTCAAGCACCCGCCGGCTGGAAAAGACGCCAGCGCAGCGGCTGGCCAGAACGCAGACGAAGCATCCGGCAATGCTGCCGTCACTGGGGCAGGTAGTGCGTCCGGTGCAGCATCTGGCAACGCTGCCGGTGCCGGAGCGGGCAGTGCGTCCGGTGCCGCATCCGGCAACGCTGCGGGCGCCGGGGCAGGCAATGCGTCCGGTACCGCCTCCGGCAATACGGCGGCAGCCGATGCGGGTAAAGGTCCCGGCAATGCCGGCGAAAAACAGGAAGCCGCCCCCACGCTCAAGGCTGCCCGTGCCACGGTGATCGTGGAGCCTTCAAACGGTCAGGGGAGTGCGCAGACGCTCACCACCTCCCGCACCGTCAACCGTGTGTTCGACGACTTCCAGCACTTCGAATACCGGGATGAAGCCACCGGCAAGACGGTGCGCTACAACCTGTTTGCCCCCCGCAACCGCCGGGCCGGCCAGCGCTATCCGCTGGTGCTGTTCATGCACGATGCGGGCGTGACCGGCAGCAATGTCGAAGCCACGCTCTATCAGGGCGATGGCGCCATTGCCTGGGCGCGGCCCGAGGCCCAGTCGCGCAACCCGTGCTTCGTGCTGGCCCCGCAGTTCGACGAGATCATCGCCGACGACGACAACAGAACCTCCGGCTATCTGGATGCCACCATCAACCTGGTCAGGCAGCTGACCAGTGACCTGCCCATCGACGAAAACCGTATCTACACCACCGGCCAGTCGGGCGGCGGCATGATGTCCATTGCCATGAACATCAAGTATCCAGATTTCTTTGCTGCCTCGTATCTGGTTGCCTGCCAGTGGAATGCCGACCTGATCACGCAGAACATGGCCGGCGTGAAATGGTGGATCACTGTCTCGCAGGATGATGCCAAGGCGTACCCCGGCCAGACGGCCATCGTGGAAAACCTGGCCGAATACGGCGCCAGGGTGGCCCGGGGCGAATGGAATGCCCAGTGGACGCCCGCCGAATTTCTGGCCGCTTTCCGGCGCATGGATGCAAGAGGGGCCAACATCAATTTCGTGTCCTTCACCAAAGGCTCGGTGTTCAAAACGGAAGCGCAGGCCAATGCAGGCGGCGCCTCGGGGCACACGGCCACCTGGCAATACGCGTACGACATCGCCCCGGTGCGCGAATGGATATTCCGCCAGCGCCGGGGGTGACGGTTTCCTGCGATGCTTTTGGGGGCCCATAATGTGTACTGGCCTACCCGTGGAGTGAAGCATGCAGCAGGACAGAATCAGCCCCAGCCTGGTGGCCGCCATCGTGGCTACCGGGCTGATGTCGTTTTCCGGGGTGGTGAGCGAGACGGCCATGAACGTCACCTTTCCCACCCTGATGCGTGAGTTGGGCATCGGCACTTCCACCGTGCAATGGCTCACCACCGGGTATCTGCTGGCATTGGCCCTGGTGGTGCCGCTGTCGTCCTTTCTGAAGCGGCGCCATACACTGAAGGCGCTGTTTCTGGCGGCCAACCTGCTGTTTCTGGGCGCCACCGTGCTGTGCGCGCTGGCACCCCACTTTTCGGTGCTGCTGGCCGGGCGGCTGATACAGGGGGCCGCCACCGGTATTGCGTTGCCCCTGATGTTCAACATCATTCTGGGGCAGGCACCGGCCAGCCGGCTGGGCCTGCTGATGGGGGTGGGCTCGCTGATCACCGCCATGGCGCCGGCCGTGGGGCCGGTACTGGGCGGCGTGATCGTCGACAGCTATGGCTGGCGCGTGATTTTCTGGATGCTGGTGCCGGTGCTGCTGCTGTCGCTGGGGCTGGGTGTGAAAACGGTACGCCAGCCCGCAGCATCCGGATCCGTTGCACAGGGCACGCAGCAGACAGCAACTCACCATGAGGGCAACGAACCGGCCAGCGCAGCCGAAAGCGGAGCCTTTTCCATGGCCGATTACGCCCTGCTGGTGGTGGGATTTTCTGCCTTCATTTTCGCCACCGAGCAGGCTGCCTCGCATGGCTGGATGAGTTCCGTGGTGGGCGGGCTGTTTGGCCTGAGTGCCCTGTCGCTCGCACAGTTCTGCCGCCGTTCTGCGCGCAGTGAAACGCCCCTGATCCGGCTGGAGGTGTTCGAATGCGAGGCCTTTGTGTTCAGCCTGGCGTTCATCCTGCTGATCCAGTTCTGCGTGCTGTCACTGGGGTACCTGATCCCCAATTATTCCCAGCTGGTGGATGGCCAGTCGGCACGCGTGGCGGGCATGCTGCTGCTGCCGGGGTGTGTCGTGGGGGCGCTGATGGCGCCCTTTGCCGGCCGGCTGCTCGACCGGCTGGGTGCGCCGCGGCCGGTTCTGGGGGGTACGGTGGTGATCATCGTGTCGCTTGCGCTGTTTGCCGTGTATGGCCTGCAGCTCACCACCGTGCTGTTCATGGGCTTTTACACGCTGTATGCAACGGGGCAGGGGCTGGCTGTGGGCAACATGATGACCGATGGGCTGCGCCAGCTGCCCGCAGATCTTTCGGCCGACGGCAATGCCGTGCTCAACACGCTGCAGCAGCTTTCGGGGGCCGTGGGCACCTCGGTGGCTGCCAGCATCGTGGCCGGCACCCAGGCACATTATCCGCAAAGCCTGGCCGAGGGCACCCGCCATGGCAGCCAGTATGCCTTCGTGCTGCTGCTGGTGCTGGCCGTCCTGGCGCTACTCAGCGCATGGCGCGCCTTTTCGGCGGCGCGCGCACGAAGCGCTTAGCGTCCTTGGCGCCTGTCGTGGACTCATGTCCCTGCGAACCCCCCTGCAGGGCGTGCAGGACAAGGCGACCGTGCCGCAGAATCCTTTGATGGCTTCAAGGCACGGCCAACACAGTCATGCGTGCCCAAAAAGGGCTTTCTCAGGGCTGGCCCCGAATCCGCGCGCTGTTGGGGAAGGCCACGGCATGTCAGTGCCTGGTGCCCGTACCGGCGTCCAGCCGCTGCAACGCGTCGATGGCATCCTTTTCACCCGTCGCGGCGGCCTTGCGATACCAGCCGATGGCCGTGCCGGTATTGCGCGGCACACCCTTGCCGGATTCGTACAGCCGGCCCAGTGCCGTCATGGCCGGTGCCGCAATCAGGTCGCCGCGTTGCGCCGATGTCTCATACCACTTCACGGCCTGTGCCATGTCCTGTGACGTGCCCGTGCCGTTTTCGTACATCAGCCCCAGCCAGCACTGCGAGGTGATGTCCCCACGGTCTGCGGCCGCCTGAAAGGCGTTGAACGCCCTGTCCAGACTGGCCTGAACGCCCTGACCGTTCAGATACATCAGGCCGATGTAGCGCTGCGCCTTGAGGTGGCCGGCTGCGTCGGCCTGTTCGAAAAGGGGTAGCGCCCGTGCATAGTCTCCTGCGTCGTACGCCGCAACGCCGGCATCCAGCAGTGCGCGGGCCTTCTGTTTCTGCGGATCATCGGGCTGCTGCGAGGCGGGCGGAGTCGCATGCACCGCCTTGACCCCGTCTGCAGCAACGGGTGTGCAGGAGGGCACACTGGCTTCCGTGGTGTCGGGCCCCGCGGCGTTCGCATGGATGCCCGGCTGGTCTGCTTCGCTGGCCGACCGGGTTGCGGACGGAGGCACGCTCAGTACCTGCGGCTTCGAATTGAGCATGACGGCGTGCCGGGAGCAGGCGCCCAGCAGGAGCAGCACGGCGCAGCAGATGAACGAACGGGCAGGGTGACGTGATGTGCGAAGCATCGGGGGCTCCATCGGTGAAAGGGCGCTGCCAGGGGTGCCCTGCCGGCAGGGCGACCAGCCTTGCCCGCGCGGTGTTTCCCGTCGGCACACGGAGGGGAGCAGTGCAGGGGCGCATGGGTCCATGACCTGCTCTGGCGGGCAGCGTGGGGACAACAGGTTCCGGACATGCGTCCATGGTAGCGCCATCACAGGCCTGATTGGACCAGAATTCCCCACCCGGCAGCTTGCTCCGGTTTCGGTGGCCCGTGTCATGAATCCCCCGGGGGGCACACACTGTTTTTGCCCGTCTGCCCGTCTGCCCGTCTGCCGGCTGCGCTGTGTGTTCATGGGTGTGTTTACCTGTTTGATCAGGCAAACACGGGTTTTTCCTGTTTGCTGCCACCCTGCACCATCAGGGCCGACAGCACCACGAACACGGTGATCACCACCGACATCGTGCGCGGTGTGCCCGTAGAGAACGCTGCCAGCAGCAGCGAGGAAACCACCCCGCTGCCATACTGCAGGGCGCCCATCAGTGCGGCGGCGCTGCCGGCACTCTGACTGTCCACACTGGCCAGCGAAGCCGCATTGCAGCAGGCGGCGATGATGCCGTTCATGCTGAATACCGCAAAGACGGGCAGCACGATACCCCACAGGCCACCCACACCCGTCAGCGCAAACACCGACAGCAGCACGGAGGCCGCCGCCGCCAGGCGGGTGGATACCTTCAGCATCTGTGCCAGACTGTAGCGCTGCAGCAGCCGGCGGTTGGCGGCACTGAGCGCCACCACGCCCAGAATGTTCACCCCGAACAGCGGCCCGTACCAGTTGCTGTCCAGTCCGAAGTACGTGAGGTACACAAAGGGCGAGCCGGCAATGAACGCGTAGATGGCCACATAGAAAAAGGTCACGCACAGCGTGGTGCGCATGTAGGCACGGTTGCGCAGCAGCGGTCCGTAGGCCCGAAAGGCCGACGCAAGTGTGCCTGTGGCCCGTTTGCCGGCGGGCAGTGTTTCGGGCAGGCGGCAGGCTGCAAGCAGCATCACCGCGCCAATGGCCGTCAGCAGCCAGAAATTGGCCTGCCAGCCGCTCACCTTCAGCAGCAGCCCGCCCAGCATCGGCCCCAGGATGGGCGCAATGGCCATGATCATCACCAGCGTGGACAGCATGCGGGCGGCCTCCTGCTGTCCGTAGAGATCACGGATCATCGTGCGCGACAGCATGGGACCCACACAGGCGCCCAGCGCCTGGAAGAAGCGCCAGAGCACCAGCGTTTCCATCGACTCGGCCAGCGCACAGCCCACCGAACCGATGATGAACAGCACGATGCCGATGAAGAGCGGCAGCCTGCGTCCGATGCGGTCGGCCACCGGCCCCCAGAACAGCTGCCCGATGGCAAAGCCGACCACGAAGCCCGTGATGGTCAGCTCGGCGTTGCCATGCAGTGCCGCTTCCATGGCCGGCAGTGCCGGCAGGTAGATGTCGGTGGACAGCGAGGTGATCGCCATCAGGGCACTGAGAATGATCAGAAAGAACGGAGATTCGGGGTGAAGGGGGGCGAGGCGCATGGCGTGAGCGTCAGACGGGGCTGTGTACCAGTATGCTAATGTGAAGCCACTATCGGACAAATTGGCGTGTCACGTCAGCCTTTCTCGCCAAAGAAGAAATTGGCCGTTGCACCCCCATCGATGAGAAAGTCACTGCCGGTGATATAGCCACCGTTGCCGCTCATGATGAACTCGGCCAGGGCGCCGATTTCATCCGGGTTGCCGCCGCGGCCCACCGGCAGGTTTGCCAGCATGTTGCGGTAGAAATCCTTGCGTTCGCCGTTCAGCTCGTCGTTGGCCAGCGGCGTGAAGACGATGCCCGGGCTGATGCAGTTCAGGCGTGCCCCACGCTTGCCCCAGCGCACGGCCTCGGCCGAAACGCGCAATGCATTGCCGCGCTTGGAAATCTGGTAGGCGCGCAGTGAGTCGGTTTCGTTTTTGACCAGCGGCAGTTCCACCAGCTGTTCGGGGCGCAGGGTGGCCAGCGCCCGCTGGTCGGCCTCGTCCAGATTGCCCAGCCGGAAGCCTGACTGTGACGAAATGACGATGCCGTTGCCGCCCCCGGCAATCACGTCACCAAAGGCATCCAGCAGCATGGCGGTGCCCACCAGGTCCACCGCAAAGATGACGGATGGTGTGGCCTGCGAGGGCGAGACGCCGGCGCTGTTGATCAGGGCAACGATGTCGCCCAGGCCCTGTGCCTTCTGCACGAGGGTGTCGATCGAACTGCGGTCCGAAATATCGACGGCGGCGGTGTGCGTCTGGTAGCCGGCTTCCTGCAGCGTGCTGGCGGCGGCCCGTGCATTTTCTTCGCGCAGGTCGGCCAGCAGGATCTGTTTGCCCATGCCCACGCGGCGGGCAATGGCCTGGCCAATGGCACCACTGCCAACCAGAACGATGACCTGATGTTTGACGGGGTTCATGTGGTTTTGCTCCTTGGATGCGTTGGGCTTGCCCGGAGGCAGGTCAATTGTGGATGAATGTTCCTGAACCTGCTGGGCGCCGGGGGAACATGATGGGATGCTCATGAGGGTTGTCGATGGCGGCAGTGTAGGACGCTGGCTTTGTTCTGATAAGATGGATGATCCGCAATGCATTGTTGACGCAAATTCATCAATGAACGCCCCGGGCGAACAGCCATGAAAGAAAACCTCAACGACCTGCGCGCCTTTCTCGTCGTGGCGCAGCAGGGCAGCTTCACGAAGGCCGCGCGGCAGATGGGGGTCTCGCCCTCGGCACTCAGCCACAGCATCCGGGGCGTGGAAGAACGGCTGCAGGTCAAGCTCTTCAACCGCACCACGCGCAGCGTGTCCACTACCGACGCGGGTGAGCGCCTTTATCAGCGGCTGCTGCCGCTGTTCGACGGGATCGACCGTGAGGTGGACGCACTGAGCGAGGTGCGTGATGCCGTGCGCGGCAAGGTGCGCATCAATGGCACACGCCATGTGTTCGATCACGTGCTGCGGGAACGGATTGGCCGTTTTGTGCAGACGCATCCCGAAATCGAGGTCGAGCTGGTGGGAGATTCGCGCTTCGTGGACATCGTGGCCGACCGTTTCGATTTTGGCATCCGGCTGGGCGACGATGTGGAGAAGGACATGATTGCGGTCCGGGTGTCGCCGGACATGCGCATGTGCGTGGTGGCAACGCCCGCGTATCTGACCGTACACGGTACCCCGCAGACGCCGGCCGATCTCGTCCACCACGAATGCATCCGCATGCTGCTGGCCGATGGCAGCGCACTGGTCTGGGAATTTGCCGATCCGGCCCAGCCGGGACGGGTGGTGAAGGTGCAGCCGCAGGGGCGCCTTGCCTCCAATCTGGAGGGCTGCCTGCGGTCGGCGCTGCAGCACGGCCAGGGGCTGTTGTGGACGCCGCAGGATACGGTGGCGGACCTGCTGGCAGCCGGTGAGGTGGTGCCGGTGCTGGAAGACTGGGCCATCTCCTACCCCGGTTATCACCTGTATTACCCCAATCGTCACCACCAGTCGCCGGTGTTCCGGGCAGTGGTGGCAGCGCTGCGGTATGCGGGCTGAGTGCGGTTTCCGTTTAGCCGTCTTTGGGGCTGTTTGCGCGGGAAACGCATTCGGGCTGCATGCTCAAGGGGGGACGGGCCAGAATGCCGGCATGATTGCTGAATGTGCCTCATCAGTTCATTGAGACGACCGTCGTTTATCTGTTGGCCAGCGGTTTCTACAATGGCGGAACGTTGCTGCCGCGATACCGGCAGGGTCTGATTTCTGGAGAATGGACAGATGCAGTACGTGAAGTTTGGCAATACCGGCATGGATGTGTCCCGCATTTGCCTGGGCATGATGAGCTTCGGCAAGCCGGGCAGCGAAAACGGGCTCTTTCCGTGGGCGAAGACCTTCGATGAAGGCAAGGACATCTTTCGGCGGGCCATCGATCTGGGCATCAACTACTTCGATACCGCCAATGTCTACCAGATGGGCTCCAGCGAGGAGATCACGGGCCGCTTCATCCGGGAGTTCGGCCTGAACCGGGATGAGATCGTCGTGGCCACCAAGGTGCATTTCCCGATGCGTCCGGACCGGCCCAATGGGGGCGGCTCATCGCGCAAGAACATCCTGGCCGAAATCGATCACTCGTTGCGCCGCCTGCAGCTGGATTATGTGGACGTTTACCAGATTCACCGCCTGGACCACGAAACGCCCATGGAAGAGATCATGGAAGCGCTGCATGATGTGGTGAAGAGCGGCAAGGCCCGCTACATCGGGGCCTCCACCATCTTTGCCTGGCAGCTGGAGCGGATGCAGAACATCGCCGAGCGCCACGGCTGGACGAGGTTTGCTTCCCTGCAGCCGCAGTACAACCTCATCTATCGCGAAGAGGAACGGGAAATCCTGCCGCTGTGCCGGGACAGGAAAATGGCGGTGGTGCCGTGGAGCCCGCTGGCCGGCGGCCGCTGCTCCCGTCCGTGGGGCACGCAGACCGGGCGTTCGAAAATCGATGGAGTCTCGCCGATGGTCTGGCAGTCCACCGAAGCGGTGGACAAACCGGTGGTCGACACCCTGGAGCGCGTTGCGAAGGAACGTGGCAGGTCGATGGCCCAGGAAGCGCTGGCGTGGATGCTGAGCAAGCCGGAAATCACTGCGCCCATCGTGGGGGCCACGTCCGTGAAGCACATCGAGGAAGCCGTGGCTGCACTCGACATCCGGCTGGATGAAGACGAGGTGAAGGCGCTGGAAGCGCCGTACGTGCCCCATGTGAAGACGGGGATGTTCTGACGGACTGGGGCCGATGCTGCCGTGGTGCGGCATCGGCCCCGCGATCATTCATGGCCGCGCGATGCCGATATCCATCTTCCATGCTATATGGGCAGGGCTTTATGGCTCTACGAGGAAGCGGCGAATCTCGGTAGCGACCAGCTCGTGTGGTGTTGCCGGATGCGGGTTTGCACGGCTTGCGGCGACGACTTCGTTCAGCCATGCGTTGTAATCGGCTTCTTCTTCGGCCGTGGGAAACTCGTAGATGAGCGGATCGCGAACTTTGGTAGCTGTGTTCATGAACACTCCTGCAGATGGTTCTCTGGCTGCCCGGGTACCGGGACGTTACGCCAGAACCGGATAGTCCGTATACCCATGCTCGCCGCCCCCGAACATGGTGCCGCGATCCGGCTGGTTCAGCTCCGAACCCAGTTCGAAGCGGCGCGGCAGGTCCGGGTTGGCCAGGAAGGTGGCGCCAAAGGCCACCAGGTCGGCATTGCCTGCTTCCAGCTCGGCCTCGGCCGAGTCACGCGCGTAGCCGGTGCCGGCAATCAGCGTTTTGCTGATGAGCGGGCGGAACAGCGCCAGCTCGTCGCCCTGCGGGTAGTGCGGCAGCAGCGGGAACATCGGCGCGCTTCATCAGCTCGACAAACGAGAAGTCCAGGCCGTCCAGCTCCTTCAGAAGATGGGTGTAGGTGGCCACCGGATCGTCGAACGCGATGCCGGCATACGGATGCAGCGGGCTGATCTTGATGCCCACCCGGTCACCGCCGACGGCATCGATGATCGCGCGCATAGCTTCCAGCGTGAAGCGGGCCTTGCTGGCAATGCTGCCGCCGTACTCGTCCGTGCGCTGGTTGGCGGAATCCGACAGGAACTGCTGGGGCAGGTAGCCATTGGCGGCATGAAGCTCCACGCCGTCGAAGCCGGCGCGCATGGCGTTGCTGGCGGCAGTGCCGTAGTCGGCAATCGTCTGGCGGATTTCTTCCTCCGTCATGGCGTGGGGCACTTCGAAATCCTTCGGACCCTGTGACGTGAAGTGCTGCATGCCTTCGATTTTCACGGCAGACGGTGCCGAGGGCAGTTTGCCACCCCGTTCCACCGAATGCGAGACCCGGCCCGTGTGCCCAGAGCTGGGCGTAAATGAGGCCGCCTTTGGCATGTACGGCATCGGTGACCTGCTTCCAGGCGGCAATCTGTTCCGCCGTGTAGAGGCCCGGCGTGAGCGGGCTGCCGATGGCGTCCGGCGAGATGTTGATGGCTTCCGAGATGATCAGGCCGGCCGAGGCGCGCTGCGCATAGTATTCGACTGTCAGCGGGCCGACCACGCCGCTGGTGTCGGCGCGGCTGCGGGTCATGGCGGCCATGACCATGTGGTTCTTCAGCGCGTAGGGGCCGAGGGTGGTGGGTTCGAGCAGTTTCATGTGTGTGTCCTGTTGTGTGGGCGTCGACCGTGTGCTGGATTCAGGGGCAGCTTGCGCCGGCGCGGGTTGAAGGAGGCAAGCGGTGTGGACGGACCACAGCGGCGGTGTGCCGGGGGCCTACAGTGCCAACAGTCTGGGGCTGCTGCAGCGGGTAGCTGCACAGGGGATGGGCATTGCGCTGCTGCCGGAAATTGGCGTACGCAAGGATGTGGCGGCAGGCCGGCTGCAGCGCATTCTGCCGGACTGGGCCGGCAGTACGGTTCCCGTTCATGCGCTGACGGCCACGCGGCTGCTGCCGGCCAGAACCCGGGCGTTCATCGATTTCATGAAGGAAAACGCGCAGAATCCTGACTGATTCAGAAAGCAGTCATCTGGGCTGAAGTGGCGGATCAGCAACTGGCCGACGGTCCATGAATCCTTTCAGGAGCAGCGCTTGCCATCGTAGGAGTTTCGTTGTCCGGGACGCTTTCTGCTGGAGCAGGTGGCTGTGTTCCTGCCTGGTGCGCTGGTGGTATGGGCTGTGGATGATGCCGGCAATGGCCGGCTGGTGCTTTTGGTTACGGCCGTCACGACGGTGGCGATGGTCGCGAGCATTGTCCGTTTTGAGCGCCGATACGTTGCCGCTCAGCCCGGCAGTGCATCATAGTCGGCCATGGGCACCGCTTCGAAGAACTCGGTGGCCCCGGCCGTGATGGCCACGTGGCTGAACCAGCTGTCTTTCGTGGCGCCGTGCCAGTTCTTCACGCCTTTGGGTGTGATGACCACATCGCCTGGTTTCATCGCCCGGGCTGGCTGGCCTTCTTCCTGATACCACCCTTCGCCCGCAACGGCGATCAGGATCTGGTAACCATCGGTATGCACATGCCAGTTGTTGCGACAGCCCGGCTCGAAGCTGACATTGGCCACGGCAACCGGGATGTCCGGATTGGCAGCCAGCATGCTCAGGTAGCTTTGTCCCACGAAGGAGCGGGCGTATTTGTCGTTCTTCTCGCCAAACGGGAATATGCCGTGTTTGACCTGTTGCTCGCTGTTCATGGCGGTGTTGTCGTTCATGGCTGTTCCTCCTTGTCCGTATAGATCTGTTTGGCCAGATTGAAGGCCGACCAGGCTTTGGGCCAGCCCACGTAGAAGGCCAGATGGGTAATGACCTCGGCAATTTCTGCCTGGGTGATGCCATTTTGCCTGCCGATGCGCAGGTGGGCGGGGAGCTGTTCGAAATTGCCGCCCGAAATCAGTGCGGAAATGGTGATGAGACTGCGCGTGCGGGGCGCCAGCTCCTGCTCGCGCGACCAGACCTGTCCGAACAGGATATCATCGTTCAGTTCGGCGAACTTGGGGCGAAGTCACCCAGCCGGTCGCGGCCAGCCGTTTGTTTCTGGGACATGAGGCTTTCCTCCATGGGATTGGGGAGCTGGGCTTGCAGATGTTTCTGGGTGCCCGCTTCGCTTTTGGGTTGCAACGGGTCTCCACAGGTTGCCTGTGGACGCTCGCCGGATATACGGGGCAAGATAGCATGAGCTTCGGCCCGTATCCATTGATGTCACTTCAGTCTGGACAGCCATTGCCGGACCTGTGCGCGGCTTTCCTCGGCTTTTGTGCCTTCCATGACGAACAGGATGCCATCGCGCTCGCGCCCGCCCTGAAGGGACAGACCCGGAGTCACACGACAGCCCTTGCACAGGTGATTGATCTCCTCGAAGCCGCTGCCCACGCCGTAGCCGGCATGCGTGTTGAACGGCGCCACGGTCTTGCCCTTCAGATCATGGCTGGCCAGAAAGCTGCGGACTGGTGGCGGCAGCTGCATGCCCCAGGTGGGAAAACCGATGAATACCCGGTTGAACTGCTGCAGGTTGTCGATGCGGGTTCTGAGAGGAGGCAGATAGCCGCTTTCATCCTCCATCTGCACCTGCGCTACGGTGGCCCGATAATTTTCGGGGTAGGGCTTCTGCAGTTCCAGGGCCACCAGTTCTCCGCCAGTTTCCGTCTGGATCATGCGTGCCACGGCCTCGGTGTTGTGGCTGCGGCTCAGGTAGACGATCAGATCTTTGGCAAAGGCCGATGGCATGACGAATACGGAACAGCCCAGGGCAACGAGGACGCCGCACAGCATGGAAGCCGTGCGGCTGATGAAGCTGGCGTTGAAGGGCTTTCTCATCGGTCGAGCTTTTTCGTGTGCAGCCAGCTGGCCAGATGGTCGGCAACCTCGACGTTGTTCAGGTCGGCCATGGGAAAATGGGTGTTGCCCCGAATGCCCGCGTCGGGCAGGTGAACGACGGTGGCGTCGCCTCCGTGCCGGTTCACGACATCTGCCCACTGCCGGGCCAGGGCCAGGCGGATGCGCCACTGGTCCTCTCCCTGAACATCGGAGGGCTTGTCCCTGATGTTGTCACCAAAGTAGATGACGATGGGCATTTTCGTCAGGTGCGCGAAGTCTTCACGACTGACACGGGCGGGCGGAATGTCGCCAAACTTGCTCTGGATGGTGGGCGGTACTTCGCCTTCGGGGAAGGGGAAGTTTCCGGGCTCGTAGGCGACGATGGTCCTCACGTGTTTCGGGCTCTTGATGCCGGCGAACCAGCCGACGATGCCCCCCTGTGAATGGGTGACCAGCACGCCATCGCCAATGCGGTCGAACAGGGCCTGCAGACTGTCGGAAATGACGCCCGTGTCGAAGGGGGCCGTGTTGGGAGTCATCTGCCGGAAGAACTGGTCCAGCGATGCGCTGTCCTGCGGGAAGGCCACCCCCTTGAAGAAGTTGGGCCAGACGCCGATGCGGAACTGCGCAAACCAGAACTGGTCATCGGGTGTGGCGGGAACGGTGCCATCCACCGTACTGCGACCGGACCAGCCGCGGCGGGGCTGATCCACCAGATAGACCGGATAGCGTTTGCGCAGAAAGATGTTCTGGAAGCCCTCGCGGCCATCCGGTGTGGTCTGCCAGGTACGCATGGACTGGCCGGCGCCGTGCAGGAAGACGAGCGGCAGCTTTCGGGGCTCTGCGGGTATCTGGTAGAACACGGTGGCGTGATCGCCATGCAGGGTCTGGCCGCCGGCCTCGATGGATGCCCGGAAAACGTCCATGAAATCGTTGCCCGATTTGCCTTTGACGATGTCCGGTGTGCCGGTGTAGGTGCCCGGGCTGGTGACGACCTTGCCGCCTGTGGCAAAGCTGCCTTGTTCTTCGATGATCAGGGGAGAAGCCATGGACGCTCCGGAAAGGGTGGCTGCCAGCAGGGCGGCAGTGAGTTTCAGCCGAGTTTTCATGGGGTGATTTCAGGGTGGGTGGATCGGGTATCGGGGCCGTCCAGCACGCGCTGTGCCTTGCCCCTGATTCACCGGTTATCGCAGGTTCCGGTCGAAGAAATCCGTCAGCTTTTCACTGATCTGCTTCACGTACTCGGGCTTCCAGTAGGTTTCGATGTGGGTGGCGCCGGGTACCCTGAACAGTTCCTTGTTATCCGTACCGGTGGCGTTGGCGAACACTTCCTCGGTCATGTAGAGCGAGTCGGCCTTTTCGCCGGCAATCATCAGCAGTGGCTGGTTGATCAGGTCGACGTTGGTGTTCACGTCGAATTCCATCAGGTCGGCCAGGCTGCTGACGGTGCTGTTGGTTTTCGAGTTCGGGTGATAGTGGGTGTCGGCGTAGTATTCGTAGCCCTGCCGGTACAGGTCCACCTCGATGGCGGCTACCTGCTCGGGCGTCATGCCGGCGCCGAATTCGGGGGTGTACTGCACTTCGCCGGTGCGCGCTTCGAGGGTACGGGCCTCGGCGGCCCTGGCCAGGCGTTCCTGAATGGAGTCCTTCTGGCTGCGCATGTAGCCATTGCGCCGGGCATCCCCGGTGTTGAACATGCTGATGGTGGCGATGGACCGAAAACGCTTGTCGGTTTGCGCGGCCTTGATGGAATAGCCGCCACCGCCGCAAACTCCCAGCAGGCCCAGACGGCTGGCATCGGCTCCGGCGTACTGGGTGATGAAATCGGCTGCTGCGCGGATGTCCTCGATGCGGTTCTGCGGCTTGTCGGTGTAGCGTGGCGTGCCGCCGCTGCCGCCCTGATATGCAGCGTCGAAGGCGATGGTGATATAACCCTGCTCGGCAAGCTTCTGGGCATAAAGACCCGAGACCTGCTCCTTCACGCCCCCGTTGGGGTGGGCCACCACGATGACGGGGTATTTCTTTTGGGGGTCGTAACCGGCAGGTGTGTAGACATTGGCCACCACATTGATACCGGTCTGGTGCTGGGTGTATTTCACCGGATGGATGTTTACCTTGCCGGGCTCGTTTGCCGTGATGGCATCGGCATAGGTGAGGGTGAAGGGGTTGTTCTGGTAGTTTGCAGCCATGGCTGTACTCCCCAGGGTTGCAGTCAGAAGAAAGGATGAAAGGATGGCCTTGGAACGGCTGAACATGTGCACGGGCCAGTGTGAGTGGACGGGGCGTGCATTTTGTTGTCGCTGCACCCTGCGGGACAAGCCCCAGAGCAGGGTTGCCGTCGTGAAAAAATATCATCGGCCGAAGGCCGGGCTGCTGGTTTCCTGTCGCACCGTGATGTCATGGCGCGCCAGCGAGCGCCTGTGATTCCGGGCGCAAATAGTGGATCAGCGTCTGTGCTGCAAGTGTCCGGTGCCGGTTTCTGGGGTAGTACAGCGCCATGGGCGGATAGGTGAACCGCTGCTCATGCAGGATTTCGGTGAGCAGGCCCTGGTGGATTTCCGCCTCCACGGCGTATCGTGGAATCCACGCAATGCCCAGTCCATCCAGGGCGGCCTGTTTGACCATGGTGGTGTTGTTGAAGCTCAGCGAGGCGGGTACCGTGACGCGGATGAGCTGGCCCTCCTGGATGAACTCCCATGCGGTGATGCGACTGAAGGCGTCGAAGGCCGGCACGATGCAGCGGTGGCGGGTCAGTTCCTGCGGCGAAGTTGGCAGCCCGAAGCGGCTGAAGTAGTCGTCGGATGCCACCACGGCCATCGGGCGTTCGCCGGACAGCTGGAGGGCCACCATGTCCTGGGCGACGTGGTTGATGGGCCGTACCCCGAAGTCGAAACCTTCGGTGACCATGTCCACCATGTTGTTGTCGATGATCACCTCGATGTTCACGTCCGGGTGGTCGCGCAGAAAACGCCGTATGCCGGGGTACAGAAAGTGCCAGGCTGGGTTTTCTGCGCTGTTGATGCGCAACCGGCCGGTGACGGTCTGGCTGAAGTCGTCCAGTGCATCGACGCCGCGCTGGATGCTGTCGAACATGGGGGCGATGTGCTCGAACAGCTGCTGGCCCGCCTCGGTGGGAGACATGGCCCGTGTCGTGCGGTTGATCAGCCGGATGCCCAGCCGCCGTTCCAGCTCGGCCATGCAGTGACTGAGTGCCGAGGGCTGGACGTTCAGCACCCGGGCGGCCCGGCTGTAGTTACCCTGCCGGATGACCTGGGTGAAGGCGTAGAGATCGTTGAAATTCCGGTTGTCAGTCATGCCGCGGGCGAGGGAGCGTTACAGTTCCCATTGGGGCGTGTCAGGGACTCATTCGTTCCTGCACTGGCCACGAATGAGTCCGCGACACGCTCCAGTAGCCACGCATTATGGCACGCGGGCTGGGCGGTGCATCTGGGCAGACGATGCCAACAGTTGTGAGAAAAATTCAGTTCTTGCTCACAGAAGCCGGATCGATGGCCTTGGTCGGGGTCAGGCCCAGTTCGTCGGCCGAGGACGGACCCTTCACGTCGCCCACATACAGGCGGATGCGGGAGCGGAAGCGCTCGACGGCATCACGGTCGGCCATGAAGCGCTCGAAGCCGGCCAGATTCGCGTTGCGGTATTTCCAGATGGGCTGATAGCCAGCCGGCGCCGGCACGTCGGTGCGCACCGACCACATGTACCAGACGTTCTGCTGGGTGTCCTTGTCCAGCAGCCAGCTCAGGTACAGGCGGGCCGATTCCGGGTGACGTGCGCCCTTGAGGATGGCGGCACGCTGTGCCCAGGCCACGAATCCGTCGTTGCTGGGCAGGGTGAAGCGCACGGGGCTGGAAGCGTCGGGCTTCAGACCGCCGTCGGACGAGAAGGTGACCGCCACCTGGACCTATCAGCACCTGATGGCCGCCGCTCCGAAGAATGCCCGGGGGCAGAAGATTCTGGCCAATGCACTGACACAGAAGGATCTGGATGCGGTGGTCAGGGGCGTGCTGAAGCGCTGCGATGCGAAGGATGGTGTGGCCGATGGCATCATCAACGCCTGGGAGTCGTGCGACTTCAAACCGGAGATGGTGCAGAAGGAGATCGGCGCGAAGAAAGTGGCGCTGCTGAAGGCCATTTTCGGTGGGGCGAAGAACAGCCGTGGTGAGGCGCTGTACGCCGGCTTTCCGTTCGATACGGCCCTGACCGGGCCGAGCTGGCGCGAGTGGTGGCTGGGCACGGATGCCTCGGTGCCGGTCGATACGTCCAACAACATCCTGACCATTCCGCTGCTGACCCACTACTTCATGCAGCCCTACAGCACCACGCGCGATCCGCTGAAATTCGACTTCGACCGTGACGTGGCCAGCACGCTGAACACCCGCGGGCTGAATGATGGTGACAGCCCCAACCTGAAGACCTTCAAGGCCAACGGTGGCCGGATGATCATCTTCGACGGGGTTTCGGATCCGATCTTCTCGGCCTTCGACCAGCGTGACTGGTACCGGGCCATGCACGAAACAACGGGCGATGCCCAGTCGTTTGCGCGCCTGTTCATCGTGCCGGGCATGACGCACTGCGGCGGTGGCCGGTCGCTGGATGACTTCGACCCGCTGACGGCGCTGGAGCAGTGGCGCGAGCAGGGCAAGGCCCCGGCACACCTGCTGGCGAAGGGCGAAGCCTTTCCTGGCAAGTCGCAGCCGATCTGCGCCTATCCGACTGTGGCTACCTATGTAGGTGGCGACGTGAACCGGGCCGAGAGCTACGCCTGCAAGTGAGCCCGGAGGGAATCCCCTCGTCGAACTCCCTCGGGCGCGCATGACGGCGCTGACAGCGCCGAAACCATCGAGGATTCTGCGGCCCTGCTGGTGCTTTCCGCCTGCTAGACGGTGGAGGCCACCAGCGGGCACCAGGCCGCGGCCGGGCCGGAGGAGCTGGTGGTGGTGAAGGATGCCGACCATGTGGACCTGTACGACAACATGGAGAAGATCCCGTTCGACAAATTTGCCTTCACGGTGGCCGCTGCTTCTGTGCCGAAGGCCGAGGCGCCTCGGGCGATAAAGTGGTGGGTGGATCAGGTCGTGAGCGTGAGGTGGGCGATCCGGGTTCAGTCCCTCCTGAGTGGTCGACTGACCGGACAGACATGTTCCGGGCGCGCCGACCAGTGCTCGATGAGGTAGTCGATCAGCAACCGTATCCGGGGTGAGAGCTGACGCCGGCTGGGGTAGACCGCCATGATGGGTACGCCGGCTGGCTGATGGTCGGCAAGGATGGCCTGGAGCGTACCCTGCTCCAGGGCGCTGCCCACCAGATAATGGGGCAGCTGTACGATGCCGAAGCCGCCCTGCGCAAAGGGCAGCAGGGCTTCGCCGTTGTCGGCACACAGGCGGCCATCGCCCTGCCAGGTTTTGGGTTTGCCGTCATGCTCGAAGCGCCAGAGACTGATACGGCCGTTGTGCATGAAGTGCAGGCACTGATGGCTGGAAAGATCGGCAGGCGTTTGCGGAATGCCGTGCGCCCGCAGGTAGGCAGGAGAAGCACAGGTCAGCATGTGCTGGGTTCCGACGATTCGGCCGATCAGACCTTCGCCTTCGGGAGGAAGGCCGTTGCGAATGGCCATGTCGAAACCTTCTTCGATCAGGTCGACATAACGGTCAGTGAGGGAGAGTTCCACCGAAATTCTGGGGTAGCGCCGCATGTAGTCCTGCAGCAGGTGCGGCAGGACCGTCTTGCCCAGCACCAGGGGAGCACTGATTCTCAGACGGCCGACGGGCTCGAAGGTGCGCTGGGCGAGGCTCTGTTCGGCGCATTCGAGTTCATCCAGCACATAGACGCAGTGTTCGAAGAAAAGCTGTCCGTCATCGGTCAGGCTGAGATTGCGTGTGTTGCGGTTGAGCAGACGTACATTCAGCCGGGCCTCGAGCCGGGCGATGCGCTTGCCGATGGTGGAGCGGGTCAGACCCAGGTGCTGTGCCGCGGCGGTAAATGAGCCGTAGCGCGCGCTGGCGATGAATGCGGCCATCTCGTTGAGATTGCTTATTTCCATGAGGAAGGAGTCCCTGTGGTCGCCAGACTGGGGATGCATATTCCCCAATATCGCAATTATACTGGGCATCCGATTGAAAGATGTTCAGGAGGGCCCATGAGCCAACTGTCCCTGCCCGATCGCCTGCAGCAGCACCAGGGGTTCAGCCGGACCTTTCAGCCCGGCAAGCTGACGCTGGGTCTGATTGCCCCGTTCAAGGGATACCCCGACAGTCACACGCCCGAGATGGATGACTTTGCCGAGATGGCCAGAATGGCCGACAGGGGTGGCGTGGCTGCACTGTGGGTGCGCGATGTGCCCTTTCATGACCCGGGCTTTGGTGATGTGGGCCAGATCTATGACCCGGCCGTGACGCTGGGGTATCTGGCGGCGATCACCGGGCGGATCGCGCTGGGGTCTGCCGGTTTCGTGGCACCGCTGCGCGAGCCCATCCTGACTGCCAAGGAAGCAGCTTCCACCGACCGGCTGAGCGGCGGGCGTTTCATGCTGGGCATGTCCAGTGGCGACAGGCCGACCGAATATCCGGTGTTTGCCAAAACGTTCGAGAACCGGGCAGAGCGGTACCGTGAAAACTGGTCGATCATCCGGCGGCTGACCCAGCAGTCCTTTCCCGCGTTTTCGACGGAATACTATGGCCAGTTCTCGGGCAATCTCGATCTGGTGCCCAAACCCGGATCCGCGTTGCCGATGATTGCCATCGGCCGTGCGCGGCAGGAGCTGGAATGGCTGGCAAACGAAGCGGATGCCTGGATCTGGCATGGTGTGGATCCGGCGAAGTCCGGTGACATCATCCAGACCCTGCAGGAGCTGAACCGGGATGGCCACTGGCATCCCTTCGGCTTCGCGAACTTCGTGGAGCTGCTGGAAGATGCCGACGCGCCCGCCCGGTTGTTCAACAACATCTATCTGCGGGGTGGTGCAAAGGGGCTGGTGGAATTCTGGAAGAACCAGCAGGCGCAGGGAGTGGCTCACATTACCATCAACCTGAAGCCCACCCGCCGCCCGGCGAAGGAAGTGATGCAGGAGCTGGTGGAGAACGTCGTGCCGCATTTTGCAGTGTAGCCAGTAGCGGCGCATGCTGGCGGCGAGGGACGCCCATGCTGGACGGCAGGGCGGAAGAAGGCGCCTGGTGGTGATGGCTGCCACACAGGAGCCCGTTCTTCATGATTGGCTGCCGCATGATGATCCGGCATGCGGGAATGGCCTGGCCGTCGTGCGTTCTTGCATGGACCGGCCAGGATTCAGGAGGAGAGACGATGGGCAATCCCATATACCGGCCGGCGGCCAACGTGGTCGAGCAGGTGCGTACCAGGTGCCTGGATATTACCGTGTCATGATCGGCGATTTCGAGGTGACGGCGCTGTATGACGGCTTTCTGGGGATCGGCACGCCCATCTACCAGCAGTACAGCAGCAAGACCGTGGCCGAGCTGGAGGATATGATCGATGCGGAGTTCCGGCCACGTCTGGAAGATGGAAGCGTGAACACGTCGGTAACCGGATATCTGGTGAATACCGGCCGAAACCTGATTCTGCTGGATGCCGGCACCGGTAATGTGTTCGATGACAATCTGGGAAGGCTGCCCGACAGCATGCGGGCGGCCGGCTACGATCCGCTGCAGGTTGACATCATCATCCCGACGCACATGCACTATGACCACTTCAGTGGCGTGACGCTGAATGGGCAGCGGGTGTTTCCAAACGCCATGATCTACCTTGCCGAGGAGGGAAAGACCTTCTGGGTGGATACGCCGGTGGAGGACATACCTGAGGGGTCACGCAAGTATGTGCAGTGGGCACGAGATGCCATCAGGCCCTATCTGGAGCATGACCAGGTCCGCTATTACCGGTTTGGGGATGAGATCATTCCCGGTATGAGGTCACGGCCAACGCCGGGACATACGCCCGGCCACAACGGTATCGAGTTCACCTCCGGTGGGCAGACGATGCTGGTGTGGGGAGATCTGATGCACAACCATGCGTTCCAGCTGGCCGACCCTTCCATTGCAGCGGAATTCGATGTGAATCCGGAGGCGGCCCGGGAGAGCCGGATCAGGGCATTCCCGGATATAGCCCGGCGCAGGATCTGGGTGGCGGGAGCGCACCTGCCCTTTCCGGGGATCGGGCATATCCGTGCCAATGAAAATGGCTCCTATTCCTGGATTCCGGTGGAGTACACGCCGCTGGATGCGAAGCTGGGAAGGACCGAGTAGCCTTTCCCAATATTCGGGAGTTTGAAAAATAAAAACCCTCACTTCTCCTCCTTTTTTTTCCGTAAGGACAAACAGACGATGAAACGCAACGCCATTTTTGCTGCTATTTTGCTGGCCGCGGCCTTTTCTGCCCATGCTGGGCAGCCTGCCTACACACCCGCCCATAATCCGGTAAATCAGGTCAGAACGCAGGTTCCGGGTTATTTCCGCCAGATGGTCGGCGACTTTGAAGTCACCGCGCTGTATGACGGATTCCTGTCGGCCGATCCAAAGCTGTTTCAGCCATACAGCCAGCGCTCGCTTGCCGATCTCAACAAACTGCTGGACGACAGTTTTCGTCTGCGTGAGGCCGACGGCGGCGTGAATACCGCAGTGATTGGTTTTCTGGTGAACACCGGCAACAACCTGATTCTGCTCGATGCAGGTGTGGGGGGCGTGGAAATCATGGGGAAAAACGCCGGTCGCCTCGTGGGCAGCCTCAAAGCCGCCGGCTACGAGCCCGGGCAAGTCGATCTGCTGATTCCCACTCATATGCATTTCGACCACATCAGCGGCCTCACGCGCAACGGCAAGCGTGTTTTTCCCAAAGCCACACTGCTCCTTGCCGTCGAAGAAAAGGGCTTTTGGCTGGATAAAGACGTCAACAGCCTGCCCGAACCCGTGCGTGGCTTGGCAATACTGGCACGTGAAGCCGTTGCCCCTTATGCCAAAGCAGGCAAAGTACACTTTTACCGTAGCGGTGAAGAAGTCGTCCCCGGTATGCGCTCGCGCCCCAGCCCCGGTCATACACCCGGCCACAATGGCATCGAGTTTTCCTCCAAAGGACAAACGATGCTGGTATGGGGGGACTTGATGCACAACCACACCCTGCAAATGCTCGACCCCGAAATTGCCATCGAATTTGACAGCGACCCCAGACAGGCACGTATCAGCCGCTTGGCCGCGCTCAAGGATGCCGCCGAGCGCAAAATCTGGGTGGCGGGCGCACATATGCCTTTTCCCGGCATCGGCCATATCCGCGCAGAGGGCAATGGCCGCTACACCTGGCTGCCTGCCGAGTATGTACCGATTGAAAGGCGCTGAAATTTCAGCCTGTCTTTGTTGTGTGAAGGAAATAGTCTGTCCTCGCTGAACATCGGGCAGGACAACTGCAGGGCTTCTCATTAGTCCATCCTGAACAACCCGCTTCGCCCCTTGATTCCCAGTGCCTGAGCCCGGGAACCCCCCTGCAGAGATTGCAGGATTTGCGATCATAGGGCTCGTTTTCTTGCAAATTCTCCGGGGTTCTCATGGGTCCAAAGCCATCACAATCACAGACTGGCGAGCTGTTCGGGTATCCGCTGCGCGATCACCTGAACCTGAAGCA
>ERZ773010.408-NODE-408-length-30957-cov-18.779302_pt1 | contig 30957 bp, 20 predicted proteins | sample MGYA00580842_ERZ773010 | MGnify/ENA primary metagenome ERZ773010 (study PRJEB29015, sample SAMEA2737982) | human oral metagenome | biome: human oral; feature: human-associated habitat; material: dental | place: China | collected 2107 ...
AAGCTCTCAAGAAGGCTCTTGAAGAAGCTGGTGCTGAAGTAGAACTTAAGTAAGCCCACCTATAGCACCTCTAATCAGGTGATTATGGTTAAGATCCCCCGACGAGGGGGGTCTTAACCATTTCGTGTCTAATAATTCCCGAACCCTCCTTTTATTCAAAGAATCAATAGATGGCTTCCATTCCACAATCAGGGAGAATCAACTTTGCTTCGATAAAGAATCCTCTAGTCTTCCCAGACTTCCTAGAGGTGCAGCTGAAGTCCTTCCGTGACTTCTTCCAGCTGGACACCGCTACGGAGAGCCGTAAGTCAGAGGGTCTATATCGAGTCTTCAATGAGAACTTCCCTATCGCAGATACGCGTAATAACTTTGTTCTCGAATTCCTCGATTACTATGTCGATCCCCCCAAGTACACTATCGAGGAGTGCCTGAGCCGTGGCTTGACCTACAGCGTCCCTCTGAAGGCTAAGCTGAAGCTGTCTTGTACAGACCCTGACCATGAGGACTTCAGCACGGTCGTGCAGGATGTCTTCCTGGGCTATATCCCTTATATGACGGAGTCGGGGACGTTTGTCATCAACGGAGCTGAGCGTGTCGTGGTCTCGCAGCTACACCGCTCTCCGGGGGTATTCTTCGGGACGAGCACGCACACCAACGGCTCGCAGCTTTATTCGGCACGTATTATCCCCTTCAAGGGTTCTTGGATCGAGTTCGCTACGGACATCAATAACGTGATGTATGCTTATATCGATCGTAAGAAGAAGCTCCCTGTCACTACTCTCCTGCGTGCTATTGGTTTCGAGTCGGATAAGCAGATCCTCGACCTCTTCGATCTATCTGAAGAGGTGAAGGTGACTCGTGCTAACCTCGAGAAGCACCTAGGACGTCGTCTGGCCGGACGTGTCACCAAGACCTATATCGACGACCTCAGTGATGAGGATACGGGCGAAGTCGTCTCCATGGAGCGTATCACCGTCCTCGTCGAACGTGAGGCAGAGATCACCGAAGACAATATTGATCTCATCCTCGAATCAAGCAACAAGACCATCCTTCTACATAAGGAGAAGACCGAGGACTCTCTGGACTTCACCCTAATCTTCAATACCCTTCAGAAGGACCCTTGTAATTCAGAGCACGATGCTCTCTACTATATCTATCGTCAGCTACGTAATGCCGATCCCGCTGACGAAGCTAACGCACGCGAAGTCCTCTCGAACCTCTTCTTCTCGGATAAGCGCTATGACCTCGGCGAGGTAGGTCGCTACCGTATCAATAAGAAGCTAGGTCTCGACATCGATCCTGAAGTACGTGTCCTCACCAACGAAGATATCGTAGCGATCATCAAGTATCTGATCGCTCTTGTCAATTCGAAGGAGATCGTCGATGATATCGACCACCTCTCCAATCGTCGTGTACGTACCGTCGGGGAGCAGCTCTACAATCAGTTCGGTGTCGGTCTGGCCCGTATGGCTCGTACCGTCCGTGAGCGCATGAATGTCCGTGACAACGAAGTCTTCGTCCCCACGGATCTGATTAACGCTAAGGCACTCTCTTCGGTCGTCAACTCCTTCTTCGGTACGAATGCGCTGTCGCAGTTCATGGACCAGACGAATCCTCTGGCAGAGATCACACACAAGCGCCGTCTCTCGGCCCTTGGTCCTGGCGGTCTCTCTCGTGAACGTGCCGGCTTCGAAGTACGTGACGTACACTATACCCACTACGGTCGTCTCTGTCCTATCGAGACGCCTGAAGGGCCAAACATCGGTCTGATCTCCTCGCTCTGTGTCTATGCGAAGATCAATGACCTAGGCTTCATCACCACTCCATATAGAACTGTAGAGAATGGTAAGGTAGACTTCTCTGACGAAGCTCTGAAGTACTACACCGCTGAGGAGGAAGAAGACCTCATCGTAGCTCAGGGGAATGCTCCTCTGGACGAAGAAGGTCGCTTCATCCGTGACGCTGTCAAGGCTCGTAAGGAAGCAGACTTCCCTGTTGTCACGCCTGCTGAAGTCCAGCTCATGGACGTCGCTCCTACGCAGATCGCTTCGATTGCTGCTTCGCTCATCCCCTTCCTTGAGCACGATGATGCTAACCGTGCACTCATGGGTTCGAACATGATGCGCCAGGCTGTACCTCTTCTCCGCCCCGAAGCTCCTATTGTCGGGACGGGTATCGAAGGACAGCTGGTGCGTGACTCTCGTACGCAGATCGTCGCAGAGCGTGCTGGCGAAGTCGTCTTCGTTGATGCTACCTGCATCAAGATCCGCTACGATCGTACGGATGATGAGCTCTTCGTCAGCTTCGAAGACCCAATCACGACCTACAGCCTGCCTAAGTTCCGCAAGACGAACCAGAGCACGACCATCGACTTGCGTCCTATCTGCTTCAAGGGGCAGCGTGTCGAGGCAGGTGATGTACTGACAGAAGGATATTCGACACAGGCAGGTGAGCTTGCTCTTGGTCGTAATGTCCAGGTCGCTTACATGCCATGGAAGGGCTACAACTATGAAGATGCGATCGTGCTGAACGAACGTCTCGTCCGCGAAGACTTCTTTACCTCCGTCCATGTCGATGAATATACGCTCGAGGTACGTGAGACGAAGCGTGGTCTGGAAGAACTGACCAACGACATTCCTAATGTCAGCGACGACGCTACTAAGAACCTCGACGAGCACGGTATCATCCGTGTCGGTGCTCGTGTAGAGCCTGGCGATATCCTCATCGGTAAGATCACTCCTAAGGGTGAGTCTGATCCTACGCCAGAAGAAAAGCTTCTACGTGCGATCTTCGGTGATAAGGCGGGAGACGTGAAGGATGCTTCACTCAAGGCTACGCCTTCGCTCCGTGGGGTCATCGTTGATACGAAGCTCTACTCTAAGGCAACGAAGAAGAATCGTACCGAACTGAAGGATGCGATTGCTTCTCTCGAAGAGAAGGCTGAGCGCAAGCAGGCTGAACTTCGTGAGCTCTTCCTCGACAAGCTTCATAAGCTCACCACCGGCAAGACGTGTAAGAACAGCGTGAAGGACTTCCTTGGGGTCGAGAAGATCCGTAAGGGGGCGAAGTTCTCTCGTACAGAACTCGAGGCGCTGAACTATAACGAGATCATCTTCTCTGGCTGGACGGGTAACGAACATACCGATAAGCTCATCACCGAAGTCATCTCCAACTACCTGAAGAAGTCTAAGGAATACGAGTCCGATCTTCGTCGTAAGAAGCTCGACGAAACGATGGGTGACGAACTTCCTTCTGGTATCATCCAGATGGCTAAGGTCTATATCGCTAAGAAGCGTAAGATCCAGGTCGGGGATAAGATGGCAGGTCGACACGGGAATAAGGGTATCGTCTCCAAGGTCGTACGTCAGGAAGATATGCCCTTCCTCGAAGATGGTACGCCTGTTGACCTCTGCTTGAACCCTCTTGGTGTGCCTTCACGAATGAACCTTGGGCAGATCTTCGAAGCTGTCCTAGCATGGGCTGGTCGTCGTCTCGACTGCAAGTTCGCTACGCCTATCTTCGATGGCGCATCGCTTGACGATATGCACGCTTGGACAGATAAGGCTGGCCTGCCTCGCAACGGTAAGACCTACCTCTACGATGGGGGTACGGGTGAGCGCTTTGACCAGCCTGCGACGGTCGGTGTCACTTACTTCCTCAAGCTCGGTCACATGGTCGACGACAAGATGCATGCTCGTTCGATCGGTCCTTACTCACTCATCACGCAGCAACCACTCGGTGGTAAGGCGCAGCATGGGGGCCAGCGCTTCGGGGAGATGGAAGTCTGGGCGCTCGAAGCCTTCGGTGCTTCGCACATCCTACAGGAGATCCTGACGATCAAGTCAGATGATGTCCATGGTCGCTCCAAGGCTTACGAAGCGATTGTCAAGGGTGATCCTATGCCTACTCCAGGTATCCCAGAGTCACTCAACGTCCTTCTTAACGAGCTCAAGGGCTTAGGTCTGAGCTTCTCTCTCGAATAAGATCCCGAATTATTTCCCATATCGATTATGGCTTTCAAGAAAGACAATAAGATAAAGAGTAACTTCTCCCAGATTCGGATTTCTCTGGCATCCCCAGAGGAGATCTTAGAGAACTCGAGTGGTGAAGTACTCAAGCCCGAGACCGTCAATTACCGCACCTACAAGCCTGAGCGTGATGGGCTCTTCTGTGAGCGCATCTTCGGTCCTGTGAAGGACTTCGAGTGCCACTGCGGTAAGTACAAGCGTATCCGCTATCGTGGTATCGTCTGTGACCGATGCGGTGTCGAGGTCACGGAGAAGAAGGTTCGCCGTGAGCGTATGGGGCATATCAAGCTCGAAGTACCTATCGCACATGTCTGGTACTTCCGCTCTCTGCCCAACAAGATGGGGTATCTCCTCGGTCTCTCGACCAAGAAGCTGGAGTCCATCATCTACTACGAACGCTATGTCCTCATCCAGCCTGGGGTGCTGAGAGCTCGTATCAACGAGGATCTCACCAAGGAGTCTGCTGCTAAGTCTCTAGACAAGGATCCTAATCCTGTCTTCACCGAAGAGCAGTACCTCGACTACCTCGACTACCTGGATCGGGAATACCCAAGCAATGCACAGCTGGATGACTCCGATCCTGAGAAGTTCATCTGTAAGACGGGTGCTGAAGCGATCTACGACATGCTGGCTCGTCTTGACCTCGATGCTCTGTCCTACGAGCTACGTCACCGTGCTAGCACCGACGGCTCACAGCAGCGTAAGAACGAAGCTCTGAAGCGTCTGCAAGTCGTCGAAAGCTTCCGTGCCTCGAAGAATGTCAATCGCCCCGAGTGGATGATCATGAAGGTCCTTCCTGTCATCCCACCCGATCTGCGTCCGCTCGTGCCACTGGATGGTGGTCGCTTCGCTACGTCTGACCTCAACGACCTCTATCGTCGTGTGATCATTCGTAACAACCGCCTCAAGCGCATGATCGAGATCAAGGCTCCTGAGGTCATCCTTCGTAACGAGAAGCGTATGCTCCAGGAAGCTGTCGATTCACTCTTCGACAACTCTCGTAAGTCAAGCGCTGTCCGATCCGATAACAATCGTCCTCTGAAGTCGCTCTCCGATAGCCTCAAGGGTAAGCAGGGACGCTTCCGTCAGAACCTCCTCGGTAAGCGTGTGGACTACTCTGCTCGTTCGGTCATCGTCGTCGGTCCTGAACTGAAGATGCATGAGTGTGGTCTGCCTAAGTACATGGCCGCTGAGCTCTACAAGCCCTTCGTCATCCGCAAGCTCATTGAGCGTGGTATCGTCAAGACCGTCAAGAGCGCTAAGAAGATCGTCGACCGCAAGGATCCTGTAGTCTGGGACATCCTTGAGCATGTGATGAAGGGCCATCCCGTCCTGCTGAACCGTGCTCCTACGCTTCACCGTCTCGGTATCCAGGCCTTCCAGCCCAAGATGATCGAAGGGAAGGCTATCCAGCTACACCCACTGTCCTGTACCGCCTTCAATGCGGACTTCGACGGTGACCAGATGGCTGTGCACCTCCCCCTAGGTAATGAAGCCATCCTCGAAGCACAGATGCTCATGCTGGCTTCGCACAATATCCTCAATCCTGCTAATGGTGCGCCTATTACTGTCCCTTCACAGGACATGGTCCTTGGGCTGTACTACATCACCAAGCTCCGTCCCGGTGCTAAGGGTGATGGCTATACCTTCTATGGTGTAGAGGAAGCGACGATTGCTTACAACGAAGGTAAGATCGACCTTCATGCTCCGATCAAGGTCTATGTCGATGATGTCAAGGATGGCGAACCCATCCGTCACATGGTCGATACCTCTATGGGGCGTCTACTCGTCAATGAGTATGTGCCTAAGGAAGTAGGCTACGTCAACGAAGTCCTAGGTAAGAAGAGCCTCCGTGATATCATCGGTCGCGTGATCAAGGTCTGTGGTGTGGCAGTCACGGCACAGTTCCTCGACGACATCAAGAACCTCGGGTACTACATGGCCTTCAAGGGAGGTCTTTCCTTCAACCTCGGTGACGTCATCATCCCCGAAGAGAAGGCTAAGCTCATCGCCGAAGGGTACGAAGCTGTCGATGAGATCATGATGAATTATAGTGGCGGGTTCATCACGAACAACGAACGCTACAATCAGATCATCGATACTTGGACTCACGTCAATAGCCAGCTCACCGGCATCCTGATGAAGCACCTGAGCGAGGACAATCAGGGCTTTAACTCCGTCTTCATGATGATGGACTCGGGTGCTCGTGGTTCGAAGGAACAGATCCGCCAGCTCTCCGGTATCCGTGGTCTGATGGCTAAGCCTCAGAAGAGTGGTAGCGAAGGCGGACAGATCATCGAAAACCCAATTCTCTCGAACTTCAAGGAAGGGCTTTCCGTGCTAGAGTACTTCATCTCTACCCACGGTGCTCGTAAGGGTCTTGCCGATACCGCTCTGAAGACGGCTGACGCAGGGTATCTGACTCGTCGTCTCGTCGACGTCTCCCAGGATGTCATCGTCACCGAAGAAGACTGTGGTACGCTACGTGGTCTCGTAGCTACTGAGCTCACTAAGGAAGACAATGATGACGAAGTAGTAGCCACGCTCTATGAGCGTATCCTCGGCCGTGTCTCCGTCCATGACATCATCCACCCCTCTACGGGTGAAGTGATCGTCCGTGCTGGCGAAGAGATCCGTGAGGCTGCCGCTGAGATCATCCAGGCTTCACCTATCGAGCAGGTCGAGATCCGCTCCGTCCTCACCTGTGAGTCTAAAAAGGGTGTCTGCGCTAAGTGCTATGGTCGTAACCTCGCTACCAATATCCTCGTCCAGAAGGGTGAAGTCGTCGGGGTCATCGCTGCTCAGTCTATCGGTGAGCCTGGTACACAGCTTACGCTCCGTACCTTCCACGTCGGGGGGGTAGCTTCAAATGTCGCTACACGCAATAGCGTCGCTGCTAAGTACGATGGCATCGTCACCTTCGACGACCTTCGTGTCGCAGAGGTAGCGAGCGAAGATGGCGGTAAGCCCGTCAATATCGTAGTCAGCCGTATGACCGAACTGAAGATCTCCGACAAGAATACGAAGATCGTCCTTCGCTCGGTCAAGGTGCCCTACGGTGCTAAGCTCTTCTTCACCGAAGGAGAAGAGGTCAAGAAGGGACAGACGCTCTTTGAGTTCGACCCCTTCAATGCCCTCATCATCTCAGAAGTCTCGGGTAAGGTCTTCTTCGACAACCTGATCGAAGGGGCTACCTATCGTGTCGAGTCCGATGAAGCTTCGGGTCTGAAGGAAATGATCATCATCGAATCCAAGGACCGTAACGTAGTACCTGGTATCCATATTGAGGATGAGAACGGCAACATCATCAAGAGCTACAACCTCCCAGTGGGGGCTCACGTAGTCCAGGAGAATCACTCTGAGATCCACATCGGGGAGACACTGGCTAAGATCCCTCGCTCGATGAGTAAGGCGGGTGACATCACTGGGGGTCTTCCCCGTGTCACCGAGCTCTTCGAAGCACGCAATCCATCTAATCCAGCTGTCGTGGCAGAGGTCGATGGGGTCGTATCCTTCGGTAAGAGCCTCAAGCGTGGTAACCGTGAAGTCATCGTCACCACCAAGCTCGGTGCAGAGCGCAAGTATCTTGTGCCTACCTCCAAGCAGATCCTGGTACAGGAGGGTGACTCCGTCTATGCTGGTATGCCTCTCTCCGATGGGGCTATCACGCCTACCGACATCCTTGAGATCAAGGGCCCAACGGCTGTACAGGAGTACATCGTCAACGAAGTACAGGACGTCTACCGCCTACAGGGTGTAAAGATCAACGACAAGCACTTCGAAGTCATCGTCCGTCAGATGATGCGCAAGGTAGAGATCCTCGATCCAGGGGATACGCTCTTCCTCGAGCAGCAGATCGCAGACAAGCTCGAAGTCATGGATGAGAATGATCGTCTCTGGGGTAAGGTCGTAGTCGTCGATGCCGGCGACTCTGAGACCCTCAGCCCAGGGCAGATCGTGACGCTCCGCAAGCTCCGTGATGAGAACAGTCAGCTCAAGCGCCGTGACCTACGTCCTGTAGAGGTGCGTGAGGCTAAGCCTGCTACAGCACGCCAGATCCTGCAGGGGATCACTCGTGCTGCACTGCAGACCAAGAGCTTCATGTCCGCTGCTTCCTTCCAGGAGACGACCAAGGTCCTCAACGATGCTGCCATCAACGGTAAGGTCGATACCCTCGAAGGGCTGAAGGAGAACGTCATCTGCGGTCACCTGATCCCTGCCGGTACGGGTCTACGTGAGTACAAGCGTCTTGTGGTCATGCCCGTGAGCGAACATGAGAAGGCACTCGCTGCCTCGGCAGACTTCGAGGATGAAGTCGCTGATCAGTTCGAGGTCGCAGGCTAGTACCTTCCTCCACTAATTATCCGCCCCGCCCTAAGGAGTCAGATGACACCTTAGGGCGGGGCTTTTTGTGTATCTGCTGCACCTTTGTGCTATAGATCTCATGTCTTCGGCTTATGGCTACACTACCCACCTCTGCCGAACCCCTCCTCCTCTACGAGTCCCAAGATGGGACGATCCGGCTTGATGTCCGTATGGACGACGAGACCGTATGGCTCTCGCTCGACCAGATGGCTACTCTCTTCGGGAAGTCACGTACGACGCTCAATGAGCATGTCCTCCATATCTATGAGGAGGGGGAGCTTCGAGAGGAGCAGACGAAGAGAAAAATTGGAATTTCCGATTTTTCTACTAAGCCCACGAACTTCTACAATCTTGATGTTATTATCTCCGTCGGCTATCGGGTGAAGTCCCAGCAGGGCACGAGGTTTCGTCAGTGGCGACACAGCGCCTGAGGGAGTACCTTATCAAGGGCTTTACTCTGGACGATGAGCGTCTGAAGACTGGCTCTTCATACAACTACTTCAAGGAGCTCCTTGATCGTATCCGTGAGATACAGCTCTCCGAGCGGATCTTCTACCAGCAGATCAAGGATATCTATGCTACGAGTATCGACTACGACCCTCGGAGTGAGGCGACACTAACCATCTATAAGGAGGTGTAGAATAAGCTCCTCTTCGCCGTCAGTGGACAGACGGCAGCCGAACTCGTCTACTACCGGGCGAATGCTTCACTCCCGATGATGGGGCTGACCACGACCAAGGTACCTGGGAAGGTGCGGAAGACTGATGTGACGACTGGGAAGAACTACCTCACCGAGGAGGAGCTCCAAGCGCTGAAGCTGATCGTCGAGCAATATCTGGCCTTTGCCGAAGCCCAAGCTCGAGCGTAGCGACCGATGTATATGAAGGTCTGGATCGAGCGCCTAGGCCTCATCCTGACGATGAATGAGTATGCCATCCTAGACCATGCAGGTAAGATCACTCATGAGCTCGCCCTCCATCAGGCTGAAGAGCAGTATGCGCTCTCCCGAGAGCAGGAGCGTGAGGTAGAGCGTCTGGAGAGTATCCGTGAGCTCGACCGAGATCTCAAGGCGCTGAAGGGCTAAGTACCCTCACGAAGCCTCCTATCCTAAAGCCCCTCCTGAAGGCGTCCGATGATGCCTTCAGGAGGGGCTTTACTATATTCGTATCGTAGGAGCGTCGGTAGCTCTACCCCCGAGAATTATTCTCCTCGATTTGACTTTGGGACATTAGACAGGTCTTAGGGGTATAGAGACCGATAAAACGAGAACGAATGACTAGACTGCCACTAACAGACGAAGAGCTGACTCGCACCCTAGAGGATTCGCTGGAGCAGGGCTTCCTCTTGCTGATGGGCGCTTACAATGAGCGTATCTACTGGCATATACGTCGCCTAGTCGTCGTACACGAAGATGCCGAGGATGCAGCTCAGGAGACTTGGATCCGTGTCTATCGTGCCCTCCCGAAGCGGGATAGGGTAGGGAGTCTCAGGAGCTGGATCTATACGATCGCCACGGGGGAAGCCCTTCGCTCTCTGGAGCGCCGACGAGAGCCGATGACCGCTCTGGAGGACTTACTCCCCAGCCAGCTCCCCCATGCTCCCAGCGATGGCGGACAAGCCGTCAGCGAAGAGGAGATCCTCCTTCGCCTACAGCAAGCGATCCTTAGACTCCCGCAGAAGCAACAGCTAGCCTTCAACCTCCGCTACTACGAAGAGATGAGCTACGAGGAGATCGCTCGAGTCATCGACGGCACGCCTAGCAGTGCCAAAGCCAACTATCACTTGGCGAAAGAGAGAATAATGAAGTACCTCAAAGAGAATGATTAGCCCTATGGAAGAACTAGATCTAGATAAGCTCCCCCGTCGAATGCCTTACTCCGTACCCGAGGGGACGTTTGACGCCATCGAGAAGGCGGTGCTTGCCTCGATCGCTCGGGAGCGAGAGGCAGGTGTCATGCCCCCCGATGCGGTACCAGTTCGCCGCATGCGAGCTCGGCATATCCTCCCGTGGGTAGGCGGAGCGGTGGCGATGGTCGCCGTAGTGCTCTGGGCGATCATCAGCTTTGCTCCTCTCCGAGAGTCTCCTTCGCCTGCCCCCCCTTCTTCCGAAGATATCTCCCTCGCCTTCGAGAAGCTCAGCCCCTCAGATCAGGCCTTCATCCTGAGCGTCTACGAAGACGAAGCCTACACAACTAACTAATCCAATAAGATCATGATGAGAAACCTAATGAAACTGGTCCTAGTGACCCTGACGCTCCTCGTGAGTCCTGCCCTATACGCCCAATCACAGGGAGAGAAGATCCGTATATCACGACAAGAGCTCAGCGAGGCACAAGCCATGTACATCTCTAGAATGCTCGGCTTCGACGAAGAGACGGCACGTAAGTTCGAATCCCTCTACCTCATGCAGCAGCGAGAGATCTGGGCGCTCTCTCCCGAGGAGAGTGTGAAGCCCTCTGATCGCACAGATGCTGAGGTCGACCGGACGATCAGGGAAGGCTTCGAGCGTAGCGAACAGATCCTAGCCATCCGCAAGAAGTATTACAAGGAGTACCGTCGCTTCCTGAGCCCCCAGCAGGTCGAGCGCATCTACCAGCTGGATCGCCATACGATGGTGCGTCTCGGGCGGCTTCCCCATATCAACTGGGAGTCTGTAGATTCGATCCTGCGCAACAATAAGTTCCTACGGGGCGTACGCATCCCTAATCATCTTAGCCGGGAGTCCGTGGATTCGATCCTGCGCAATAATAAGTTCCTACGGGATATCCGCATCTATCGACACCGGCGCTAGCTGAAGGCGCTTACCTGAGGAAGATCTGTCCGGACTACCGAGTGGTAAGCTTGGTGTATCTTCTTCTCCTCGAGAGGGGCTACCCATCCGACCTACGGGGAGGAGGGTAGCCCCTCTGTCGTCTGTGCTTCGGCTAGGTAATGCTGGCGGGAAGCGCCCACCCGTGGTGGGGGTAGGGGAGGCTTTGATGCTTCTCTCCTTTTAGTCGGGTGGGGTGGAAAGCGTAATGAGGAGGGGGCGGATAGCTAATGAAGGCGAGTGAAGAGAAGGCTTTAGGGCGGGAGGAGGCGGGGGCAGAAGCAGGGGAGCGAAGAAGTCCTATCATGGCCCCCTTTGGCGACCCATTCATGGGTCACCGAGACGACCCATGAATGGGTGACTGAGGTGATCCATGAATGGGTCGCTTTTGTGACCTATAGTAGGGCTACCGTCTCCCCCAGATTTGGTGCTTTGGAATTGAGATGGAAGGGGGGTGGGGTAGATGATTTATATTTTCTCTTCTCCTCTCGGTTAGATTTCAAAGATGCTCTATATTACTTGTTAATTCAGATATTCTATGTGAGTTGACGAACTCTTGAGGTGAATTGTATATAAATGTTACTCTACAAACTTATGTTTTGTGTTGTATGTGGAATAAATACCCTCTGTGTGATTTTATATTACTTACATTTGTGGGGTGAACGTGAGATTACTTTGTTCTAAAAGGTAGATCTATACTGATAAATATAAATCTTCCTAATGTAGGAGAGACCGTATACTCCTATATGGACTGAGTGTCTCACATTATTATTTGTTTCATAATACAAGCCTATGAAGAAAATTTTACTACTTCTTGCCACGATGTTGGCATTCACGGCGTGTCAGAGGGATGCTCAACCATCCATTCCGGAGCCTGACGATGCTTCGGGTGAGACACGCCAAGTTGCGCTCGATCTAGAGGGGGATGTCAGTGATCCCCTCGATGAGTTTGCTCGGGCCCTAGAGCTCGAGCCTGGTACTTCTGGGGGGCGCTCTACGCTTGCTCCCAAGTTTACCGATGGTGAAGAGGTCAATGCCCTCTTTGCTGTCTCCTCGCAGGATGGGACTAGAGGCTCAGACCTCACCCCGATTAAGCTGAAGGTGAGCGGAGGAGGTAAGAAGCTCACCTATAAGGGTACGATCCAGGTATCTGATGAGGTCGGTGATCAGATCCATCTCTCGATCTTCATCGGCTTCAATAGTAGCAATAGCAACAAGCCCTTGAGCGCTTACCCCACTGTGGCACCTTACTATGCCGAGACGGGTACCCGTACGACGATTACGAACTTCCCCATCGCTCTCCAAGCTAAGGGGGATCTCTTAGCTACGACTATTGGCGATCAGAAGTACTACAAGAATGAGGCGATGAGATTCCGCCTTGTGGGAAGTCTCATCCGCTGTCGGATCGTCAATGACACGGACGAGTCCCTCACGATCACAGGGCTGAAGCTCCATGGTCTCGGGGCAACGGGCCTCAAGCTTGCTCGCACGGAGTCGAATAAGGAGTACTTCGCTACCAGCAATGATACTGACCCTGCTAGCTCTACCCGAGTCTACGAGCTCCCCTCACCTCTGACGATCCAGCGGGGAACTAAGGCGGGCTACTATCTGGTCTATGCGCCTCTTGTCTCCAAGCAAGATGGTAAGGGTGTGGACTACAAGGGCTACATCCTCCCCGTCTTCAGTGACCCAGCGCTTCAGACCAAGTATGTACTCGACGACACACCTAAGGTGCTCTCCGAGGATAAGGCAGGTAAGCTCCCGCTCGCTACGATTAGGATCAGCACGAGTCCGATCCATGCAAATGCTATCCCTCTGCAGTATTGGAATTACAATATGTATTATACGCAGAATGGACAGAATGTAGTCGTGTCGGGGGCTGCTCGTCCAGGGATTAGATTCCCTCTGCTAGATGGATACGAGGCTAGACCTTACTGGAATGATTGGCCTCTGGGCAAACCAAGGAAAGATCCTTTTGGTATCTTCTTCCGTACCAATGCCGTCACCCATGATCAGATCAAGGGGCTCACGAGTGGGGGGAAGGCGATGAATCTACATATCCCCACCGTCGAAGAGATAGCAGGTATCTTCCCTCCTGACCTGATCCCTTCGGATGCTCTGAATAATGACCACAACAATCACCCCGTCTACTATCGGAGCACAGTGGCCTATACTGCGAAGAAGGTGGAGACGGTCGAGGTCGCTGGTCGACGTCTAGCAGGTCAGAGCTCCTTCTACAGAGCTCCTATCGAGGGTACGATGGATGCGGATCTGCTGAACGTCATCTTAGGGCAGGGGAACCTAGGCCCTCATCAGCCGATCTATGCCCTTCGCTTTGGGAAGCCCACCGCCGAAGAGATCCAAGCCTTCAAGGCTCAGGGTGGTAGTGAGTCTCTCCTCGTCAAGGACAATAGGAGCCGTGTGGCCTATATGTACAGCTTTGAGCTCGGGCGCCTCCTTATCCGCTCCTGCTATATAGGTGAGAATAGCGAGATCGCGACAGCTCAGGATCTCGCTACGAAGAATGTCTTTGGTTCTGGCCCTTCGAGCTACACAGAGACCTTCGGTGGACGGAGTGTAGTCGTCAGATACTTCCGCCTATATCCCGTAGCCTACTCGACGCCTGCTGTCTCAAGCGGGCACCTTCAGTACCCCTGCATCACACGCAAGAAGATGCCATCAGGTACCCCATTCACTGCCGCCTATCCTGGTGCAGTAGTCCCCGCTAAGTATGGTGAGACAGCTCAGCTACTGAGTCCGCCTTCGGGTATCCTCTGCCGTACGTCAAGCACCGATAATACGATCATTGGTCACTGGCTGACCCGTACGAACGAGAAGTATAGTATCACGTCGACGGATAAGCCTCTCTACGGCTATCACTATGAGACGGATGCCTCTAGAACGAGGAGCTATATCAAGGATCTCCCTCAGGATGGTACCCATTACTTCGCCTTCCCACTCGTCCTCTTCTCTAACTATCCTTCAGCTCCTACGATCGGAGGTGAATCGGATGGATTTGTCGTCAAGTAAAGCAATGAGACACGACCAAGTCAAGGAGCACTATGTCGCTCCCCGCATCTTCCCTGGACCACTAGTGCAGGGGAGAAGCGTACTCCTCAACTTCTCCCTCGAGGGAGATATCGAGGCTATCGTCGAGGATGATGCCGAGTAACTATCTAGACCCTAGGGAGGGCAACCTCGCTAGGTGAAGCCACACATATTCTTTCTGCGTACGAAAGGGGCTACCTATCCGACCTACGGGGAGGAGGGTAGCCCCTCTGTCGTCTGTGCTTCGGCTGAGCGGTGCAGGAGGGAGGTGCTCGCCTGTAGCAGAGTAGGGGAGGCTTCGATGCTTCCCTCCTCTTAGTCGGGTGGGGAGGAAAACGTAATGAGGAGGGGACGGATAGCGAATGAAGGCGGGTGAAGAGAGGGCTTTAAGGAGGGAGAAGGCGAGGGGAGACATAGGGGAGAGAAGATGCCCTATCATGGCTCCCTTTGGCGACCCATTCATGGGTCACCGAGACGCCCCATGAATGGGTGACAGAGGTGACCCATGAATGGGTCGCTCCTATGACCTAGGGTGGGTCGGCTGAGCGACCCGGGATGGAGATGGGGAAGGGAGGGTCGAGGAAGGACGCTTCGACGGGCGGTAGCGGGTGATTTGTAAACAGTCTTTTAACGAAAAGCGTTGTATCTTTGTCCCATTGAAGTCAACTAATTTAACATCCGAGTAATCCTGCTACGCTAAGCCCTATGACCTCACTCGAGTTCGCCCCCAGTCGTCTCATGGCCCGCATGGTCCTCCGGGGGCTCCTCTGTCTCGTCCTCTCCCTCCCCTTCACTGCTGAGGCACAGCGCCTCTTCACCGTCGTCATCGATGCTGGGCATGGTGGGAAGGACTCGGGGACTGTGGGCAACGGAGGGAAGGAGAAGGATATCACCCTAGCGGTGGCGAAGCTCGTCGGTGCGAAGATCCGTCGGGCTCACCCCGAGGTGAATGTCCTCTATACGCGTAGTACGGATGTCTTCGTCGGTCTACAGGCTCGTGCTGACTACGCCAATAAGCATAAGGCCTCGCTCATGCTGAGCATCCATGTCAATAGCGCCCCTTCGAAGGAGGTGCACGGCACGGAGACCTACGTGCTGGGGATAGCGAAGTTCGCCAACAACCTCAGCGTAGCCATGCGGGAGAATAAGGCGATGCTTCTGGAGAGCGACTATAAGACGATCTACCGAGGCTTTGACCCGACGTCGACGGAGAGCTACATCATGTTTGACTTGATGCAGGATGCGTACTTCAATAAGAGCATTGAGCTAGCCAACAAGATCCAGCGTCAGTACCGAGCTGCCGGGCGCTACAGCCGTGGTGTCCGTCAGGATATCCTCTGGGTGCTTAGCCAGTCAGCTATGCCCAGCATCCTCACCGAGATTGGCTTCCTCTCCAACCAACAGGAGGCAGCCTTCATGCTCAGCGAAGATGGTCAGCAGACTATCGCCTCGGCCATCGCTCTAGGCTTCACCTCGTACTACCGAGCCTACCGAGGTAAGGGCTCGGGGGACAAGAAGCAGAACGACTCGGCAGATGCCAAGACGAAGTCCGAGTCCGAGGCTGATACTACGGATCAGGACTCTACAGCAGATACTTCGAGTCAAGAAGAGACCCAGCAGACTTCTCCCCGGGAGCAGGTCGAGCGGGCACTAAATAAGGGTAGAGAGAAGTCCTCCTCTAAGCAAGGCAAGACTTCTACTGCCGAAGGGAAGACCAAGGCAAGTGTGGCGAACTCCAGCGACAGCGCTTCGGACGAGGGGATCACCTACCGAGTGCAGTTCCTCTCCTCACCGGAGAAGATCGATGTCAAGGATGCACGCTTCCGCAAGCTCCCCACGCCCGTGGAGCGGGTGAAGGTCGGGAAGGCCTACATCTACCTCCTCAGCCCCACGCCCTCCAAGACCAAGGCACAGCAACAACTCTCCTCCCTGCCCCGCATCTACCGAGATGCCTACATCGCCCGCTACCGAGGCACCAAGCGCCTCTAGCGCTCCCCACCCCGATCAATAGAGACATCCATACAGAGCTATAGATATTTATGAAACGAAAGAAAGAGGTACAGATCGGCCTACTGGCCATCCTGGCGATAGCACTCGCCTACGTCGGGATCAACTTCCTCAAGGGTATCGAGATATTCAAGAAGAGCACGACCTACTATGCGCACTTCGACAACCTCAATAGTGTCACCGTCGCCACGCCCGTCCTGGTGAGTGGCTTCAAGGTGGGTACGGTACGCTCCGTGAGCTTCGACTATGCTCGTGGCTATGGGGCGACGGTAGAGCTCTCCCTCGACCCACATGTCCGCATCACGCCCGAGAGCCAGGTGCGCATCAAGATGAATCCCTTGAGTGGCTCGGAGCTGATCCTTCAGATCGCCCCCAAGGGTACCCAGTATCTGGCCGAGGGGGATACGATCCCCAGCATCAGCCCCCAGGGGGATCTACTCTCTGTGGCTACGGATAAGATCCTCCCGGAGGTGGCGAACATGATGCCTACCATCAACGCTACGCTGGAGCGCCTCAATGCCCTCTTGAACGATAAGAACATCGATAGCACCCTCCTTGGGCTCAATCTTGCTAGTCAGCAACTCCACGGCATGGTCGCGGGGCTGAACCAGACGACACACCGACTCGACCCCGTGATCAGTAATGTCGGGCAGATGACGTCTAACCTCGCCACCTTCTCTGGCCAACTCTCCTCGATGCATCTGGACTCGCTCATGCTGAGCTTACAGTCGACGACAGCCCAGCTCCAGCAGGTATCCCAGCAACTACGTAGCAAGGACAATACCGCTGGTCTACTACTCAACGACCCAGCGCTCTACATCCGTCTGGACAGCCTCGTACGTAGCGCCGATCATCTGATGCGTGATCTCAAGGAGAACCCTAAGCGCTACGTGCGCCTCTCGATCTTCTAGTCCCGCTCCATCCACTCCTCCCTATCTATGGAGCGCATACTCATCACGGGAGCCTCGGGCTTCATCGGTTCGCACCTCATCTCTGAGGCCCTCGCTCTAGGCTACGAAGTCTGGGCGGCTGTACGCAAGGACAGCGATAGGAAGCGCCTCACCGCTCAGGGTGTCTACCTCCTCGAGGTAGACTACTTCGATGAGGACCAGCTCTTCGGGGCACTCTCGTCAGTTGCCCCCCTTGAGGAGGGCGCTCCTCAGTGGCACTACGTCATCCACAACGCTGGGATCACGAAGACCGCCCACCCGGAGGAGTTCGCCGAGGTCAATGCCGAGCATACCCGTCGCCTTCTCGGGGCACTCTCCCGTCTTACTCTGCCTCCCCTTCGCTTTGTGCTGATGAGTAGCCTCAGTAGCTATGGCGCTGTGGCGGGGGCTACCGAGCCTCTTCGTGCTACCCACCCACAGGAGCCCCACACGCTCTACGGCCGTAGTAAGTGTCTGGCCGAGCACTATACCGAGCGCTCAGGACTGCCGTTCACGATTCTTCTGCCCACGGGCGTCTATGGTCCTGGGGACAAGGACTACCTGATGGCGCTCCAGGGTATCGCCCGAGGCATCAATGCCATGTCGGGCTGTCAGACGCAGTACCTGACCTTCGTCTACGGGGGCGATGTCGCTCGGGCGGCACTCTTCGTCCTCACCCGTGAGGAAGCACGTGGCGAGCGCTACGTCGTAGCCGATGGAGCGACCTATACGGATCTAGAGTTCGGGCGGATGGTCCAGCGTCTCCTCGGGCGCAAGCACGTCTTGCATATCCGTATCCCACTTCCACTCGTTCGGCTAACCTGCTCCATGGGTTCGCTCTCGGCACGCCTGACGGGTCGGGTCTCTCCCCTCAATAGAGATAAGTACCCCATCCTAGCGCAGCGCAACTGGCGGTGCGATCCTTCCCCGCTCTTTGCCCTAGGCTTCCGCCCCTCGATGACGCTGGAGCAAGGCCTCGAGGCGACCATAGCTGACGCCCGAGAGCGAGGCTTACTTTAGCCCGTCTCCCTCCCATAGCGCTCCCTTCATCGCTCCCCTAGAGCGGATGGAGGGAGCGCTGTCTATTTTCGGAGAGGCCGACAGAGCGCATAAACAGAGGCCTTGGGAGGGGGCAAAAAGGGATCTACGGTAGGTCGTCGAAAAAACCTACAGTAGGTCGCACTTGCGACCTACCGTGGGTCGTCGAGGCGATCTACCGTAGGTCGCATTTCGGGTGCTACAGAGAGCATCAAATAGGAGGGGGGAGGTATTCTCCGAAAGTGTATACATTTGTGAAGTCAGTTTCTTAGATAAATGTCTATGCCAAACGTAGTAAATCAAGGCTATCGACCGCTCACAGAAGCGGAGATCGCAGCACTGAAGGATCATGCCAATTCAGCTGATGACTGGGCTCAGGTCTGGGTCAAGGAAGACTTCGTGCCCAAGTACATACTCAATACCCACTTCTCAGGCTGGGTGCGCCTGGGGCTCTTCGAGAAGACCTTCGACCTCCCTGGGGGGATCTCCAAGCATTCGGGCCTCTACTATACCTACCTGCACAATGTAGAGGTGGGGGACAACTGCTGTATCGAGCATGTCAATAACTATATCGCCAACTACACCATCGGCAAGGAGACCTTCATCAGCAACGTCGATACCATCCTCGTCCAAGGGGAGACTACCTTTGGCAACGGGGTAGAGGTCTCTGTCCTCAATGAGACCGGTGGACGTGAGGTGCTCAGCTATGACCAGCTCTCGGCACACGAAGCCTACTTCATGGCGATGTACCGGCATCGTCCCGAGCTCATCCAGCGCCTCCGTCAGCTCATCATGAGCTATATCGACGGTCTTCGCTCCTCGCACGGGACGATCGGCTCCCATGCCCACATCACGGACGTGGGGAATATCACCAACGTCAAGATCGGCGACTATGCAGAGATCGTCGGGACACGTCGCCTCTACAACGGTAGTGTCAATAGCGTCCGAGAGGCACCCGTCAGGCTCGGCTATAGCGTCATCTGTACCGACTTCATCATCTCCTCGGGCTCTCGGGTAGAGAGTGGTACGGCACTCTCTCGTTGCTTCATCGGGCAGGCCTGTACCTTGGCCCATGGCTATTCGGCTTCGGACTCCCTCTTCTTCAGCAACTGCCATGGAGAGAACGGCGAGGCGTGTGCTATCTTCGCAGGACCCTTCACCGTCACGCACCACAAGTCGACCCTCCTTATCGCTAGCCAGTTCTCCTTCATGAATGCAGGGTCGGGATCGAACCAGAGCAACCATATGTACAAGCTCGGTCCTATCCATCAGGGGATCATGGAGCGAGGGGCGAAGACCTCTTCGGACTCCTATATCCTCTGGCCGGCTCGTATCGGCGCCTTCTCCCTAGTGATGGGACGCCATACCACCCATCCCGACCTGGCGAACCTACCCTTCTCCTACCTCATCGAGTCCTGTGACAAGACCTTCCTCATCCCTGGGGTGAACCTCAAGAGTGTAGGCACCATCCGAGATGCGCAGAAGTGGCCCCGACGAGATGCTCGCACCGATCCTCACCGCCTTGATCAGATCAACTACAACCTCCTGAGCCCCTATACCATCCAGAAGATGATCAATGGGCGTCAGATCCTAGAGCAACTGCAGTGGGTGGCGGGGATGACCTCGGAGATCTATTCCTATCAGAGTGCTAAGATCAAGGCTTCATCTCTGAGGAAGGGGATCCACTACTACGATCTAGCGATCCATAAGTTCCTCGGGAACTCCCTGATCAAGCGCCTAGAGGGTCTCGCCTGTACCAGTATTGAAGCTGTCCGCTCTGCCCTCAGACCTACGACCACGATCGGCCTAGGGGATTGGGTGGATCTCTCGGGCTTGATCGCTCCGAAGGCTGAGGTCCTTCGTCTGGTGGAAGCCATAGAGTCGGGGGCGATCCATGAGGTGGGTGAGATCCACGAGACACTCTCCGACCTGCACCACCACTACTATGAGTACGAGTGGACTTGGGCGTACGACAAGATCAAGACCTACTATGGGCTGGATCTCGAAGGCGCTACTGCCTCGGAGATCGCCCAACTAGTGGAGCGCTGGCGAAGCTCCGTAGTCGAGCTCGACAGAGAGGTGTACGCCGATGCCAAGAAGGAGTTCTCCCTCTCGGCGATGACTGGCTTCGGTGCCGACGGCGACGAAGTACAGCAGGCACGGGACTTCGAGCAGGTGCGGGGCGCCTTCGACAGCAATCCCTATGTCAGCTCCATACTCAAGCATATCGAGGACAAGAGTGCTCTGGGGCAGGAACTGCTAGATCGCCTTGCCCCCTTGCTCTAGCTCTCAGCCGATTGCCTTCCCCTCGTAGGGTGGAGGCTTTCCCCTCGGGCTAAACGAAAGGCTTCCTTCTGCTGTTCGTAGTATGAAGTCTCTTAATTAACAGGAGGGGAGCGCCTCAGGAGACGCTCCCCTCCCTCTTTATATCACTATGACTAAGCAATCTTTCCCCCTCCTGGGGCTACACTGTGCGGCCTGTGCTGCCCACGCTACTCGGGCACTGGAGGAGACGCCTGGAGTCTCCTCTGCTAGCGTCAATCTTGCCTCGGCTTCAGCCTTTGTCGTCTATGACGAGACGAAGTGCTCCCGAGAGGATCTCCGCTCGGCAGTTGCCTCCATGGGCTATGACCTTCGTATCGACGAGCCCGATGTCGATGAGATCGAGGCCCTCCGTCTAAGGGAAGAGAAGAGCCAGCAGACAAAGATGATCGTCTCGGTAGTGCTCTCCCTCCTTGTCATGGGGCTTATGATGTGGCCACCTATGACTCTTCCCAAAGCCTTACTCTCAGCGCTCTTCTCCGCTGTCACCTTAGCCTGGGCTGGATCGGGCTTCTTCGTCCGAGGCTGGCGCCAGCTACGATCGGGTGCTGCGGGTATGGATCTACTGGTGATGCTCAGTACCTCCGTCGCCTTCGTCTACAGTCTTGTTCACCTCGGGGAATACCTCCTCGGGGGGGCGTCGGAGCACGCCCTTCATCATCTTTACTTCGAGGCTGCCTCGATGACGGTAGCCTTTGTCCTCGTGGGGAAGGTCATCGAAGCTCGTGCCCAGCGACGCACGTCGACGGCCCTCCGTCAGCTCATGGGTAGCCAGCCGAAGACAGTACAGCAAGTCTTGCCTTCGGGTGATACCGTCACCCTGCCCATAGCAGAGGTAGAGCCGGGGATGACCTTGCGTGTCCTTCCTCATGAGCTCTTCGCCGTGGATGGGGTAGTCCTCTCGGGGGAATCCTATGCCGACGAGCAGCTCATCAGCGGCGAACCTATTCCCGTGGCGAAGGTAGCAGGCGCCCGTGTCTATGCCGGTACGCTCAATGGCTCGGGATCGCTCCTCTACGAGGCTCGTGAAGTCGGGCGTGCCACCATCCTCTCCCGCATCATCCGTCTGGTGCAGGAGGCTCAGTCCTCCCGTGCACCTATCCAGAAGGTCGTCGATCGGGTAGCCCGTGTCTTCGTTCCCGTCATCGTCATCATTGCTCTCCTGACGCTCGTAGCGTGGGGCTTCCTCGTCCCCGAGGGAGGCTGGCAGATGGGGCTCGTCGCTGCCGTGACGGTGCTGGTCATCGCTTGCCCCTGTGCCCTAGGCCTTGCCACTCCGACGGCTATCATGGTCGGCATCGGACGAGGCGCAGAGGAAGGGATCCTTGTCCGCAATGCCGAGAGCCTCGAAGCAGCGCAGCATATCGACACCATCCTCCTGGACAAGACCGGGACGATCACCGAAGGTCGCCCCGAAGTGAAGTCTATCCGCTGGACAGCCTCTGCTAGCGATGTCTCCGCCTCTCACCTTGCACTGCTAGAGGAACTCTCTACGCACCCCTTGGCAGGAGCGATCGTTCGCTACCTCGAGGGAGCACACGAAGGCGAAGCTCCCGTCACTGCTTTCTCCGAAGAGGCAGGCCGAGGGCTCCAAGGTACGATCTCGGGGAAGACCTATCGTGTCGGTCAGCGTGCCTTCGTCGAGGAAGGAGGGGCAGTGCTCAGTGAGGAGGCTCTTACCTCCCTGGAGGAAGGACAGCGAGCCGGAGCTACCTGCAGTCTCTTCGCCGATGAGCGGGAAGTGCTCGCCGTCATCTGGATCGCCGATACCCTCCGTCCTTCGTCCCGTGATGCGATCGCCGAGCTACAGGCTCGAGGCCTCGAAGTCATCATGCTTACTGGTGATGGACCAGGCGCAGCACGTGCCGTGGGCGAAGCTGTGGGCGTCGATCGGGTCGTCGATAGCGTCCTTCCCGAGGGGAAAGCGTCCTTTGTCGAGGAGCTCCAGCGTCAGGGGCGTCGTGTGGCTATGGTCGGCGACGGCATCAATGACGCAGCTGCGCTAGCCCGAGCTGACCTCTCCATCGCTATGGGTAGCGGAAGTGATCTAGCGATGGAGACAGCGATGGTGACGATCCGTACCTCGGAGCTCGGCTCGGTCGTGAAGCTCTTTGATCTGGCGCACCGCACCCTACGTACGATCCATCAGAACCTCTTCTGGGCCTTCATCTACAACCTCATTGCCATCCCCGTGGCAGCGGGCCTTCTCTATCCCTTCACCGGCTATCTCCTCAATCCCATGATCGCAGGAGCGCTGATGATGCTCAGTAGTCTCAGCGTCGTCGCCAATAGTGTCCTCAGCTTCCGCCGAGGACGTTAGCCCCTTCTCCCTACCCAATCTCTGTCCTCGGACCTCCCCAAGGGATGCGCCCGAGGACTTCCCTTTTTTAGCCGAGGGAGGCGCTACTGCTACCTCTCACGAAGCGCTACTGTCGCCTCCGAAGAGGCACTACTGCTACCTCTATGGTGCTAGCTTCGCCCCCTCCCTCCCAGCCCACTAAGGCGGACTAAAACGGCTTTTCCGTATCTTTGTCCGTAATAGCATAAATCCGTATACATCGATATCAAAGTACATTCACTATGTCAGATATGCCTCATAGCGTAGAGCCCCTCATGGAAGGAGGGGAAGAGAAGAAGAGTCTCAACTTCGTCGAGCAGATCGTCGAGGGAGACCTTCGCCAAGGGAAGAATAATGGACGTATCCAGACCCGCTTCCCTCCCGAGCCCAATGGCTACCTCCATATAGGACACGCAAAGGCTATTTGCATGGACTTCGGTATCGCCCAGAAGTACGGCGGTGTCTGTAACCTCCGCTTTGACGATACCAATCCTACCAAGGAAGACACGGAATACGTCGACGCCATCCGTGAAGATATCGAATGGTTAGGCTTCCACTGGGGGGATATCTACTATGCTTCGGACTACTTCGATCGCCTGTATCGCTTTGCCGAAGAGCTTATCCTCTCCGGTCACGCTTACGTCGATGAGCAGACAGCCGAAGAGATAGCAGCACAGAAGGGTACGCCCACTACTCCTGGGGTGGCAAGCCCCTTCCGTGATCGACCCGCTGAGGAGAGTCTAGACCTCTTCCACCGGATGAATGCAGGCGAATTCGAGGAAGGTGCGATGATCCTACGAGCGAAGATCGATATGGCTTCGCCCAACATGCACTTCCGTGACCCCATCATCTACCGCATCATCAAGGTACCGCACCATCGGACGGGTACGAAGTGGGGCGTCTATCCTATGTACGACTTCGCCCACGGGCAGAGTGACTTCTTCGAGGGAGTGACACACTCTATCTGTACGTTGGAATTTGAGGTGCACCGTCCACTCTATGACTACTTCGTCGACCTGCTGAAGAAGGTGGAGCCCGATCATGAGGCGAACTATAGGCCTCGACAGATTGAGTTCAATCGCCTCAACCTCACCTACACGATGATGAGCAAGCGCAAGCTACTGCAGCTCGTGCAGGAAGGGCATGTCGCCGGCTGGGATGACCCACGTATGCCTACCGTCTGTGGCCTTCGTCGCCGTGGCTACACTCCTGAGTCTATCCGTGGCTTCATAGACAAGATCGGCTACACCAAGTACGACGGGATCATTGACATGGCGCTCCTAGAGCATGCCGTGCGTGAGGACCTCAATCGTCGTGCCCTACGTGGCTCTGCCGTCCTCGACCCGATACGCCTCATCATCACCAATTATCCCGAGGGACAGACCGAGGAGATGAGTTTCCTCAACAACCCCGAAGACCCAGAGTCGGACAGCCATATCATCCGCTTCTCCCGTGAACTCTTCATCGAAGCCGAGGACTTCATGGAAGATGCGCCTAAGAAGTACTTCCGCATGACTCCTGGGCAGGAAGTACGTCTGAAGAGTGCCTACATCGTCCGTTGCACCGGATGCAAGAGGGATGCAGACGGCAGGGTAGTAGAGGTATATGCCGAGTACGATCCAGAGACGCTCAGCGGTCGACCCGAAAGTAATCGCAAGGTCAAGGGCACGATCCACTGGGTCTCCGCCACCGATAGCGTCGAGGCCGAAGTGCGCCTATACGACCGCCTCTTCGTCGATGAGAATCCTGCCGAGGCAGGCAAGGAGAAGTCCCTCGGAGAGCTCCTCAATCCCGACTCGCTACGTATCGTCACCCACGCACGGGTAGAGCCCTTCCTAGCGGAGGCGAAGCAGGGCGAATACTATCAGTTCCAGCGTGTGGGCTACTTCTGCTTAGACCCAGACAGCCTTCCTGATCATCTGGTCTTCAACCGCACCGTCTCCCTCAAGGATACGTGGAAGAAGGTCAATAAATAGTCACCACTTCCCCCTTACTCTATGATCGAATCTCTAGGCTTCGTCCAAGATATCCTGCATCATCTCAGCTACTTCTGGGTGACGCTCCTTATGGCGATCGAATCGTCGTTCATCCCCTTCCCTTCGGAGGTAGTCGTCCCCCCAGCGGCCTATAAGGCTGCCACGGGAGAGATGAACCTCTTCCTCGTCATCTTCTTCGCTACGCTGGGCTCGGACATCGGGGCGCTGGTGAACTATTACCTAGCCAAGTACCTAGGTCGTCCGCTGGTATATCGCTTCGCAGACTCACGTCTGGGGCACCTCTGTCTCCTAAGTCGGGAGAAGGTCGAGAAGGCTGAAGCTTACTTCGTGAAGAACGGGGTGACCTCGACGCTCGTCGGGCGCTTAGTGCCTGGTATCCGCCAGCTCATCTCGATCCCCGCAGGCCTGTCGGGCATGCCGTTGGGTAAGTTCCTCCTCTATACGACCCTCGGTGCTGGAGCATGGAATGTCGTGCTGGCACTCCTGGGGTGGTTCATCGGAAAGACCGTCCCACCAGAGCTCTTCGCCGAGACGATCCAGCGCTATAGCTCGGCCATCGGACTCGCTATCCTCGGCGTCCTCGTCGTGGGTGGTCTCCTCTACTGGCTCTACAAGCGTCGCACCAAGCACGCCTAGTGGCTTGTCCTCTGTAGACCTCTAGGGAAGGCTCGGTTAGCCCCGTCTTCCCTAGAGGTCTTTTCTGTATTCACTCCACCAAATCCTCCCTTTGTGACTACCCTCACCCTTACGCTAAGTCCCCAGCAAGCTGCCTCGGATGCGGAGCTCCGTCGCCTCGCAGCTCGTGAGCTCAGCCTTGAGCCCGAGTCGATCCATTCGATCCAGGTGCGTCGGCGCAATATCGACGCACGCCAGCGTCGTATCCTCGTGAACCTCATGCTGGATGTCTACCTCGAGGGGGAAGCGCCCGCCGTGGATGACTTCTCGGACTTGGTGTATCCCGATGTCTCCTCTTCTCCCCAAGCTATCATCGTCGGAGCAGGGCCGTGCGGGCTCTTTGCTGCCCTAAGGCTCATCGAGCTCGGTGTGCGTCCTGTCGTCGTGGAGCGAGGGCAGGATGTGATGCAGCGCCGCAAGGATCTCGTCCAGCTTGAGAAGGCAGGTCGGGTCGATCCCGAGTCGAACTACAGCTTCGGAGAGGGTGGTGCAGGAGCCTTCTCCGACGGTAAGCTCTACACCCGTAGCCGTAAGCGGGGGAGTGTGGAGAAGATCCTACGTGTCTTCTGTCGCTTCGGGGCAGATCCTAAGATCCTCGTCGATGCCCATCCCCATATCGGTACGGACAAGCTCCCCATCATCATACGGCGCATGCGTGAGCAGATCCTCGCCTCAGGCGGGGAGGTGCACTTCGGCTGTCGTATGGAGGAGCTACTGCTGGAGCGGGGCGAGGTGCGAGGGATCGTCACTGCTGACGGCCGTAGCTTCACGGGACCCGTCCTACTGGCTACGGGGCATTCGGCCCGTGATGTCTACCGCTACCTACATGGAGCAGGTATCCTCATCGAAGCTAAGCCCATCGCCGTCGGGGTGCGCCTAGAGCATCCCCAGCAACTCATCGACCAGATCCGCTACCACAGCCCTGCGGGTCGGGGCGCTTACCTACCTGCCGCCGAATATGTCTACAAGGCGCAGGTCGGGGGAAGAGGTGTCTATAGCTTCTGCATGTGCCCAGGGGGCTTCGTCGTGCCCGCTTCGACGGGTCCAGAGGAGACGGTAGTGAATGGTATGTCGCCGGCCAACCGTGGCTCCCGCTGGGCGAACTCCGGGATGGTCGTCGAGCTTCACCCTGAGGATATCCCCGAGACGGGCATTGCGGTCGAAGATCCTACTTCCCCACTTGCCCTGATGCACTGGTGTCAGGAGTTCGAGCGAAGGAGCTATATCGCCGCCGAGTGTAGCCTGAGGGCGCCCGCTCAGAGGATGACGGACTTCGTGAAGGGGCGCTTCTCTCAGTCGCTTCCCTCTTCCTCCTATTCGATGGGGCTGACCCCAAGTGCCCTCCATGAGTGGATGCCTCACTTCGTGGCTCAGCGCCTTGCCGAAGGCTTCCGTGCCTTCGACCGATCGACCCGAGGCTTCTTGACCGAGGAAGCCCAACTCATCGGTGTGGAGTCCCGTACCTCTTCGCCCGTACGTATTCCCCGGGATCGTGAGACGTATTGCCATCCCGTCGTCACGGGGCTCTACCCCGCAGGCGAAGGTGCTGGGTTCGCCGGGGGGATTGTCTCGGCAGCCATCGACGGAGAGAACGCTGCCCAGCAGATCGCCCTTGCCCTCGGTCGCTAAGTCTTGGCGCCCCCAAAAAGGGATGCACGGTAGGTCGTCTTGGCGACCTACCGTGCATCGTCTTGACGACCTACTGTAGGTTTTTTCGGCGACCTACCGTAGGTCGTTTTTTACCCCCTCCGTAGACCCTCTTCCGAAGGGGCAATTATTCTCAGGTTTTTATGCTAGGGAAGACCTCTGTCGAAAGCCTGTGCCGACCCCTCCAAAATTACCCCGATTCTACCCCCATTTTTAGGTCTCTTCGACGGGCGTCTTCACCGAGCAGGGAGATCCCGCCGAATTATCCGCCTCCGAGGCGACGTAGCCTAGCGTCCCCTTATCTAATTCTTAGCTATCTTTGCAGGCGCCTAGAGGCTGATCTTGTGGGTACTAGGATACCTGTACGAGACCTTTTAGGCGTTATCTCATCGATGCGTAGACAGACGAAGCACAGCCAAGTAGCAGCTCTAGTGGTGATCACCCTCCTGATCCTCGCTGCCTGTGGCACCAAGCATAAGACTCCCTCGCGACAGGTCAGAGCTCCTCAGGGCGCCTTGGCGAAGGACTCTTCGTCCCTAGAGCGTGATACGATGAGCACACTGGCTCAGTTGAGCTCCTTCCTCCCTGATTCTTCATTATTAGATTCGCTAGCGCTTGATTCGACAGGGCGCAGAGGTCTTCGCTCGCTCGATAGCACGGCGGGGAAGGATAGCCTCTTCCTCAAGCTGGATACTCCTACGGACAGCCTCCCTCCCGACAGCCTCAGCGCTGAGGAGCTTGCACGGCAGGAGCGTCGTCGTAGAGCAGCGGAGGGCTTCGATGACATCATCGCTTATCAGGCGCAGGACTCCCTCGTCCTCATCGGCCAGAGCATGGCCTATCTCTTCGGCCCCAGCAAGGTGGACTACAAGGACAAGGGGCTGGATGCAAACTTCATGCGTCTCAACCTCGACAGCAATCAGGTCTATGCCCATTACGTGCTCGATAGCATAGGGAAGGGGACGGCCTATCCGAAGTTCAGAGACGGAGGTGAGAGCTACGAATCGAAGAGCCTTAACTATAACTTCAAGACGAGTAAGGGCTTCATCACCGGGGCGGTCACCCAGCAGGGCGAAGGCTATATCACGGCAGAGCGTACCAAGATGGTGAGCAACAACTGCCTCTTCATGGAGAATGGTCGCTACAGCACCTGTGATAATCATGACCACCCGCACTTCTACTTCATGCTCACCAAGGGGAAGGCTCGTCCGCAGAAGAATGTCGTCGCAGGTCCTTCGTACCTAGTGATAGCAGACGTGCCGATGCCCATCGGTCTACCCTTCGGCTTCTTCCCCTTCAATAAGAGCTATTCTTCAGGGATCATCATGCCCAAGTACGGCGAGGAGACCCAGAGGGGATTCTACCTACGTGAAGGGGGGTATTACTTTGCCTTCAGTGACTACGTCGACCTAGCGGTCACGGCCGACTGGTACAGTCTCGGCTCGTGGGGAGTCAACGCACGATCCAACTATAAGAAGCGCTACCGCTACGCTGGGAACATCAACCTGAGCTACCTCTCTACCAAGACCGGGGAGCGAGACGTCGCAGGGGACTTCTCCGAGAGCCGTGACTTCCGTATCAACTGGTCACATTCGCAGGACAGCAAGGCGAGCCCCAATGAGACCTTCTCAGCCAGTGTCAACTTCTCGACCAGCTCTTACAATCACAATTCGCTCAATACCCTCTACAATCCCCGTGTAGCAGGGCAGAACACGAAGAACTCCTCCATCAACTATAGCCGAAGCTTCGCCGGTACACCTTTCCGCATCTCTGCTTCGATCGATGCTACCCAGAACTCTGCAGACTCGATGGTCACGATGAGCCTGCCGAATGTCTCCATCAGCATGAACCGTCTCTATCCCTTCAAGCGCAAGAAGCGTGTCGGGGCGGAGCGTTGGTATGAGAAGATCAGCATCAGCTACTCGGGGCAGTTCCGTAATAGCATCTCGACGAAGGAGAACCTCCTCTTCAAGTCCAACCTTATACGAGATTGGCGCAACGGCTTCTCACATAATATTCCGATCTCAGCGTCGTACAAGCTCTTTGGCTACGTGGATCTGACCTTGAGCGCTAACTACAATGAGCGCTGGTACACCTATAAGTCCCGCCGAGAGTATGATGCTACGACCGACCGCACCGAGACGAAGCGGGTCTATGGCTTCAATCGTGTCTTTGACTTCTCCACCTCGGCGAGCCTCAATACGACGCTCTATGGTTTCTTCAAGCCCTGGCGTATCTTCGGCGACAAGGTGCAGATGATCCGTCACCGCATGACCCCTCGTGTCGGGGTGAGCTTCACCCCTGACTTCGGGGCGCCTATGTGGGGCTACTACGATCGCCTGAGCTACACCGACAAGAATGGTACGCCCCGTGTCGAGGAGTATTCCCTCTATTCGGATGGGCACATCTTCGGCGCTCCTGGCCGAGGGAAGTCTGCCTCGATCAACTTCGGTATCGATAATAATCTGGAGATGAAGGTGCGCACGAAGACCGACAGCACGGAGACATTCAAGAAGATCAGTCTCATCGACAACTTCTCCCTCAGCTCCAGCTACAATCTGGCTGCCGACTCCTTCCAGCTCGCAGACATCAACGCCAGTATTACCCTGCGTCTCTCGCAGTCGCTTCAGCTTTCGCTCAGCGGTTCCTTCGACCCCTACCTCTACGGGCATACCACGACGTCCGACGGGCGAGTCATCGAGCATCGTGTCAATAAGCTCCGTGTCTTCAATGGTAAGGGCTTCGGTAGCCTCCGTGGGACGGGGACGTCCTTCAACTATACGCTGAGCAACGAGACCTTCAAGAAGATCCGAGAGTTCTTCGGCGGTAAGAAGAAGGAGAAGGGGCAGGAGAATAAGGAGGCCAGCTCCAATCCCAATGAGCCGACAGCTCCGACCGATGGGCGAGATACCTCACTGGCGGATATGGCGGCTAAGACTCAAGGACCGAAGAAGAGCCTCTTCGATACCGGCGGCGATGACGCTGAGTACGACGCCGACGGCTACCTCAAGGTATCCATCCCCTGGAGCCTGTCGCTCAGCTATGGGGTGAACCTACAGCGTACGACCTTCGACCCCAAGCGTGACGAGTACAACTATGGGCTCATGCACAGCCTGATGTTCTCGGGGAGCATCCAGCCCACCAAGTACTGGTCGCTGAACTTCAACGCCAGCTATGACTTCATCGCTAAGAAGGTGGCGAACATGACCATCGGGATCAGTCGTGATATGCACTGCTGGAGTCTTTCGGCCAACGCCATCCCCTTCGGCCCCTATCGAAGCTATAGCATCACCATCGGCGTGAAGAGTTCGCTCCTCCACGACGTCAAGTGGGATAAGCACGGCTACTCCTCCAGCACAGACTGGTAGACCACCTTATATATAGTAGAATTACGAGGCTACATTCCTATGGGATGTAGCCTCGCGGTTTTTCTTCTCCTTGCGAGCCCTCTCCCGGGCTATGCCCAGTGGAGAGAAAAGGGATGCACGGTAGGTCGTTTTTGGGGTGTGCGGAAGGGGTAGGTTTCTTTGGGTAGGAAGGTGGGTGCCGGGAGACGAGGAGAATGGAGCCGGATGAGCGGTGGAAAGCGGTCGCTTCTCCTTGGGGGAGGGGTCGGATTCTACGGGAGGGATGAAAAATTTTTCACCCTTTGTAAGTGCCTAATTCATGGGCAAGTGAAGTCAACTCGAGACGGGTGTGAATGAAATATTTCGCGGTATGATTTGGTTGGTATTTATATTTTGCTCTATCTTTG